>Ga0214473_10003332_pt1 | contig 19501 bp, 14 predicted proteins | sample RVTome_7_FD_203509 | JGI IMG/M metagenome (GOLD analysis project Ga0214473, IMG submission 203509) | Soil microbial communities from uranium-contaminated site in the Upper Colorado River Basin, Wyoming, United States - RVT98D197 | ecosystem: Environmental > Terrestrial > Soil > Contaminated >... | reverse complement strand
ACCGGCGACAGGCCGCCAGCACGGTGAAGACCACCTGCCCGTACTGCGGGACGGGCTGCGGGATGATCCTGGGCGTGCGCGGGCGAGAGATCGTGTGGGTGGATGGCGACCCGGACAGCCCGGTGAACCGCGGGAAGCTGTGCGTCAAGGGCCGGTTCGGCCAAGGGTTCGTGAACTCCGCCGATCGCCTCACCGCCCCACTGATCGAGCGCAACGGCGTCTTCGAGAAGGTCTCCTGGGAGGAGGCCCTCGACCTCGTGGCCGGCAAATTCAGGCAGTACCAGCCGCACGAGATCGCGGTGGTCGGATCCTCGCGGGCCTCGAACGAAGAGTGCTATCTGGTGCAAAAGCTGGCCCGCGCGGTGTTTGGCACCAATAACGTGGACAACTGCGCGCGGCTATGCCACGCGCCCACGGTGACCGGATTGTCCAAGACCTTCGGGACGGGAGGGGGCACCAACCCGCTCTACGATATCGAAGGCGCGGCCTGCCTGTTCGTAATCGGCTCCAATACCACCAGCGCGCACCCCGTGGCCGGGGTGAAGGTGCGGGAGGCGGCGAGGAAGGCGAAGCTGATCGTGGCCGACCCGCGGCGAATCGAGCTGGCCAGGCACGCCGACCTGTGGCTGCAGCACCGGCCGGGCACGGACGTGGCGCTGCTGATGGGAATGGCCCGGGTGATCCTGGAGGAGAACCTGCACGACGCGGAGTTCATCGCAACGCGGTGCGAGGGCTTCGCGGAGTTCCAGCAGGCCGCGGCGCGGTTCGATCTCGATACGGTCGAGCAGATCACCGGCGTGCCCAAGGAGCAGATCGTGCAGGCGGCGCGAATGTACGCCACTAACGCGCCGGCCATCATCATGTACTCGCTGGGGATCACCGAGCACACCCATGGCACGGACAACGTCACGGCGATCGCCAGCCTCGCCATGCTCACCGGCAATGTCGGAAAGCCGTCGGCCGGGGTGATGCCGATGCGCGGGCAGAACAACGTCCAGGGCGCGTGTGACATGGGGTGCATCCCAGGCGCCTATCAGGGCTATCAGGCCGTCACCAATTCCGAGGCCCGCGCCAAGCACGAGGCCGCCTGGGGAGTGAAGCTCCCCGACCAGCCGGGCCTCTATCTCGTGGACTACTTCCCCAAGATCCTGGAGGGTGAGATCAAGGCCCTCTACATCGTCGGCCTCGATCCCGCCTACAGCCTCTCGAACGTGAACCTGGTGCAAGAGGCCTTGCGCAAGGCCGAGTTCGTCGTCTTCCAGGATATCTTCCTCACCGGCAGCGCTGAGTTTGCCGATGTCGTGCTCGCCGCCTCCAGCTACGCGGAGAAATGGGGCACCTTCACCAACCTGGAGCGGCGCGTGCAGTTGATCCGACCGGCCATTCCGCCCGTCGGCGATTCCAGGCCGGACTGGTGGATCACCTGTGAGATCGCGAAGCGGATGGGAGCCAGGGGTTTCGACTACACTCACCCCTCCGAGATCATGGACGAGATCGCGGAACTCACGCCCTCCTTCGCGGGAGTGTCATTCGCGCGGCTGGAGGCAGGCGGAATCCAGTGGCCCTGCCCCGCGCCCGATCATCCCGGCACGCCGCGCCTGCACGTGGAGAAGTTCAATACTCCTTCCGGAAAGGGTCAGCTCCCCGCGCTGGAGTACCGGCCGCCGGCGGAGGAGCCGGATGAGCAGTACCCGATCCTGCTCATCACCGGCCGCAGCCTCTACCACTTCCATCTCGCCATGACCGTCCGTGTGCCGGGCCTGATGGACCTCCATCCCGAGGAGGTGGTGTGGCTCCACCCGAAGGACACGGCGCAACTGGGCGTAGCAGAGGGAGATCCGGTGGTGGTGTCCTCGCGGCGCGGCAGGTTGCAGGTCAAGGCTTTCGTGACCGAGGACGTCGCGCCCGGCCAGGCCTTCATGACCTTCCACTTCTATGAATCGCCTACCAACGTGCTCACTCAGCAGGCCTTCGACCCAGTGTCTAAGACGCCGGAGTACAAAGTCACCGCGGTGAAGGTCGAGAAGGCGGGGTGATGGCCGTCACCTGCACCGGCGCGATCTTGGCGGGAGGGCAGAGCCGGCGGATGGGCGCGCCGAAAGAAGGCGTGCTGCTCGCCGACGGCCGCCCGATGGTCGAGCATGTGTGCGCCTCGCTCGCCGCAGTGTGCCCGCGGGTAGTGGTTGCCGGGGAGTGCCGCGGATATCCTGATCTCACTGTCCCGCGGATCGCTGACCTCCGGCCTGGCCTGGGCCCGCTCGCTGGGCTGGAGGCCCTGTTGAGCAGCGGCCTCGACGCGGCCTACCTCATCGCGGCCTGCGATCAGCCGTTCGTGACGCCAGAACTGCTGCGGCGATTGCTGAGGGGCGATGCCGAGCAGCTGCGCTGCTTCCGAGAAGCGGGCGGAACCGGCTTCCATCCTTTCCCGTGTTACCTCCCCGCCTCCTGGTTGCCGCGGGTGCAGGAGGCGCTCGATCAGGGGAGGTTGGCGGTACGCACGCTGTTCGGCCAGGACCATCCCAATTGGCCGCTGGTGTCGGCGGCGGAGGTGGCGCAACTGCGCAGCGTGAACCGTCCGGCGGACCTGGAAGTGCGCGCGGCCTAGGAGCGAACAACCACGCTCACCGATCAACACGGCAGAACCCATACCTATCTGCGACTCGCGGTCACCGACCGGTGCAACCTGCGCTGCCGCTACTGCGCGCCGGCCGGGCTGAGGTGGCGCGACGAGGCCGACCTGCTTACCGAGGCCGAGGTGCTCCGCGCGGCGCGGTTGTTCGCGGCCCTGGGGATCCGCAAGATCCGGCTGACCGGAGGAGAGCCTACCGTCAGGCCAGAGATTGAGCGGATTGTCTACTGGCTGGCGAACACGCCGGGGATCGAGACAGTGGGGATGACCACCAACGGCACGCGCCTGCGAGAGATGGCCCCGTCGCTGCGGAAGGCGGGCCTGAGCGTGACCGGTCTCAATGTGAGCCTGGACACACTGCGACGAGAGCGGTTCATGGAGATCGCGGGGCGAGACGCCCGCGATGACGTGCTGGACGGGATCGAGGCCGCGTTGGAGGCCGGGTTCGCGCCGGTAAAGGTGAATGTGGTGGTGATGGCGGGAGTGAACGACGACGAACTGGACGACTTCGTCGCGCTGGCGCGGGAGCGCCCCCTGAAAGTGCGGTTTGTCGAGTACATGCCGTTCAAGGACAACGAGTGGGAGGGGGCGCGCGTGATGCCATATCGTGCCATGTTGGAAACCATCGCGCGGCGCTATCCCCTGATCCCGAGAGTCAGGCCCGAGGCGCACACGACGGCGAGAGAGTACGTGATCTCCGGCTTTGCCGGAACGGTGAGCTTCGTGACCGCGCTGTCTGCGGGTTTCTGCCACGGATGCAATCGTCTGCGCTTGACGGCCGACGGCGCCCTCAAGGTATGTCTGTTTCATCCGGCGGAGGTGAGCCTCCGCGCGCGGATGCGGGGTGGCGCCTCGGACGAGGAACTGGCGGAGGCGATCCGCGCCGCGCTGCGGCAGAAGCCGGCCGGACATCCCCCGGCGGAGAACCTGGGCCAGACGAACCACCGCGCCATGATCGAGATCGGAGGCTGAACCCGTGCTCGACCTCTCGCGCAAGACTGAAACCTTACGCACCGCGGTCGCCCGCGCCACGCTCCGCATGAGACCGGAGACGCTCGCACGCGTCCGGGAGCAGACCGTGCCGAAGGGCGACCCGCTCCCCGTCGCCAAGGTGGCCGCGATCCAGGCCGCGAAGAACACGCCGCAGCTCCTCCCCTACTGCCACCCGGTCCCGTTGGACTTCGTGGGGGTCGAGTTCGCGCTGGGCGAGGACCGTGTGGTGGTCACCGTCACCGCCAAGGCCGTCGCCAAGACCGGCCTGGAGATGGAGGCCCTGACCGGGGCCGCGGCGGCCGCGCTCACTCTCTACGACATGCTGAAAATGCTGGATGATTCCCTGCTGATCGCGGAAGTCGCCCTGGTCAGCAAGACCGGCGGGAAGTCGGATTTCCAGGACCGATTCGATCGCCCGCTGCGGGCCGCGGTGGTGGTTATGTCGGACTCCATCGCCGCGGGCCGGAAGGATGACCGGTCGGGCCGCATCATCGTGGAGCGGCTGGAGGCGGAGGGGATCGAGGTCGCCGACTACCGTCTCCTCCCCGATGACCTCCCGCTGATCCGCGCGACGCTGCTTCGCTACTGCGACGAACTCAGACTCGACCTCGTGCTCACCACCGGCGGCACCGGGCTGGGGCCGCGGGACAACACCCCGGAGGCGATGGCCGAGGTGTTTGAGCGCGAGGTCCCCGGGCTGGTCGAGACCGCGCGCGCCTATGGACAGCGCCGCACGCCGCGCGCCATGCTCTCCCGCGGCCGCGCGGGGGTGCGGGGTGGTACCCTGATCGTGAACCTCCCCGGATCGCGCAAAGGCGTGGCGGAGTCGCTCGACGCGCTGTTCCCAGGTATCCTGCACGCCTTTCATATGCTCTGGGGTGGAGGGCACGGATGATCTCCTTCGCCGAAGCCCGGGCCCTCGTGCTCGCGCAGGCCGCGCCGTTGAGCGTGGAGGAGGCTCCGTTAGCGCAGTTGCTCGGCCGCTACCTCGCGGAGCCGGTGGTAGCGAGCTTCGATCTCCCGCGCTTCGACAACTCGGCCATGGACGGGTTCGGGGTGAAGGTGGCCGATGCGGCCGACGCGTCGGCGGAAAGGCCCACGCGACTCGTCCTCCACGGAGTGGTGCGAGCCGGCGACCAGGCGACCCCGGAGCTACCCGCGGGGTCGGCGGTGAAGCTCCTCACCGGCGCGATGGTCCCGCCCGGCGTCGAGGCCGTGGTGATGGTGGAAAATACGGAGGAGCGGGACGGGCAGGTGCTCATCAAGGTCTCCACCAAGCCCGGCGAGAACATTCGGCGGAAGGGCGAGGAGTACCGGGCCGGCGACCTCGCGCTCCCCGCCGGGGTGCGGGCCACTCCCCCGGTGATCGGGCTGCTGGCGACGTTCGGCTACGCCTCGGCGAAGGTGCACGCCCGACCTCGCGTGGCCGTGCTGGTGACGGGGAGCGAGCTGGTCGCGCCCGGCCGCCCGCGCCACGACTCCCAGATCTTCGACGCCAACTCGGGCACGCTGGACAGCGCGCTCGCCGCCCTCGGGATCGCCGAACGCACCGTCGCATGCGTGCGCGATGAACCCGACGCCCTCACCGCCGCGCTGCGCGACGCGCTCGCGCAAGCGGACGTGATCATCGCCGCGGGCGGAGTGTCGGTGGGGGAGTACGACCTGGTGAAGGAGGTCTGCGCCCAGCTCGGCGTCCAGACCCACTTCTGGCAGGTGAAGATGAAGCCGGCCAAGCCGCTCTACTTCGGAACCTACCCGCGCGGCGACCGCGCGCAACTCGTGTTCGGCCTCCCCGGCAATCCCGTGGCCGTGTTGGTCGCCTTCCACGAGTTCGTCAAGCCGGCCCTCCTCAAGCTGATGGGCGCGGCCGAGGTCGGGCCGAGGCTGTTCCCGGCCACGCTCCGCGCGGGAGTGAGGAAGCAGCGCGGCCGCACGGAGTTCCCCCGCGGCCTGGCCTGGGTCGAGGGAGGAGCGCTGTGCGTGAGGCCCACCGCAGGCCAGGGCTCGCACATGCTGGGCGGGATGGCCCAGGCGAACTGCCTGCTGCACCTGCCGCCGGAGGCCGAGGCCCTGGCCGAGGGCGACCGGGTGGAGATCGAGTTCCTCTCCTGGGAGCAGACATGAACGAGCGCAGGGGCACGATCGTGGCCATCTCCGTCAGCGCGCAGAAAGGCACGCCGAAAACGAACGTGCCCCGCGCCGAACTCGTCGCGAACCATGGCATCGCGGGCGACGCCCACGCCGGCGACTGGCACCGCCAGGTCAGCCTGCTCGCGCTGGAGAGCATCGCGAAGATGCTGGCCAAAGGCGCAGACGTCGGCCCCGGCGCCTTCGCCGAAAACCTCACCACCCAATCCATAGACCTCACCTCCCTGCAGATCGGCGACCGCCTCCTCATCGGCCAGGCCGAGCTCGAGATCACCCAGCTCGGCAAGGAGTGTCACGCCCACTGCGCCATCTTCGCGCAGGTTGGCGACTGCGTCATGCCGCGAGAGGGGGTGTTTGCGCGGGTGGTGCGAGGCGGGGAGGTGGAAGTGGGGGATGAAATCGTGGCCGCAGACGCGTAGCGATTGCGCTCACGCGTAGTTCCCCTCCCTCCGCCACACCTCGAGGATCAGCTCGTACCGCGCCAGCCGCATCCCGGTGTAGATGCAGTTCGAGGTGGAGAAGATGTAGCCCCCGCCTGGCAGGCCGTGCCGCAGGCAGTAGCGCGCGGACTCCACGCATTCCTCCTCCGTGCCGGTGTCCAGCAGGCCGCAGTTCACGTTCCCGATCAGGCAGATCCGGTCGCCGTAAAGGCGCTTGACCTCCGCGATGTCAATCCCAGCTTGTGGGTCGAGCGAGTGCAGTGCATGGGGGTTGGCTTGCACCAGTTGATCCAGGATTGGCATGATGTTCCCGTCGGTGTGCTTGATGGTGTAGAAGCCCAGGTCGCGGTAGCCCTGGATCAGCTTCGCCAGGTACGGCGTGACGAACTCCGAGAACTGGGCCGGGCTCAGGAACGGGCCGACGTTGAAGCAGTAGTCCGAGCACAGCGCGAAGCCGTCCAGCCCGCCATGATCCCGCAAGCGCGCCGCGCGCGTGAGCTGTGTCTCCACCATCTCGGCCGCCTCCCGCTTCAGCCCCTCTGGATCATCCGCCATGCGTCCGGCGAAGTCGTACATCCGCTCGCCATCGGGGATGCCGAAGGTGGCGTCTCCGTGCAGCATCAGGAAGTACCGGTCGCCCGACTTCTCCCGCACCAGGTCAATCAGGCGGAACACCTCCTCCTCGCGGCTCGGGTTGGGGTGGAGGAAGATCGCGGCGTGCTCGTACCGCTCCGCCGTCGCAATGTACAGCTCCGCCATTTCGTGGCGATGGAGTTGCCGTTCCTTCTCCTCCATCTGGTCCCACTGCCCGTAATGGCGCTGCGACGGATGGACCTTGCCGAAGGCCTCCATGGTGAGGAAGAACACTAGCTCGAAATGAGGCACCCGGCCTGTCAAGGGCCGTCGCTCCAGGGCGGCAATGAAGCGTTCGCGTGGAGTCATGCCTGCCCTCACTCTCTCCTCCTGAAATCGCGGCCGGAGGCGGGCCCGCCTCGTCCCCGTGCTACCGACGCGGGGTCGCGCGATGGGGCATTCTACCACATTCGCTGGTCCGGCCTCGCCCCTGGGTACCGAGAGGCCTACGCTGACTCTCCCTCCATCTTCGTCCTTCCGTATTCTCCCACCATACAAGGCTTACGGAAACACCTCGTGGCGAGAATGCAAGGGCCCGGTTACAAGCCGTCCCTCGCATTGACAGAAACGCGCCGGCATGTGACTATACCGGAACTATCGGAAAGGCGGATTGCTGAGGGACGACAGGCTATGATCCATCGAAGAGACAGGCACGCGAAGGGCTCATGGGTTACCTATCGGCCGGAGATCAAGGTGCTGGACTGCACCGTCCGAGACGGGGGGTTGATCAACGATCACAAATTCGCAGACGGCTTTGTCAAGGCGGTCTATGACACCTGCGTCGCGGCGGGCGTGGATTACATGGAGCTGGGCTACAAGGCCTCAAAGCGCATTTTCGCGCCCGACAAATTCGGTGCTTGGAAGTACTGCGACGAGGATGATGTTCGCCGCATCGTGGGCGATAACCCCACCGAACTGAAGCTGTCGGTGATGGCCGATGCCGAGCGGACGGACTACCACGAGGACATTTTGCCGAAGGATCAGAGCGTCATAGACTGCGTGCGCGTCGCCGCCTATATCAACCAGATCCCCACCGCCGTGGATATGGTGAAGGACGCGCATGACAAAGGATACGAGACCACGCTCAACCTGATGGCCGTTTCCCTGGTGCAGGAGAAGGACCTGATGGAGGCGCTGGAGGTGCTCGCCAAGAGCCCGGTGGGCACCATCTACGTGGTAGACAGCTTCGGGGCCTTCTACTCCGAGCAGGTCCGCGATCTCACCCTCACTTTTCTTAGTGCGGTGAAGGGCTCCGGCAAGGAGATCGGTTTTCACGCCCACCACAATCAGCAACTTGCCTACGCCAACACCATCGAGGCCCTCATCGTCGGCGCCAATCGCCTCGACGCCACTATCAACGGGATGGGGCGAGGTGCGGGGAACTGCCCGCTGGAGTTGCTGATCGCGTTTCTCAAGAACCCCAAGTTTCATCTCCGCCCCGTGCTGGACTGCATCCAGAACCACTTCCTGCAACTGCGCGACCACATGGAGTGGGGCTATCAGATCCCCTACATGCTCACCGGCATGCTCAACCAGCACCCCCGCGCCGCCATCACCTGGCGCGCCGGCGCCGCGCCCGATGACTACGTCGGCTTCTACGACCAGGTGACGGAGGAGGAGTAGGGGGCTGACAGCGGTCCATCGGACGTGGGTTCAATTCCCACCGCCTCCACCATGCTCTCGGTCTCGAACCGTCTCTCTCTGGTCAACGACCGCCTCCCCAGGGGGCGGTTTTTGTCGTGTAATTCCCTAGCTTTTCGGCGTTTCCGCGCGCCCGGAACATGTGGACGAGGTGCGCCCATTCGGGCACGAAATCCCCTCTGAAATCCCCCTTCCGCTCTCTCCTTCTCTGAAACATGTGGACTCGACCCACCTCGTCCACATGTAGAGAAATCCAGCAATTTCCTTGCTTTTTCGGATGCCCGTTTGAGCGGTTCGAAAGCAACGCATGGAGTAGGACTCGGACGCTTTCGAAACGATCTGCCGTACGCGAGATGGTCACTCGACTGGATCGGAACGGTCCATGCTTGACAGGCCCATGCGGCCCCGAGAGCGTCTATGCTATCCCCCGCGAGGGGATAGACATGCCAAGCGAACACAGGAAAACGACCTGCCATCGAAACTGCGGAGATGTCGACGAGGCGGCGGAGTTCGATAGCGCAGCGTCTTGGTGAGCGGACGTGGGACGCGCCGAAACAAGACTCGCTTCGCTCGGCGGGCTACGCACCCAAGGAAACGAATAGCTGTCGTTGGCTTCCCGGGTACAGACTGGCCACGCACTCCGATTGGATAGGACGTGGATGCCATTGGGCATTGGCGCTATCGCGGCGCCGAAGCACGAGAGTAGGCTAACGTCATCTCAGTCAGCACCTCCGCGACATCGGGCATCCACGCTGGGCAGCGCTTTGCTGCCGACACTAAACGGCTTGCCGCATCCTCCACCGAAGCTCCCGAGTAGCCAGGTGCCCCCCTCAAGGAAGCTACAACGGACTGGTCCGATAACATCAGGCGTATCCCGGCCAACATATCCGTGGGCCGCTCCGGCGCGTCCGCCACCACCGCGGTGAGGAACTCCAGTGCCGATACCGGGTCCACGGGAGCGAGGTACTGGGCCGCCGTAGCTGCGGCGTAAGCTCGACCTGACGCGTCCAGTCTATCCCGCAGTTGGGCGGCGGCGCGCTTTCCGACCTCCCGGTCCACGTAGACGGTCGCAGCGTCTATGATCCCGCTCGCCTGTGCCAAGAGCATCGCAGCCGGTGAAGACGGAGAAGTGGTCGCCTGCCTCGGAACCATCGCAGCCATGCCAAGCGAATGAGTGCACCTCTCTAGTGCCAACGCCCTGTCGCCCCCCGCACGGTGCGTGAGCACGCCCAGATATGCCTGCGCCGCCACTGTCTGCGTTAGAGTGGAACCGAGATTGAGGAGGCGCAACTGCTCCGCCATGCCCATCCTGCTAATGGTCCGAATTGACGGAACCCTCAGCTCGCCGTGGCGATCCACGCCGAAGTCCTCAATCAGCGACTTGCGCTCTTCTTCGGTGAGGGCCCACGCGCGGTCGAGATAATCACGGGCGCGGGCCGGATCAGAGCCCATGACGGCCTCGGCGGCCGCCGCCAGGCCCCAGGCCCGCGTAAGTCGAGAGCCGCTGGTCTCCGCGAGCGCCATCTCTCGGCCCAGATCATGCGCCGCGAGCAGCCGCAGCAACCCCCACTGCTGCAAGTAGGCCAAGGGCGCCTGCGAAGGGACCCCACCCGGCATCTTGCCGACCGTCTCCAGGAGCCGAAAGGCAGTTTCACAGCCCTCAGCGGCCCGCGCCGGGTCTATCGCGAAGCCCGCGCCCAAGAGGTCGAACCCTCGGTCAGACAGCTCACCGAGATATGGAGAGACCTGGGCTGGCGCGCCGGCCAGGGCGCCGATGAGCGCGGCAAATGGGTTGACGGCAGCGAGCTGAGCCAGAGACTTGACCGCGTCGCCGTAGAGTTCCGCGGCTAATCTGTCATCATGCGTCTTCGCCGCGAGCGCCAGGTCTCCGAGCATCAGGCAGCGGAAAGCAGCGTCGGGCACTCCCGCGATCTGCTCCCTGAGGTCGTTCAGGAGCGCGACCGCACGCTCTGGTGCGGCTACCAGGAGCGCGCAGATCGCTCGCGTCCGCGCCCTCACCCGCTCGTCACCACGCGGCACCGTGTCTGCGGTCGCCAACGCCCGCTCGCAAAGCTTGACCGATTCCGCGTCCCCAGATGGCGCTGCTAGTTGCGCCAACAGGAGCACGGTGTCTGTCCGCAACGCAGGATCGCTGATCTTCTGGGTTGCTTCCACTGCACGCGCGGGCGACACACCTGTCCAAACCGCTGCCACCTGCGCAAGGGCAAGATCGCGCAAGTGTCGCTGTTGCGCCTCCGCCGCCGCGTACTCGCCCACGTACCGACGGGCAGCGTCCAGGTACGCCACGTCGGTAAAGAGTCTGATGGTGGTGTTGCGGTCCATGAAGCGCTGTGGCCAGAATGGGCTACTGGTAAGCAGTGTTGCCCCTGCCTTAGCCAGAGAAGGTTCCCCCAGGATAGAGGCTATCCGCTGGGACTGGGAGGGCATGGGAGTGAAAGGACAAAACAGGGGGAGCATCCTTGCCGCCCTGAGGTAAATTCTGGCGCGGAACTCGTTTGAGACCACATTCCACAGGTTGGTCTTTACCTCTATCTCCTCCGCTGCCGCCTCCGCATCCTCGAGGAGCGTAGTTGGGTCTTCCCCTGCCGCCTGACGCACTCTAGCCACGTCGCAAAGAGCAAGCGCCAGGTGGTACTTGTCCCCGACTACCCGCGCCGCCTTCTCCGCCTCCCCCAGTGTTGTCTGGGCCGACCCAAGGCCTGCCGCGCGCTCCACCTCAGCCAGACGTACGAGCGTGGAGCTACGCTCTTTGGCATCCCTAACCATGCTCGCGCACGCCTGCGCTGCGGCGTGCAGTGCGGTCACCTCCGACTTCTCCGTCCCAGCAGCGGCTGTGGCCACATTGCCTGCCCACACCGACAGACCGATCGTGAGCACTAACGATACCCATATCACTTCGCGCAAGATCCGCCTCATGCCCGCTCCTCCACGCAGAAACGTGACATCCCCCCGACACGCAAGACCTAAGGGATAGGTGTCGGTCCGGTTGACCTGTAACGTTCTGGAGTTACAGCCTGTAGCCTCTTGGAGGTTACGTAACAAAGGCTATCGCACCTCGCCCTGGACTCCATAGACGCGGTAGTCTTTCCAGGCGACGTAGCTCACGTGACGATTATCGATCCAGGCAGGGCCGCCGCCCCCGGTCAGCCCACCGTCACCAGACCAGGTCTTGGGGTGATGGACCCAGCTGTCCTCGGGGATGACCTTATCGTACGGGGGCCGCGGTGAACTCACATAGCGACCTCCACCAAACTGGAGCTCTCTGCTTCCTGGCTCGCAGAAGGGCCCGGCCCCCACGCGCGAGTACTCGATGCTGTCCCAGACAGGCCCTTGTTGGCTGATCACCACTATCCGCCATTTGTCCCCTCGCCTACCCGCGAAGGCCACTCGCTTGCCATCAGGCGAGGGAGCAAGAGGCCCGATCGCGTCGTAGCTCGAGCTTGGCTTGCCCCCGAGGATCTGGCACACGAAGCCTTTCCCCTGCTTTAGGACAACAGCGGCCCCATCACCCTGCAGGGAAGCGGTGCCCGCTATCTCAGGGAAGTTCTCGGGCCCGATCTGACCGCGATGCACCAACCGCCAAGTACTTCCCTGGCGCGCGCCATAGGTCGGAAGCGCTTCACCCACTCGGAAGCTCAGACCTGCCACCGCGTCGTAGGTGGGGCCTGACTGTCCGTCTGTGACCACACGCCACCCGCTACCTACAGGCTCGGCATAGGCGACGTGGCCCTTCGTAGCAATCAGCCCACCCGGCACCCTCCATGTCCCGGGCTGCTCTACGCCGCGAAGCACGAGTCTCCAGGTTCCCTCTCGCCGTCCGAAGTACCCTACGAGTTCGTCGCCGTCAAAACCAGGATAGGCGACAGGGTCGTACTTCGCGCCGGCCCACACGAGTACGCCGCCGGGGGAGAACAGGGGAGAACTCAGTAGAGGCCAAGCCACTTCCTCCCGCTTGCCCTCGCCGACCACGACTCCATTTGCCAGGTCACTGCGTACGAGAACCTTGTCGGCACTAGGACTCACCACCATGACCGGAAGAAGGATACTCTGCGGACCGTGGTCCAGTCGGTACGCTTCATCGTCCAGGAATAGGTATACTCCCTGGGGGTCCACGCTGAAGAGCTGCCATGTATGGCCTGCACCCTCCGCCTTGCCCTGGGCCGCGGTGCTTTCAGCCAGAGCGACCTGCGCAGTCAGCAGTGCAACGAACACCGCCATCACAAACGTGGTGAACGAGCAACGCTTCATGTGCCTCTCCGATCCGATGGCATACGCCATCCGTCACGAGGTGGTGAGCCGTGCCTCACAGCCCTGCCAGTTTGCCTACGATTCCCTGATATCCTGCCACGCAGGACAACCTGTGGCTGTCCCGCCTTTTGACAAGGGCACTCAGTTCTGACGGCCATGTCAAGGTGTCCCTGCCGCTACTCGGCATGATCCGCCTCGATCTTACTTGCGCCTGCTCCGCCAGGGTGAGACGACTTCCGTTCCTCGGTCGATGCCAGCTGAGGGTCTGTCCGCCCAGAACTAGGACGTGCTACCCATCTTTGGTGGCGATGCCCACCTAAGCGCGTGACGCCGGTCCTGGGATTGGCTCCGGGTCCTCGATGGGAAGCAGTGCGTCAGTACACAGCGCAGTGCCCCGATGCAGGCATCGCTGTCCTGCTACGCAGGCTGGCACCACCCTTTGCCCGCTCGGCGGCTGTACCGTGCCTTTCCTGTTGAGCGAGTCTCTCCCTGCGCCTTTCCAGGAAGGCAGGCCAGTTGGCGATCATGCGCTCGCGACAGCGGCGGTACGAAGCCAAGCCCTCGATCATAGCGTCCCCTCACAGCTCCAGGGTGTGCTCGGGACAAGAACTCGATGGCAGCGCTTGACTTCGGGATGGTACCCCATCGCCCCTGCCTCCCTCGGCGGCCCAGCACTCTGGAACCCCCTCCGGCATCTCATGCAGTGAGACGTTTCCCACCCGACAGTTCGGGGCATAGCTGGGAGTAGGACTCCGACGTTTTCGAACCTCCTCCCGTATGTAACGGCCCGGAGGAGAGCACCCATGCATCACCTACCGGACCCAGACACGATGACACCCCCCGAGCGGCGCGCCGAGGTGGCCGCCATCCTCGCTGCCGGGTTCCTGCGACTACGGCTGAAGCAGACGAAGAAGAGAGAGATTCCGCTTGATATTCTTCCCCGGCCGAGTGATGAATGTCTCGAACCCAAGTCCGAGGGAGAGAGACAGTGAGTGATAGCATCGTGAAGCAGATCGCTGGCCTGCATCGGCTGACGGGACCGCAGCTCAAGGACCGCTGGCAGGAGCTGTACGGGACCGAGCCGCCCGGCTACAACCGCACCTTCCTGATCAAGCGGCTCGCCTACCGGCTGCAGGAACTCACGCATGGCGGGCTCTCTGAGGCAGCCCGTGCGAAAATGCGGGACATTCTGCGGGACGCGGGCCTGACCGAAGACGGGCTGTCCCCGGGCAGGGGCAGGCTGGCCAGGCGTAGCCGGGAGTTGCCAACCACGGGCACCCGCCTGGTGCGGATCTGGAATGGTGACCGCCACGAGGTCACGACCATCCAGGGCGGATTCGAGTACCAGGGACGCCGCTACCGATCCCTGAGCGCCATCGCCAAGGCGATCACAGGCACCCACTGGAATGGCAGAGCCTTCTTTGGATTGCCAAACAACGGCGGCAGGGGGAGCGCCAGATGAGACGGCAGTCAGATACCGAACAGGCGCCGATCCAGCGCGTAGAACACTGCGACGTACGCCAGCTGCACCGCCGCCAAACTGTAGCCGGCTACCAGCCGCTTCCTCCCGGCAGGACTGGCCAGCCCATCCCGTGAGAACCAGTGCCACAATGAGATCCGACCGGGAAATGCCCGCCGGTACCGCCACTCTGCGCCCACCATCAGCAGCCACATCCCCAGAAACGCCCCCACCGCCTCCGTGAGGGTCGACGTCGCCACTCGGATGGCGAAAGTTGCGTCTGTGTCCGTGGTGCTCTGCATCCCGCGCTGCAAGGGAAGCCAGTTCGCGGCGTTCAACACCAAGATCGCTGCCAGGATGCCGGCAGGCCAAAGCCCGCGCCTCCACTGCAGCTCTCGTCGTGCCGTCCCTATCACGAGCCCTACCAGCGCCACCACGAGGAGGCCCACCGCGAGCACGGACGCGACGTTTGCCAGCAGGTCGCCCTTCTCGTTCTCCCGGTCATAGCGCTGCCAGAAGCTTTCGGGCACGTGCACGGAGCGGCCATAGGAGATGACCCGGTCTCCGGTCACAGTCACATTCATCCGCTGGGTCGCCTCGCCCAGCCGGAACCCTCGCCGCTCCCAGACATAGTGATAGTCGCGGCGCCTCGGCTGCGCAACCTCCGACTTCTCCTTCAGATCGTAGCCTGTAAGATCTACCCCCGCGGTCCTAACCGCGAATGCCCGCGCCACCGCCTCCGGTCGGATGGAATTCGGCGCTGGCGCGTCGTCTGGGCGCCGCTGCGAGTAACCGGTGATCCGCCCGTCCGGGTCCACCCACACCGAGTACTCGGTCTGCTCACCTGGCTTGAACCAGCGCACCCGCCAAGCGTAGACGAACCCTTCGCGCTGCATCACTTGGCTCGCTCGCACCAGGCCCAGCGTTTGCTCTAGGTAGGCTTTGCGGTATTCGCTGGTAGTGAACCGGCTACTCCGGCGGTAGCCCGGTGGAACTCCAGCTCCCTCCTGGCGCAGGAACCCCTCTGCCCTCGACTCCGCGCCCCCCTGGAACACTCGCATCCGCAAGGCCGCCGTGGGAATTGCGTAGGGATAGAGCCACACGAACACCGCCACGGCCGCGACCCCGACCGCGACCATGGCCGCCACGGACCACCGGCGCCTCTGCGTCATGCCCTTCTCCGGCGTTCGTCATTCCGCCGAATCCGGCCTTCTGAACGGAGGGCGCGCGCCCCTTCTGCCGGCCATAGGATGGCATTGAGGAAGCCACGTCTGGGCCTAGGTACCGCTATAGTGCCACCACCCCGCGCCTTACGCTCGCAGACGGGCGTGGCACTAAGAGCGTCGAAGAAAGCTGCCCATCATACTATCTGCCTCTGGTGGATTGTCCGGCGTTTCGCCCCCGCCTTTCGTAAAGACAGTAGTGATGGTGATGCTCGGCCACGCAGCAGAAGCTGCTGCCAGGAGACTGTCTTTGCGAAAACTACCGGACCCAGAATCCATGTCACCTGCCGACCGCTGCCTCGAGGTCGCGTCCCTGCTGGCCGCCGCCTTCCTGCGCTCGTGCTCCCTCCGCAGACCTATGACCTGATCGTCGACTGCCGGTTCCTGCACTGCATCGTGGACTGGGAGGCGCGCGCGCTTGTGCTCCGCAAGCTCCGCGCCGCGCTCAGGGATGGCGGCGAGCTCTGGTCGGAGACCATGGTGGGCGTGCCCGCGGTGCGTCGCGGAGCTGGGTTCTGCCTGGATGACGCAGGGGTCTTCTGGAAGGCGCTTGGCGGTGATATGGAGCCCCTGTCCCCGATCCGCCGGATCCACCGCGATGTGCAAGGCCTGAACCAGGAGTTCGAGGCCGCCGGGTTCGTGGTCTTGCAGCAGGAAGTCGAAGCGCCCCAGGATGCCTACAGCGTGTCTATGACGAGAACAGGGCTCCTGGCTAGGTGAGGAGGCTTACGGGGCCGCCCACCGTCGGCGGGGCTCCCGCAGTGCGCTCGCTGCCCGGCCTCGTTCGCCTGGCTGACCACCCGCGTTCCACGCGGCGCGGTTCGCGGCGACCAGGTCTCGGTGTCCGCGCGCCCCCTCCTAGCTCCGCGGAACCGAACGGCGTGTAGTGCTGGCCGGCGCATCATCTGCAGCTTCCCCTTCGCCTCTCTCCTCTCATTTTTCTGTATTCTCCCTCTTGACAAATACGTTTTCCGTGGTATAATACAAACAACTGGGAAATGCAGCCCGCACCCCGGGCGGAAAGGAGCAGGCCTCATGGCCAACCTGACCACCTCGCCGACGTCCCGCCTCCGCGTTCAGCCGTGCTTGCGCGCCTCCGGTGCCCTGTGCGCCTCCGGCGCATCATCTGCGGCTGCTATGGCTGCTCTCCTCCGCCCCTCGAGTCTCCCAACGGTAGACCCAGACTCCCCGAAATCCTCGGACTTTCGCAGACTTCCCCCCCAAATCCGTAGACGGTTCTCTCTCGGACCTGAAACATTGAAAGGTATCGAACCCAGCCCCGATCCCATCGCCCCTGCCTCCCAGCCCCAGACCCCGGGCCCCCAGCCTCTAACCCCTCTTGCCCTGCCTAGCCCGAGCGCCGCGAGCGCGAAGCAGGGCCGCCCCTCCCGTCCCCCGACCGGAAACGTTTTCCGTCTCCACATAGATACCCCGTGCCGCCGCCCTCCGCCCCGCCTCGGTCCCCCTCCTGGGCAAGAGGCGACGCCCCCCGCGCGCCGAACTACCGGGAGGCTGAATCCTGCAGGGAGTTTCACCAGTCGTGAGCAGTCAGCCCAAACAGACCGCCGCCCCCGACTCGTCCGCCTCCGCCTCGGCGAAGGCGGAGGCTCGAACCCGCGGCATCACTCCCCGCGCCGTCCTCATCGGCCTGCTCCTCCTGAGTGCGGTCACGGTCAGCGCCTTTTATGCCGACCTGCTCACCGGCTCGGGAGGCTACACCAGCGGCGTCCCGGCACGGGCCCCGTTCGTGGTGCTTTTCCTTCTGACTGCGCTGGCCACGCTGCCGCTTGGCCGCGCCCTGCGCTTCACACGGCGCGAGCTGCTGGCCACCTACGCCGTCGTTTTCGCGGGCGCGCCCTTTCTCTCCTACGGCGTGCTTGGCTTCATGTTGCCGACGCCCATCTACCTCTACTATGCGGCCCGCAAGTTCCCGGACTACGCTCCGGTCTACCTGCACCTCATCCCCAACTGGTTCAGCCCCAGCGACCCCGCCGCGGTCGAGGACTTCTTCATGGGCGGCGCCGCGGTCCCCTGGGGGCTGTGGTACGTCCCGCTCGCGGCCTGGTCGTCTTTCCTGTTGGCGCTGGTGATCGCTTCCGTTTGCCTGGTGGTGCTGATCCAGCGGCAGTGGATCACGAACGAGCGGCTGGCTTTCCCGCTGGCCCAGATCCCGCTGGAGCTGGTCACCGAGTCGGACACGAAGCAGGGCCGGCTGGCTCGCCTTCCCGTGGCGCGCGTCTTCTGGCTGGGATTCGTCCTCACTCTCCTCATCGGCTTCTGGAACAACCTCGGGGGCATCTTCCCGGCTCTCCCCAGCATCCCCCTGGGGCCGGTCGTGATCTCGCCCGCCGTGCGCGTCGGGCCGCTGGCCGGGATCGGAGATGTGGAGCTGGTGCTGTGGCCGTGGCTGATCGCCATCGCCTTCCTTATCCCAAAGGAGCTGTCCCTCTCCGCCTGGGTGTTCTGGATCATGCGCGTGCTGCTGGCGATCATGGCGATCACGTTCGGGGCGCAGCCGCGCGCGGCCATGGACTGGCTCGGCGACACCGCCTTCCCGGCCTTTGCATACCAGGGGTTTGGGGCGATTCTCGCCCTCGCGCTGTGGGCGGCCTGGAAGGCGCGACGCCATCTCTCCCGCGCGGTGCAGATCGCCTTCAGTCGCGAGTCCGGCCGCGCCGACGCGGACGAACCGATCCCATATCGCTGGGCGCTGATCGGTCTTGCCCTGTCCTGCGCGTGGATGGTGGGCTTCTTCTACCTCTCCGGGGCGCGGCCCATCGTGGGGGTGGTGTTCGTGGGCCTGCTGCTGTCCTTCTACATGATGTGGAACTGGATTCGCGCCGAGACCGGCCTCGGGATGCTGCTCTTCCCCCTATTCCTCGACGATATGCTGGACGGGTTCGGCAACTCCCTCCTGAAACCCAACGAGATTCTCACCTGGATGATGCTGCGCTGGACCTACTTCAACGGGGCCAGCTCCACCGCGGACGTGGTCAGCGGCAACGTATTGGAGACCCTGAAGATCGCCGACCAGGCGCACCTCGACACCCGGCCGTTGTTTCGCGCGATGTCCGTGGGGATCGTGGTCTCCCTCCTGGTGGCCGTCTACGTCGCCGTGACCGGCATCTACCACTACGGGTTCTACAACTTGCGCGCGGCCAACCAGTCGTGGCTTTCCAGCCAAGTGAACTGGAACGTTGGACACGTCTTCGCGGCCCTCACCAGTCCCACCCAACTCGATCCCAACGCCATCGCCGGGATTGGCGCCGGCGCGGTCGTCGCCATCGGCCTGGGGCTGCTGCGGGCGCGCTTCTGGTGGTGGCCGCTCCATCCAGTGGGCTACCTCGCCGCCAACTGCTGGGGCATGCACTGGTACTACATGCCGTTCTTTGTGGGGTGGCTGGCGAAGACCCTGGTGACACGTTATGGCGGCCTCAAGCTCTACCGCCAGACCGTCCCCCTGGCCATCGGCCTGATTGCGGGGGAGCTGGTGAACTCCATGATCTGGACGGTCTACCGCATCGTCATCTTCGGGCATCGCTAGCGTCGGCCATGCCGAGGATTCCGTTCTCCATCTCGGTGTATGAGCACGCGGCGCGGCTCATCGGCCGCGCGCCGTGGGAGGTGTCGCGCGACCCGGAGCTGCTGTATCAGGCCCACCGGGAGGCCTACCTGCGCTACCGCCATTTCCCCGTGGTCGTCGGCATTGACATCTACAACCTCGAGGCCGAGGCCTACGGGTGCGTGGTGGACCGCCCAGAGGGGAACGGCATTCCGGCCGTGACCAAGCCGCTCTTCTCCTCCCTTGACGAGGCCCTGGGCATTGCGCCATTCCCTCCCACCGCGGGCCGCATTCCCGGCTTCATCGCGGCCGCGCAACGTCTGGCTGCGGAGTTCCCCGAGGCCGACGTCCGCCTTCCAGTGAGCGGCCCGTTCTCCATCGCCGCGAGCTTGCTCGGGCTGGAGGAACTGCTCACCGGAGTGGCCACGCGCCCTGACGTGGTGCGCGCGGCCCTGATGAAGCTCATCCCTGGGCAGATCGCCTTCAGCCGAGCCGTAGTGGCGG
>Ga0214473_10003331_pt1 | contig 19502 bp, 17 predicted proteins | sample RVTome_7_FD_203509 | JGI IMG/M metagenome (GOLD analysis project Ga0214473, IMG submission 203509) | Soil microbial communities from uranium-contaminated site in the Upper Colorado River Basin, Wyoming, United States - RVT98D197 | ecosystem: Environmental > Terrestrial > Soil > Contaminated >... | reverse complement strand
GACGTAGCCGCCGAACGGCACCGCCGCCACCACCCACTCGGTGGCATCGCGCCCCAGGCGCCAGGTCGCCAGCGGGCGCCCGAAGCCGACAGAGAAACGCAGCACCCGCACGTTGCAAAGGCGCGCTGCAAGGTAGTGCCCGTACTCGTGCACCACGATCAGCACGCCCAGAGCGATGATGAACGCGGCGACGGTGTGCAGCAAGCTCATGCCGCGCGCCCCATGCGTTGCGCCACCGAGGCCGCAGCCCACTGCCGCGCGCTGCGATCGGCCTCGAGCACGCTCGCCAGATCGCCGGCGCCGAGCGACGCTGACCGCTCGAGCGCACGCTCGATGACGTGCGGAATCTCGGTATAGCGAAGCCTGCCGCCGAGGAACGCATCAACTGCTACTTCGTTGGCGGCGTTGAGAACCGCCGGCGCCGCGCCGCCGGCGCGCAACGCGGCATACGCAAGCCCGAGGCACGGGAAGCGCGCCGCGTCGGGCCGCTCGAACGAAAGCTGGCCGATCGCTGCCAGTTCCAGCGGCGCCGCGCCAGATTCGATGCGCTCGGGGAATCCGAGCGCATGCGCGATCGGCACTCGCATGTCCGGATTGGAAAGCTGCGCGATCACCGAGCCATCCACGTACTCGACCAGCGAGTGGACGATGCTTTGCGGATGGATCAGCACCTCTATGCGCTCGGGCGGCAAGCCGAACAGCCAGCGCGCCTCGATCACCTCCAGGCCCTTGTTCATCATGGTGGCGGAATCCACCGAGATCTTGCGCCCCATCGCCCAGTTCGGGTGCGCGCACGCCTCGTCTGGAGTCACGTTCGGCAGCCGTTCCAATGGCGCCGAGCGGAACGGCCCTCCCGACGCGGTGAGCAGAATACGGCGCACCGAGCGCACCGTCGCTGCACCGTCCTCTTGCGGCAAGCACTGGAACACTGCGTTGTGCTCGCTGTCTATGGGCAGCAAAGTTGCGCCGTTCTCCTTGACGGCTCGCATGAAAAACGACCCGGCCATCACCAGCGCTTCCTTGTTCGCCAGCAGCACCCGCTTCCCGGCCCGCGCTGCCGCAATTGCCGGCGCCAGGCCGACTGCGCCGACGATTGCGGCCATGACCACGCTGCACTCGGGGTCGGCACAGACTAGTTCGAGCGCGCTGCCGCCGAACAGCAGCTCGGTGCCGTTCGCGTCCGCGGCGAAGCGCCGCCGCAGGTCGGGGTCTTCCGGGACGCCGGAGAGAACCGCGTAACGCGGCTTGTAGCGCGCGCACAGGCGCAGCAATGCTTCAATGGAGCGATGCGCCGTGAGTGCAAACACGCGCAGCCGCTCGGGATGCCGGGCGGCCACGTCGAGAGTGCTCTTGCCGATCGAGCCGGTGGCGCCGAGCAGCGTCAAGCTAGCGGGGCGTGCAGGTCCGGCTGTGCGGGGCAAGGCGCTCATGCCGGGCCTGAAGCGAGCAGCAGCAGCGCACCCAGCGGAAGCGCCGCGGTAGCGCTATCGATGCGATCGAGCACTCCGCCGTGTCCTGGCAGCAGCGCGCCACTGTCCTTCGCGCCAGCCAGCCGCTTGAGGGCCGACTCGAGCAGGTCTCCCACCACGCTCGCCGCGCACAACAGCGCCGCGCCGCCCAGGTAAGGCAACCACCTATCGGAATGTACGCGCATGCCCAGTCTCGCATCCAGCTGCGCAAGGATGATAGCGTAGGCAAGGCTCGCTAGAAGCGCTCCGGCGACCCCTTCCCAGGTCTTGCCGGGGCTGATCGCTGGTGCCAGCTTGTGACGCCCAAAGGTTCGCCCGGCGAGCAGCGCGGCCGTATCCGCAACCCAGACGAGGCCCAGCAGCGCCAGCACCTGCTGCGGCGCCAAGACCGCCGTCACCAGGCCTGCGGGAACCAGCACCATGACGCCTGTTGCGAGCAGCGCAGCGCGCGCCGGCCTGACGCCGCGAAACAGCCAATAGGGCACCAGCACGACCCAGAACAGCGCGCTGACCGCGAGGATCGCCTGAAACGCCGCCGGATCGCGCGCCACCGCGAGCGGCACAAAGCATCCGGCGCACAGCAAGCCATACGCGGCGGCGGGGTTGGCGGCCAGCCCGGAGAGGCGCCCCCACTCGTGTCCACCCAGCGCGAGGATCAGCGCCACGACTGCGGCGAACAACCCGCGATCGAGAAACAGCAGCGCAGCAATAAATGCGGCCAGCAGCGCCGCAGCGGTCAGGATCCGGACCAGCAAGCGCTCAGGCGCTGCTCGAAGCGGAGGGCGGCTCGCCCCGGGCGCCGGCGCGCTGGGTCTCGGTGAGCTGCTCGCTGGTGCGTCCGTAGCGGCGCTCGCGCATCCGGTACCAGGCGAACGCGGCATCGAGCGCCGCAGCGTCAAAATCCGGCCACAGGGTCTCGGTAAAGTAGAGCTCCGTGTACGCCAGCTGCCAGAGAAGAAAATTGCTTACGCGCTGCTCGCCGCCGGTGCGGATGAACAGGTCGGGCTCGGGCGCATGGCTCATGGCAAGGTAACAAGCCAGCGCCTGCTCCGTGACGCCCGCGGCCAGCGACTGCGGGCGCTCGGCGGCGAGCCGCTCCAGAGCCTGCAGGATGTCCCAGCGGCCGCCGTAATTCGCGGCGATGGTGAGCGTAAGGCCGCCGTTGCCTTCAGTCAGGCGCTCACCCTCCGCGATCAGCGACTGGATCTTGGGGTCGAACGCGCGGCGCTCGCCAATCACCTTGAGGCGGATGCCGTTGCGGTGCAGCTTTTGCACTTCGTTCTCCAGCGCGCCCACGAACAGCTGCATCAGCAGCGCCACCTCCTCGGCCGGTCGGCGCCAGTTCTCGGAGCTGAACGCGAACAGCGTCAGGAACCCTACGCCGCGCTGCGCGCAAGCGGCGACGATGGCGCGCACCGCCTCGACCCCGCGGCGGTGGCCCGCAAAGCGCGGCAGCCGGCGCCGTTTGGCCCAACGCCCGTTGCCGTCCAGAATGATGGCGACGTGCCGCGGCACATCGCGCGCGGCTGGAATCTCGATGGTTGTGCTGGGGTGGCTCATACAGCCATCAGCTCCGCCTCTTTCTGCTGCATCAGCTGGTCGATCTCGGCCACGTGCCGGTCGGTCATTTTCTGCACCTCGTCGTGCGCGCGTCGCTCGTCGTTTTCCGAGACCTCGCTCTTTTTCAGCGCCTCCTTGAGGGCATGGATGGCGTCGCGCCTGAGGTTGCGCACCGCCACTCGCGCGGTTTCAGCCTCCCGATGCACCACCTTGCCGAGTTCCTTGCGGCGCTCCTCGGTGAGCGGCGGCATCGGCACGCGGATCGTTTCCCCTGCCGAGGCCGGGTTCAGGCCGAGGTCGGAATCCCGGATCGCCTTTTCGATCGCCTGCGCCAGTTTCTTTTCGAACGGCGTCACGCCGATGGTGCGCGCGTCCAGCAGCGTCACCTTGGCGATCTGGTTGATGGCGGTCTGAGCACCGTAGTAATCCACGGTGATGTGATCGAGCAGGCCGGTATGGGCGCGGCCGGTGCGTACCTTGGAGAGGTCGGTCTTGAACGCCTCGACGCTCTTCCTCATCTTGGCTTCGGTGTTCTTCTTCAGGTCCGCGATCATGGCCCCTCCTTCGCCTAGCTATACGTGGACCAGCGTGCCCTCGTCCTCGCCCGCAACCACCCGCTGCAGCGCGTCCTTCTTGAAGATGCTGAACACGTTCACCGGCAGTCTTTGGTCGCGGCACAGCGTCAGGGCGGTCGCGTCCATCACCTTGAGATTGCGCTGAATCGCCTCGTCGAAACTGATGCGGCGGTAGCGCTTCGCGCTCGGATCTTTCTCCGGGTCCGAAGTGTACACGCCATCCACCTTGGTCGCCTTGAGCACGATCTCGGCGCCCATCTCGCTGCCGCGCAGCGCCGCCGCGGTATCGGTGGTGAAGAACGGGTTGCCGGTGCCGGCAGCAAAAATCACCACTTTGCCCTCCTCCAGATAGCGGATCGCCTTGCCCCGGATGTAGGGCTCGACCACCTGCTCGATGTTGAGCGCCGATTGCACCCGGCTGGCGGCGCCAGCGCGGCGCATCGCGTCCTGCAGCGCGAGCGCATTCATCACGGTCGCAAGCATGCCCATGTAGTCCGCGGTTGCGCGGTCCATCCCGGCGGCGCCGGGTGCGAGGCCGCGAAAGATATTGCCACCGCCTATGACGACGCCGATCTCGACCCCCAGCTTCGCCAGCGCGGCGATCTCGGCCGCGATCGCCTCGATGGTCACGCGGCTGATGCCGTAGGCAGCCTCGCCCATCAGCGCCTCGCCCGAGAGCTTGAGCAGGATCCTTTTGTATCGCGGGGCCGCCACGCGCTTCGCCCTAGCGCCCCAGGCCCGCTGCGGCTTTCACTTCGGCCGCGAAGTCCGCGGCCTTTTTCTCGATTCCCTCGCCGACCACCAGGAAGCGATATGCCAGCAGACGCGACTTCCTCGCCGCGAGCATCTTCTCCACGCTCTGCCTGTCGTCCTTGACAAACGGCTGGCCGAGCAGCGTGATCTCGCCCAGGTACTTGTTCAACCCGCCTTCGACCATCCTGGAGACGATATCGGCCGGCTTTCCCGACTCCCTTGCACGCGCCACCAGAATCTCGCGCTCGCGCGCCACCATCTCCGCGGGGACGTCGCTCCGAGCGAGGTAGGCGGGCTTGGCGAACGCGATGTGCATCGCGATGTCCTTGCCCGCGTCGTCGGCGCCGTCGTACTCGACCAGCACGCCGATGCGGTTGCCGTGAAGGTAAAGCGCGAGCTTGGCGGGCGTTTGCAAGCGGACCAATCGCCGGATGGAGATGTTCTCGCCGATCCTCTGCACCAGGCTCTGGCGCTTGTCCTCGACCTTGGCGCCGTCGAGGCTCAAGGCGGCAAGTGCGTCCACGCCGGCCGGATTGCAGCGCGCCACCGTTTCGGCGAGCTGGCCGCCGAAGGCGACGAAATCGACGTTCTTGGCGACGAAGTCGGTTTCGCAATTGAGCTCGACCAGGGCAGCGAGCTTCGCGTCGGCCGACAGCCAGGCGCCTATGATCCCCTCGGCGGCGACCCGGCTGGCGGATTTCCCCGCCTTGGCGCCGCTGCGAATGCGCAGCAGCTGCTCTGCCTTTTTCAGGTCGCCCGCCGCGTCTGCCAGCGCCTGCTTGCACTGCATCATTCCCAATCCGGTCATTTCGCGCAGTTGCTTGACCAGATGCGCGCTGATTTCAGCCATTCCTCGACGTTCCTTTCTCGATTGCGGTCAAAAAAAGGGGCCCGCTATGGCCCCTTTTCGCTGCATACGCCCGGCAGGCGATCAGCCTGCGCTCTCGTCCTCGATCTCTACAAACTCGTCACGCGAGGCGGTGACCACCTCCTCGACCGACTGTGTGCGGCCCTCGAGCACCGCGTCGGCAACGCCGCGCGCATACAAGCGGATGGCGCGGCTCGAGTCATCGTTGCCCGGAATCACGTAATGGATGCCATCGGGCGAGTGATTGGTATCCACTACCGCCACCACTGGTATGCCGAGCTTGACCGCTTCGGCGACCGCGCCCTTCTGGTAGCCGACGTCGATCACGAACAGCGCATCCGGCAAGCTTGCCAGGTCCTTGATGCCGCCGAGCGAGCGCTGCAGTTTCTCGAGCTCGCGCTGCACCCCCAGCGCCTCCTTCTTCGACATGCGCTCGAGCGATCCGTCCTGCGCCATGGCCTCCATTTCCTTGAGGCGCTTGATCGACTGCTTGACGGTCTTGAAGTTGGTGAGCATGCCGCCGAGCCAGCGGTGGTCCACGTACGGCATCGCGCAGCGCACCGCTTCCTCATGCACGATCTCGCGCGCCTGGCGCTTGGTGCCGACGAACAGGATGGCGCCCCGGTTGGCCGCGAGCTGGCGCACGAACTTGAGCGCTTCCTGATACAGCGCCAGGGTCTTCTCGAGGTTGATGATGTGGATCTTGTTGCGGTGGCCGAAGATGTACGGTGCCATCTTCGGGTTCCAGTAGCGGGTCTGGTGCCCGAAATGGACACCCGCCTCCAGCATCTGGCGCATCGTCACTGACATGTTGCACTCCTGAGTTTAGGGTTGATCACCGCCGCGCCGGCAAGCCGCGATTCCCGCCACTGGCTTGCGGGAACACCCTAAGTTGCCGGGCGGGAAATTTGCCTCGGTAAGTAATTCGAAGCAGCGCAAAATTCTAGCATAATCAGGGGTCAAGGCACAGTTTATGGCGCTCACCCTGAAAACCAGCGAGGAGATCGAGAAAATGCGGGTCGCCGGCCGGCTCGCGGCCGAAGTGCTCGACTACATCGGCCCCTACGTGAAGCCGGGGGTGAGCACCGGCAAGTTGAACGATCTGTGCCACGCGTACATGGTCGGCGTGCAGGGCACTGTGCCGGCACCCCTCAATTACGCGCCGCCGGGGTACAAGCCCTATCCGAAGTCCATCTGCACGTCGGTGAATCACCAGGTCTGCCACGGCGTGCCTGGCGAGCGCGTGCTGCGGCCCGGCGACGTTCTGAATATCGACATCACGGTGATCAAGGACGGCTTTCACGGCGACTCGAGCCGCATGTACTTCGTCGGCGATCCTGGAATCCAGGCGCGCCGCCTCGTCGAGGTCACCTACGAATGCATGTGGCGCGGAATCGCCCAAGTGCGCGCCGGTGCGCATCTTGGCGACGTCGGCGCGGCGATCCAGACACACGCCGAGCGGCACGGCTATTCGGTGGTGCGAGAGTTCTGCGGGCACGGCATCGGGCGCAGGTTTCATGAGGAGCCACAGGTACTGCACTATGGCAAGCACGGCACCGGCATGCGGCTCGAGCCGGGCATGACGTTCACCATCGAGCCGATGATCAACGCCGGCAAGGCGGCGATCCGGGAACTGGCCGATGGCTGGACTATCGTCACCAAGGACCACAGCTTGTCGGCGCAGTGGGAGCACACCGTGCTGGTGACGGACGTCGGGCACGAGATCCTGACCCAATCCGCTGGCACGCCACCGCCCCCCGTGATCGCATCCTGAGCGATGAGCGCGCTGCCGCAGACGCCCGCCGCTTCGGTCGGGACGTTGCGTGCCATGCTGCAGCAGTCGCGCCGCTCCCTGCAGCAGGCGTATCTGCAGCGGGGCAACCCTGCCCGGCTGCTGCGCGAGCACACCCGCGCCATCGACGATGCATTGCGGAAACTGTGGGGCGCGGAAGCGCCGCTGGCACGTGTGGCGCTGGTGGCAACCGGCGGCTACGGTCGCGGCGAGCAATATCCATTTTCCGATGTGGACGTGCTGATCCTGCTCGAGCGCGAGCCGTCGCCCGAGGAGCGCGAACGCCTGGAGCGGCTGGTCGGCCTGCTGTGGGACATCGGCCTGGACGTGGGCCACAGCGTTCGCACCGTAGAGGCCTGCGTCGCGGCGGCGCGCGCCGACATCACGATCGAGACCACCCTGCTCGAAGCCCGCCTGCTGGCTGGTGATGCGCGCCTTTATCGCCGCCTTGCCCGGGCGATGGCACGCACCATCGAACCGTCCGCCTTCCTCAAGGCCAAGAAGCTGGAACAGGAGCAGCGCCACGCCAAGCACCAGGACACGCCGTACGCTCTCGAGCCCAACCTGAAGGAGGCGCCGGGCGGTCTGCGCGATCTGCACGTGATACGGTGGATCGCTCGCGCGAGCGGCATCGGCGCACGCTGGCGCGACCTGGTGGCGCACGGCCTGGTGCAGCGCGAGGAAGCGCTGCAGCTGGCGCGTCACGAAGCGCTGTTGCAGGATTTGCGTATCCGGCTGCACTACCTCGCCGGGCGGCGCGAAGACCGGCTCCTGTTCGACCACCAGGCCCCGCTGGCCGCGCAATGCGGATTCCACGGCAGTCCGGCGCGGCAGGCAAGCGAGCGGCTGATGCAGCGCTACTACCGCACCGCCAAGGCAGTGACGCAGCTCAACACGGTCCTGCTGCAGAATCTGGAAGCGCGGCTGGGCCCGGAAACCGATGCGCCGCCCCGCCTGCTGAACGAGCGCTTTCAGATCCGCGGCGAACTGCTCGAGGCGCGTACCGAGGGGTTATTCGCACGCGAGCCGCGCGCCATCCTGGAGAGCTTCCTCCTGATGCAGCAGCATCAGGAACTGCGTGGCATGACGGCATCCACCTTGCGCGCGCTGTGGCGCGCCAGCGGTCGGATCGATGCGCGCTTCAGGCGCGACCCGCTGGCGCGCCTGCTGTTCATCCAGATCCTGCAGCAGCCGCGCGGCATCGTGCACGAGTTTCGCCGCATGAACCAGTACGGCGTCCTCGGGCGCTACCTGCCGGTGTTCGGCCGCATCGTCGGGCAGATGCAGCACGACCTGTTCCACGTCTACACCGTCGACCAGCACATCCTGATGGTGGTGCGCAACCTGCGCCGCTTTGCGATGCCGGAACTGGCGCACGAATTCCCACTCTGCAGCCAGCTGATGAGCGGCTTCGAGCGCAGCTGGCTGCTTTACGTGGCGGCGCTTTACCACGACATCGCCAAGGGACGGGGCGGAGACCATTCCATGCTCGGCACGCGCGACGTGCGCGGCTTTTGTCGCCGCCACGGACTGGCGCGGGAGGATACCGATCTGGTGGCGTTCCTGGTCGAGCATCATCTGGCGATGTCCTCGGTGGCGCAGAAACGGGACATCTACGACCCCGAGGTGGTGCGCGCGTTCGCCGAGTCAATGGGCAGCGAGCGACGCCTGGTCGCCCTGTATGTCCTCACGGTTGCCGACGTGCGCGGCACCAGCCCCAAGGTCTGGAACGCATGGAAGGCGAAACTGCTGGAGGATCTGTTCCGCGCCGCGCGCCGCGTGCTCGCCGGCGAGAAGCTGCAATCGGACGCCGCAGTCGCCGAAAAGCAGGCCGAAGCCACTCGCCTGTTGCGCCTGTACGCGCTGTCCGACAGCGTCAAGGAGCGGCTCTGGACGCAGCTTGACACCGCCTATTTCCTGCGCCACGACGCGCAGGAGATCGCGTGGCAGACGCGTGCGCTGCATTACCGCGTGGACACCCGCAAGCCTGTGGTGCGCGCGCGCCTGGCGCCGATCGGCGAAGGGCTGCAGGTGATGATCTACACCCCCGACAGGGAGGCGCTGTTTGCGCGCATCTGCGGCTACTTCGAGCGCTGCGGCTTCAATATCGTGGAGGCCAAGATCCACACCACGCGCAACCGCTATGCGCTCGACACCTTCCTCGTCATGGGCGAGGGGCGCGGCGCACACTACCGCGACAGGATCGCGATGATCGAGCAAGAGCTGGCCGCGGAGCTTGAATCGCAGGCGCCGCTGGCGCCGCCGCGCGGCGGGCGCCTGTCGCGGCGCGTGCGCCACTTCCCGATCTCGCCGGCAGTCGACATTCGTCCCGACGAGCGCGGCGCCTATCACGTGCTTTCGATCGTCGCCAGCGACCGCCCCGGGCTGCTCTACGGCCTTGCGCGGCGACTCGCCGGGCACCAGGTCAACCTGCACGCGGCGAAGATCAATACCCTGGGGGACCGGGCGGAGGACGTGTTCCTGGTCTCGGGCGAAGAGCTCGCCGACCCGAAAGCGGTGCTGCGGCTCGAGCAGGAGTTGCTCGCCGAGCTCCAGATCTGAGCCGCTATTCCTCCGGCGGCAGGTCCTCGCCGGGGAACAGCGCCTCGGTGAAGCCGAACCTGGCGAAATCGCGCATGCGCATCGGATACAGGATGCCGTCCAGGTGGTCGCATTCGTGCTGCACCACGCGGGCGTGAAATCCTTCGACGCTGCGCTCGAACCGCCGGCCGCGCTCGTCGTAGCCGGAGTAGCGCACCCGGCGCCAGCGCGGCACCCAGCCACGCAGGCCCGGCACCGACAGGCAGCCCTCCCACCCCTCCTCGATGTCGTCGCCGAGCGGCTCGATGGCCGGGTTGATGAGCACCGTATCGGGCACTTCCTCGGCTTGCGGATAGCGCGGGTTGGACTTGACGCCGAAGATGACGGCCCGGAGGGCGACGCCGATCTGCGGCGCGGCCAGGCCGGCGCCATCCAGATGGACCATGGTCTCGCGCATGTCGCACAGCAGGGCGTCGAGCTCGGGCGTAGCGAAGTCTTGCACCGCCGACGAGCGCCGCAGCAGGCGCTCGTCGCCCATCTTCAAGACCTGCCGGATCATCCGGCCACGAGCTGCTCGATGATGCGGCGCACCCGTCCCATGGTCTGCTCGAGCACCGCTTCGATGCGTTTGAGCTCGACGCCATGCGCGCTTTCGCCGCGGCCGGCGGCGTGATTCGCCACCACCGCGATCGCGGCGTACTCCAGTCCGGCCTCGCGCGCCAGCGCGGCTTCGGGCATTCCGGTCATGCCCACCATGTCGGCGCCATCGCGTTCCAGCCGGTTGATTTCCGCAACGGTCTCGAGCCTGGGACCCTGGCTGGCTGCGTAGACGCCGCGCGCCACCAGCGCTTCCCCGCACGCGCCGGCAGCCGCGACGATCTTGGCGCGCAGCGCCGCCGAATAGGGCTCTGTGAAATCGATATGCGTCACCGGATTTCCCGGCCCTTCGAAGAAGGTCGAACGCCGACCCCAGGTGTAGTCCACGATCTGGTCGGGAAGCACCAGCGTCCCGGGCCCGAGCTCGCGACGGATGCCCCCCACCGAGGCGACGGAAATGACGCCCTCGACCGACTGCTCCTTCAACGCCCAGATGTTGGCGCGGTAGTTCACCTGGTGCGGCGCGATGGTGTGCCCGTAACCGTGCCGCGCAAGGAAGATCACCTCGCGGCTGCCGAGTTTGCCGAAGGTGAGCGCGCCCGAAGGCTCGCCGTAAGGCGTCCGCACCACTTTGCGCTGGGTCACTTCAAGGCTGGCGAGCTGCGACAGCCCGCTGCCGCCGATGATCGCAAGCATCAGTTTTCCTTGATGGCGCGGATCTCGGGCAGGTTGCGCCAGAATCCCTTCGCGTCCATGCCGCAGCCAAACACGAACCGGTCGGGAATCCGCAAGCCGACGAAGTCGGCCCTGATCGGCTTGTCCCGCGTGAGGATCTTTTCCACCAGCACGACGCACTGAACGCTCGAGGCACCGAGCTCCAGCAGGCGGTCATGGATGGCGCGCATGGTCTGGCCACCGTCCAGGATGTCGTCAACCACCAGCACCGCACGAGCGCGCACGTTCAGGGGCGGCGCCACGCGCCATTCGATGCCGCCGCCTTGCGTGGCGGCGCCATAGCGCGACGCGTGGATATAGTCGAAATCGAGGGGAAAACGCAGGCGCGGCAGGAGCTGCCCGGCGAACACCACCGCGCCACCCATCACTGCAAGCAGCAAGGGATAGCGGTCCCGGTATTCGGCTTCGATCTCGGTGGCAAGGCGCCGAATCGCGGCCTCGACTTCGCCGGCGCTCGAAACGGGATCGGAGCGCTGGAGGAAAGCCCAGGCCTCGTTCAGGTCGGGCATTGTCGGTCGGCGAATGTGGCGGGCAATCGTGGCGCGTGCACTGTCAGTATAGCGAATCAGCGCTCGCGCCGCGCCAGGTATTCCGCGAACGCAGCGCCGACCTCAGCATGCCGCAAGCCGAGCTCGACGGTCGCCTTCAGGTAGCCGAGCTTCGAACCGCAGTCGTATCGCCTGCCGCTCAGGCGCATCGCGAGGACGCGTTCGCGTTGCAGCAGCGCCGCGATCGCGTCCGTCAGCTGGATCTCGCCGCCGCGCCCGGGTTGCGCCGCGGCCAGCATTTGGAAGATCGCCGGCGTCAGGACGTAGCGCCCTACGACCGCCAGGGTCGAGGGCGCCTCGGCAGGCGCGGGCTTCTCCACGATGGCGCGAATCGGCGTCAGCGCGGCGTCCGGATCCGCGGGTGAGACAATGCCATACTGCGCAGTCTGATCGCGCGGCACGACTTCTACGCCCAGCAGCGAGCAGCCTTCGACCGCAAAGCGCGCAGCCATCTGCGCCGTTACCGGCGGCTGCGCGTCTATGAGGTCGTCCGCAAGCAGCACCGCGAAGGGCTCGTTGCCGACGGCCGGCTGCGCGCAGAGCACCGCATGGCCGAGACCGAGCGGCTCCACCTGCCGAATGTAGATGCAGCGGCAACCCGGCGGCAGCACGCCCCGCACCAATGCAAGCAGTTCCGGCTGCCCTTTGGCGAGCGCGCTTTCCAGCTCCGGCACGCGGTCGAAGTGGTCTTCGATCGCCCGCTTGTTGCGCCCGGTGACGAAGATCATGTCGGTAATCCCCGCAGCAGCAGCCTCTTCGACCGCGTACTGAATGAGCGGCTTGTCCACGATCGGCAACATCTCCTTGGGACTCGCCTTGGTCGCTGGCAGAAATCGGCTGCCGAGCCCGGCCACCGGAAACACCGCTTTGGTAATCCTGTTTGGCATGTCGCTCACCGGGACCTTAGAAGTTGGCTCAGGGCACGCTCGTCCAGCACCGTGATGCCGAGCTCGCGCGCCTGGTCGAGCTTGCTGCCGGGCTCGGCTCCCGCGACCACGTAGTCGGTCTTTTTCGACACCGAAGTCGCGACTTTGTGTCCCTTCGCTTCGATGAGCGCGCGAGCATCATCGCGCGTCATTCCGGCAAGCGTTCCGGTCAGCACGAACGTCTTGACCCTGCCGGCGGGATGCTGCGGCGCGCCTTCACTTTCCGGCCATACGACACCAGCGGTACGCAATTGCCGGATCACCTGCCGGTTGTGGGGTTCGTCGAAGAACTGCCGGATCGATCGCGCCACGATCGGGCCGACGTCCGCAACCGCCAGCAATGCCGCCTCGTCGGCCGACATGAGGCGATCCAGGCTGCCGAAATGGCGTGCCAGATCGCGCGCCGTGCTCTCGCCGACATTGCGAATTCCAAGGCTGAAGATGAAGCGCGCCAGCGTCGTGCGGCGCGATTGAGCGAGTGCCTCGACGATGTTGGCGGCGGACTTCTCGGCCATGCGCTCCAGGCCCGCGAGCCGCTTCACGTCGAGCCGGTACAGGTCCGCGGGGGTGGCCACAATCCGCTCGTCGACCAGCTGCTCGACCAGCTTCTCTCCCAGGCCGTCGATATTCATCGCCCTGCGCCCGGCGAAATGCAGCAACGCCTGTTTGCGCTGCGCCGGGCAGAACAGGCCGCCGCTGCAGCGCGCGATCGCTTCGTCCTCGCTGCGCACTACGGCTGAGCCGCAGACCGGGCATTTCTTGGGCAGGTGAAACTCGCGCGCCTCGGCGGGACGCCGCTCCTGTCGCACCGACACCACCTCGGGAATCACGTCGCCCGCGCGCCGCACCACGATCGTGTCGCCGATACGAACGTCCTTGCGGCGCATCTCATCCTCGTTATGCAGCGTCGCGTTGGTCACCGTCACGCCGCCCACGGCCACCGGCTTCAGCCGTGCCACCGGCGTCAGCGCCCCGGTGCGTCCGACCTGGACGTCGATGGCGAGCACCTGCGTCACCTGCTCCTCCGCCGGGAATTTGTGAGCCAGCGCGAAGCGCGGTGCGCGCGACACGTAGCCGAGGCGCTCCTGCCAATCGAGCCGGTTCACCTTGTAGACGACGCCGTCGATGGCATAGGGCAGTCGGTCCCGCCTCGCGCCCATCTTGCCGTAGTACCCGAGCAGGCCGTCGATGCCGCGGACAACGGCACGCTCGCCGCACACCGGGAAGCCGAGCTTGGCAAGACCGTCAAGCACCTCGGAGTGCGCGCTCCAGCGCACCTGCGAAGCCGCACCGATCCCATAGGCGAAAAAGCGCAGCGGCCGTCGCGCGGTAACGTGCGAGTCGAGCTGGCGCACACTGCCGGCCGCGGCATTGCGCGGATTGGCGAATTCCTTTTCACCTGTCTGTCTTTGGTGCTCGTTCAGTCGCTCGAAATCACGCCTGAACATGAGGAGCTCGCCGCGCACCTCGAGTCGCCCGGATTCGGGCGCCGGCGGCAGGCGCAGCGGGATCGAGCGCACGGTGCGCAGGTTAGGCGTCACGTCCTCGCCTGTCGTGCCGTCGCCGCGCGTCGCGCCCCGCGCGAAAACCCCGCCGCGGTAGCTGAGGCTGATGGCGAGACCGTCGAACTTGGGCTCCACCGCATACTCGATCTGTTCGCTGCCGAGTGCCTCACGGGCCCGCCGGTCGAACGCACGCGCCGCGTCTTCGTCGAACGCATTGTTGAGGGAAAGCATTGGCGTTTCGTGCCGCACCTCGGCAAATTCGGGCAACGGCGGCGCCCCGATGCGTTGCGTCGGCGAGTCGGCTGACGCCAGTTCCGGATGTGCGGCCTCAAGCTCGGCCAGCTCGCCGAACAGGCGGTCGAATTCCGCGTCGGTGATTTCCGGGGCGTCCTCGACATAGTACAGCCGGTTGTGCCGCTCGATCTCGCGCCGCAGGAACTCGGCCCGCTTTCGCAGCTGCGCGGAAACCACGGCCACCGGGCGCCGCTCAGGCGAAGATCCGCAGCGCGGCGGCGCTGCCCGGCGGCAGCCCGCGCTCCTCGAGCTTGGCGCGCACGGCGTCGAGTTGCGACGCGATCGCCGCCAGCGCGCGCTCATCGAGCACGTTGCCGTTGTCGTCCTGCAGGCGGCCGCCGAGCAGAACGGCCAGCTGATTCCCCAGGCGCGCCATGGATTCGAACGCCCGGCGCGTGTCTGGCACCCGCGGCAAATCGAGCTCGAGTGAAAGCGCCTGCAGCGACGCGTTGCGCAGGGTTGCGGCATCGAAGCGCGAGCCGTCGCGCGCACCCAAGGCATACAGCAGAGTGCCGCCGTCGGCTCGCAGCGAGAATTTGCCGCTGTCATCGAGCACCAGACCGCTTGCCTCGGCAGTAGCGCGAAGCTTGCTGCCCGCGAGCGAGCCCCCCGCGACGGCGACGACGTGCAGCACCACCTGGACATCCGCCTCCGAGCAGAAGCCATCCAGCTCGCGCGCCGCTTCCACAGCGGCCTTCATTTCCGGGGCGCTGACGGCGGCGCCCAGCGCGGCAGCCAGCGTTTCCAGGGCGGAGCGGAACTCGATCAGCTCGGCTTCGCCTACGGCGCCTTCGCGTGACACCAGCTGCAGGCCGGCGCGCAGCCTGGCCACCGGCGCGCTAGCGTGCGTCGCGAGCGGCTGCCACGAAGCACCGTCTGCGGAGGTGGCGAGCCGCGCCGGCCGCCGGTGGCGGCGCTCGATCGCCTTCCAGCTCTCCTGTATGGCGCCCGGCGGCGGCGCACCGGCGAGGGCCAGCTCGATCACGTAATCGAAGCGGGCATCCGGCAGCGAGACGGTGTCCGCTGATACGTCGCGCACGGCGGCACGCAGGCTCTCGGGATGCGGTTCTTTGCGCTGTGGCGCATCGCCCAGCAAAGCGTCGGCGTGCGCCGAGCGAAACGCACGCTCGCCGTCGCGCTGCACGCCGCGCTCCTGCATCCGGTTATAGGCGAGCACTCCGACTACCACCAGCGCCCCGATCGCAAGCAAGCCGATCTGCAGCTCGGTCATGGCGCGCGCCGCCCGTTGCCGGTCAGGCGGCGAGTTCCTCCCGGATGCGCAGCGCCTGCTCGATGTCGACGGCCACTACGCGCGAGACGCCGGATTCAGGCATCGTCACGCCGATCAGCTGCTCAGCCATCTCCATGGTGATCTTGTTGTGGCTGATGAACAGAAACTGGGTCTGGGCGCCCATCCTGCGGACCAGATCGCAGAAGCGCATGGTGTTGCTGTCATCGAGCGGCGCGTCGACCTCGTCCAGCAGGCAGAACGGCGCTGGATTGAGCTGGAAGATCGAGAACACGAGCGCGATCGCGGTGAGCGCCTTTTCGCCGCCCGAGAGCAGGTGGATGGTGCTGTTGCGCTTGCCGGGAGGCTGCGCCATCACCTGCACCCCGGCATCGAGGATTTCTTCCCCGGTCATGATGAGCCTGGCCTCGCCGCCGCCGAACAGGACCGGGAACAGCGATCCGAAGTGCCGATTCACGCTGTCGAAGGTCTCGCGCAGCAGCTCGCGCGTCTCGCGGTCGATGCGCCGGATCGCGTCCCCCAGGGTGGTTACCGCCTCTTCCAGGTCGGCGAACTGCGAGTCGAGAAAGCCCTTGCGCTCGCGGCCCGACGCAAGCTCCTCGAGCGCCGCAAGGTTGACCGCACCGAGCTCATTGATCGCCTGCGTCAGGCGCGTGATCTCGCCCTGCAGGGTCGCCGGGCGGGGCGCACGCTCCGCTTCACTCGCCAGCTGCGTCTCGTCGGCATTCGCCTCCCGCAGCTGGCTCTCGAACTGCTCGAAATTGATGCGTGCCGCCTGCTCCTTGAGGCGCAGCTCGCCGATGCGGTCGCGCAGCGGCGTGATGCTGCTTTCGATCCGCAAACGCTCCTCTTCCAGCGCGCGCAGCGCGGCGGCGGCAGTCTCCACCGCGTCGCGTGCCCCGGCCAGCGTCGCCTCGCAGGCGATGCGGGCTTCGACGGCATCGTCCAATGCGACCCGCACCACGGGGATCGGGTCCACCGCCAGCTCCTGCGTGAGCCTCGCGACCTCCTCATCGGCGCGCCCGATCTGCTGGTCGATCATGCGCACCGAGTTGTCGATCTCGGCAATCTTGGCCGTGCACTCGCGCTCGCCGAACACCGCATCCTGCGCCTCGCGCTCGGCCCGCTGAGTGCCGAGCCGCTGTCCGGCCAGCGCGCGCTCGGCGGCAACGTACTCCGCTCGCACGAGTTGCAGCCGCTCGCGCGACGCACGGATCTCGGCGCCGGCATGCTCGAGCGCGGCTCTGCACTCGGCGAACCGGGTGCCGTCGTGTGCCGCTTCGCGCTCGATCTCGCCGATCTCGCTCCGGATCTGCCCGCTGCGCTCGCGATAGCGCTCCAGCGACTGCGCGAGCTTGAGCGCCTCGATTTGCGCTTCGTGCAGCGCGCGCTGCCGTGCGTCGATCATCTCGCGCGCACGATTGAGCGTCTGCTGTCGCGCCGCGGTCTGGTCCTCGAGCTGCGCCGCGGCCGCGCGCGCCGCCTCTACGCTGCCCCCCAAGGCCAGGCAGCGTCCCTCCAGCGCCTCGATTTCCGATTGGCGCGCCAGGATGCCGGCGTCCGCCGGGTCGGGCGCGTGCAAGCTGATGGTATGGCGCGTGAACTGGTGGCCGTCGCGATTCACCAATATCGCGCCTGCCGGCAGCGACGCGCACACCGATTTCGCGGGAACGCCCTCCACCACATAAACTTTCGCGAACCAGTCCCCGATCGGGCCGGCGATCGCAGCGTCGATGGCGTGCACTTTGGCGGCGAGCGCAACGAAGCCGGAAAACGATGCCGGCGCCTCGCCCGCCCCGCCCAGGAACAGGCTCGCCTTGACCGGTGGCAGGTCGGCGGTCAGCCGCAGGGCGGCGCCTGCCTCCACGACCTCGAGCGCATGCAGCCGCTCGCGCAGCACCGATTCGACGGCAGTTTCCCAGCCGTGATCGATGCGCACCTTTTGCCAGAAACGCGGCAATGCCGCGAGTCGATGCCGTTCCAGCCAATCGTGCAGCGGCGCGTTTTCCTCGGCAGCAAGCTGCACCTGCTTCAGGGTCGCAAGTTGCGCTTCGGCCGCAGTATGCTCGCGCAGCACCCTGGCGAGCGCGTCCGCGGCCGTCGCCCGCGTCTCCTCCAGCGCCGCCGCCTCGCCTTGCTGCGCGTCGAACCCCTCGCGCGCTTCGGTGAGCGCGCGCTCGAGCTGCGTCACGTTGTCGTGCGCCGCGGCAATCGCTGCGTGGTCCGGTCCCGCCAGGGTCCGCGCCTCGGCCTCCAGCCGCTGCCGGCGTTGCGCCAGCGACTGCAGGTTGCGATCGATGTGCGACAGGTTCTGCTCCTCCAGCTGCAGCTTGCCTTCGGCCTGCAGCCCCTGGCTGCGGGCTTCGTTGAGCCGTTCCTGCGCTGCGCGGTAGCCCTGTTCGGCTAGAGGCAGTTTGCCGCTCTCCGAAGCAAGCTGCGCCTGCGTATCGGCGACCCGTTCTTTGGCGCCGCCTGCGCGCGTCGCCCACAGGTGCAGCGCCTGCGTAAGCTGCGCGCGCTGCTCCCGCCAGGAGGACAGCTGAACGCGCCGTTCGGTATGCTGGCTTTCGAGCCGTTGGCGGGTCTCTTCCACGTGGCGCAGCTCGGATTCGTGCCGCGCCACCTCGGCATTTGCAGCGTACACCGCCGCCTGCGCAGCGTTGAGCGCATCGCCCTCCCGATAGTGCGCCGCGCGCGCGGTCTCCACCCTGCTTTCGATCTCGCGCAGCTTCGCGGTCTCACTCTCCAGCTCGTTGCCGGCGCGAGTCATTTCCCTGGCCTGGCGCTCGCGCTCCGCGGCCGCGTCCTTGCGCCGCAGGTACCAGAGCAGCTGCTGCTTGAGCTGCAGCTCCTGCTCGAAATCCTTGTACTGCGTGGCCACCTTCGCCTGGCTTTCGAGCTTCTCGATCTGGGCGCCGAGCTCAACGCGAATATCGTTCAAGCGCGCCAGATTCTCGCGGGTCTCCGCCAGCCGCTGCTCGGTCTCCTTGCGCCGCTCCTTGTAGCGCGAAACCCCTGCTGCCTCTTCGAGAAAAATGCGCAGCTCGTCCGGCTTCGCCTCAATCACCCGGGAAATCATCCCCTGCTCGATGATGGCGTAGGCGCGCGGCCCCAGCCCGGTGCCCAGAAACATGTCGGTGATGTCGCGCCGCCTGACGTGCGTGCCGTTGATCCAGTAGGACGATTCGCCATCGCGCTGCAGCACGCGCTTGACCGCAATCTCCGCGTATTGCGCCCACTGCCCGGCGGCGCGCCCCAAGGCGTTGTCGAACACAAGCTCGACGCCGGCGCGTGCCAGCGGCTTTCGGTTCACGGAACCGTTGAAGATCACGTCCTGCATCGAATCGCCGCGCAGCGCCGCAGCGCGCGACTCGCCGAGCACCCAGCGCACCGCGTCAATGACGTTCGACTTGCCGCAGCCGTTCGGCCCGACGATGCCGACCAGCTGGCCGGGAACATGGATCGCAGTCGGGTCGACGAAGGATTTGAAGCCGGAGAGCTTGATCTGCGTGAGGCGCACAGGGCTCGCGTGGTTCTTGGAATTCGGGGCTCGCGGCTCTCGAGAGCACCAGGAAAAACTGCGCGCTATGATAACATCCTCGGGCTCGGATCCCGCCGCGGTTTTCCACTTCTCGATGCCATCGTACCCCAGCCAGCGGCTGCAGACGTTTGCCAATCCGGCGCCGGAGCGCGACTACCGGATCCACATCGAGATACCGGAGTTCACCTGCCTGTGCCCGATGACGGGGCAGCCGGATTTCGCCACCCTGGCGCTCGACTACGTCCCCGACCGGCGCTGCATCGAGCTCAAGTCGCTCAAGCAGTATGTCTGGTCGTTCCGCGACCAGGGGGCTTTCCACGAGGCGGTGGCCAACCGCATCCTCGGCGACCTCTGCAAGGCCACCCGGCCGCGCTACCTGCGCCTCACGGCGCGCTTCAACGTGCGCGGCGGCCTATTCACCACCGTGGTCGCCGAGCATCGCAAGCGCGGCTGGCGAGCCGCGCCCCCGGTGATCCTTGACGACCTTCCCGCCGCCGCCCCACGAGGCGGCAAGGGATGAATCCGCGCCTCACAAGACTCCAGCCCTAC
>Ga0214473_10003330_pt1 | contig 19503 bp, 15 predicted proteins | sample RVTome_7_FD_203509 | JGI IMG/M metagenome (GOLD analysis project Ga0214473, IMG submission 203509) | Soil microbial communities from uranium-contaminated site in the Upper Colorado River Basin, Wyoming, United States - RVT98D197 | ecosystem: Environmental > Terrestrial > Soil > Contaminated >... | reverse complement strand
AACTTCTAATGGAAGCCACCGAAATAGCGAATATGATAGCGTCAGGAATACTGAGGCTTAAAGGCAAAAAATAGCTTTAACTTTTAACTTGTACTTTTGACGTTTGCTTTTTGAATTTTAACTTGAAAGTCTTCTTGACTTTTCAAACTTTCTTATTTAAAGTAATTACATGTGGGCTTTCGTTATAATTTTAGTAATGTTGGTTGGCGCAATCGGAATTCTCTACGTTGCCAATAAGATGATTCAAAAGCACTAATTTTCTTTGCAAAATTTTGCTAAGCAGCGATTCTTCTTGACACTTCGTATTATTTTTGGTATAAGTTTTGTAACTTATTTTTCTGCATTATTTTTGCTTAGGGATAAATAAAATAAATTATATATTTTTATGGGAAAAGAAAGACAAGATAGAACTAAACCAGAACTGACTTTTAAGGATTTACAAACGTTATCTCAAAAATATTTAGACGGTGCAGTACAATTAGCATCTCAATTACCTTCTGAATCACCGCTTGGTAAATCTGATAAAGAACATGATATATCCGATAGAGAATTAAAGGAGGTTTTGGGGGTAAGTCCGCAAGAAGTTATCTACGGTAAAGGAAAATCCATATCAAGGTCATTAATAAGGGCACTTAGAAATGTAAATACGCTTTCTAAATACGGGTTGGATAAGGCAGTTATGACGATCCCATCTGATCAGGAAATAAAACGAAAGGTTTCCATGTTACAAACGACAATTCCTGAAGAAGAAGAAAGGAAAGCAGCTTTTCAATTAAGTGATTGGATCGAAAATATCAACGAAGCAAATAAGGCGGTTAGCGGATTTCAAAGGGGTCTTGATGGTCAACCTATGGCAATTCTTGCAAAAAGACTTCCATCTCTACTTTATGTTGTCGAACACAGCGATTCTCCGGAAGCACGAATTAAGTTAGATAAATTACGAAAATTTATTCCTAAATATAGTCAAGCTAGAGAGTTTTTAGGCGTTTCCGACAAAATACAAGATCTTCTTAAAATTAAACCTATCCATGCTACTCTAGCCAATGCCGCATATTGGGCTGAGATTATGAGATATGCATATCAAATGATGCTAGATGCCGACGAACAACTTGAAAAGCAAGAACTTCATATTGAAAAAGTCGAACATAATTTACCTGAGGTAAGCACATTAGAACAAGATCTTCGTAGACTACCGGTATTGAACGACTTAACTCAAAAATTAATATCTGATGTTGAAGATGGAGTAGATACATCACTTACGGTTATTCGACAAAGTATGCCCCAACAACGTATACCACGTATTCCGCTTGAAGAGATACCCAAATATATGAAACCTATAATAAGAGGTAGAGAAGCAAACAAAGATTTGCCACCGGTAGAAAGGGATTACAGATTAACTGAGAAGCGGGCACTGGATGCTATAGTGCAACATTACTCATCTTTTGCTGCGACAAGCAGGGAATACAGATCCCGACTTTCTACTCACGCAATTCTCAATAATCGCTTTGATCTTTTCCTAATCGGATATCAGGGTGTAAATACCGTACTCTCTGCCTTACGTTTTGCTTGTGATTGGGGAGCACTAGCTTTGGTTGAACAACAGAATAGAGAGTTAGGAAAAAGTGAGACTAGATTAATAGAGAGAAGCTTGCGCTCATTAGGAACTCAAGTCAGAGATTTTAAACAAAAATTTCCGTTATTACAAGAATACGCACAGCATCCGGAAGAGCTTGGTTTGCAACCAAATCAGGATAAAAAGTAAGAGTTAATTTAATGTTTTTATTATTTATAAGAAAATTCGATTCTAAAAAAAACTGCTTTACCCAAAAAAGATGGGTAAAAAACAACCTGGAAGCACAATTTTAATAAAATCCTCCTTAGGCGTTTTACGTCAGCTTCTTCTTCGCTTTTTTAAATACTCCTCTGACAAAGAAAATTTCTTTTTTGATTCACGCCACTTTCAGTTTACATGAACGTGGTATCGCTCTTTAACCCAACCAATCTTAGCACTCGCCTTTAGATTCTTTTCGAATACGGCTCGTGCTGCGATTTTTGCTGGGTTAAAGTGCTTTGCACTTTAACAATCTAAAAAAGAGTATTACAAGGGGCTTTCTACAGATCATTTCAAATTTTGAAATGGAATGCTATAAGCTGTCGCTTTAGGCGACCCAAAACCGAGCGAAAAGCGAGGTTTTGAATAGCTTTTAATAAAGTAACCCAAATAAAATCTCACAAAAATAATTGGCACAAGGAGGTGCCCCGTGTACGCAAAATTTAATAAGTTTGTTAGCACGGGGATTTTCATCCTCCTCGTGTTAAGCCTGTTTACTCAGGCAGTTCAAGCAGCGGATCAGTTTTCGCTGGAAGATTACGATAAGATTTACTCGCAAGGGGGAGTAGAAATATACGGGATTGTTACCAAAAAAGAATCGACCTATATACAAAAGGTCGACCTATCTGCGGGCGCCTCAATTGAGGTTCTCGCGAATGTTGGTGGAAACAGTAGCCTACCAGGAGTTTTCGGTGGGAAGAATAAAAAATTTAAGTTCAGCAGCATTCGTTCTTTTTGGAACCAAGCCGGAAGTAAAAAGGTGTGCGTATCGAACGCATCCTTTTATAACGGTGATAGGAGTATAACGCAGCCGTTGAAAGTTAACGGCCAAGTATTAACTGAGGGGTTCCAAACCGAAAACGTAAACCGTGAAGCCATGGTGCTTTTGCGGATTTGGCCTGATAGGGCTGATATAGTACCCGCCACAGCGGAAAACTTTTATCAATCCAGTGCTCCGACTATCATTGGAGGCCTCGATCCGTATCAGGGTAAGAAAGGATACGAGAAAAGGGTTTCCCGAACAATGGTGGGCACTGATGGTAAGCAAGTTTATATAATCAGTAAGTCGGGCACGCAGAAATCCGTCGCCAAAGAACTTGAGAGCTTAGGCGCAAGCCAAGTGATTATGTTCGACGGCGGTGGTTCGTCTAAGATTATCTGCCGGAGTGGAATATACAAAGGTGGAGAAGAAGATCGGTTAATTCCGGACGTGATTGTTTCCATGGCATCAAGAGAAATAGTTGAAGGAGAACAACCAAGTTCTCAAACAGCTCCTGAGCCGACTGCTCCGGAACAACCTGAAGAACCTCAACCACCGGCAGAGCCAACCGAAATTCCTCAACCAACTGAAACACCAGCACCTCAACCAACAATCGGATGGGGATTTTTATCTCCGTTCAATAATTCCAATCCCTTGGGAGTTTACTCCACGAGGGAGTTTGACGGTCCAAAGGCAGTCAAGGGGGAGAAGGTGACAGGTTACCTTCACTGGGTAGACGATGGTCAACACATTCCAGGTGTAGACCTGTCTAACGGTAAGGGAGCAACCCTTTATAACACTTGTCCTCAAGGTGGCACAGTTACTTCGGGCATCGATGCTTGGAACGTTGGTAATAATGCCAATAGGTATATTCGCATCGATTGCGGTGGAGTTGCCTCTGGGTGGCAGGTGATCTTTTTCCACGTAAAGAAAGTTTATAAAACAGGTTGGGCTGAAGCCGGAGAAGCTGTGGGTGAACAAAGTAATCACACCCACTATTCTGTTGGTTATACCGGCAGTAAAAAAGATTTGCCATGTGCCCAATATAGGTCTGCCGGAAGATGGTGGATCGATCCCTCAGAATGTTTGTACGAACCGGCTGGAGTTACTTCACCGGTGCCTGAAATTACCGAAGTTGTTGAACCTTCACAGGAGGTTCAACCAACTGAGGTAGCGCCTCAACAAACCGAGAGTCCGCAGCCACAATCTGTGGAAACTCAGGTTGCTGAGATGGATGGAGAAGTATTACCTCCTGATTTCAATGATGTTAAGGAGCCCAGCTCTCCAATTATTAGCAACGGTTTCGTATTCCCGACACCTGACGCGGGTCCAATTAAGGTGGAAAACCTTCCGCCTGACCAACCACCATCTGTGATGGGAATCTCCGAATCCGTTTGGAGAGCATCGGATCTGAATAAGATTCTGATGGTTCTCCATGCGATATGGGGACTGTTGGGAGTTTACTTTACACTCCGGGGATTTTGGAATGCTGTTGCCTTTAGGCTTGGCATGCTTATAGTTGTAGGCTTTTTCCTCTTAATTCCGGTTCTGTATATTCCGGAATGGAATACGCAGGGAATTGCCTACGCAATGGCATACGAGCCGAGGCAGTCGGATCAGCTTGATGTTGAGAGCCAAGAAGTTGAGCAACCAATCCAAGAAGTTGTTACAAACCAAACTCAACAGGTCGAGCAATCCGTTCCCGAAGGTGAAATTCCAGTACCGGTTCCTCCGGATTTTGTACAATCTCAAGAAGAGCAGCCTCTTGCTCAACTTGAACCAACTCAAATTCCTGAAGAAACGCAAGTTTCACAGGAAATTGAGATACCTGAAACTCAACCTACACCAACGGAAGAGGTATCTTCGCAATCAACAAAGAAAGTTGAGATGCCTCAGGTTCCTTATGTCGAACTCCCAGGAGATTTCGAACCCCCTTCTCCGGAAGGATGTGCGGAGTTTTCCGAGTTTGACTTACTTTTGCAACGTTGGTGTACGTGGATTAATCAATATAGCCAAGAGGCATCGCTATACTGGATGCAAAACGGTTATAACGTAACTTTACGTCCGCGATTAGTTGCGGTAGTGATGAGAATTGAAAGTAGAGGTGAGATAAAGGCTTATTCCGGACAAGGGGCTGTCGGGCTCCTTCAAATTATGGCGTCGGATGGAATATCCGGTACCAATTGGCCTGAGATTTTTAAAGATCGACCGACAATATCTCAGCTCGAGAATCCCAGATTCAACGTCCAATGGGGGACAATGTACCTCGCGTACAAGTACGCTAAATATGGGGATTGGCGGAAAGCGCTTAAATCATATGGACCGTCTGGTGTCGGATATCTTTACGCAGACTGCGTACTTGAAATCAATGACACAGGGCTTTCAGCCCTTGACGGTTCAACTTGCCGCGCATTGTTTAACAGATAAATGTAAAGGAGTGTGAGAAATGATTACTAATGGTGGTATTCCTACTCAACCACAACAAGATAGCGAAGGGGGCAAACATTATCATTTTCATATCCACAAGGGGGATGCAACTCTACCTCAACCAGTTGAACCTCAACTTTCTGTTGGGGATATTGAAACCTACATTGCACCGGCGGCTACAAAGAAGCGCCACCAGCTTTTCAATCATGCTGAAAAGGCGATCAGCCGCGAGGGCAAGAGCTGGTTCTCGATAATCAGCGGAGGTTCTGGTTTAAAGTTCCTCGATGGGTTGCTGTTTGCTGGTGCTGGCTTGGTCGGTACTTTGGTTTTGGGCTTCGTGGCCTACGCTTACGGTTTGTGGCAGCCGGATTTGAGCTTTTTGGGGTTTGATTCCCAATCAGCTTCGCAAGGCGCACTTGCTCCTATCCCGCAGAGCGTTTTGCCTCTAGTCACCGAACAGCCAACACAACCGGTGCAGGTTCCCGCACAAGTTGCTGTCATTCAACAGCCAACGCAAGTACCTGAGCCAACGGCTCAACCAACGGCGGAACCTATAGCAACGCAAGAGGTTGCTGAAGAACCTACCGCCATTGCCGAAGTTTCTGGCAATGAAGAATCTCCTCCCGAGGAGGTTTATTCCGCTGCGGACGTTCCGCCGGAGATTGTTCAGACAAGCCCTGAAGAGCTTTTGGAAGGTCAGGTGATTGTCGATATCGGTGACCTAGGGGGTTATTTGAAAGACAAAGGTCTCTTTATGATTACCGGGCCTTGTCCCGAAGAGCCGCTGTCTGGGCTAGTCCAAACTTGGACCGAAGTCGTGGTCGATTTTTCAGGGGACACTTTTGCCCAAAATCTCTATAGCTACAATGCATGCCACGACTCGGGCGGCCAGCTGATCTACTCTCTAATGAAGACGGATAGCAACCAAGGGTGGTTTCAATATGAAGGGACAACCCAAGATGTTCCGGTTTTTGTCTATCCGTTTATCCCCTAATCCTTTCACTATTAAAGGCTCCCGGCTACATGCTCCATCGATATATGGGAGCCTTTAGATCTCTTTACAGGAGGTAAAGATGTTTACGAAAGTTTTAAAGATTCTGTTGACGTTGATTGTTGTAGGAGGGGTTCTGCTCGTTGGGTTGGACCTTTTAGGGGTTCAAACTTTCAAGATTGTGAGTCCGCTTGGACGGATAGTCTTGTCTAAACCCCCAAAACCCACTCCTACACCGGAACCAGGTGTGATTCCAACCATGCCCTCGATAACCTTAACCCCTAACCCGGGAGTAAATTCTCTCGCCACTGTTGTTGCAGTGATGCCTACACCGCACATTGTTGACGGCGGCAAAGAGGATGCTGAGCAGTTGAGTTTGCAACTCTCAAAATACTGGGCCAGTAAGGCTTTTGACTACAGAGTAGTCGGAAGCTTTACTTCCTTCGGGAAGGGAAGGTATTGTGAGCCTTTGCGCGATGGCGAGAGGGTCATTCAAGGCACAGAGTACGGTGTCTTCTCAATCGTTGAGACAACGCTCTACGGGGGAGTGCCTCAAAAGTCGTTTCTCGACGAAGATAATTATGAAATAGTTCCAGTGAAGCAGCACTTGGAGCAGACAACCCCATTAGAAGCAGAGTGGGTTAATTCCGCAGTCATAACGATGACTGTGGAGATGGGGCTTTTGGAGCCTGCTCATGTACCCGGCCGTTCTATTGGGTACACAATCCAAGAGGTGGCTTACAACCCTGTACTCGAGTGGATATTTAATCCCCTCGCAGAACAGCTTGTTGGCGCCCCCCTCTACACCCTACTTCGGGACAAAGTTAACAACTTGTCTCGCGAGTTAGCGGAATGGGACGGTGTGGCACCGCTGAATTCCTATGGGAATAGGACGACGTTTAAGTTGGACAGGCTTTACGAAGCAGTCCTTCTTTCACTAACCACCCCTTCCGGAGATCCGACTAACCCCCACGCCTATGACAATCTCTTAAGAGAGGCCGAACTTCTTGCAAAGGAGCAAGGCTTTTTGTTGGTCGAAAAACTGACTGTGATTGTCAAAAAACCCCAAGGTTTATCGGGGTATACCTATCTTGAGGATGGAACGAGGGTTGTTCCCCCGAATATCGACGCCAAGTTTTCGGCGAGCACTTGTTCGTCTGTTCCGGACAAGAAATTTCTTTTAACCTTGCCTGAAGATTGGCTAAAATCAATTCCGCCGGAAGTTTTGGTGTACATGTTCGAATCAGCTCCATAAACAGTGTCCCTGAAAGGAGGACAAGATGTTTAAGAAAGTTTTTCTGTTTTTGGTGCTTGGCGCCATTATTTTGTCTGCCTGCAAAGGTAAGGCTAATAGTGGAGTGCCGACATTCCAAGACTATACTTTAACGCAGCAAGCCTATGAAACCCAGAACGCAATTGCGGCTGAAGATATCAACCAGCAAAACACGGCGCCGCAGGCGACATATACACCTGATTATGAACAAGGTGGAGGTATTCTGAGTGAATCTGATGTCACACCAGTTGCCTCTTCAGGGGATTGTCCTTTGAAGGACGATTGGGCACAGCCCGCAGTAAAATGGTGTGATTATATTGTTGAAGCTTCAAACAAGTATGAGGCACAGTATGTCACTCCCCAACTTATCGCGGGTGTAATTGTTGTAGATTGGCAAGTTACAGGCGGAGATCCGTCTTTTGCAAGTGAGAAAATAGGTGCAGTTGGCCTAATGCTTGTAGTGCCGAGTGACATGGAGTCCGTAAATGCGGCTCATCCCGGCATGTTTGCCAAACGCCCAACAACTGAGAAATTACAGGACCCCCGAATGAACATTCTCGAGGGATCGTATCTCCTGGCACGGCGGATACAAGACACTGGCAACATTTACGACGCTCTGGTCAGGTATACAGGGAAGGAATCTCAGGCACTAAAGGTCTGGAATCTCATCAACAACAATTCATCTGTTGGACAGACAGATTCTTACCTAGTGCCCGTCGACAATCGGCCTACATCACCCAACCATTCAGACGATGCGCCTGTACCAGTAGGGTTGAATCCGAAACCCGAAGTACCAATTTTTATATTATATTTACCGTTAGTTTTAAGATGAACTTTCATCAGGAGTTCTGGCGTCTCGCTAATTTAGGCGAGTTGATTATTATCATTTAAAACGCCGGACTCTTGGCACTCTTCACACAATTAAATATACTTTGGAAATTCTCTTAAACAGTTACGCCATCGAAGTAAGCTTTCGATGAATGTGACAATTTATTTGTTTTTTTATTTTATACAAGAGTCTCCAGAGAATGGACGGTAAGCAAATTGCAGAAAGGTGTTTTGACACAGATTCTGGTCAAGCATAGCTTGATCTTGATCTTTTCGTCTTTACGACGAATAAAAAACACCCCTTTCTGAACCACAATTTGCTTTTCCGTACCTTGCCCGCTTAGCGGGCCTGATGAGACCATCTTCAAGATTTGCTTGAGGACAGGTCGAAAGGTACACTTGAAATTTAAAAATTTCAAGTGTCTTGATAAATTTTAAAATTGGTGAAGAGAAAAAGTTCACCCCGCACCAGAACTACGTTCGGTACGGGGCAACTATTACATGTCTTATGATTACTTAAAACTACTACTAACTACTAACAACAGATAACTAATAAAAGATAGAAAGTCCCTTGAAATACTCTTAATTTTTAAAAAAATGAAAAAACTTATCAATTTGTGTATAATACGTGCTATGGAAACTTTAAGACCGTCAACAGCGAACTACTTCGCGACAGAGCCGCGAAGTACCTTAAATGATGACAGCACTTTTGTTCGTTTATCCCCGCAGCAAAGCAGCGAGGCATTCTCGAACAAAATAAAAATGGGTGAATTTAGTATAAGTGGTAACCCGGCAGATATCGAATGGATTCAATCCTGCGTTTTAACCTCAGAAGTTCCTGATACGAATTCTATACCATTCGGTGAAGTAAAATTAAAAGATCCTTATTTATATGAGTCGGGTAGGGAAGTTGTACTTCACGGTAATCCTTTTGATATTGCAGCCTACATTTCTGAAAGGCTGTATGAATTGGATTTTTCCGACTTCGATTCCGTCTTGGGTTTGGAAAATCTACAGTAACTTCGTGAAACCTCATTAAGACGTACTTATTGCCTATCGGTTTCTTGCGCAGTATTATATGGCCATGGCAAGATTGAAAATTTCAGACGTTCTCCACGTTACCGAACTAGCCAAACTTAGCCTTGATAAAAAAGAGGGAAATTACTTAACCAAACAATTCAATGAAACCTTAAAGGAAGTTGATAAATTGAACAATGTAAAGACCATAAATGTTTTGGAAACTTCTCAAGTCACGAATCTGAAAAACGTCTTTCGCGAAGATCTAATTGACAGAAAAAGAATGCTCTCTCAAAAAGAGAGCTTATCCGGATCAAAAAAAATTCATAATGGGTACTTTGTAGTTAAAGCAATATTAAATGAAAAGTGACTTAACTTTAAAAGAAGTAATAGATTTGCTCAAAAAGAGAGAGATTTCATCAGTTGAACTAGTTGAAAAATATTTAAGGGCAATAAGAAAGCTTAACAAAAAATTAAACGCCTATCTTACTGTAAATGATAAGGCAGTTAATCTTGCTAAATCAGTAAAATTACCACCTAATGAAAAAAAACCTCTACTTGGAATACCGATTGCCATTAAAGATATATTCTTGACAAAAGACTTAAGAACAACTGCTTCTAGTAAACTTCTTGATAATTACATACCGCAATATTCTGCAACGGTTGTTGAAAGACTTGAGCGTGCAGGAGCAATAATTCTGGGAAAAACGAACCTAGATGCTTGGTGTCACGGATCGTCAACCGAAACTTCAGACTACGGACCAACTAAAAACCCTTGGAACATTAATCATCTTCCTGGAGGGTCATCCGGAGGATCTGCAGCTGCAGTGGCAGCAGATCTTGCACCTTGTGCCATGGGAACAGAAACGGCAGGATCTGTCAGGGGTCCGGCTGCCTGGTGCGGAATTGTAGGCCTAAAACCGACATATGGTAGAGTAAGCCGTTACGGAGTTATTGCGATGGGATCGTCACTAGATACTCCGGGTCCCCTTACAAAAACCGTAGAAGATTCTGCAATTCTTCTGAATGTATTGGCAGGAAAAGATCCCTATGATGCAACAACTTCAAATATTGCCGTTTATGATTATACGAAAAATTTAAATAAAGGAATTAAAGGCTTAAAAATAGGCTTTGCAGAAGATTATTTACTTCCTAGAATGGAAAGTAATGTTAAAGATATAGTTAAGAGGGCTGCAAAGGTATTTACTAATCTTGGTGCCAAAGTTGATTATGTAAAGACTCTTGATCCAAGACTTGCAATTTCAGTATACACTGTAGTTCAGCGCTCAGAAGTTTCTTCAAATTTGTCAAGATACGACGGTGTACGCTACGGGGGTGGAAGGGAATACTTTGCTCAGGAAGCAAAGAGAAGAATAATGTTGGGAACTTTCACTTTATCTAAAGGTTATCAGGATAAATATTATAAAAAGGCTCAAAAAGTAAGGACTTTATTTATTAACGACTTTGAGAAAATATTCAAAAATTATGATCTTTTGATTGGCCCTACAATGCCAGGACCCGCGCCAAAACTGGGTATAACCAAAGGTCAGGCTATGTTTGGTGAGATGGCGGATGTTTTAACCGAACCCACTTCAATTTCGGGACTTCCCGGTATTTCGGTTCCTTGCGGGTTTGTCGACGGATTACCCATCGGTCTTGATATATTCGGTCCTCAGTTTTCAGAGATGAAAGTTTTACAAGCCGCGTCGGCGTATGAAATCGCCACCGACTGGCATAAACAAAAGCCAGTAACTTTACCATGAAAAATTACACTCCAATAATTGGCCTTGAGATACATGTAGAACTAAGAACACACTCAAAAATGTTTTGCGGTTGTCCCGGAGATCATTTCGGAAAAGCACCTAACACTCAAACTTGCCCCGTGTGTTTGGGTCTTCCGGGGGCTTTGCCGGTTCCTAACAAAAAGGCTGTTGAGTGGGCATTGATGCTCGGATTGGCCTTAAACTGTAAAGTTAACAAAGAAAGTAAATTTGACAGAAAGCATTATTTCTATCCGGATTTGCCGAAAGGATACCAGATAAGCCAATACGAGGAACCGCTCGCCAGTCATGGCTGGCTCAAATTTTCAAATTCCCCGCCTCGCCGGCAGGCAGGCAATTTACAATTTCCAAATAATAAGGTTGGAATAACCAGAGTTCATTTGGAGGAAGATACCGGTAAGCTTCAGCACATAACTTTAGACGGAGAAAAAGTAAGTTTGGTAGACTTCAACAGAAGCGGAGTTCCGTTGGTTGAGATAGTATCCGATCCTGGTATCCGATCCGCGGGTCAAGCTAAAGAGTATGCTCAAAAAATTCAACAGATAGTGAGGTACTTGGAAATTTCTGACTCTGATATGGAAAAAGGATCAATGAGGCTCGAGGCTAACATATCGCTTCAAAATCAAAAGGCAAAAGGTAAAAATCAAAAGTTACCCGATTATAAAGTTGAAGTGAAAAACATCAACTCATTCAGATTTTTGGAAAAAGCAATAAATTATGAAATTGAAAGACAGGCAAAATTATTATCACAAGGAAAAAAGATTTCTCAAGAGACTAGAGGCTGGAGCGAGAAAGATCAAAAAACGGTAAGCCAGAGGTCTAAAGAAACAGCTGCGGATTATCGATACTTTCCTGAACCAGACATTCCCCCGATGGAGTTTTCGGAGAGTTTCATAAAAGACCTTAAAAAAAGATTACCTGATTTACCGGACAAGCTGGTTAAGGAATTTATTGAAAAATACTCTGTACGTGAAGAATATGCAAAAATTTTAGCGAGCGATAAAAATACGGCTAAATTGGGACAAAAAGTATTAGAGATTGCGGTTAAAGAAGGTGTAAAGACAGATGACGTAGCAGGCATAATTATTAATCAGAAAGTAAATCTGGTTAAGGCAAATATTGCCAAAATTGTATCCGATATTAAGAAAACACAGTCCGGAAAGATTTCAGATTCCGGTACTTTAGAAAAAATGGTTGAGGATGCTATTAAATTAAATCCCAAAGCTGTCGAGGATTACAAAAAAGGTAAAACCCAGTCTATTTCGGTTCTTATCGGAGCTGCCATGAGGCTTTCTTCAGACAAAGCAGATGCAAAGAGCGTAAAAGAGATTTTGGAGAAAAGGCTTCAGTAATAGTGTTCCCCTTAGCATCCCATTTCAAGGAAAAGAAATGAGCTGTAGAATAGAATAATGTTTTCCGACTTCAAATCTGTCTTTCAAGGGCGAAAATTTATCTATCTTTGGTCTTCCCAAGTTTTATCCCAACTGACCATTCAGATAATGAATTTTTTACTTTTGGTCAGACTTTTTCAGCTGACGGGATCGGCAATTGCGACATCATTTTTGTGGATTTCCTATGCACTTCCTTCATTATTAATAGGGCCTATTGCAGCTACATCTGTTGATCTAATCGATAGACGAAAGGTTCTTATAATTGCAAATTTATTACAAGCCCTGACAATATTATCTTTTGCCCTTTTGCACGAAGGAAGGCTTTTTTTACTGTTTGGCGTCGTCTTTTTATATTCATTTATAAACCAGTTTTACGTCACGGCTGAAAGTGCAACTCTGCCGGATTTAGTAGATAAAAAATTTCTTCCGCAGGCTAACGGCCTTTTCTTTTTGACGCAGGAAGCCTCAATTATAGTAGGTTTCGGAGTAGCAGGCTTTTTACTCGGATTCTTGGGTTTTACAAATGCTCTGTTTACTTGCTCACTTTTAGTAATTTTTGCATTTATTAGTACGCTTTTCTTGCCTAAAGGAAAGTATCAAACTCTTAATACCAAAGGATTAGAAAAGGATTTTTGGAAATTTTTCGGAAGGCTTAAAGAAGGGTATGATTTTATCAAGACTCATAAGAAAATACTAATGCCTTTTTTCCTTTTAATGGGAGCACAAATTGCTTTAAGTATTGTTATCGTTAATATTCCCTTGTTTGCAACCGAAATTGTTAAAGTAAACTTGAATTATGCGGGTTTAGTGATAGTGGCTCCGTCAGGTTTGGGTGCAATTATTGCGGCTTTGAGTATTCCGAAAATATTGGGTAGGGGCGTAAGAAAAAAAGAAATTATTGAATATTCCCTAGGATTTATAAGCTTAATATTTTTTGTGTTTGTTTTTATAATCCCCATTCTTGGAAGTTTAGAAAGGATAGTAACAAGTATTCTCTTAGTAATTTTTACAGGTTATTTCTTTGTGGGAGTAATTATTCCTTCGCAAACTTTTTTGCAAGAGGCGACGCCGGGAGGCTTAAGGGGACGAGTTTTTGGTAATTTCTGGTTTCTGGCAACGGTTGCAAGTGTACTGCCGGTTATTTTCTCCGGAGCAGTGTCGGAGTTACTTGGTATAAAGCTATTATTTTCGCTTTTGGGGGGAGTGGTTTTGGCAGGCTTAATTATTTCTAAAAAATACGGCCAAAAAATAATCCAAGCAGAGTTCGGTTTACAAAGTGATAAAATAATGTCATAGCAAACTCAAAACAAAATGACAAATATTATTGAGTTTGATATATAGGAATTCTATGCTTGCCAAACAAAATGTCAAAAGCGACATTTTGTTTTAATATGACTATATGAAAAAAAAATTCGTACATCTTCATGTTCATACGGAATACTCTCTTCTTGACGGCTTGAGCAAAATTTCTAAATTAATTTCTTTCGTTAAAGAAAACGATATGGAGTCGGTTGCCATAACCGACCACGGCGCGATGTACGGGGTTGTAGAATTTTATAAGAGAGCCAAGAAAGAAGGGATTAAACCTATTTTAGGAATGGAGGGCTATACGACCAATGTTAATCTGAAGGAACGACCTGAGAGATCCAAAATGAAAAATTATCACCTTCTTTTATTGGCAAAAGACAATGTCGGATATAAGAACCTGATGAAGTTAACATCAATTGCCCATTTAGAAGGCTACTATTACCGACCCCGCTTTGATAGAGAAACTCTGGTCAAATATTCAAAGGGTTTAATTTGTACCTCTTCGTGCGCACAGGGTGAACTTCCGCAGGCCCTGATTGACGACTCGTATGAAGAAGCCAAAAAAATCGCTTCATGGTATTTGGATATTTTTAAAGATAGTTATTATCTTGAGGTCCAAAGGCATTTTTACGGTAGGTTTGCCGCTAAGAGCGATAACGATCAGATTAGGGAGGATCTCTTGAGAATGGAAGAAAACGAAAAAAAGATAAACGCCGGTGTCGTTAAAATAAGCAGGGAGTTGGGTATTCCGATTGTGGCAACAAACGATGCACATTATATAAAAAAGGAAGATGCGACTGCACAAGATGCGCTTGTATGCATAGCTACGGGTAAGAACGTGTCGGATATAAAAAGGCTAAGATTTATAGATAGCCCCACTTTTTATATAAAAACACCCGGGGAAATGGGCGAACTATTCGAAGATTTACCAGATGCTATTGAAAATACTTATAAAATATCAGAAAAATGTAACGTTGATATAGTTTTGGACAAGTGGTTTTTTCCGAAGTACGCCCTTTCAAAAGGAAAAACCGCCGATAGCGCCTTAGAGGAAAGAGTCTTGGAGGGAATTAAAGAAAGGGTAGAAAAAGTCACACCCGAGGTAAAAGAGCGTGTTAATTACGAGCTTGAAACAATTAAAAAGAAAGGCTACTCAACTTATTTTTTGATCGTTTCCGACATGGCGCAATGGGCAGACAGCAAACGCATAATAACAAATACCCGTGGTTCTACTGCAGGATCTTTGGTTGCATACTCTCTGAAGATAGTTAATATAAACCCTTTAAATTATGATCTTCCGTTCGAGAGATTTTTGACGCCTTGGAGGCCTTCCCCACCGGACATTGATTTTGACATAGCAGACGACAGGAGAGAGGAAGTAATCCAGTATCTTACTCAAAAATACGGCAAGGAGAAAGTTGCCCAGATCTGCACTTTCGGTAGGATGATGGCAAAGGGGTCCGTTCGCGATATTGCCCGCGTTTTGGGCTTTCCGTACTCGGTAGGAGATAGGGTATCAAAGGCAATTCCACTGGGATCGCAGGGCTTTCCGATGAGTATCGAAAAAGCCTTAAAAATTTCCGCCGAATTGAAAGAGCTGTATGAGAACGATAAAGACGCAAAAAAAATAATAGATTTGGCCCGTGAGGTTGAAGGTAATGCCCGCCACATTTCCGTTCATGCTGCAGGAGTGGTTATCGCTCCGGATGATGTGACTTTATATACACCGATTCAGCTTGACCCCGAAGGGCTTAAAGTTATTACACAATACGATATGGAGGCGCTTGACCCGAACGTGTCACCGGGTGAGGCCGTTGGGCTTTTGAAATTTGACCTTTTGGGTCTTCGGAACCTCTCGATTTTGGGTTCAGCAATAGAGACAATTAAAAAGGAAAGACGGGTTGATATTAATCTTCACGAAATAACCCTTACCGACAAAAAAACCTTTGACATGCTCTCCAGCGGCGAGACAATGGGAGTATTTCAATTATCCGGGTCAGGAATGACTCGCTATCTGAAAGAGCTTAAACCAACAAGAGTTGAAGATTTGATGGCCATGGTTGCGTTGTATCGGCCCGGTCCTATGGCTCAAATTCCAGAATACATAGAGCGTAAAAATAACCCCGCTAAAGTAATTTATTTCGATGACCGCATGAAAGAGTATCTTGGCAAATCATATGGGCTCTTGGTTTATCAGGACGATGTATTTACGACCGCTATAAAAATTGCCGGATACACTTGGGAAGAAGCAGATAAATTCAGAAAAGCAGTCGGCAAAAAGATTCCGCAGGAAATGGAAAAGCAGAAGGAAAAATTTTTACAGGGTGCAATTAAAAACGGAATGGAGAGGGTTAAAGCCGAAGAACTATTCAAGCTAATAGAACCTTTTTCCGGATACGGATTTAACAAGGCTCACGCAGCATCATACGGCGTTGTTGCCTATTGGACCGCATACCTTAAGGCCAATTATCCCGTAGAATTCATGTGCGCTCTTCTTACTGCAGAAAGCTCTGATGCCGAAAAAATATCGGCATCAGTAATCGAGTGCAAGAGAATGGGTATAAAAGTAATGCCTCCTGATATAAATTATTCTGATGTCGGATTTAAAATAGTTTTGGAAAAAGATTCTTTAGAGGGTAAGGCAATAAGATTCGGATTAAACGCAATAAAAAACGTCGGTAAAGCGGCAATCGAAGCAATTTTAGAAGCCCGGGAAGTGGGCGAGTTTGGCACATTTTCTGAGTTTTTGTCAAAAGTTGATGGCAGGCGCGTTAACAAAAAAGTTTTGGAGAGCTTGATTAAGGTAGGGGCTTTATCCGCTTTCGGCACAAGGGCTGCACTTTTATCCACAATGGATGAGATTAGGTCCAAAGTAGGAAAGAGCTCAACTGACTTAAATCAGCAAGGGTTATTTACGCAGGAGGATATGGGTAAAAGTGTCATAAATATTAACTTGGAAAACCTGAATATTGAGGAGTTTGGAGAAGAGGAGCTGCAAAGTTTGGAGAGACAACTTTTGGGTTTTTCTCTTTCGGCGAGGCCAGTGAGCGACGTTTTGGAGCCTATTTCTCATCTGGCAACCCACAAAATCTATGAGATTTCCCCTAAGAGTTCGCTTGATGAAATGGTATCAATTGCAGCAGTGGTTGCAGACGTACGGATAGTGGTAACAAGAAAGAGTGCCCAAGAGATGGCTTTTGTCCGCGTCGAGGATGAAACCGGATCTATTGATTTAGTAGTTTTTCCGAAGATCTTCCAAAAGATCCGTGATCTGTTGATTGAAAACAAGGCTCTTCTGGTTTCAGGAAGGGTGGATTCAAGAGACGAAGCGCCGTCTCTCATCGTTGAAGCCGTAGACACTAAAGACAGTCTGAAAGCCGGTAAAGAACACTTATTTATAAGAATTCCTAAAACAACCTCTCTGGAAGATCTGAAAAGATTAAAAGAACTCATGGAATTAAATTCAGGAACACAAAAGGTAACGCTTCTTTTCGAGACCAGCAAAAAAAAGCTGGACCTAAACATTAGAGTTTCCTGGAGCGAAGAATTGGCGCATAAAATAGCTTTGATTTTGGAAGGCCACGATCGTTCTTGAAGAAAATATCCCTTAAGAGTAAAATACCAGGGGCAGGTAAAAAATATGGCAATAACCGCAAAACATAAAGAACAGGATTTCGGAGTGGGCGACAAAGTAAAAGTTTGGCAGAGAATAAAAGAGCAGGATAAGGAAAGACTGCAGGCTTTTGACGGAATGGTAATAAAGATAAGAGGAGAAGGCATCAACAAAAGCTTTACTGTAAGAAGAATCGGCGCGGCACAAGTTGGAATTGAGAGAACTTTTCCTTTGCAGTCCCCCGTTATCCAGAAAATTGAGGTAGTAAGAAAAGGAACAAGGGGAGTGCGAAGAGCCAAACTTTACTATATCAGGGGTAAATCCAAGAGGGAAATCGAGAAAATTTACACCCGGGCTAAGAGCCGTGAGGCTTCAAAAGAGAAGGCGAAAGGATTACCCTCAACCGCTAAAAAATCCAAGAAGAAAAAGAAAAGTAAGATTAAGTAAATTTAATAATTTGTGAAAAACCTCAGAATCTTCGGAGGTCTTGGTGAAAAATACGCTTTGTACCTTCTTGAAAAGGCAGGCTATAAAATAATCGGAAAAAACTTTCACGCGCACCAAGGCGAAATAGATATCATTGCAATAGATCCTTCAACGGGCAGCGGGCCTGAAGCAACATTGGTTTTTGTAGAAGTAAAGACTCGTTGGAGCGATAAATACGGCAAACCTGAAGAGGCCGTAGGCACGGTGAAACTAAATAGAATCAGAAAAACGGGTGAATATTATGTGCTGACACATCCCAATCTTCCCAAAAAATTAAGAATTGACGTAGTGGCAATAGAAGTAAGGGGAGGAAAAATTACTTCTGCTAAAATTATAAAGGCAATATAATGATTAACGTAAAACGTTTAATAGTCGGGCAGCTCAAGACAAATTGCTATATTACCTATGATGATAAATCAAAAAATGCGGTTATTATTGATCCGGGAGACGACGGCGATTACATAATTCAGATAATTTCGGATCTAGGATTAATGCCTACAAAAATAATTGCAACTCACGGGCATTTTGATCATATTTTGGCCGCAACCGAGCTGAAGCTCGCCTACAATATTCCCTTTTTAATGCATAAGAAAGATAAATTTTTGCTCTCGAGAATGATGGATAGTGCCAGACATTTCTTAAGAGTCAAAACGGATCCTCCACCTGACGTTAACTTTTACCTGACGGAGGATCAGCAAATTAAAATTAAAAATTTGAAATTTGAAATTATCGAAACTCCAGGTCACACACCGGGAAGTATATCTTTACATGATGAAATTAATAAATTTCTATTCGTCGGAGATCTTATATTTGCTGACGGAAGTTTCGGTAGGATCGATTTTAACTATTCCGACAAAGATGCCCTTTATAAATCTATTAAAAAGGTTTTAAATTTAGATGATAATACTGTTGTTTATCCGGGTCATGGAGAAAAGATTAGAGTTAAGGATTTAAAAGGAATCGTTAAGGAGTCCCAGTGAGATAGGCTTAGCCATCTCACGGGACCCCGTGAAGTGAACGAAGTTCTACTTCACTGGGGAGGTGGTGATATAAATGCAAGATTTGCAAGTTACAAAAAGAGAGGGAGGAACAGAACCCTGGAGTAAGGAGAAGCTCATTAATTCTGTTGCTAAGGCGGGTCTGTCTGTCGAGGTAACTGAACATTTGGAGTATCTTATTGAAGTATGGGCAAACAGGAATGCTAAAAATGGCCAAGTTACATCTGTAGAAATTCGAGACAAGGTAATTGAGCTTTTGAATGCGATCGATCCTATGGTAAGTGACGCGTACAGCTCTTATAAAAAATAGTGCAGTTATCTACCGAATGGCAGAAAAAAAACATAAGGAAAGGCGTTTAAATATATACTTCAGACAAACGGCAAAGGCTTTTCGTGCTGCGCGTCAGACGCAGGTTTTTTCCCATATCAATCGGAATATCCCCTACAGAATTTACAAGTTTTCAAAAGAGAAGGTACTTTACCAAGTTCAAAGGGCAAACACAAACCTGATGCTTCAGAGGGAAAAATTTTTAAAAAGGCTTCAAAAAGATAAATTTACCGAAAAGAAATGAGGATGCTCTCTCGTAAATTATTACTAATATACTGAGTTGCACCCTCGATATTATATTACCACAGCTGTCAATAATTTTCAATTTTCAAAAACAATTTGTAATCTAAGGTGTTGCGAAGTTCCCCACCTGTAGCGAAAGCGGAGGGTGGGGATGGATAGCATAAGTAGCCGGAGGCAAAGATGATAAAATTGGCTAGTGAACGAGTATAAACGAGCCAGCCATGCGAT
>Ga0214473_10003329_pt1 | contig 19503 bp, 23 predicted proteins | sample RVTome_7_FD_203509 | JGI IMG/M metagenome (GOLD analysis project Ga0214473, IMG submission 203509) | Soil microbial communities from uranium-contaminated site in the Upper Colorado River Basin, Wyoming, United States - RVT98D197 | ecosystem: Environmental > Terrestrial > Soil > Contaminated >... | reverse complement strand
AAAATCTCCCCTCGCCCCTCTTTGCCCTCCGGGCCAGAGGCCCTATGGGCCGGCGGCCAAAGAGGGGTAATTCCTCCATTAGGAAAAGGGAGGTTAGGAGGGATTTTACAAATCGATGTCTTTACCATTTTGAGAATATTAATAATTCGCTATGCGCATAGCCGTAAACGAAAGGGGGAAATTAAAATGTTTACTTCAACGAAGGTTGTTTTCTCAAGTTTGATGCTTTTAGCCTGTCTGATCATCCTTTCGGGTTGTGCGAGTCCGCCCAAAACACTCGATCCTTCCATTAAGGGACCACAGCTGATTGTGAATCCTGAATGCATTCGTCTTGGAGTGGTTAAAATGAGGGATACGAATATTGTTTTTGAGGGATCCGGGTTTCAAGCTAAATCCGGGGATTCTGTATTAATCACTCTTACAGGACCAAATGAGACAAAGGTGATAGCGGCTGAGGCTCCGATTCAAAAGGAAGGGACTTTCAAGGCAACGGTGGCACCTTTAACAAAGATCATGGAGTTCTTGAAGGCAGATGTGACATTTAATGAGAAGTTTGAGAATGTCGTTATCATTTCTCAGCCCCCCATTCCAAAGGGTGTGTATACCGCTAAAGTGGAGAGCATGATTTCAAAACAGACGGCAGAGACAAAACTGACGGTTAAAGGAAAAACCATTATAGATAGTTTTAAAGATTGGATTGGGAAGTTAAAAGGAAAGATTCAGTACAAAGAGTCTAAATAGAAAAATGGCTCATCGTGGAAGTGAGTGGGTGAAAACCTCATGAAGGTGTGGCTTTAATCCTTATTATCCCCCTTTGGTCTCCGACCCAGAGCGGTCTCTGACCCGGAGGGAAAAGGGGGATGGAGGGGGATTTTAAGAACAAATGCTTTCTTACGATAAACAGTTGAAAACAAGTTGTGGTTAAAATTGAGACGAAAGCAATTGAAGGGGTATGGAGTTGCTTATGATTTATAAAATCTCCCCTCACCCCTCTTTGCTAAAGAGGGGGAGAGAAAAGGCAGAAATGACCCACTCGATTACGCGAAGAGCCAGAAAAATAAAAGGGACATTTTCTAAAAAATATTGGAAGTTTCCCTCTTAGCCTCACTTCAAAAGGCCTATAGAAAAGGCGAGCAAGAATTGCCCACCATAATATAATGGCAAGCCAAAAAGCCGATTTCGGTATTCCTCTTTTATAAATTTGTCCCGGGCGACAAACAGGTCTGAGAAGTAAAAACAGAAGGATCCGGTTAAGATCAATGCCCTTCCGGAAGTTTGGAAGGAGGATTCCCAAAAAACTGCCCAGGCTCCGGATGCCATGATGGTTATCACCAGGATATATAGCAAGACGGGAATCAGCATGGACCTTAAATAGGGACGAAGCCAGAAAAAAATAAGAGCGCTCATCCCAAAAATGATGAACAGCCCAGTTGAAATCCAACGGGAGATCTGGATGAGAGATAAAAAACTAAAGATGTAAAAAACATGGCCAATTAAGAAACCGAACAATCCCACCATAAACGCTTTTTCCTGGGGCAGAGCCAGACACACATCGGAGATGAGACAGAAAATCAAACCGACAAGGAGATAATGGTAATAGGCTGGAACCGAATGAGGCTGAAGTAACGCTGTCACGACAAAGAGCAATGAAAGAATGGACTTCACGATTAATAAAGGCGCTCTGTCTTTTTTTTTCTCATAATAAAGCAATCCCAATAGTAGAATGATACCGATGATGATAAAAACGTTAATCATGCTCAACCCTCCTCCTCTGCTTAAATGTTGTATATTTCCATTAATGATAGACTCGTAAAAACTCTGAAAAGGCTATTTTCTGTCATTCCTGCGCAAGCAGGAATCCAGTTCCTTTAGGTAGTTAGAATCCTCCTGGATTCCCGTTTTCACGGGAATGACAACTTTTTACGAGTTCATGATTAATGGATATAATGAAATCTCTTATATAACAAGAGTCTATAAAACACTTTTGTCATAGTCAATTGGAATTGGGGGATGGAATATATTTAGGATAAGGTTTAGGTTAAGGTTGAGAGGAAATAAAAAAACTGTAGCGCCCCCATAAAAAACGTCGGCAATGAATGCCGACGCTACATTATTTGTAAAACCATATGAGGCAGGAATCTATATCTGCCTCATCTTAGTGAATTCGGCGACCTTGAGGCGGTTGAGGGCTCGGAGCAAGGCTAACCTGGCTCGATCAATATTGACATCCGGAGTTCTTTCAGCGATCCGCTTTTCTGCCCTCTCTTTTGCAGCCTGAGCCCGTGAGACATCGATCTCTTCAGGACGTTCCACAGCGTCGGCCAAAAGAATGACTTTTTTCCCATCTGTCATGAGAAAGCCACCACTCATGGAAAAGGTCGATGTTTCTTCATTTTCCCGGGTGACCTTGATGATTCCGGCTTTGAGGCTCGATACAAAGGGAGTGTGATTGACCAGGATGCTGAAATAACCCTCGGCCCCTGGTGCGTTGACAGACTTGATCTCCTCGCTGAAAGCCACTTTCTTCAATGTTACGATATCAAGGGTAAATTGTCCTTCTTCCATCTTCTCTCTTTAGATTTTAGGTTTGATATTTTAGATTCTTACATGTTTAAATCTTAGGATTTTCTTCTAACATTTTGAAACCCAATATTGTCATGAACTTGGTTCAGCATCTCGTTTTGTCCTTAGGGTGAGATCCTGAAACGAGTTCAGGATGACAGGTTTAATGAATTTCAAACACTTTTGTTTAGATTTCAGATTAATTCAATCTGCAATCTGCGATCTGAAATCTGAAATTAATGCGTTCCTTCCCCCAATCGTTTTGCCTTTTCGGCCACCTCATCAATATTTCCAACCATATAAAAAGCCTGCTCCGGGAGGTCATCATGTTTTCCTTCAAGGATTTCGTTGAATCCACGGATCGTTTCAGGCAATGGGACATACCTTCCCGTAGAACCAGTGAACTGTTCGGCCACAAAGAAGGGTTGGGAGAGGAATCTCTGGATCCTTCTTGCCCTGGCAACGATCAGCTTGTCCTCTTCAGAAAGTTCCTCCATTCCAAGGATGGCGATGATATCCTGAAGTTCTTTATAGCGTTGGAGAACCTGTTGCACTCCACGGGCGACACGATAGTGTTCTTCACCAACAATCCGAGGATCGAGAATTCTTGATGTCGAATCCAATGGATCCACAGCCGGATAAATTCCCAATTCAGCTAATTGCCTTGACAACACGGTTGTTGCATCCAGATGGGAGAAGGTCGTGGCCGGTGCCGGGTCGGTGAGGTCATCAGCAGGAACATAGATGGCCTGAACGGATGTGATCGAACCTCTTTTGGTTGAAGTAATACGTTCCTGAAGTTCACCCATCTCTGAGGAAAGAGTGGGTTGATATCCCACGGCGGAAGGCATTCGGCCAAGAAGAGCGGAAACTTCAGAGCCTGCCTGGACAAAACGGAATATATTATCGATGAAGAGAAGCACGTCCTGGCCTTCTTCATCCCGGAAATATTCTGCCTGGGTGAGGGCGGAGAGACCAACCCGAAGCCTTGCTCCTGGCGGTTCGTTCATCTGACCGAAAACGAGAACGGTCTTTTCAATAACACCGGATGCCTTCATCTCGAGCCAGAGGTCGTTTCCTTCCCTGGTTCTTTCGCCCACACCACCGAAAACAGAAAACCCTCCGTGCTCTGTGGCAATGTTTCGAATCAGTTCCATGATCAAAACAGTTTTTCCTACGCCTGCACCACCGAAGAGGCCGACCTTTCCACCCTTGGCATAGGGTTCAAGAAGGTCGATGACCTTGAGGCCTGTTTCAAAAACCTGATTCGAAGGGACCTGTTCTTCAAAAGGTGGCGGGGGACGGTGGATGGGATATCGTTTTTTTGCCGGGCAGTCGCCTAATTTATCAATGGTCTCTCCCAGGAGATTGAAGGCCCTTCCCAGAGTTTCTCTTCCCACGGGCATGGTGATCGATTCTCCAGTATCCACTGCATCCATTCCACGAACCAGTCCATCGGTTGTGGACATTGCCACACAACGCACCACGTTCTCACCGAGATATTGGGACACTTCGACAATCAATTTCGTCCCATCCGGTCTGTCAATTCGAATCGCATTGTATAAGGCAGGTAATTCTTCAGCGAAGAACTCCACATCCACTACCGGACCAATAACCCTCAGCACTTTTCCAACCTTCAATGTCCTACCTCCTAGTTTGAAATAAAAATTTCAAAACTCTAAACTTTTAATTTTAAACTCTCCGTCTTTCCTAACACCTGAAACTTATGATTTTACTCCGAACTCCAAACTCATAACTCCGAACTCTTATTTTCCTTTGGCATACCGGAGAGCTTCTGCACCGGTGGTGACCTCTAAGAGTTCCTTTGTAATCGAAGCTTGTCGGGCCTTGTTGTAACTCAAGGAGAGAAAAGAAATCATCTCTTCGGCATTCTCCGTGGCCGACTTCATCGAAACCATCCGGGCACCCTGTTCACTGGCGACGGACTCGACCAGACCATTGTAAATCTGGGCCTCGAGATATTTTGGAAGCAGAAGAGACATGATCTCTTCCGGATCGGGTTCGAAAAGGGGCTCTCCTTTGATGCCGCCCCCTGTTTTAAGAACCTCTGATTTCTCAAGGGGCAATAGCTTCATTGTCGTGGGTCGTGTATTCATGGCAGAGAAATAGCGGGTGTAGATCAAGTCCACCTCATCGTAATGTGCTTCCTCAAAACCTTTGATGACGGCTCCGGAAATCTCTTTCACCTCCTGAAGGGTGATGTCCTTTGAGATTTGGAGAAGTGTGTGGTCAATGGGAAATTTTTTCCTTCTGTAAAAATCATACCCCTTTTTTCCGACGAGGATAAGATGAAGTTCCTTGTCAGAAAGTTGATCGAGAAATTTACGGGAATGATTGATGACATTTGCATTGTAACCGCCGCAGAGCCCTTTGTCTGCTGTGATGAGAACAAGGCCAATCTTTTTCACCTCGCGCTTGGTAAGCAAGGGATGGCGAATGGTGGAGAGAGAAGGAGCCAGGGTTTCCATAAATTCTCGGATCTTCTGGGCGTAGGGCCTTGCAGAACGGAGACGATCTTCAGCCCGTTTATGGCGGGAGACCGCGATCATCTGCATGGCACGGGTGATCTGTTGAATGCTAATCACACTTCGAATTCTTCGCTTGATTTCTTTAGTTCCGAGCATCTCTTAACACCGTAAATTCTAAATCCAAAACAGAATACTGGATTCCGGGTCAAGCCCGGAATGACAATAAAAGTAAAGGGACTTTTGACGCACGAACTATTATCTTGAAGGGATTGTCTCCTTTAAAAATTATGTCGAAACAAAATTCTTTTTGTATTCCTGGGCAGCCTGATGGAGCAGTTTTGAAAGCTCCTCTGGAAGCTCCCTCTTCTGCCGAATCCCTTGAGGAATCTGTGGGTATTTCTCTCTTACAAAAGGATAGAACCCTGCCTCAAAATCCTTCACTCTATCTACGGGAAGGTCGTCGAGATAACCGTTCTCCGCCACAAAGATGATCATGATCTGATCCTCGACCGGCATCGGAACATATTGCGGTTGTTTCAAGACCTCCACGAGACGTTCTCCACGGGTGATTTGAGCTTGAGTTGCCTTGTCCAATTCAGAACCGAATTTCGCAAAGGTGACAAGTTCCCGGTACTGGGCCAGGTCGAGCCTGAGCATCCCAGCCACTTTCTTCATTGCTTTGATCTGGGCATTTCCACCCACACGGGAAACAGAGAGACCCACTGAGACAGCGGGTCTAACCCCAGCATAGAAAAGGTCAGTCTCAAGATAGATCTGACCATCCGTAATCGAAATGACATTGGTAGGGATGTAAGCCGAATAATCACCTGCTTGTGTCTCCACAATGGGCAAAGCAGTAAGAGATCCTCCTCCCTTCTCATCATTCAGTTTGGCGGCTCTTTCGAGCAGCCTTGAATGGAGATTGAAGATGTCTCCTGGGAAAGCTTCTCGTCCGGGAGGTCTTCTTAACAAAAGGGAGACCTGTCGATAGGCCACAGCATGCTTCCAGAGGTCGTCATAAATGACCAGGGCATGGCGGCCGCTATCCCTGAACTCTTCACCCATGGCGCAGCCTGCATAGGGAGCCACATATTGCATGGGTGCAGGGTCGCTGGCCGTCGCTGCGACCACTATCGTATACTCCATGGCTCCATACTCCTGGAGGGTATTGACAACGGCTGCCACGGTCGATTGCTTCTGCCCGATGGCGACGTAGATACAGAAGACATCGCCTCCCTTTTGGTTGAGGATCGTGTCCACGGCAATGGCTGTTTTTCCGGTCTGACGGTCACCGATGATCAACTCCCGTTGGCCTCTTCCAATGGGGATCATGGAGTCAATGCATTTCAATCCTGTCTGGAGGGGTTCCTTCACCGGCTGCCTTTCCACTACATTAGGCGCCACACCTTCGATCAGCCGCAACTTATCAGTATGGATGGGACCTTTTCCATCAATGGGCTGGCCCACGGCATTGACAATTCTTCCGACTAAAGCATCGCCTACCGGGACGGAGAGCACTTTACCGGTTCTCCTGACCGGGTCGCCTTGTTCGATATGGGCAATATCGCCAAGGATCATGGCTCCAATCTGGTCCTCTTCGAGGTTGAGGGCCATCCCATAGATCCCTTCTGGAAATTCGAGCATCTCAGCCGACATGCAACTGGGAAGGCCTTTAATCCGTGCGATCCCGTCGCCTGCCTCAATGATCTCGCCCACTTCCTCCATTTCCATCTTGACCTGATATTGTTCGATATGTTTTTTCAGGATCGCTGATATTTCTTCTGGATTGATCTTCAGTTCCACGGTTTTCACCCCTTTTGGTTAAGCAGTTTTGATCATCTCATTCTTAATCTCTTCGAGCCGATGTTTAACACTTCCATCGATCACCTTATTTTCGATCTTAACGATCACCCCACCCAGGATCGAATCATCAACCATCGGTTTGAGGAAGACTCGCTTCTTGGTGATTTTGGAGAGCTCCTGCTCAAGACGCTTTGTCAGATCCTCTGGAAGAGGAATCGAGGTGATCACCTCTGCGGTCACCTTATCACGGGCGTCTTCAGTTAATGTGAGGAAGGCCTCGATGATCGCCGGCAGCCTCCTCTGTCTCCCCTGATCCACCACCATGTTCATCCAGTGAAGAGTGATCGGAGAGATCTTCCCACCGAAAATCTGAGAAAGAGCGCTTTTCTTCCCATCGGAGGAGATCTGGGGATTGCTTAGAAACTCCCTCAGCTCAGCATTCGAATCCAAGGATTTGTTCAGTCGGGTCAGTTCCTCTTCCACCCGATCAAGCATCTCCTCAGCTCGTGCTACCTGAAAGAGAGCCTCTGCATAAGACTTTACCAAGGGATCACTTGCCATAGAGATCACCTACCTTAGAAACATATTCCTCCACCAGGCGACGATTGTCTTCCGTATTCAGGGATTTGTTGATGATCTTCGTTGCCGCCATGATGGAAAGGTCGGCAATTTTCTCCTGAAGCTCAAGGATGGCCTTCTGCTTTTGGAGTTCAATTTCTTCCTGGGCCCTTTTGACAATCTGATTGGATTCCGCCTGGGCCTTCTGGACGATTTCCTTCCGCATGTTCTCGCCCAATGATTTTCCTTCATTGATAATCTTCTGGGCCTCGGAACGGGCCTCGGCGAGCTGGCGTTTGTAATCCTCCAAGAGATTCTCAGCCTCCTTTTTTGTCTTTTGGGCCTCTTCGAGTTGTTGCTTAATGGTCTCCTCTCTCTTCTTCATCCCTTTGAGGATCGGTGGAAAGGCAACCTTCTTCAACAGAACGAGAAGAATGAAGAAAGAGATGAGCGTCCAGATGATCAATCCGGGTTCTGGCTTAAATATAGGATTCTCCCACATAGAATTCTCCCTTCAGCGTTTTCATCCAGGGTCGTTGGGGCTCGTTTTCAGACCCGATTGCACCGGAGAGACCCAGATGAGGGCCCCTCATTCAAGATAAAAAATGGTTAGAAGATGAGCAAAAAGGTGACGACCAGGGCATAGAGCGCCAGGGCTTCGACGAAGGCCACCCCGATGAACATGGTGGTTCGCAGGAGTCCTGCGGATTCAGGCTGACGGGCCATCCCCTCGATGGCTTTGCCCACGAGGATCCCCATGCCGATGCCTGTTCCCAGGGCTCCTAACCCAATGCTCAGACCTCCACCCAATTTTGCAAGACCGGGAACTAACTGACCAATACTTCCTGCATCCATTCGCGTCCTCCTCCTTAAATTAGAAAGTAGATTGTAGAATGTGGTCAGTGGTTATTTAAAAGACGCAAATTCCTGTTTTCTCTGTCTGAATTCTAATTCAGACAAATTCCCACTATCCACGTTCCTTTCAATGTTCTGCGTGTACGGCAAGGCTAATGTAAATTGAAGCTAAGATCGCAAAGATAAACGCCTGCAAGACACAAACGAAAATTTCAAAAGCCATCATTGCCACTGCCATGACAACGGAAACGGGCGTCATGAAAGCACTGATCATGAAGATCAGCGAAATGAAAACCAGGATCACAAGATGCCCTGCCGTCATATTGGCAAAGAGCCGGACCGCCAGAGAGAAAGGCCGGGCAACGTGACTGATGATTTCGATAATGAGCATAAAGCCGGTCATAGCGATGCCACCAATGCCCTTGGGCATTCCGCCGGGAATAAAGTTTTTAAAATATCGCCCGATTCCATGTTTGGCGATTCCAGCACTGTGGGTACAGATGAAGACCACGATCGCAAGAGAGGCTGTGACCCAGATGTTCGAAGTCGGGGTGAAGCCCGGGAAAACCGGGATGAGACCGAGAAGGTTACAGTAGAGAATAAAGAAGAAGAGGGTGGCGATAAATGGAAACCAGGCGAGCCCTTCCTCTCCGAGGATTTCGACGACCAAACCCTGCCTGGCAAATTGGACCAGGGTTTCCATAAAGTTTTGAAGCCCCCTTGGAACCAATCTTCCCGCCCGTCCTGCCATGGTAAGGGTAAGAAAGACCAGAAAGCTTGCGATCCAGATTGCCACGACAGCATTCGTAATGGAAATATCAATGCCACCGATTTTCAGTGGGATGTATACATGGGGTTGGAGATGCTCCATCAAGTTCATATACGTTTCCTCACATCTCAGTTTGTTGTTTTATGAAGGGTTTTGCTTCCCGGTAGACGCGGGCCGCCTTCCAAATCGTGCAGAGGGTAAAAAAGATAATAAAGGTGATCAGAGCGGTTTGAAAATGAATCCACTGCACTCGTGTGAGACCGTAGAGAATGATCCCGACCAACGTGAGTCGGCCAATGAAACCGATGAGAGCTATGGCAACAGAAATCGTTTTGAAGCGAGTGACGATCCGAGAAGAAAAGAAGGCCGAAGCTAAGTAGTAAAGCAGTCCCAAAGTAATCCCAACGATAATTCCCGAGAGAAAAGGATCCATCTTACTCCCTCTTTTGGTTCTTCTTATTCTCTTGTCCGAGGAGCCGGAAAAGGCTCACAAATCCAGCAATCGAACCAAGGATGAAACCGACGATCATCAGCCAGGGTTTGGTATGGAATAAATAGTCCAAACCATAGCCACCAAATGCCCCGATCAAAACCGATACCATCATTTCTATGCCGATGTTGGCATAGCGCATCCATTCGCCAAGAGTTCCCTTTTGCTTTTGATCGGGAGACATTAGGTAGCAATAAAATGTGAATTAGTTAACATAGTAGTAAAATGTTGTCAATTATTTTTTTAGAGAGCTCTGAAAAACTACTATACGCTCTCTTGATTACACAGATTTCAAAAAATGATTAAACAGATTTTCTCTATTTTCAATGGATTTCTTATTTGTGTAATCGTTCCATAATCTATGTAATCAGAGATTTCTGGACTTTTTCAGAAATCTCTTTTTTTGTCCTCACTCTACTCCTCTCCCCCTGGGGGGGGAAGGTGGGGTAAGGGGGGTTAATGGATGGTCTGTTTTTTTGAGGTGAAGTTGACATCATCCTCTTTCCTTTCAATTACCCCCTCCATTTTGCAGTGGCCCTCGAATATTCCACCCTCATTAATGGTAAGGACCGGGGTGTTCAGATTCCCATGTACTTTACCCGTAGAATGGATCTCCACCCTTACCTTGGCATATATTTCCCCCTCTACCAGGCCATTAATGATGATTGTTTCGATTCCAATTTTCCCTTTGATAGTAGCTGTTTCACCTACGATTAATGTTCCGCTTTCAAAGATCTCCCCTTCAAATTTCCCATCCAGACGAAATACACCTTCAAAGGTCATCTTTCCTTCAAAGAGGGTCTCCTTTCCCAGATAAGCGCTGATTTCCTCAGAGGGAGGTGGGGGGGTGGAGCTGCTTTTAGAAAAAAGGGATTTTCCTGCTGACATGGGTGACTCCTTTCTCAGGGAGAAATCCGAAGCACGAAATCCGAAATTCGAAACAAGTTCGAATGACCCAAATACAAAATTCGAAACAAAAAATCAATATAAAGTTTTGGAAATTTGGTCATTTGAATTTTGGTATTGTTTCGGATTTCGATATTCGGATTTCGAATTTTTTATTTTCCAAGAATCGCTTCTACAATCCTCTCCAAATCTTCATGGGAATAGTATTCGATTTCAATCTTTCCTCTTTTCCCTTTTTGGGTGATATGGACTTTGGTCCCGAGATATTTCCTCAACGAATCCTGTAGGCTACCAAGCTGGCTCTCCAAGTCACCTTTTCGTTTGACCAGCGTCGTCTTTTTAGGTTTCTCTGACCATCGTTTCGCTATGGCTTCAGCCTCCCTCACAGAAAGGCCCTTTTTAATAATCAGGGCGCAGAGTTCCTTCTGTTTTTCTTTACTTTCAAGACTGAGGATGGCCCTGGCATGTCCAGAAGTGATGCGATTTTGTAGGAGTTGATTTCTTACTTCCAGTGGAAGTTTTAAAAGGCGGAGGGTATTGGTGATGGTGGTTCGGTCTTTTCCAATCCGTTGACTCAAGTCCTCCTGCCTGATGTTGAATTCCTCTAACAGATGTTTGAAAGACTCGGCAGCCTCAATCGGGTTGAGGTCCTCCCTCTGCAGGTTTTCGATGAGGGAGATTTCCAAGACCTCTCTTCTGTCAGCCTCCTTGACCACTACAGGAACTTCTTTGAGCCCTGCCTTTTGAGCGGCTCGCCAGCGACGTTCTCCAACAATCAGTTCATAACCCTGATCCGTCCTTCGAACGAGGAGGGGTTCCAGAATCCCTTTCTCTTTAATAGACTCAGCCAATTCCTGAAGCTTCGATTCGTCAAAATGTTTTCTGGGCTGAGACCGATTGGGGATGATCTCTTCAATCCCGCAATAGAGGAGTGTTTTCGGTTCCGGTTGTCCGTATTCCGGGAGGAGTGCTCCCAGACCCTTTCCTAATGCCATTCTTTTAGTTGCCATTGATCTTCCCATTCATCATGATTTCTCTGGCCAGGTTCAAATAACTTTCTGCACCCTTCGAATTAACATCATATAAGAGGACGGGTTTCCCATGACTGGGGGCTTCGCTCAATCGAATGTTTCGGGGGATGATCGTCCTGAACACCTTATCTCGGAAGTGCTTTTTAACCTCATCGGCGACCTGGTGAGAGAGGTTATTTCGGCCATCGAACATCGTGAGGAGAATTCCTTCGATCTCCAATTTTGGATTGAGGGACTGCTTAATCAACCGTATCGTCTTAAGAAGTTGGCCCAGGCCTTCCAGGGCATAGTATTCGCACTGGAGAGGGATGATCACGGAGTGGGCCGCTGTCAGTGAGTTAATGGTCAGAAGGCCCAACGAGGGAGGGCAATCAATAAAAATATAATCGTAGTCAGCCTCGACCTCTTTGATCAAGCGATCCAACTTTTTCTCGCGATCTTTTTCCTGGATCAGTTCCACTTCCGCACCGATCAAATCCATATTGGAAATCACAACGTCGAGGAAGGCCAGGGCAGTCTTTTGAATCATTTCCTTCAGTCCCGAACCGCGAAGCAAGGCTTGGTAAATCGTTCCATTTGACCCTTCCTTGTTTAGACCGAACCCACTCGTCGAATTTCCCTGTGGATCAATGTCAATGAGAAGGACTTTTTTCTCCGCGGCGGCGATGGAGGCAGCAAGATTGACTGCCGTCGTGGTTTTTCCCACCCCTCCTTTTTGATTGGCAATACAGATGACTCTTGCCATGTAAGTTCCTATGGAATTGTGGAATATTGGAATAATGGAATATTGTTTTTAATCTTTAAAACCCATCATTCCACCATTCCATCACTCCAGTATTCCAAGTTAGGCTTTATATAGCACAAATAGGGGAAGGATGGAAAGACAAAAGTCATCCCTTTTCAAACAGGAGAATGGTTCTTTTAAAAGAACTGAAAGGAAGGACCAGAGGAACGGTTTTTTGCAATCGGTACCGGGTTCCCTCTGTTTCAGTGAGGAGCCGGATTTCATCGCTCTCCATTTCCCCTTTCATGGCAATGACCATTCCTCCCTTTTTCAAAAAAGGGAAACTCAAAATGAGGAAGGTTCGGAGATCGGAAAAAGCCCTTGAGAGGGTGATATCGAATCGTTCCCCCAAACTTTGAAGAATTCCTTTATCTTGAACACGGCCATGGATCGCCTCTATTCCTTTTAAACCGAGGGCTCGAATGATATGTCTTTGGAAATCGACTTTTTTACGAACGGAGTCAATCAAGGTCATTTCAAGAGTGGGCTGGATGATTTTCAAGGGAATGCCCGGAAAACCTGCCCCTGACCCAATGTCCAGGATGGAGGAATATTTAGGGAGATAGGCTTGAACCGAAAGGGAATCGAGAAAATGTTTTAGAACAATTCCTCTCTCTGATCGGATGGCGGTGAGATTGATCTTTTGATTCCATTTGAGGAGTTCTTTAAGATAAACCTCAAAAGATTCGATTGCTTTTCCATCTAAATGGATTCCAAAGGTCTTTGCCCCTTCAACGAGAAGATCTTTATTTTCCGTTTCCATTGAAAAACACATATCATATAAGCGTCTCTTTTGAAAGGGTTCAACCTGCCTACCGCAGGCAGGTGATTCCAGGGTTCAATGGGGTGAGTGAAAAATAATTTACAAATTGAGCAAATTTGATAGAATGGTGGGGGAGAGACATGACTCAGTCCAAAGCACAAGAAAAGATTCAGGAACTCATTGAGAAATTCCGCCGGGAGCAGGCTGCGGGCGTGATTGGCCAGTATAATGAATCCGAGACCAAGACTGGCTTCATTGAGCCTCTGCTTCAGGCACTGGGATGGAACACGCAAGATCGGAATGAAGTCGGGCTGGAAGAGAAAATCTCCGGCGGGCGTGTAGATTACTCACTCAAGATCAGGGGGTCTCTAAAGATCTATATCGAGGCAAAACCTCCCCGTGCAAAACTCACCAAGCCAGAAACGATCTCCCAGGCTATTACCTACGGTTATAACAAGGGTTCTATACAATGGGTACTCCTAACCGATTTTCAGGAACTCCGTCTTTTTGATGTTACCATCTGGCCCAATAAGAGAAACCTTGAGGCGGGTCTCAGGTTGGATCTCACCCATGACCGCTTCTTAGAAAAGTTTGACGAACTGTGGCTTCTCTCGAAAGAATCTGTCGAATCCGGCCTCCTGGACAGGTCACTTCTTTCTAAGAAGTTGGATCGTCTGCGCTGTCCAGTAGATAAGAAAATCCTTGATGACATGAAGCGATGGCGGGAAATTTTAGCCAAGGATATCTATAAAAATCATCCGGATATGACCGAAGCGCAACTCAAAGACAATGTTCAGCGAATCCTTGACCGGATCATCTTTATCCGCTCCTGCGAAGACCGGGGACTGACTTACGGCGAAAAATTGCAGGAAATGGCGCTTCAGAGGCGGGACGACATTGGCCCTGCCTTTATGCCCACCCTCAAGGCCCTGTTCCGGCGCTATGACCGTGACTTTGACAGTGAGCTTTTTGACGAGCATCCCTGCGAAGATCTTGCAATTGATTTTGTTGTTCTAAAAGAAATCATTCTGGAAACCTATGACCGTTACCTTTTCGATGTCATCGGTGTCGAGGTGCTGGGCAATATCTATGAGCAATACTTGGGTTTTGTCCCCAGGCTTACTGAGAAACGGGTGAAGTATGAGCCCAAGCCGGAAGTTCGAAAAGCGGGTGGCATCTTTTATACGCCAGAATATATTGTGGATTACATTGTGAAGAATACAGTTGGCCGATTCCTCGCTGAGAAGAAGCCTAAGGAGATTAAAGGTCTTAGAATCTTAGATCCCGCGTGTGGATCGGGCTCCTTTCTCATCCGAGCTTTCAAAGAACTTGAGGAATACTATCAGCGTCTCAAAAAAGAAGCATGGGAGAAGCGGCAAAACGCCCTGGCTAAGGTCTATGAGGATCAGGCGCAGTTTTCTTTTGACGAAGGATCGCTGGAGGGTCGTTGGGAACTGAATGTCTTTGACAAACGAAAGCTCGTCCTCGACCACCTCTTTGGGGTAGATCTCGATGAGCAGGCGGTGGAGGTTACCCGTCTTTCCCTGATGCTCAAGATGCTTGAAGAAGAACATGGCATTATTCCAGGCCGCGCAGTGCTGCCAACCCTCGACCACAACATTAAGTACGGTAACAGCCTCATTTCCGGGGATGTGCTCAAGCTTCAAAGTTTTTTTAAAGAGGATTGGGTCAAGACCAAGCCCTTTGAATGGGAGGCTTATTTCCGAAAGATTGTTAAAGAAGAAGGTGGATTCGACGTCATCATCGGCAATCCGCCATATGTCCGCATCCAGACCCTTCCAAAAGACCAGGTAGGTTTCTTCAATAAGAATTATATTTCAGCTACCGGCAACTACGATATTTATGCTCTTTTTGTGGAACGCGGCTTACAACTCCTAAAGCCCGGAGGCATTTTAGGTTTCATCCTTCCGCATAAATTTTTCCAGGCTGCTTACGGCCAGGGATTAAGGAAGGTGATCGCTGAGAAAAATGCCCTCATGGAAGTCGTTAACTTCCGGGACAATCAAATCTTCGGACAAGCCAGTACCTACACCTGTCTACTTTTCCTCCAAAAGGGGAAAGAACGAGCATTTAAATATTCAGAAGTTGCAAAGCTGGAAGATCCAGAAAAACAACTCCAGATTATCCGTGAACATGAAGAATATGAAGACGACCGAATGCGGATTGGAAAGATCCCGAAGAAGCAGGTCACAGAAGCCCCTTGGAGTTTTAGCTTTGGTGAGGAGGCATCTCTTCTCGAGAAGATAAAAGACATGGGATCACCTCTTGAACAGGTCACGGAACGGATATTTCAAGGTCTCAAGACCAGCGCGGATAAGATTTATATCCTGGATGTTATTCAAAGAAAGACAAAGTCAATCAAAGTACGTTCGCCGCACCTTGACCGTGACATCGAACTTGAGCCTGAACTCCTTAAACCCTTGATCAAGGGTGGACAAATGAGGCGGTATCTGGTTGTGGAACCAGAAAAGGTCATCCTTTTCCCATACCGAAATGGAAATTTGATCTCGAAAAGGGAGTTCCAAGAATCTAACCGGAGGTGCTGGGAGTACATACTCGCTAACAAAAGATACCTAGAAGAGCGGGAAGGTGGAATAATGAAGGGCGAAAATTGGTATGCTTATGGGAGAAATCAGGCATTAGATGTTGTAAATATGCCCAAAATTATCACGCCAGATTTTGCTTTGTCGGCTTCCTATTGCTATGATCCTAAAGGTACTTACTATTTTACAGGCGGAGCCGCAGGTGGTTATGGAATACTTCCCCAAAAGGACATCAATCCTAAATATCTTTTAGCGCTTCTAAATAGCCGCCTATTGGATTGGTTTCACCACCAAGGAAGCACGAGGTTTAGAGGTGGATATTTTTCCTACGAATCTCGCTTTATAAAAAACCTTCCCATACGCATCATTGACTTAAAAAATCCCAAGGAAAAGGAATTTCATGATGACCTGGTGAAGTTAGTGGATGTTATGCTCGATTTACGGAAACGGGAGCAAAAAGCTGAAGGCCATGAACTGGAGCAACTCAAGCGTCAGATCGAAAAGATAGATCAAGAGATTGATGAACGTGTATATGAGTTGTATGGGATAACCGAAAAGGAGAAAGAATTAGTAGAAAAAAACCTGTCATTTGTGAATCCAGAATGTGAAAGATAAAATGAGAAGGTATGTGTGAATTGGCAATTTGTATTTATTGCATGAAAGACAGTTCCGGTGCAAGGAGCGTGGAGCATATTATTCCAGAAGCGCTAGGTTGTAAAGAAACCTTGCCAAAGAGGTATGTTTGTGATCATTGCAATAACTACTTTTCTGAGATGGACAAGTGTGTTCTTCACAATCGCTATATTGCTCTCAATGTGGGTGCGGAAGAAATCCCCAGCAAAAAAGGAAAAATACGAAGGCACATTGGCGAACGTTTACGTTTTCCTCAGAAAGGGGCCTTCGAGATGGTATTAGGCCCGAGAACCATAACTCCGGGGCCCCAAAAAGTTGAGTTTGGACTTGAACAGTCTAAAGAGTTTGACAAGTTATTATTTGCTCGTGGGATTCACAAGATCGCTTTTAACAGTTATGCTTCTCGGTTCGGGCAACGTGATGCGCTACACAATCGTTTTGACAATCTGCGGCGATATGTGAGAAAAGCCGACAGGGATGAATTATGGACATATGCGGTTAAAGTATCAGGAGATAACGAAGGGAATTTTGTGGCTATCACTCACACCACGAAGTGGGGGGAATTTATTGCATTACGGCTTTTATGCTTAGATTTGTTAATCTCTCTCGGCGGGTGGAAAAGAGAGGTTGAATATAACTTGAAGGCAGACGATATTTATATCGTCCGCCATAAGGGCCAATGGGGTGAAAGCACTTCGCTCGGCTTAAAGTGAATGATAGAAACGGAGGTGAATAATGCCATATAAAAAATTGGGGTCACCCATTAATAATTAAGTATTGAAAGAGAGGGGCTATCTTAATTTGGCGTCGGGCATTTGTAATAATATATTGATTTTTTCTAACGCTCCAGCGGATGGCTGATAAATGCACAGTCTAAACATTAGGCATATCAAATTTCCCTCTCCAATCTGCAGAAAAGCCTTGACATGTATATTCCTGTCATATACAATAAGTTACCATGGAAGATAAGTTTGGTAGTTTTGTGGGCTTCCAGTGGGACCAAGGTAATAGTAATAAAAACCCCCTCAAACACAATGTTCAGAACTGGGAGTGTGAGCAGGTATTCTTTAACAAGCTGCTCCTTGTTCTCGAGGACCCGGGGCACTCGGTTGCCGAAAAGCGATGGGCCGGATTTGGCAAGACAGATTCAGGTCGTCTCCTTGTGGTGATATTCACGAAGAGAGGCAACCTAGTCAGAGTCATCTCTGCACGAGACATGAACAGTAAGGAGAGAAAATTCTATGAAGAAAATGAAAAGAAAAATTCCGAATTTTAAGAATGAAGACGAAGAACGAGAATTTTGGGCTACCCATTCCCCTCTGGATTATTTTAATTCGAAAAAGTTCAAAAGGGGTTCATTTTACAATCTGAAGCCCTCACTCAAATCCATCTCTATTCGTCTCCCAGAAGATTTGCTGGTTGAGCTCAAGACCCTTGCAAATAAGAAAGATGTGCCTTATCAAAGTCTTGCAAAAATTTTTCTCGCAAAACAAATTGTCATCGAACGGGAATCCTTGAGTAGCGGTTCCGGAAGACGTAAAGAAAAAGTCGCAGCCTAACAACCCAAATAGCGGATGGCTAATAGCCACCGTTGATTTCGGCCATTAGACGCACCAAAGGACGGTTATGACGGACCCCACCCTACCGCGACACGAACTGCAGCAAACCCCGGTGTACCGACTTTTTGTCTATGCTCGCCCGAGTAGTAGCGGCAAAGGCAGGCAGGCGTATGTGTCAGCGCTCCGAGCCGAGGCTAGGAAGCGGAATGTGACGCCTATCGATACGCCCGATGTAGAGTCGCTGTGATCTACTCTACAAAAAGACCCGCTAACCTGCGCGCGGACGTTGACAACATCATTAAACCGACACTCGACGGTTTGAAGGGCCTGGCGTACGTTGATGACCGAGTAGTCCGGGCCGTTTCCGCGCGAATCTTTGATCGATGTGGGCCTTTTGTCATCGCGTCGGATTCCGTGGACGCCGTAGGGTTTCTTAACCCGATCAATCACCCTGTTCACGACGATGTCATCATCGTGTGCTTGTACTCCCCTTCTCGCATGGAGGCGTTGGATGGGGGCGAAGCAGTGCTGGCTCGTCTGAGGCAGGAAGCTTTGGACGAGACTGCAGCCGCTTTCAGGGAACGTCGAGTTTGATTGTGGACCTGTGAGAGTAGAGGAGAAAAGAGTAGAGTAGGGCAGATCAGGCTTGGGATATTTGGATTATTTCGTTAAAATGTTGCCAAGGCACGTAAACCAAGATTTACTATCCAACCGCGTTATACCACGAACCCTTGCATGATCATGTTGAGTAAAATAAAATGACGATGGGTATTATTTAGCCATTAATATTTGCACAGGGTCTCACAAGATTGCTTTAATCTCCAAGGACTTCCTTGTGAGTTCCGACAGCGGTAATAATAATCCCCATTTTACTTCGTACATAGGTCGCCCTGTAGTTCATCGTAATACTGAATGCCCACTCGGCAGTTCCCTTCAGCTTTTCATTTCTCAACCCTGGATAGGATGGATTCGCAGTCAGTCTTTCGAGCTGCTCCCAGAACTTAATTCTGACTTCTTTGGGCAGGTCATTCAGTCTTTTCAGAACGGTATCGGGAATGACGATATTAGTCGCCAAAGTGCTTTCGCGCCTCTTTCACAGACTTAAAAACTTTCATCTTCCCTTTTTCAAGGTCTTTTACGGACTGATTAACTTGCTCCTGCCATTCCTTGCTCCAAAACCATGCCTGGTCCCTGGGGATTTCTACCACAGGACGGATGACGATCTCGGTTCCCCGTGCAGTAACCTCAACCCGTTCGCCGACTTTCAAGGGAATCTTCCCTCTAACCTCTTCCGGTATTGTCACCTGGTATTTCTCTCTGACCTTCACTGTCGTTCCCATAACGTCTCTCTCCCTTGCATTACTGTATTACTGTAATATAATATATACAGTATTCATTTCTTTTTGTCAACCTTGTTTTTGTTTGTGGGTCAATGTCGATGATATAGGAGGAAGGGGTCTATTTTTAATTTTTTGACCTCAAAAGTGTTTTTCTGTTAAAATGCACCCAATCCAATTTTTATTATTGTTCATGATCATGTGGCCATTCATGAAGAAAGAAAATAGTCTTTAGGTTAAGGTTAGGACGCCCGTTTGGTCTAAGGTCAGGGGGTTACGTGAAGTTTTTAAGACCAAAAACATAACCGAGCGACGAAACGGGCATCATTACCCTTACCGTTGGACGAGCCTTTTTCTTAGGTAATGCAAATCATCTCATGACCAAAGCAAAAACCCATTT
>Ga0214473_10003328_pt1 | contig 19507 bp, 26 predicted proteins | sample RVTome_7_FD_203509 | JGI IMG/M metagenome (GOLD analysis project Ga0214473, IMG submission 203509) | Soil microbial communities from uranium-contaminated site in the Upper Colorado River Basin, Wyoming, United States - RVT98D197 | ecosystem: Environmental > Terrestrial > Soil > Contaminated >... | reverse complement strand
ACACTGCGGCTAATGGTGCTGATTTGCATATCATGCTTGCTAAAAATTCTGCTGTAACAAATTTATTAACTGCGGTATTAAATTTAGCTCAGGCAACAACTCCAGTGGATACTGGAATAGCCATAGATTCAAATATCTATAGATTCTTATTCGGTGACAAATTCTTTATAAATGTGGACCAAATAGGGTCTGTCATCGCCGGATCAGATTTGACAGTTCTAGCAGCATTTGTATTTCCTGATGTTGCGATAATAATATACTATGGGTTCTTTGGTGGTGGTACGGATGGCAGTGGTAATAGTAATATAATAGATTATATAAATTTTGCTTTAATCACTGGAAATGCTATAGATCGTGGCGATTTAACAGTAAGTAGACCTGTATTAGCAGGAGTAGGTGGTAATGCCTACGGTTTTTATGGTGGTGGTGGTAGCACTGGAGTTCATCTTGATGTAATTGATTACATTAATTTATTTTTAACCATTGGAAACGCTATAGATCGTGGTGATTTAACCATAGCAAGACAAGCTCCTACAGGAGTGAGTGGTTCTGCTTATGGTTTTTATGGTGGTGGTTATACTGGAACTTATAGCAATGTAATTGATTACATTGATTTATCTTTAACCATTGGAAACGCTATAGATCGTGGCGATTTGACTATAGCTAGATTTGGTATAGCAGGAGTAAGTGGTTCTGTTTATGGTTTTTATGGTGGTGGTTATACTGGAACTAATAGCAATGTAATTGATTACATTGATTTATCTTTAACCATTGGAAACGCTATAGATCGTGGCGATTTGATAGTCGCTAGAAGAAATGCAGCAGGAGTAAGTGGTTCTGTTTATGGTTTTTATGGTGGTGGTTATGCTGGAACTTATAGCGATATAATTGATTACATTGATTTATCTTTAACCATTGGAAACGCTATAGATCGTGGCGATCTAACTATAGCTAGAGATGCATTAGCAGGTGTTTAATTTTGTCAAATCTATTTAGAATACCATTTCATAGAATATTGTCCCATCTAATGTATGGATTCTACGGTGGTAGGATGGCTACTGTGGTAGTAAATACAATAAATTACATAAGATATTTAATAAAGAAGGAATTTAATAAAGAAGGAATTTAATAATATGTTATATCTAAAATATAAACTTTATAATGGTGTTCAGCCACAAGATGCAATAAAAGTAGCTGTACCAACTATAACCAATTCTGATATGTTTATGGGACAATGGCCATCTGGAGATTGGATTTATGGTGAAATAAATACTGATAGTCAAAATCAGCCCACATTAGAAACTGCTTTAATAAATTGGAGTGGTACATTTCTAACTGACTTGGAAGCGATAGCATGGATAGATACTATACTTCCAGTAGGTACGATAATTCGGTCTAAAAAAGTAGCTGGATCAACCATTATTAATAGCACAACTGCAATCGGTCATGCAGAAAAACAAATCATAGAATCATAGGAGAAACTATGTTCGATTTGACATTAGATAAAATTGGTACTGAAAAAGATAAATTAAATAAACTCTGGACAGAAACCAAACGAGATGTATTTGAAATGGGGCAGATCAAGACGTATTTCGATTCTGAGTTATTTACAGTGTCAAAAGAAGGGCCTAGCCCAACTAAATTTCTGGCAAGTAAATTTCATTTTCTGATGAGGCAGTTACGATTTTCTATAAGCGAGGGGAGACGCATGTTCCTTGATTTGGAAGAGGTTAATCGGCAGATAAAACGTCTGGAGGAAAATAAAGACTATCAAGACAAAATAGAAAATGAAGGAAAGTTTTTAGATATTGAAATCGAACGCTTGAAAGCTAGACAAGATGATACTTTGATAGAACTACATAATCAGCTTGGTAAGACTGAAAAGTTTGAAGAATTGCGGAAACAACTTATTGAAATGAATGGTGGAAAAGAATTCACAAACGAACAATACCAGGCCGAACAGACTGAGTATTATCAGTGGTTCATTGCAGATATTTTACTGAGAGATTTCTTATCTGCAAAAACAGGCTTAACACCTGGTTCTATTGAGGCCCATAGAATGGCAAGCGGACAATCTATATTGCCTAACGGAATCAATGGTATTCAACCATTGATTTATACTGAGAATGGCGAAATTGACTTACCAAGAATTGTTTACGAAGCGCTTGGCCGTGAAGTGCCAATGGAAGAAATATTATGCAAATTACAAATAAACATGCCGTCCAATACTAGAGATATTTCTTCTATCCAAAATAATGGAAAAAACATTCCACTATTGATAAAGAGGTAGAATATTATGCCTATTTTTATACCGCCGACTTCTGGTGTAGGTGGTGGAACAACAATTATAGTGAGCATAGAAGTGAGCACAGATTCAAAAGTATTCCATTACACAAATTTATTGCCAAACGAGGTAAATTTGCCGATTTTCAGTGAAGAGGGTATAATTGGTAACAATTATGTCACCATACCCTACGCAGGTAGCATAATCGGAGCTGAATTAGAAACATTATCAACAACTCCACTTATCGCAGGTATAGTGACTATGCGACCAACTATAAACGGTGTGCCGCTTGGTTCGGCGTTACTAGATGCAGAACTTAGCATCGCTGACACCATTAGAAATAGCAAAACAGTTGGGGTAGGTACTTATACATTTATAGCCGAAAGTTGGCTAGGTGTTGTTGTAACATCGAGTGTCGGCTTACTTCCTGCTCTTCTGGCGATTAAGTGTACTCTTTATTTGAGGCTCACTACACCATAGGAGAATACTTATGCCTATTTTTATACCACCGTCCGCAGGTACATTTGCTTTCTATACACAAAGGCAAGATTCAGCCGGTTTTCTTAGGATAAGTACTTCAGTAATTAATGTGACGGATAATGCAGCAAATCAGGAAATCTTTAAACCTGGATTCCCAATCAGATACCGTCAAATATTGAATTTTGGCACGTTTTCTTATGGCATGATAATCAGTTATGTTCTTGGTGTGGTGACTATCGCCAGTGTACCACTTCCTAATCCGTTGGGGCAATTTGATATTGGCACAGAAGAAAAGCTGGTCAATGTAACATTAGAAGTTAGTGGCTCATTGACGGTAGGAGATGACAAGCTTAAAACTGTAATGAATACTGATTTTATCTGGGGCTATTCGGACGCCTATTGCGTATATGCACGAGGTCATGTTGAAACTGCCGCTAATGGTGCTAATTTGCTTGTTACCTTAGCTAAAGGTGTTGCCATTTCAGATATTCTTACTGGCCCATTAAATTTAGACCAATCCATCAATCCTGTTGATACTGGAATACTGATAGACCCTGCTAACTATTTATTTGTGTTTGGCAGCAAATTCTTTTTGAATATAGATCAAATCGGTAGTATTACAGCAGGTGCTAATTTGACTCTTTTGACTGCATTTGTTTTTCCTTAATGAGACAATTTATGGCAAAACCATGTAGAATACCGTTTACAAAAATAGTAACAACTGGTGGTATATATGGATTTTACGGTGGTGGTCAAGGCCCATTAGGTCAAAATGTAATACAATATATAAATACTACTTTACTTGTTGGAAATTCAATTGCAAGTGGTATATTATCAGAACCAAGATGGCATTTGGCAGGTGTTTATGGGTCTATTTATGGTTTTTTTGGAGGTGGTGTTTATGTGTCTGGTTTGGGACAAAATAAAATAGATTATATAAATCTTACTCTAACTTCAGGTAATGCTAATAATAAAGGGATTTTAACACATCGTAGAATTGGATTAGCAGGTGTTTCTGGTTTTAATTATGGATTTTTTGGCGGTGGATATTATGTTCAATCTGGAATACCAATTGTAGTGAGAACAATAGATTATATAAATCTTACTACAACTATTGGAAATGCTATTAATAGAGGACTACTAACTCAAAAAAGAGTAGGATTAGCAGGTGTATCAGGAAATATTTATGGATTTTTTGGAGGTGGTGGTGACGATATAATTGAATATAATATAATAGATTATATTATATTAGCTAATACATCTGGGAATGCTTTAGATAGAGGTGATATTACAGTAAAAAGATATTATTTGGCAGGTGTAAGTGGTGATATTTATGGATTCTATGGTGGTGGAGAACAACTACTTCCTCCTTATTATAAAAATGTTATAGATTATATTAATATTACTATAACTTCTGGAAATGCTATAGACCGTGGAGATTTAACAATTGCAAGGCAAGAATTGGCAGGAACATCTGGTGTTATTTATGGATTTTACGGTGGTGGTTATAGTGGCTTTCCATTATCAAACGTTATAGATTATATTAATATGTCCATTATTTCTGGAAATGCTATAGATCGTGGAGATTTATTTACTCCAACAATACAATTAGCAGGAGTTGGATCGTAAATAAATTACGTCTTTAAAATATTTAATTATTATAAAAAAATAAAGTTAAATTTTTAAATTGTATAACTATTTAAAAATAAAAAGGATAAGAAAATGACAGAACCTACAGTACCAAGTCAAGTTAATCCTATTACATCTGCAATAGCAGAAAAAAGCGTAAAAGTTTCATTCGTAGAATCAATCAATCAGATGCACAATTGGATTCTTGGCGAAGCAAAAGAAGTAATGCAGGGCGAAGCCAAAGCAATTCAAAATTTGTTTCAAACTGAGCTTGAAAACTTAAAAAAAGCTTGGGAAGCAATCAAAGCTGAGATTACTAAAGAAACTCTGAATACGCAACAAGTCATTGCAAATCAATCCCAAAGCGTTCAAACTCAGATGCAATCACATCAACAGAGTCTTACTACTCAAGCCCAAACATTGCAGACACAAATTGAAACACAACTAAACAAGCTTACTAATTTTGAAGCTCAGATAATCAAAAAGATAGATGATGTAAGACTTGCTTTAATAAAAGAAACAGAGGCTCGTTTCAAAAACCAAGATGATAACAAAAATAAACTATTTGAAAAAACTTTAGCTGAGTTAGAAAAACGCATAACAGCACAAGAATCCGAACTTACAAAGGAACGCGAGAAAATCAAAATGGTTAGCAGAATTTTCATTGACACCAATAAGGGTATTGGTGATGCAATTAAAAATCTTGGGAAAGTTGGGGATGTGCTCGGACTGGACGAGAAAAAGTAAGGGCTTTTTAATTATGCCAACAGATAAAGAACCAACAAATAACAATAATAACGATGAAGTACCGACTTTAGCCGATACATCTGCTGATACAATAGATATTCAATATAAAAATGAAAATAAAGTAGAAAATAAACCGGATATTAACCATTCCCAAGGGATAAATTTTGATAAAGTATTGGCAGATAAAAAAGTATTGACAGATAAAAAAGAAGCAGTAGAAAAACATCAAACAATGATTATCAAAATAATCAATATAACCGGCAACACAATTATTAAAAATGGTGATGTTGGTACTGGTGGCATAAGTTATATACTATTTGGTTTTGCCTGCACATATTTGGAACAGAGCAGATATTTTCAGGCGTTATTATTTTTTATAATGAGTATAATATTATCCTTTGTAAAGAAAAAATTCCCAGAAGGAGATATTACTCGTAATTTACAGAAAATAGTAACCAAAATAAATGCTGAAGAGTCGGAACGATTTTAAAAACTTTGAAGAAGAGGTGTTTTTATGATAGAATATTTTCAAGGTGTTTTTAAGGAATTTTACAATATGTCTAAGACTTGGAAAATTATTATTATTTCGCTTGTTATTACAATGATTGCATTGCCATTGACAATTACTGGCTGTGCTTCTCCTTCTCAGGATTATGTTGATTTGAATAAGAAATTGATTTCTGCACACCGTAACGTTTTTGATGCCTGGGTAAAAGATAGATTACAAGCAGCAGAAATAAGCAAAAAAATGAGGGAAGAAATCGGTAAAATTACTCTTGATAAAGAAAAAAAGGACGCACTTATAAAAGAATTGGAGAATCTGATTGAAATAGACCCAATCGTTATTGACTCTATAAAAAAGTCAATCGAAGAAATAGAGAAGGTAAACCAACAAATCGAAGAACGAAACAAAAAGTAAACATTGGCATAAAACTACCAATCAACTAAAAAGAATTGATTTTTGCCCTGTTTCCAAGTGAAATTTTTAGTTAAAATGCTAATTTTGTCAAAGAAAGTAATTGAAATGCAAAAAGAAGCAATTTTAGAATTTATACAAAGCCAAAGAAAAAGTGAAATTTTCAAATGCAATATGCTATACAAATTAAAAGAACCGATAAAATTAACGATTGGGACGATTGGACAAATTATTACCGAAGAAATAAGAGAATAAGGAGATATTACTCGTAATTTACAGAAAATAGCAGTATGGCTTTTGCTTATGAACACCTCGCATTTATTAGTAATGAAAAGAAAGATATACAAAATAAAGGATAATAAAATGGCCTTGATAAAAGACGATGAAAAAATGATTCAAGATACTCTCGACGAGATAGCCAAACTTTGCAAGTCTAAAGTAGAGGAAGCAAAAAATGATTTGAAAACCTGGGGAGAGATACTTCTAAAAATCAAAAAGGCAAGATGGGAAGAGAAAAACCCGCAAAAAGTGAGAGATTTGCTTATAGCAGAAGAGCACTCATGGGTCGCAGTTCAGGCAATCAAGACAAAATATGGTGTTATTATTGAAGATACTGCCTGGAAGGTAATCGAAAAATTACTGACTTTGCTTAGAAATATATTTATCGGAACGATTATAAAAGCTGTATAGATTTATTCTCCTTTATTTTCTCTTAACACATACTATTCTTTACATTTTTCTATGTCCCTTAAATATCTCTAGAAAAATACATTTATCAATCTAAAAAAAAATCGTCGTAGTCTGAAGATGGAAAACCATCTGACTTGCGACGACTTTTTGCTATTTCTAGCCTTGTAACACGCCCGAAGGCATCTCTCCTCGACAATGTTGAGAAAGCTTACATGCTAACCTCACACACCATAGAAAATTACTTCTCTATGTCTGGTAATCCATTACCGCGATTAAAGATTAGCGATAGAGCCTGGAACTGGAGAAGCATCCCAGGGTATCATAACTTTCCCAACGTAGCCCTCCGTAGGGCTTAGTCTGGTTTAATATCCTCACAGGGCGGCCCATAAGGCCCCTAGTCCAGTTATTATCTTACGCTATTTCCCACATAAGTCAAATAAAATTCTTGGAAAATTTGCGGGGTTTAAATTGGACTAAGGTGGAAGTTAAACCTTCCTTAACCGTGAAAAATTGTTCCATACCATCTATGTTTAAATTGGACTAAGGTGGAAGTTAAACCAAAAAGAAAACGATGCAATTGACATAATACAGAGTTGTTTAAATTGGACTAAGGTGGAAGTTAAACCTCGAATTTCTCTTATATTACAGGCATCACTAATAATGTTTAAATTGGACTAAGGTGGAAGTTAAACATGCGGTCAAACTATCAATAATAACTAAATCATATCCGTTTAAATTGGACTAAGGTGGAAGTTAAACACGAAAAGCATTCTCGCTTGAGGTAAAATGGAGTCGTTTAAATTGGACTAAGGTGGAAGTTAAACTTTTAAAACGCTACAAATCATCTCATTTTTGCCTCGTTTAAATTGGACTAAGGTGGAAGTTAAACCTTGCAAAAGCTTCCTAATTTCATCAGAATTTTGAGTTTAAATTGGACTAAGGTGGAAGTTAAACTTGCAATGGCCCAAATGACCTCGCACCGCCTCCTCAGTTTAAATTGGACTAAGGTGGAAGTTAAACATACGTAATTATAAAACCCATTCTAATTATCAAAGAGCATACATACCTAAGAATACTATTCTTTAGCTTCGTTGTCAACTACTTTTCGTTTGCTATATTCCCATCCGTCACCATGCTGTAAAAGCTTGAAATATTTGTAAGTACCAGATACTAATTGTTCTTTACCTTTCTGAATATAAACAGTACCATCTGCTTTAACTGTTACTCTTCCCACTCCTTCCTTGCCTGCAAACTTACCTTTTCCGGTATGCTTGAATTTGCAAAAATCTCCGGTTTGCAACCCATTCTTAACTTTATTTCTTGATCTATACGCCCTTGGGAATCCATAAGCATCTGGTTGACATATTTGACGATTCCCACGACCTATTGCCTTCCACACTTCAATATAATCAGTTGTGATTGTCGGCTTTTCGGTTTCTTCCATTTTACCAACACAGGAAGCCTCGAAATCCTTAGAGACTCCAAATAATATCCGATTCTTTTTCGTTCTTGCTGCACTGACAAACTCTATCTCGCCATCGAATACTTCTTTAATCGCTTTTACGACCGCTTTTCTTGTACTGTTGAGACTGGCAATGTTAGCAAGCGGCTTACTCGCTTTAGTCAATAAATCGGGAAACCCAAACTCCGCCGCAGTTTTTGTGCCTTTCTTCTTATTGCAATCTTCACAGGCTAATGTGAGATTGCCAATTCGATCTGTTCCACCACGTTTCTTGGGTATAATATGGTCTATGGTGAATGGCACATTTTCTTTGCCACAATATGCACATTTCCTACCCCATTTCTCCAACAGATACTCGCGTACTTCGTAACCCATTAACTCACCTTGTTGGTATTCCACACCTGAAATATCTGGATTTTCCATTTTCTGAGTATCAAATTTGATATACTCCAGGCATATCTTACCGACTGGAACGTGATTACATAGCTTTTTCACTATATTTTGGGTTTGAATTACCTTTGCATGAAGCGAAGGAGGCAACCATCCATCCTTTCTTTTCCAACCAGGCACGCCAGGCTCTCTATAGCGAGTGTTTCTGTTACGACGGCTTCGTCTCAGTGATGCTCTACTGACAAGCTTTTGTTTGATTATAAAAGATTTATGCACTATTTCAAAAAAACAAATAGCATCATTCCCTTTTGCAAGCGCAATCTTGGAAACATTTGCGCCTGGCCGGATTTTCATGGTCAATTTAGAATCAAAAATAGGATAATTTTTCTTCAATCTAATCACAAATGGGAAATACTTATGTATTGTCGCTTTTTTTTGAGTAAGCAATTCATGGCCCCTCTTCTCGGATACTGGCATGAGAGGTATTTTATTCTTACTAAGTGTAAAGATCATTTTTTTGTCCCTTAAATTATCTAGTATCTTGGCGTATCGCCACTACTCTTTGTTACAGTAAAAGTACCACTAACAGTTCCAGTATAGCCTGTTAGATTTTGCCGACCAGCACTAATCCGATAATACTTTCTTTCTATCTTACGATACGATTTCTCTACAAAAATTTGTTTCTGTGTCTTCCTTATAGACCGCTTTAATTTCTTCGTATCTTCTTTGGCTCGACAATATTGTTTCCTAAGCATTTTTCTTTTAATGTCTTTCTTTCTTTGCTTAATAAATCTAGGATTATTGCTGTCTTGCATGTTGAATTTTTCTTGCTCCTATAGCATCTATAGCCATCAAGCAAATCTTAAAACTGTCAAAATTATCATGCATTACAATTATCACCCAATTATTTGTAACTGTAAAATTTCTAGCAAGCGAAAAAAAAGATTGTCCACCAACCAGAATATATATTTCATACTCGTCTTTCATCATGTCATTTAAAGAATACATCTCGATAAATTCTTTGATTTCATTATCTTTATCTAAAAAAGTAATAGGTTTTTCTAATTTCATCGGTCTCAAAACTTTGACAATATGTTCTAACTTCTCATCTAATTTTATTTGTGATATTGGAAGTCCTATTTCAGATACTGGTGACATATAACCATGACTACTATCTATTCCTGGATAATCATGTCCAATTCTTTCCATCATTTCCTTTTGTAACTTTTCTTGTTCTTCCCTTAACTTTTTTCCTTGAGTTTCCCAAATAATATCAGCTAAAATTTGCATTTCTTCTTTGGTCATCATATTTGATCTGCTTTCTTAGTAATACCTGTTTCTCTATCAAACAACCTTTTAAGACTTGTAATAATTATTGTTGGTAATCCACATTTAAAATCAAAATATACCTTACCATGTATCTTATCGTTACCAAACAATCCGGCATATTTGATTTTGTACTTCCCGCTTACATTTGCTACAAATATCCAGTTTTTGTTATTTTTTCTCCATTCAAAACTGATTTCACCATCTGGATCAGTACCAATATCTGGCATCGGTATCCAAGATGGTAATAACTGCAATAACTCTTTAACCTCCGTATACACAGTTCTTGCCGGATGGGGAGAACAAAATGAAATTAAAGGTGTATCATTCTCATCCCAATTATCCCAATTCTCTTGAGAACAATTTTCAATTTTGTGTAAAGAACGAAGGATTCTTTCACATTTCAATTCTTCAACTGTCTCACCACTTAATTTAATTCGGAATGTAGGACAATCTAATTTTATTATTGGAAATGCGCACATGGTTATTTTTCCTCACTCAACTTTGTTTTCTAAATTCTTCTTTTTCTTTTTCTATCATCAATCTTCTAGATTTAAAATAATCCGGCTTCTCTAATCCTTTCGCAAATGCCTCTTGTAATTCATCTCGTTTTTGTTTTTCAGTCATAAAATATCCTATTCTATTTTATTAAATTCCTCTTCCATCTTTTTAGACTCATCGTCCTCAAGAAATCTGGATTGTATGATTTGACCATCCTTGACCGTGAAATATGTGTCATACTTATAACAGAAATACAAATTTTTGCCAGATTTCACAATACATTTCTTGCCATCACATAGAGGACACCTGATTAGGCGTTGCCAGAGGGACATATTTAATCCCTTTCTATATCCAATCTTTTCAGACTAATTCCACGCACAATCGCTAATCCTTGACGAGTAAACATAAAACTGTTATCTTGTTCCTCAAATAATCCAAGTAACTTCAAACTTTTTTTCCGCTTGTTCCCATGTAAAATTATTGCCAGGTAAAACAAACCACTCTAAATTAGTTTCAGTATCAAAGATTACACTATCTTCATTTTTTGTAAATCGTTTTGACATCAGTTACCCTTTCTCGTTTCCTTTCCAATTCTTCTATATAACTATCAAATTAAACGCCCGACTAAATTTATGCAATTCTATTAAAAAAATAGCTTGACTTTATTTTATTATAACTGTAAAATATAATCAATGTCAAACATATTTTTTAACTTTTTATCTTTGGGGAAAAAAAAATATATGCCTTTTGAAAAACTACCAGCAATTGTTGGCTTATTATTGATCGTGATATTAACGGAGCACGCAATATCTTTTTGCGTGCGTTGGTAGATGCACCCTGCATTGACGAAAATGAATGGAAACGACACAAAAAATTAGAAGTCTTAATTGACGAAAAGGAGTAATAAAGATGATTTTATTTTGTACTTGTAAACACGAATACCAAGACGAAAAGTATGGAAGTCAAAAACGAGTATGTAACCCTACCAAAGATATAAAAGACGGAGCGCACCGTTGTACGGTATGTGGTACTATAAGATATGCTAAAAAATAAGGGGGAAAAATGCCGGTAACAAAGGGTATCGGAAATTCTGATATTACACCAATCAAGGAATCTTATTTGGTCAAAGTATTAAAAATACACATACCAATTGCTTTGAATGTTATCAATAAAAACAAAAATTGGTGCGATCCAAATTACTACTTTTTCGATTTAAATGCAGGATCGGGTTATAACAACGAACAAGAAATTTCTGGTTCTCCTATTTTATTTTTAGATACTGCCCGTAATTATGTTGATTCTAAATTCAAAGCAATATTTATTGAAATTGATAGCGGAATCCATCGAGAACTATCTGATAGAATCGCTCAACGACCTACTTCTAAAAATATCGTTGTTAATATTCACCACGGAGATTTTTCTAATGTCATGCTTCAATACATTATCAAACCAACAAAATATGGCTTAGTGTATCACGATCCCAATGGTATTTTTAATAATAAATTTTTAGAAAATTTGTTCAAGAATCCAAGTATGTCAATGCTAGATGTCCTAATTAATTGCAATAGCCAGGCAATAAAAAGAAACCACTATGCTTTTGGCACTGAAACATTACAGGAAAAATTATTCTCTATCCCCAAAAAAAACTGGCTCATTCGAGATATTTTTGGGCATTGGCAATGGACATTCTTGCTTGGTACAAATTGGCAATCGCATGAAAAATTTAAAACAAATGGATTCCATTTGCTCGATTCACCAATCGGCCAAAAATTATGGAAAACAATTTGTTATAGCGCAACAGACCAAGAAATTTTTAAAGACTCTTATCAAGACGAATTTAAATTACCATATTCTAGTTGGCAAGAATATACAAATTCACCATATTACCGTAAACTTAGACTGCGTAGATTTAACTTTGCCAATAACATCTGTGAACAATGTCATGCCAATAAAGTAGAACATTTACACCATATAATTTATCCAATAATCGAGAATGGCGAAGTTGACCAATTAAATAATGTAATAGCAGTCTGTAAAATTTGTCATACTAAAATTCATCTTGGGAACGAAAAAGAAATAGATATTGTTAGGGATGTATCATGGAAATAATCATTAAGCAAACAAAAGATTTAAAACCACATGCACTTAATGCGTTAATTTATGGCGACAATCCTGATGCTGAATTACTAGATAGTATAAAAGCAAAAGGAATATTGACACCACTTTTAATAACAAACCAAAATGTGATAATTAGTGGACATAGACGTTATTGGGCTTGCCTATCCTTGGGAATCAAAGAATTGCCATGTATCATTTCTCCTATTATTGATGCTTTAGAAATAGAAGAACAGCTCATCTTTGCCAATATTCAGCGCCCCAAAAACAATGAACAAATTGCACGGGAATACTCAAAGCTCAAAGAAATCGAAGCAGAAAAAGCGAAAAGAAGAATGATAGAAGGACGTAAAAGCGGTGGTAGAGGAAATAAAAAACCAGAAAACTCTACGCCAAATTTGGCGCAGAGTTTAATTACAAGTGGCGAATCCCGTACAAAAGCCGCAGAAACTTTAGGAATTGGTCATACTACGGCAGAGAAATCAGTCAAGATAGTAGAAACAATAGACCGATTGAAAATGGAAGGCAAGGCAGAAGAAGCAAAAGAGATACAAATTGTCTTAAACAAGAAAAGTGTCAATGCAGCCTTCACGCAAATCAAACCATTATTGGCAGAACAAAAAAAAGAGGAAGAAATCAAAACAGAATTAACCAAGCCAATATCAACGGCAAAATTCAACATAACAAATGAAAACATAGATTGGGCGAGATATACTTGGAATCCTGTTGAGGGCTGTAAACATGGGTGTCCCTATTGTTACGCCAGAGATATCCATGATAGATTTATCAAAGCACAGACAGGTAGAGCATTCGACGAACCTATACTGAGAGAACATTTACTTGCTGCTCCTAAAAATACGCCAATACCAATAACCGGGCCAACTACTGTTTTTGTTGGCTCAATGTCCGATTTATTTGGCAATTTTATTCCGACAGAATGGATAAATAAGGTATTAGAGGTTGTCAAACAAAATTCTCAATGGACATATCTTTTTCTTACTAAAAATCCAATGAGATATTCTGAATTCCACTTCCCTAAGAATTGTTGGCTAGGTGCAACAATTGACAAACAAGAGAGAGTTGCAAAAACAATTGATGCTATGCAGGCTATAAAAGATAATTATGAATTTAATTCTGACGACGATGATGACGATATAGAACTATTTACCAATACTTTCGTTTCTTTTGAACCTCTACTGGAAGAAATAGAAGTCGGTACTTTGTTTAACCATGTAAACTTAATCATTATTGGTAGCCGAAGCAAAACCACATCATTGCCAGAATTTCAACCTGAGTGGTCATGGGTAGAAAAACTTCTATTCGCTGCGAGACATAGCGAACACAAAATAGACGTTTATTTTAAACCAAATCTTACCGTAACACCCAAGGAACATCCATTTTTTAGGAATAACACAAATGCCGAAAAGGTTAAAGAAGATTCATAATTTGTTCCCTTCTTGGAACTATTTTACTATATTTGAGAGAAACTCGATACTTTAACTCTTGAAATTATTTGATCTTAGGACTAAGTTAACTAAAATGATGCGAAAGATATTAAATGTTAGAAATATGCCCGAATTGCGAAAAAGAATGTTATGCTGAGACGATTGACGAGAACCGAATTATTACGGTCAATGGAGAAGATATTGAAGTTGCGATACATTTGCTGCGGTGTGTAGAATGTAGTGAAGAATTTGAAGATCGCAACCAACGGATGGATGAGCTTGCTCTAGCTTACCGTGAATATCGCCGTCGCCACAATATGCTCCAACCAGAAACAATAATGGGATTACGAAAAAAACTAAATTTAAACTATGAACAACTTGATAAATTACTTGGCTTTTGTCTGGGTACGTATGAAGCCTATGAAGCTGAATATCTGCAATCTGAAAAAGATGACTTAGCCATGAAAACAATTTTACAGGAAAACCAAGACAAATTCAAAGACAATGTAACTTATGATTTCAACAAGCTCGTAACGACTATAATGACACATTTGGAGAAAACAAAATGACTACAATAGCCTACCTGCGGGTATCTAAAGACGAGCAGCAACTTAATAACCAAAAACTCGCTATTCTTGAGTATGCGCAGAAAAATAAAATAACAATAGATAATTTTATGGAAATCCATATATCGAGCCGTAGGTCGCCTCTAGAACGTCGTATAAATGAACTCATAGAAAAATTGGAAAACAATGATACTTTGATAGTGAGCGAATTATCAAGATTAGGTCGGAGCACAGGTCAGGTCATCCAAATCATAGACGAAATAATTAAAAAGAAAGTTGATTTCATCGCTATCAAAGAATCAATAACTATCAAAAATGGAATACAAGATATGTATTCCAAGGTTCTTGTGACACTATTTAGTTTATTTGCAGAACTAGAAAGAGATTTGATTTCACAACGTACTAAGGAAGGATTGGCCGCAGCTCGTGCAGAAGGGAAACTGCTTGGCAGGCCCAAAGGATTCACCAAACGCACACTTGCAATCAAAAAATTCACGGATGAAATCAATAAATACTTAAAAATGGGTATCCCACAAAAAAGTGTTATGAAAATAATCAATAGCCAAATTGATAGGAAACTGTCTTATCCAACATTCTGGAAAATACTAAAAGAGATAAAAGAAGAAATCAAAAAAGCAGAAAAAACGGAAAGGAAATAAATCATGGGTAACTTAGATGAACACTGGTGTAGCAAATGCCGAGAACCTTTAGACAAAACTAAAGATCAATATACTGAAATCAGCGTTTTAAACGAAGACAAAAAGAAAGCTAAAAAAAGAGGGCAACACACGAAAATATTGATTTGTAAAGAATGTCTGGACTCAGAAGAAGGCGCAAAAGATTTGATAGAAAAATTAAGGAAGCATGGTAATCCGAACTTTACATGCCTGGTAAATTGTCAAAACGCAAAAGTATGCAAAGACTATAAGCCAAGAAATGATAAAGCAAACTGTCAAAACATATACATTATAAAAGACAAAATATATTGCGCCAGACGACATCCAGGCGCTACGAAGTTGAATCAGGATAAATCCATGCTGGCCCAAGAGAAATTAAAGTTGACACGGACTTTTTACGCCAACTATATGAAGTCAGTCTTGGGAGAGAAAAAATTAAACTCCTTACTTAAATTTATGAACTGTGATAATATACCATTATCAAAACTGATAAAAAACCCAGAAGAAGAAATCATTGTCGAAGAAGAAAAAATATCTGAAACAAAGGCAGAAAAAGTATGATTAAGACTACCTTTAACCCCAAAGAATTAACCATCAACTTTGATGATACGGAACAGGATAATCTCTATGAAATAGATATGGAAGAAATCAATACAAATCCTGAAGAACTTTTAGACTATATATTCCAAATCGCCGGTAAAAATTGGTGTACGCCAGAAGTCTTAAAAGATTTCATTAACTGCATAGAAAATGCTTGTCAAAAAATGTATGGAATAAATGCCCAGGGCGTTTATTGTCATCATAAAAACCCGCCAAAAATAAGCAAACATAGAAGAATCCAAAGCTGGATTTATAAAATCATCAATGAAGTCAAAATGATTATACTCTCAAAAGAAATTAGCTGCCTTAAAAATAAAAACTGGACCTGGCGGTATATAATACAAGAATGTGAAGATATAATGCCTATAAAGGAATCCATAAAATTTGAAATGTGCCCTATCTATGAAGATTTCTGTATTGAAAATAAAGAAATAGAAAAACTCTTTTCTCAACACGATGGAATAGTAAAAGATCTGAACAAAGCAATCTCTGAATTTTATGATTGCCTGTTAAAATCGAATCCATTCCAGGAAAAATTAACAGAAATATATCATCTCTGGTATAAAGAACAACAACCTTATGAAAATTATTATAAAAGAATGATAGAAAATAGAGTCAACTTTATAGAAGAGCTTCCAATAAATCATTCAGATAAAGAGTTCTGGAACAAATTCAAAGACGAACTCAAACAATATACTTTTTCAGAAATAGAAACCAAAATCTTCGATATAGGAAATAATCTTCTAGAATTCGATATAATACTAAGTAAAATTTTAAAAGACTTACGTACAAAACTATGTGTCAAATACGATATACCAGCCGCACCTGTAACTTTTACTCACTATCCACAACACTAAAAGTTGTAGATAAGAAAATTAACAAATAAATAAAACACAAATTTTTGTTATAAATCGAGGATTGTTCTAAACTGCCAATAGCATCACAATCAATACTGATGTCAATGGTAGCGCCAATATCTACCGAAAAGTAAGCGGAGACTACTCCCTGAGTAGCGACCATATAAAGGGTATTGTGGCGAACCCCGTAAGAATAAGGCTCTCTTGAGCAAACTTCTTATCGAAGAGCCTTGTGGCTTGCCTCAAGGTACGTCACGGAAAGCATATATTGATAGATAATTTTAAAAAAAAGAGATAATATGGAAATTAAAGTATCTAAAAGAAACCAAAGCAAAAAAGCAACGATAACTATAAATAAATGGGAATTAATACATCTCATAAAAAATCTAAATGATCTTAATGTTTCCATTGCTAAAGAAACGATCATACACTTCAACGATGGAAATATTATTCATATAATTATTAAAGAAAAGACAGATTCACCATAAATAGCAGAAAAAGCATGGTTCAAGAAATATCAGCTAAAACACAAATCTCTAAAATGAACGATGATGAACTGGCCTCCCTTTTCACCAAAAAGGAACTGGCAGAGTTTTATTCTGAAGCTCTGAACCAATTACAAATAGAATATGAAAACTATCAGAAAAGAACAGAAAAAGACTTGAGAATATCTTATAAATATACTTCTCAAAACATCATAAAAGAATTGCTAAAACAGTTAGACATTCTGGAAAAAGCGATAAAATATGAAGAAAATATAAACTCGAACTTAACAAATAATTTATCTGCTATAGTTAAAACTTTCTACGAAATACTACAAGGGTATGGCGTAACTCCAATAGAAGCCATTGGAAAACCTTTCGACCCGAAATGTCACGAAGCAATGTTTACAAAAATTACAAAAGATTATCCAGATATGACCGTAGTAGAAGAACTAGAAAAAGGATTCATACTTTATGATCGTGTTTTAATACCAAGCAAAGTAATTGTCAGTCAAACCGCCACGTCAGACTATATTACAACGTAAAACGTTAAAAGAAAGGACAAAACTATGTTTCTTAACGAAGTAGCAAACCTCTTTACTTCTAACGAAAAAGAGGACATCCAAAAATTCTTTGAGACATTGGTTGAAATGGTACAAAAAATAAACATAGAACCAATAATCGAACACATCCTGCAATCGCATATCTCAGCCATAAACAAATTGTCCGGCGAACCAGACAAGAAATGGACAAAAGACGAAATAATGGAACTCATCAAAATACTCAGAAACTATCAGGGAACAACCAACTCTAATCCACTGACAGAAAAAATAATAGCCATTTTCTCTGTCTTTTTTTCTAAAATTTATGATAGGCTCGAAAAAGAAAACCTTTTCCCCGTCATTCTTTCTAAAATTTACTCCAAAATGGAGGATAAAAAAACCGAAGAACAAGCCCAAAACATAGACCCCAAGGCCGTCACGAATATTGATGAAAAAGTCAAGTCCACAACTGCCGAAGCATCTGAAAAGGCCACGAACTTTCATGAAAATTTTGATAAAAAACTCGAAGAAATCAGAGCAAAAGACCAGGCAATCAAGAAAGCTAAGGAAGAAGCAAGAAAGGCAAAGAAGGAGAAAAAAATCCAGAAAGAAAATCAAGAAAAAAATAAAATTCCTTTGCAAAATACCCCGCCAGAAACTATTATAGAGAAAACGACATCATAATATCCTAAATACAAGTAACCTAGAACCCAAACTGTTTCACGCATACCCTGTATTAACAGGGTATGCGTCTTTTTCTCGAAAGGCCGAAAAAATATGGCTATCATTGTTGAAATTATGGAAAATTCTCCGCCCCAACCCTGGTTTCATATCGCAAAATTATATTTTTATTCGCTTCCAAAAAACGAACGTGATAGACCAACCTGGAACGCCGTAGAAGGATTTGTGAAAAATGAATATGAAAAAATCAAAAAAGAAAAATATAAAAAAGAAGCAAAAGAATTAGCAGAGACGGTAGATGGTGGTAGAAATTTAAAAGATATAGCAATGGGATTAAAGGCTGGAACAGAACTGGCAAAATCAGGAATACAAGCAAAGGTACAAAAGGGAATAGAAGAAATTAAAAAAGCAAAGGAAACAAGACTACCAATTAAATCCTTGCCAGTCAAATCTGCTAAAAAAGCCGTCACATCAACAATAGAAGCCCAGATATCAACATCTACAGAAGCCGATGCAGAAAAAAAAAGAAAGCAGGAAATCTTTGAAGCAGGGAAAGTATGGAAAGAAAAAGATATACCTAATGTAATAATAAAAATTCAAGAGGAAATAAATAAACAAGACGATAAAAAATTGCCCAAAATACGCAATATTTCTTTGGCTTTGAATACCTTTACAATAGCATTTGATAAATTCCTAAAGCAAAAAAAAGAATTTGAAACAATAAAATCAAGTCTTAATGAAAAACAAATGGCTGCTGGACTACGAATATTAAATAACGGACTAGCAGACCTACAGAATATAAAAAAAAATATTGTCGAGGCCACCATAAAGTTGGGAAGAGAAGATACTGTATTATATACAATGCTAGATGCACTCACGCATATTATAATAACTACTGCCCCCATAGAAATAAGCAAAGAAGAAAGACAAGAAATAATTGCAGCCGAAAAAAAAAGAAAAGATGAAGAAGCAGAAGCAGAAGAAAGAAAAGATGAAGAAGCAGAAGCAGAAGAAAGAAAAAGTGAAGAAGCGGCACTAAAAATAATAAGAACAACTGCTAAAAAAAAGACAAAAGCAGAAGCAGAATTGGAATTGGAATTGGAAGCTGAAAAAGAAT
>Ga0214473_10003327_pt1 | contig 19508 bp, 19 predicted proteins | sample RVTome_7_FD_203509 | JGI IMG/M metagenome (GOLD analysis project Ga0214473, IMG submission 203509) | Soil microbial communities from uranium-contaminated site in the Upper Colorado River Basin, Wyoming, United States - RVT98D197 | ecosystem: Environmental > Terrestrial > Soil > Contaminated >... | reverse complement strand
TTATCACCGGTGATAGAGACCCGGAATTTCAAGTGAGCGACGGCAAGTTTATTTTGGACGTGTGGGGAGACGTGACGTATCCGCTGCCAGTGCGGGAGGATATTGATTACATTATTCATGCGGCAGGGCTGGCTTCGCCGGTTTACTACATGAAGTATCCGTTGGAGACGATTGAGAGTGCTGTGACGGGAGCTAAAAACCTGCTGGAGCTGGCACGGAAGAATAAGCTGGAGGGTTTTTTATTTTTCAGCTCTAGTGAAATTTACGGCGATCCTGATCCGGGGGCTGTGCCAACTCCAGAAACGTACTTTGGGCATGTTTCCAGCGTGGGGCCGCGGGCTTGCTATGATGAATCCAAGCGATTAACGGAAACTATTTGTACGATTTATCAACGACAGTATAATATCCCTGTTAAGATTGTCCGACCATTTAATGTGTTCGGCCCCGGCATGAGGCACAACGACCGGCGAGTAGTGTCAATGTTTACTTACCAAGCTTTGAATGGCAAGACGTTGCCAGTGCATGGTGATGGTCACCAAACTCGAACTTTTTGCTACATTACTGATGCCATGATTGGTTTCTTGAAAGTGTTGCTTAACGGAAAACCTGGTGAAGCATATAACATTGGTAATGATAATAACGAAATATCTATGCGTGATTTGGCGCAGATATTTGTTGATTTGGTGGGTCAGCGGGCTAGTTATGAATTAATTGATTATCCTGATACATACCCGGCCGGGGAGCCGCAGCGGCGTTGCCCTGACTTAACTAAAGCGCGAGATGATATCGGTTTTGCGCCACAGGTTAACTTCCGAGAAGGCTTGGAGCGTTTTATGGCATGGTGTAGAACACAGGAAGCTTACGTAGGGGACAGAGTTGTGCGGGCGGTAACAACTGAACAGTAAAGATGGTCACGCTTGGGCTCATCGGTGTGGGCCGGTGGGGAACAAATATTCTGCGGACATTGGAGGGGATGCGCGATGTAAAAGTGATTGTTAATCCTGATAAAGATGATATTGATGGCGTGATCATTGCCACGCCGGGTTCGACGCACGCGGAAATTGCACTGCCTTTTATCAAGATCGGTGTGCCAACGTTTATTGAGAAGCCGATGACGACGAGCTTGGAAGATGCACAAAAAATAAAACGTATGGCTAAGAATATTGTTATGGTCGGGCATGTTCATTTGTATAACTCCGCTTTTTTGAAAGCCAAGGAATTAATAAAAAAGAAGATTGGCAAAATTCGCTTACTTCGTTTCGAGGGGAGGAACGACGGGCCGATCCGGGATGACATGTCAGTGCTGTGGGATTGGGGACCGCATGGGGCGAGCATGATACTCGATTTGATGGGCAAGAAACCAACTCATGTGCAGGCTTGGGGTTATTCGGGGTTGCGCCCAGGGACAAAACTTTATGACGCGGTGGAGGCCAGACTGCTGTTCCTAGGTAATGTTGAGGGGACGCTGGCGGTAAGTTGGCTGTCTCCGGAAAAACGAGTCAAATTAACGGTTATCGGCTCAAAGGCTTCTGTTATTTTTGATGATGCGTCAGTTAAGCCAGCCTTCGCTAAAGCTTCGGCGAGCCGAGGTAAAGTGGCTTTGTATAGGAAGGGGAAGCTCACTCACCCTAGTTATGACAAGCAACCGCCGTTAAAGCTGGAATTGGAGGCTTTCATAAAGGCTATTAAGACAAAAAAACAGCCGCCAACAGACGTAAATAATGGGTTGAAAGTGGTCAAGATTCTAGCCGCTGCTGAAAAATCAATTCAGTTTGACGGTAAGAAAATATTGATGTAAGTTGGGCTTTCGGTTCTTTTTTGGTTCTTGAACAATTTGGCTCTTTTACCCGAAGGGTAAGGAGGTGTTAAGTGGCATGGGACGACTACGGCGTATGGGTTGGTCGCGTAGAGAGAGAAAACGGCGAGTGGCTGATTGGAGACGAGTGGCTCAAGCTATCCCGTGATCACCCGGGCTATGTGGCCAAGGATGACCCGAGGGGCTTGATGGTAAAGTACTGGACGGCAAGTCAAAACGACGGGTCCAGAAAATACCTAGGCAGAGGGCACGAGGTTCAATTGCCAGCTCACGGAGGAAGAGTCGAAGGAGTGCAAGTGTTGTTCGGATGGTTCTGGTGCCAACGAGGCGGTGTTATCCTTAGACTAGGACGCGAGCCCCGCCAAGAAACCGGAGAAGACTATATTGACCTGGTCTCAGACGCGGAGCGGCGATGGTTCTTGGGAGATTCTCCTTGCGCGTGGGGGGTGACTATTTGCCGGCACGCCAAGACTGATCAGGAAGTATTCGGCGCTGGCACAGGGTACGAATACCTGGTGCTGGATACGGCACAAACGAAGCCCAGCGAATGGACCGAGCGGCTGCGCACTCCCGTCCATATAACAGACTGGTCGAATCGGCTGATAATGGTGTTCCGTGGCTTTATGTGCCGCCGGGTGCGAGACAGGGTTACTCACCATCTGTTCGCTTTTGACAGGAACTATGCCTACACGCGGCGGGGGGAAGAGGCTGATTGGCTGCCTCTGCCGAGGCCAAAAGCCAGGACGATAGCAGCCGTAGTATACTATTGATCTTGCACACAACCGGGTTAAGGATACCCGGTTTTTTGTGTTACTATGGACAAATTAGGGCGGGGGCGGTATTATTCTTTCCTTATGAAAACACGCATGCGAACTAAAAATACAGTAAAGATAGCTGATGTACTGGTGGAACTAGGCTTGTCAGAAGCAAAGCTGCACCATATTTTACGTGAGGTGGATGTGCGTCTGGAGGAGGAACAAAAAAACCTGGACCGGCAGGAGGTGGCACGCGTGAGACAGTATTTAAATGAGAGGCGCCGGCGTGAAGAGCTGAAGGGGCAGGTGATTGCGCTGCCTTCTATTGTTAAAGTGCAAAGTTTAGCGACTGGGCTGGGACTGCCAGTGGGAGAGGTGCTGTCGCAATTGCTTAAGAGTGGTGTGACAGCGACGCTGAACGACGATATTGATTATGAGACGGCGGCTATAGTGGCGGCGGACTTAGGTTATACAACCGAGGAGCGCGTGGAGAAGTTGGAAAAAGACGTGCTGACCCTGGAGAAGCTGGGGGAGATCTTGAACAGGGAGGATGTTAAGAAGCAGGAACCACGGCCGCCAGTGGTGACAATTATGGGGCACGTGGATCACGGCAAGACCACGCTGCTGGACTCTATTCGTTCGACTAACGTGGCGGCCGGGGAGACGGGCGGTATCACGCAGGCGATTAGTAGCTATCAAGTTAAATATAAAGGACGTTTAATTACTTTTATTGATACCCCAGGACATGAGACTTTTGAGTTTATGCGACGGCGGGGAGCGGGCCTGGCTGATATAGCGATCTTGGTGGTGGCGGCGGATGATGGCGTGAAGCTACAGACGAAAGAAGCGGTGAAGTATGCGCAAGAGGCTGGCGTACCAATCGTGGTTGCTCTCAATAAGATTGATAAGGGGGCGGCTAATGTTGATAAGGCTAAGAAAGAGCTAGCGGAAATTGGTTTAAATCCCGAGGAATGGGGCGGGAAGACGGTGATAGTGCCTATTTCGGCATTGAAGAAACAGGGCATAGATGAGTTGTTGGAGATAGTTTTACTGACAACCGATATAAATCCGCCTAAGGCTATTCTTGACAGAGCGGCTTTAGGTAGCGTGGTAGAAAGTAAGCTGGACAAGAATTTGGGGCCACTGGCTACGGTGTTGATTCACACTGGTACACTCAAGGCAGGTGATAACGTGGTAGTCGGGCGGACAGCTGGACGAGTACGTCGCCTACTCGATTTTCGTAACAGGCCAGCGCAACAAGCCACGCCCTCGATGCCAGTGACTATTGTGGGGTTGAATGACGTGCCGGCGGCGGGCGACACTCTCCAGGTAGTAGAAGCTAAGGTGGAAGCGCACGCTAAGGCAAGTATGAGCCGGGCGCCAATTAAAAAAATGAACACTATTGATAAAGATGATGTGCGTCAGGTGCTAGCTCTAGTCATCAAGGCTGGCTCTCAAGGATCGTTGGAGGCACTGGAGGGAACTATTCGCGCTATGGTGCCCCAAGAAGTGCGCCTCTCGATTATACGCTCGGACGTCGGCACTGTATCTGATTCTGACGTATTGACGGCGGCGGCAGCCAAGGCAATAATCTATACCTTTAATACAAAAGTGGATGGCATGTCACGTAAGCTGGCAGATAAAGAGCAAGTGCCGATAAAATCGTTCGATGTCATCTATCGGCTTACGGAAGACGTGCGAGGTGAGATTGAAAAGCGACTACCAGTGAAGACTGTACGGGAAGATTTGGGTAAACTTAAGGTGTTAAAGATTTTTTTCTCGACACAGAAACGTAAGATTGTCGGTGGTGAGGTAGCCGAAGGTATTGTGGAGGTGGGGGCTAAAGTGATTGTTCAACGCCCGTCCGCCACTCAGCCTTCGCCACCGTTCGACCCCGAGCTCACGGCCAAGGGGAAACTTCAGCCGACAAGCGGGGGTAAGGCAAAGAAGACGGGGGTAGGATATGGAGAAATTATAGAGATGCAACGAGAGAGGCAGACAATTACGCGAGCGCAGCAGGGGGACCAGATCGGCATCACTGTAAAAGGTAAGGGTAAGATTAAAGAGGGCGACGTCCTCCTGATATACCGAGAAGAGATGGTACGCCAAAAACTTAATTAGCGGGCTTATGTCGCTTCGTATTGACCGTTTGAACAAGCATTTGCAGCGGACCTTCAGCGAGATTTTGTATGAAGAGGCCGAGGTACCAGATGATGTTTTGGTGACTGTCTCGAACGTGGAGACAGCTGACAATTTGCGATCCGCAACGGTATGGTTGTCGGTGTTTCCTACTGAGCGTGCAGGGGAAGTGGTTGAGGATCTAAATAAGCAATTATATCAATTGCAAGGATCGCTAAACCGGCAGCTTAAACTTAAAATACTACCGCGTGTTTATCTAAGGGTTGATTATGGAGCCCAACATGCAGAAAATATTGACCGCCAACTCAACAAACTTACTTGAGTCTCACAAGAAGACTTTGCGAGTGATCCACGATATTCTCAAGCAGGCTAAAAGCGTTCTAATTGGTACGCATGAACATCCGGATGGTGATGCGATTGGCTCCGCTCTGGCTTTGCTGGCAGCTTTGCGAGTACAAGGTAAGCGGGTGACAGTATATATCCCCGATCCGGCGCCGGAGATGTTTTCGTTCCTACCAGGATTTGAGAAGCTGACAACTGAAAAACCAGATTCCCGCTCTTATGATGTTGTGGTGTTGCTTGATTATACGAAGATGTACCGCACACATCTAGCGGATGAGGTAAAGCGGCACGGGCATACTATTTGCATTGATCATCATCATGACAATGTGGGGGAGGCGCGATATAACCTGGTAGTACCGGAAGCGGCGGCGACGGCCCATATATTAATGGCTTTTTTTGAAGAAACGAACACGCCGATTACCAATGATATGGCCACGTGCCTGCTGACGGGTATTTTTACTGATACGGGTTCTTTTATGCATGATTCAACAACTCCGGAGATTCTTAAAGTGGCGGCATCATTAATGAGTAAGGGGGCGCGGCTGTCTCATATAGCCCATGAGACGTATCAGAAGAAGGCTCTGTCGGGCTTGCGTATCTGGGGCCGAGCGCTGTCACGTATTGTAACAAATGAGGAAACTGGGGTAGCTACCTCTGTTATCACACTTCAGGATTTACGGGAGTGTAAGGCGACGCTGGATGATTTGTCGGGTGTGGTAAATATGCTTAACATGCTGCCAAACACAAAATTTTCTCTCTTGCTTACTGAATATCGGCCGGGGGTAATAAAAGGAAGTTTGCGCTCGGAGCCTCATAAGAATGTTGACGTGAGCAAGATAGCAGGGCGCCTGGGCGGGGGAGGACATAAGCTGGCAGCGGGGTTTGAGGTTGAGGGACATTTAGTGCAGAGAGATGGTAAGTGGCGTATTATGGCAGCTAATAAATGACCAATGACCAAATCCCAATGACCAATAAAATTCGATTTCTGATTTTTGGTGACGTGGTGGGCAGACCGGGTCGAGAAGCGGTGAGCCAAGCGTTGCCGGAATTGCGGGAGGAATATAATCCGGACAGCGTAATTGTGAATGTGGAAAATATTTCTCATGGGGTGGGGGTCACGGCCAGCACGTTTTCTGAAGTGGAGGGTTGGCGGGCAGACGTGTACACGCTGGGAGACCACGCTTGGGATAGTAAACAAGGATTTGAAGTGCTGGAAGACAAGCGAAAGCCTATCGTCAGACCGGCTAATTATCCGGAGGGCGTACCAGGGCGGGGGTACCATATTTTTTCTAGGGGGGCTTATCAGGTGGTGGTAATAAATTTGCAAGGACAGGTTTTTTTCCGCAATCAACCCTGGAATCCTTTTCATGCGCTAGATGCGTTGTTATCTAAGCCAGAGGTGGCGGCGGCTAATATAAAGTTGGTTGATTTTCATGCTGAAGCCACGAGTGAAAAAAGAGGCCTGGGTTGGTATGCCGATGGGCGGGTGGCGGCGATTTGGGGGACGCATACTCATGTGCCAACAGCGGATGCGCAAATATTGCCGCAAGGGACAGGGTATATTACCGATGTGGGGATGTGTGGCAGTTATAATTCGATTATTGGAGTGGATAAAGAAGGTCCTTTAAGGAGCTTCTTAACACAGATGAAGATGTCTGTGTCTATTGATGATACGGGACCACTGGAGGTAGGCGGGCTATTATTAGACGTTGACGCTGGCACGGGGAAAACAATAAATATTGCGCATATTCGCAAAATACTGAATAATTAGCTTTATTAAGCTATCATTAAGGATATATTAAACAATAGGAGGTGATGGTGTGTGATTAATAAGGAAGCGCTTATTGATCAGGTGACAAATGCTACCCGACTACCGCGCAAGGATGTGGAGGAGGTTGTTAATGCGTTCCTTGATTTAATAATTGAGAAGCTGTCCCTAGACAAGAAGGTTAATCTGACGGGCTTTGGCGCTTTTGAAGTGAGAGACCGAAAGGGGCGACGGGGGGTGGACCCACGGACGCTTAAACCAGTCATGATCCCGACTGTGCGGGTGCCTAAGTTTCGTCCGGGAAGAACATTGAAGGAGAGCGTTAAGTAGTGCCTCACTATCGTTCGGCACAAATCCAAATGACAAAATCCAAATAACAAATACTGTATTTGACATTTGAGCTTTGAACTTTAGATTTCGTTATGCGGGGTGTGGTGTAATGGCAGCACGCGTGCTTTGGGAGCACGTAGTTCGAGTTCGAATCTCGGCACCCCGACTTTTTTGTTCGTTGTTTTGTCGCCGAATATATTTGTACCGCTATTATTGGTTTGATATTATGGTATAAGTGAAAGTCTTGTTAAAAAGGAGGGCTGTGCAGTTGCGTAGAGATGGGTGGTCCTACAACGTGATTGCGGATAGACTGCGAGTTTCTAAGAGTACTTTGAGTATTTGGCTGCGTGATATTCCCTACAGACCAAACAAAGAAGTTCTGAAAAGAGTGAATAAAAATCTCATGAGAATGGTAATGGCGCATCATAATATTAAATTGGATAGCTTTAGGCACGCTAAGTCTTTTGCTAAAGGAGAGATAGGCAAAATGTCGGATCGTGATCTAATGATGGTAGGTCTTGGTCTTTACATTGGAGAAGGCTCTAAGGGACAGGAGACGGTACACATCATGAACTCGGATCCTGATGTGCTTCGCTTGGCTGTGAAATGGCTGAAAAGGTCTTTTAGGATATCTCTAAAACATTTTCGTGTGATTATGCATATTTATCCTGATAATTCGGAAGAGGAGGCGCGAAAATATTGGTCTAAAATAACTGGGATTCCATTTGACCAATTTGAGAAGACGCAAGTGGACAGACGCACTAATAAGTCAATTTCGAATAGGGGGAAGCTGCCTCATGGCACAGCGCATGTTAAAATAAGGGCTTGCGGTGACCCTGAGCATGGTGTACTACTTCATCGCCGCATAATGGCACTTATCAATGAGATTTATAGGCAAACGCGGGTATAGTTTAGTGGTTAAACGGCTCCCTTCCAAGGAGCAGTCGCGGGTTCGATTCCCGCTACCCGCTCCACAATTAGACTTTCCGGTTTTTGACCGACGAATCGGTGGGCGGCACGAAGTGCCGCCCATTGGTTTTCCCCTGACAAATCCTCTCCGCTCGGCGCGCGCAGGCGCGCCTCGCGGTTGGCCAAAACGAGGTTCGAGCCGAACACTTGTTCGGCAGCAACCTTTTTATTGAAAAGGTTGCTATCCCTTGCGGTTTTCTCAAGAGAAGAAGCGACTTTTATCCATTCTGACATCGGTTCGAGCCAACCATTCTGCTTTTGTTCAAGATTGGTCATTTGCTCCTCCAACGACTTCTTTTCGGAAAGGAGTTTAGCTTTTTCGGTACGATAGATTTCTCGGTCAATGTCTTGCTCTAAATAGCCGTCAAGAAGTCGCTGAAGTTTGGTTGCAATGACTTTAATTCTCTCTTGATTTGTTTGAACAAAAGCAGAAACAGATTGGGCGGACTTTGATTTATCTTTTTCCAATCTTACGTTTAGTTTTTCCGCCCAATCCGGTCGCAAAGAAACTTTTTGAAGCAGAGAGGAAATTTGCTCGTCTAATTTCTCTTGGCGAATACAGGGTTCAGAACATTTGAAATTTTTGCGTTTTTTGGTGCAATGATAATAAGTATAGAAATGTTGTGCGCCATTTTTCTGAGTCTTCACCCTGTATTCGCCAGTTATCATCATGCCGCAAGTAGCGCACCGGAGCAGTCCGCAAAATACTTGCGGCTCAATTTTAGATTTGTGTCGCGGCCTTCCTCTCTGCTTCAATACTTCTTGGACTTTATCAAAAAGTTTCTTTGCGATGATTGGCTCGTGCTTGCCCTCATAGATTTCGCCTGCATAGCGGAATAGTCCGGTGTAGAAAGGGTTGGAGAGGATAAAAGTCGCTCTTGAGATGTGGATTCTCTTTCCGCTTCTTGAAACTAATTTGTGTTGCGCCAAAAATTCTCCAATATCTTCCAGTCGTTGATCGCCTTGCGCGTATAGCTCAAAAGCCTTGCGAACAACCGGAGCTTGCTTTTTATCCACGACAACTGTTTTGTTGCGAGAATCGTTTATGTAGCCCACTGGCGCAAGGCTTGGATATTCACCTCGTTTAACTTTTTGGCGCAACCCTCTTTTGGTATTTTCGGAGAGAGAATCCACATAGTATTTGCTTTGCCCAAAGGCGATGTTGAGCATAAATTTCCCTTGTGGTGTTGGTTCAAACCAAAACTGCACGAATTTCAACGCCGCAAGTCCACCGGAATCTACGAGGTAAATTATTTTTCCACCGTCAACAGAATTGCGCGCTAATCTATCAGGATGCCATGCCAAAATTCCATTCGCTTCACCACTCTCTATCCGATTGAGCATGTCATTAAAAATAGGGCGGCCCGGAATTTTGGCGGATTGTTTTTCCACTAATTCCTCAACAATGTTGAGATTTTCTTGTTTGGCGTAGGCGCGCAATTCTGTAATTTGGTCTTCAATAGAACGCACTTGCTTATCCTCCACATCAGTGGACTTGCGGGCATACAAAAAGAATTTTTGCGGTGAGATAATTTTTTCCATAATTTTGAAAACTTAAATGGCCGCCCTAGTTGTACTCAACTCGATTGCTCAAGCTGACTAAGACGGCCAGTAAAATAAGCAATCGGTCAGTTGAGTACATAATCATTATAGCAAAAATTCTTTTTGTTGGGCAAATCAAATACAAACCGCAAGGGATTTCGAATCTCGTCTTGGCCAACCGCTCGGCGCGCTTGCGCGCGCCGAGCGGCCTTGATTTCCCCCCACAAAACCAATGGGCGGCACTTCGTGCCGCTCACCGATTCGTCGGTCAAAAATCGGAAAGTCTAATTGTGGAGTATATTTACGACCTCGCTCGAACCTACTTTATCAAAAATTCCTGAAAAAATCCAGTGCCCGCCGCGTCAGACGCGGCGGGCAGGAAAACCCGTTGGCTCGCGGGCAAAAAGTGAAGGGGTTAAGGGGAGGAAACTTTTTGCCCCCTCGCTTAAAATTTGGGGGCGTATTTTTGAGACACACAAACCCTTTACATAAAAAGGGGAAAGTGTTAAGGTAATCAATCAAATAAGGTACTGTACCTTATTTGAAAATGTTCTTTCACAATCAAAATAGGGAGAATTCTGATAATGATCGCACAAAAATCTCTGTTTGTCACTTTTGAGGGCCCCAACGGCGTTGGGAAGACTACCGTTGTTAAAGATGTCGCGCAAAAACTGGGTGCTTTAGGATGTAGCGTTCTTCGTACCAAAGAACCTACTGGCTCGTCGCTTGGCGACTTCTTGAGAAACGCGGAGGAACTGTATGGGAAAGAAACTCTAGCCTGTATAGCGGCGGCAGATCGATACTTTCACATAAAGAAAGAGATCGCTCCGGCGTTAGCGGCGGGCAGAATCGTTCTTTCAGACCGATACGTCGAATCGTCGTTGGTACTTCAGCGTCTTGACGGGTGTTCGCTTGAATTCATCTGGAACATTAATTCGCAAGTTCTCGTTCCTGATTTAAGCGTTATATTCGTCGCTGATCCCACGATTCTAGGACAACGTCTCGCAATTGAGCGAACAAAACTGAGTCGATTTGAACGCGAAGAAACAAGAGAGCAAGAGATGCGTTTCTACCGCGAAGCGGCAGAATTCATCGTCAAAAAAGGGTTTAATGTTCTCTTGTTGGAGAACGACAAGCAACCCGTTGGCGATACTTCTGAACGCATCGTGGTTGAAATTCAGAAGCTAATCAACACGAAGGAGGAAAAACCGTGAAGAAACCTATCGTTTCCGCAAGCCAGACGGCATCCTGCTACTTCCGCACATCAGTTCAGCCGCCGCACCGGAAAGCACTCGTGCAGATTACCGAATGGTGCAATCTGCATTGCGCGCATTGCTTCGTCTCGGCTGGACGATACGGAGACACCATGTCACTAGAAAGTATCCGCGACATCCTTTTACCGCGTCTCAAAGAGTGCCGCGTGGTGAATGTTACACTTACTGGTGGCGAACCATTCGTACACCGGGATATCATCAAGATCGTATCGCTTTGTAAGGATGCCAGCATGAAAGTCGGCATCTGCACAAACGCAACTTGCGTTAGCGAAGATCAGATGAAGCAACTCGCGAAACTGGAAACACACTGCAACGTCAGCTTGGATGGCTTCTCTCCTGAAAGCCATGGCAGGTTTCGCGGCGACAAAGCATCGTTCGCAACCACCATCGCAACCATTGAGGCGTTGGCTAAGTACGGTTTGCTACAAGGGCTTTTGGTGACTCCCAATAACCTCGCCGAGGCCGAGGAATACACTAAGCTCTGCGAGTTCGCGGTGGAAAACGGTGCAACGTACGTGCTGATGAATCCGCTTTCATCCATGGGAAGGGGCGTAAGGACGGTGAGAAAGCTCGGGACTCCCGACGAAGTGATGTGTCAGATCGCTAATGCCACCTCGCAGTTTACGGGCAAAGTCGAGATGGTTTACATCCGATTCCCGAACGAAAAGAAGTTACCGCTTGCGGGATGCGAAGCAGGCAACATCATCTACGTCTTTGCTCCCGGCGGACTCACAGTATGTCCCTATCTCGTGTTTGCGGCGCGGACTCCACAGAGCCAGCACAAAGCGGAAGAGTTTATTGTTGGCAATATCTTCCGCGACGCCGATATCGCTACCCGTCTTGACGGATACAAGCTCCATGAGCGATATCGTCTCGGTGGCAATCCGACCTGCGAAGGATGTCGTCTTAACGCTGAGTGTGGCAAAGGGTGCCCCGCAGCAGTCATTTCTTCGGGCAAACGCATCGAGGAAGTAGACACGGAGGTGTGCCCAATCGTCAATCCGTAAACGCACCCGCAGCGGGATTTAAGTATCCTGCTGCGGGATTTTTTATGGTAAAATTGAGTTAAAGCAATATGCAAAACCTATCTATTTTTACTTGGAATATAGCCAACCCATCGCCTGAGCGCGCCGCCAGGCAAGCGGAATGGCTTCGCAAAAGAAAAGAAACTATTTTTGTTTTAACCGAGATAAAAACAAGTCGCGGATGTTTGTTTTTAAAAAAATATTTTGAGGCATACGGGTATTATGTACTCTTTCCTGATATTGAGGATAAAGAATATGGATCAATGATTGTGAGTAAAATTCCTGTATCGGGAGGAACCCTTAAATATATGAATTTTATCCCGTCGCGGGCTATGTGCGGGAAATTTTCATTTTTTGATAAAGATATAGAAGTTGTGGGTATTTATGTTCCTTCTCGCAATGTAAGCGACGAAAAAACAAAAAGAAAGAAGCTTTTTTTGCAAGTTCTTTTGAGTGCTCTCCAAAAATCAAACTCAAACAATCTGCGTGTTGTCTGCGGAGATTTTAATGTACTTGAACCAAATCATAAGCCACACTATCCATTCTTCAAAGATTGGGAATACGATTTTTATATTCAATTATCACAATATCAATTGAGTGACGCGTGGCGTTTTTTGTATACATCAGAACAAGAATATAGCTGGGTAGGAAAAACTGGCGATGGATACCGTTATGATCATTGTTTTGTTTCAAATGCTTTATTGCCCGCTATAAAAAATTCGGTTTACCTTCATGAGCCAAGATTACAAAAGTTAAGCGACCACTCTGCGCTTATTACTAAATTAAGTTTATGATTGAAGTAGAGAAAAAATTTATCCTTAGTGGACAAGATAAAAAACAGCTGACAAAAAACGCTGAATTTTTGAGCGAGAAAATTTTTACCGATATTTACTACGATACCGAAAAATTTTCGCTAACTTCGCAAGACAAATGGCTTCGTTCTCGTGAAGGGGTATTTGAGCTAAAACTTCCACTAAATAATGGGGTAGAAAGATTAGCTGACCAATATGAAGAGCTAGAGGACGAACATAGAATTAGACAAACTCTAGATCTGCCCATGAATAAAAACCTTGCGGACGATTTAATACAAGCGGGATATTTTCCATTTTGCACCTGTAAAACAACGAGAAGAAAATACAAAAAGGAGCCATTTATCATTGATCTCGACATTGTTGATTTTCAAGATTTTACCTACAACATAGGAGAAATTGAGTTGATGGTAAGCGGTAAATTTGAAATTGAGAGCGCGACTAAAAAGATAATGGATTTTGCAAAAGCGCAGAATCTTACAGTCGCGCCGGTGCGAGGGAAAATTATTGAATACTTAAAACGAGTAAAGCCAAATCACTATCAAACGCTTGTAAAGAAAAATGTGGTTAAAGATTTTTAAAATTCTTTTGGCAGTGAGGAAAGCCTATGCAATAAATCGTTAATCACATTCCAAAAATACGCCCCCAAATTTTAAGCGAGGGGGCAAAAAGTTTCCTCCCCTTAACCCCTTCACTTTTTGCCCGCGAGCCAACGGGTTTTCCTGCCCGCCGCGTCTGACGCGGCGGGCACTGGATTTTTTCAGGAATTTTTGATAAAGTAGGTTCGAGCGAGGTCGTAAATATACTCACTTCTTCGCCCTTCAACAAGCTCAGGGCTTCGAAGTGTAAGCTGTCTCGTCGTCAAGCGTTTACTATTACAATCCTGTGCGGGTTGTCTTATTGTTGCTGCGTGTTGACCCCCGTTTCGCAGGAGAATAGGGTGAACTGAATGAGGCTAAGGAAGGTAAAAGCAATGGAGCTTACACCTACGGCTCCGTTTAATTTTGATGCGACGTTTCATAAGCCGGACCATTTTACGTCGGGCGATAATGAATGGGAGCCAGGGATCCGGTGGCAGACATGGCAGTGGCGGGGTAAAAGATTGGGACTGAGGTTTGTGAATGTGGGAACGGTCAGTAAGCCGAAAGTTAAGGTGGGTGTTTATTCTAGTCGCCTACTCAATAAGGATTTTGTTGATTCTTTGAAGGAGGAAATAGTTTACAGGTTTAATTTGGGCTTAGATTTGTATGGCTTCTATCAGTCATTCAAGGACGACAAGGTGTTAGGGCCGGTGATTAAGCGATGGCGAGGAATGAGGCCGGGGCATCCTAGTTCTTTATATGAATATCTGATTATTGGTGTGGTGTTGCAGAATGCGACGGTGCGGCGGTCTATGCAGATGTTTCAGGCTTTGCTTGAGAATTACAGAAAATTATTGGAATACGACGGGAAGAGGCTGTGGTGTTTTTGGAAGCCTGGGGACTTGCAAGGGGTAACCGAGACTGACTTACGTAAATTGAAAGTGGGTTATAGGGCGAAGATGATAAAGAAGATCGACGACCAGTTTAGGAAAGGGATGATTGACGAAATGGAGTTAAGAGATAAGAGCTTAGAGGAGCAGAGGGAAGAATTACTGAAATTGTATGGGGTTGGCCCAGCAACGGTTTGGTACTTGTTGTTTGATGTATTCCATCATTGGCACTTCTTTGACCACGTGTCACCGTGGGAGCAGAAAATATATTCAAAACTGTTTTTCGACCGGGACCCTGAAAAGCCTGCGCCGGTGAAGAAGATACTGAAGTATTTTGAAAGATATGGGGAATATAAACAGCTGGCGGTGCATTACATCTGGGAGGATTTGTGGTGGAAAAGGAAGAATAAACATATACCGTGGCTAGAGGAATTGATTAGGGTATAAGGGAATAAACGGTATAATTTGTTTATGAAAATTGGCATAATATCTGATACTCACGATCATTTAGATAATCTTGATAGAGCTCTTGAGAAGTTAGAGGGGCAAGGGATTGATTTGTTGTGTCACCTGGGCGATTGGAACTCGCCATTTATTTTTGATCGGGTGGATGAGTGGGCCAAGAAAGTGGGAGTGTCTGTGAAGGGGGTGCTGGGCAACAATGATGGGGAGATTTTTAAGATCGTGGAGCAAGTTAGGGAAAGATGGGATGTTGAGTTGGTACAGTATACACTAGCTCTGAAAGTTGGAGACAAGCGGGTGGTGCTGTATCACGGTACGGATGCGAGGATCACGAAGGCGTTTGTTAAGAGTGGTCTGTATGATGTGGTGTTGTCGGGGCACACGCATGAACCGAGTAAGAAAAAAGTTGGGGAAGTGCTAGCACTGAACCCAGGAACGTTGAGTGGTTTTAGCAAGAAGCGGGGAAGGCTTAAAGAGGGAGAGCTGGCTGTTTATGATAGCAACACCCATGTGGCTGAATTGCTGACTTTTCCGACAACTTGATTACTAGTTACGGGTTACTGATTACTCTATACTGGTCTCATGAAGTATGGACGACATGGTTGGTCGTATCTTTTTTTACGGCTGGGACTGGGCTTAACTTTTTTGTGGATTGGCGTTGACATATTGCGGCACCCCGAGCTGTGGATTGGTTACGCACCAGCCAAGGTACCGCTGGGTTTGACGCGTGAGACAGCCCTGCAAGTAAGTGGATTTTTTGACGTGGTGGTGGGTCTGGCCCTGACGGTGGCAGTGCTGCCAAAGCTGATGGGTGCCTTGGTGGCGGCGCACCTGCTGGCTATTATTGTCACGCACGGTGGCGTAGATGCTGTACTGATTCGCGATGTGGGCTTGCTGGGAGCGGCCCTGGCGATACTGTTTTGGCCAATGCATTATCATCAAAAAAAGTGGCGCGGCAGGTTGTCTATCTGGAGGAGAAGAAACGAGGAGGAATAAAAATTACAACGGGGGCTGTTTTTTAGTACATCGACAAAGGGTTAACTGGTTGGCCAGACCGTCTGACTTCAAAATGCAGATGGGGACCGGTAGATCGCCCGGTTGAACCCATTTTAGCGATAGCGTCACCTTTGGCTACGGATTGCCCCGGGCTGACGTAAAACTTATCGAGGTGAGCATAGTATGTCGTTAGACCGCCCCCGTGGTTGACGATGGCGAGGTTGCCGTAAGCGCCGAGGCGACCGGTGAACTCAACGGTGCCGGCGGCGGCGGCGTAGACGGGCGGGCGAACTTGATTGTCTATGTCGATACCGGTGTGGCCCCAGCGGAAGTATTGGGCAATGTGGCGGCTAGTGGTCGGCCAAATGAAACCGGCTTCTCCCGCAGGGGCGGGAGATGGGATATCGCTGTCTTCGGGGGCAGTATTAGAAACAATGCGAGAGGGAGTGAGGGGAGGACTAATGTAGCCATCGGGGATAATGATTTTCTGCCCGATGTACAACTTGGCGTCGTCGCCAAGTTGGTTGTAGTTAATAATATCATCGGTATTGGCGTCGTATTTGCTAGCCAGAGCCAGGACAGTTTCGCCAGAGTCAACGGTATGTAAAACTCCAGTGGTAGGCAAGATAGTGAGATTATCACCCACTTTTATGATATCCCTGGCAGTAAGACCATTGGCCCAGAGAATGGTATTGGTACTGATGTTAAACTCCGCAGCAACGCTAGCGACGGTGTCGCCTTCCCGCACGGTATAGATACGGGGTTTGTCTGGCTGACGAGTGGGCTCGCTGCCAGGCTCGGGCGCTAGGGGGCTTAAGGGAGCAATCACGGCGTTGCCACCGAGCGTGCTAGCAAATGTTACCTCGGGATCGTCGAAGGTGATCAGTTCAATACCTAAACTGGCGTCCAGCGCAGACAGCCGGGCTCCGCCAACTCCTGGGGTGTCGGTACCAGCATAGGCCGTGGGATCTAGGGGGCCTTCCACTACTTCTTCTCCGGCGATGACGCTGTATAACAAAGAGTTGCGGTCAGTGACTGCGGACGTCCGACCCTGCCAGGCCACCCCTATAATTAGGGAGAGAAAGGCGGTGTGGACAATATACTTTTTGAGAAGCGGAACGCTATCGTTGTCCTGATCAGGGGCAAGTTGTGAGTTACTCGACACTACTGATTGTTCCTTTAACTTAAGGAGGCAATTTTGTGTCTAGTGTTTTTGTTTCGTTCCACTCTTCGATTACACTCAGAGTGACTCTTCGATTACACTCAGAGTAACTCGGAGCGAAGTCGAAGCGTTAAGCTGGTATTGTAGAGAGGTGTCAGCGCCAGTCAACATTGACATTATTCTTTATTTGTCTTCTTGTTATGATAGAGGTTGCGGGAATGGCAGTAGCTGCCTTGTAGGTTGATTTTGTCAGTTGTTTATAACAAACACACTGTGTGGAAAAATCTAACCGATATATCATATCTCAAAGCATTGCTGGCTAAAGCAGGCATCGCGCCACAACACTCGGCTGGTCAGCATTTTCTGGTGTGCGCAGAAGTTGTGGAAGCGACATTGCTGGCATTGGATGGTTCTCTGGCGCGAGTGACAGAATTGGGAGCGGGGGTCGGCACCCTGACAGGAGTGTTGCTCGAAGCTGGCTACAAAGTTAGAGCTATCGAGCGAGACGCCGCGCTGGGTAATCTTATTAAGGCGGGGATACCAAGACGAATGACTGGTCGCCTTGAATTAGTTATTGATGATTTGCGCACGGCGGCTTGGGGTGGGGACGATAATTACCAGTTGGTAGGAAATATTCCCTACAACCTATCGGGTTTTATTATTCGACGATTGACTCAACTCACCCCCGCGCCAGAGCGAGCAGTGCTGCTGGTGCAACGAGAGGTGGGAGAGCGTTTGACAGCTCCGGTCGGAAATTTATCTTTGATTGGTTTGGCGGTGCAGTTGTGGGGTAAGGCGGAAACACTGCTCAACGTGCCAGCCAGTTGTTTTTGGCCGGAGCCTAAAGTGGATTCGCAATTAGTACTGTTTTATCCGACCCCCGAAGGGGGAATATCTAGAGAAGAGAGGGAGGCGGTGCTGAAATTGGCGGGACAATTTTTTAGGGCCAGGCGAAAACAAATGGGAGGCACGCTGAGGCGTTTATTTAACTGGGAAGAAAGGGAGGTGGGGGAGGTCTTGCAGCAATCTGATATCAAACCATCAATGCGCCCGCAAGAGATACCAATAGAGGCATGGCTTGCCCTGTCGCGCGTGGTATACTCGAAGAAGTGATGCCACGGTTTATAATAATTATTATCTTTGTGGTTCTGGTGATCGGCATAGCAGCTGGTGGCGTGTTTTTGGCGCGCCAGCGCTGGGGCGACCAAGAAGACCAGCCGGCCGGCGAGCAAGCGGAACAGTTTGGGGTATTGCAGCCGGCAGCGGAGGATGAGCAACAACGGCTACTGGCGGCTGATGATGATAATGACGGGTTAACAAATAATGAAGAGGCCGGCTGGGGAACTGACCCTAATAATTCCGACAGTGATGGCGATGGATATCTTGATGGTGAAGAGGTAGCGGCGCGGCATGATCCGATGAAGCCAGCGCCGGATGATAAGTTGCCAGAGGAGGCACAAGAAGGGGAAGGCAAGTTGCCACTGCAGCTCCCGCCGCTGGCGGCTGATAAATATTTTATCGATGACTATAATAAGAGTGGCAGTAAGGATTTAACAAAGCAGTACGAGGCGGAGTATGGAGAGGCTGACCGGACGCCGGCGGCGCTGAATGAGTTTGCCAGCAAACAACCGGTGCAGGCACTTTTACCACGCCCTGATAATGGATTAGGGACGGAAGTGGAGGACACGGCAGCGCGCATAGAGCACTATCTGTCGGTGGCTAACAACGATAACGCGTTGGCTAACGCGACGTTGTATATGGATGCACAGTATCAGTTGCAGGAAAACAACAATCCGTCGGCGATGTTAAGTTTAGCTGACCAGGTTCGCCTTTACCGGCAGGAATTAACGGGGCTGCAAGTGCCAAAGTCAGCAATGGAAGTACATAGGTTGCTACTGGGGCATACAGAGGCTTTGGCGTTAACATTTGAGCAAATTGCGCAGTGGGGAAGCGACCCAGCCAGGTCGCTGGTAGCAACGCGGCAGTTGGAAGTAATTGATCGCACATACTATCCTTTGATACAAGCGGAGTTTCAGCGTTTGACAAGAATACAGGAATCAATGGCTAAGTAGCCTAAGTCAAAACAAAATAGTTGGATTGGTTATGTTATGATGGCACCAGAGAGTTTTTTGTATGCCTGAAGATATTCCTCCCTTGTCTTTACCGCCGCCACCTGCGCCTGAAGAAAAAAGGAAACGCTGGGTGGTAAGCGGCGTAGTTGTTTTAGTGGTGGTAGGGCTGGCAGCGGGAGCTTCGATAGCGGTGCGTTACATCGGTGGGGATGGGGTGGAAAAACTGGGGGAGTATTTCAGACAGCTGCCTTTAACACAGGAAGGGCGTCCCCAGGTGGCAGATGAACCAGGGGCGAGGGGGGACGGCTTGCCAGAAAGTGAGCGGACAGGTGAGGAAGAAGAGAAGACGGTGGCTTCCCCGACGCCAGCCAAACAATATAATTTAGCGGTGACGATTCAGTACCGACGGCGGCCCAGTTTTACCCTAGAAATATCAAACTTGGAGAAAACGACCGAGCAGGCCAATATTCAGTTTTATACTGTAGTGGAAGAGAATCCTTACTCTGTGTTGCAGATTCTGGACGAGCAGGAGTGGGTTATAGTGGAGGAGAAATTTCAGGTAGCAACAGCAGTTAT
>Ga0214473_10003326_pt1 | contig 19513 bp, 19 predicted proteins | sample RVTome_7_FD_203509 | JGI IMG/M metagenome (GOLD analysis project Ga0214473, IMG submission 203509) | Soil microbial communities from uranium-contaminated site in the Upper Colorado River Basin, Wyoming, United States - RVT98D197 | ecosystem: Environmental > Terrestrial > Soil > Contaminated >... | reverse complement strand
ACCATGGATATTCGGCACCTGCCCCGGCGCGCGCTCCTCTCGCTCGCCTGGGTGCTGCTCGTCGTGAGCGTCTGCGCGCTGGGGCTGCCCCCGGCCGCGCAGGCGCAGTCCCCGGCCGCCCCCGCGGCGTCCGCGCCGCACCAGGGCGGGGGCGAGGCCGCGCTGAAGCTGCCCGACCTCGCCCAGGCGCGCTTCGTGGGCATGACGGGGCGCGCCCTGCTGCAGTGGGGGCTCCTGATCTGCCTCCTGGGTCTGGCCTTCGGCCTGGTGATCTACTCCCAGCTCAAGAACCTGCCGGTGCACCAGTCCATGAAGGACATCTCGGAGCTGATCTACGAGACCTGCAAGACCTACCTGATCACCCAGGGGAAGTTCCTGCTGATCCTGGAGCTGTTCATCGCGGTGATCATCGTCTTCTACTTCGGGGCGCTGCAGCACCTCGAGGCCGTGAAGGTCGCGATCATCCTGCTCTTCAGCGTGGTCGGCATCCTGGGCAGCTACGGGGTGGCGTGGTTCGGGATCCGCATCAACACCTTCGCCAATTCCCGGACCGCGTTCGCCAGCCTCCAGGGGAAGCCCTTCCCGGTGTACGCGATCCCGATCAAGGCGGGCATGAGCATCGGCATGCTGCTGGTCAGCGTCGAGCTGTTCATCATGCTCTGCATCCTGCTCTACATCCCGGGCGACTACGCGGGGCCGTGCTTCATCGGCTTCGCCATCGGGGAGTCGCTGGGCGCCGCCGCCTTGCGCATCGCGGGCGGCATCTTCACCAAGATCGCCGACATCGGCTCCGATCTGATGAAGATCGTCTTCAACATCAAGGAAGACGACGCGCGCAACCCGGGCGTCATCGCCGACTGCACGGGCGACAACGCGGGCGACTCGGTCGGTCCCACCGCCGACGGCTTCGAGACCTACGGGGTGACCGGCGTGGCCCTGATCACCTTCATCCTGCTCGCGGTGCCGAAGGAGATCGTGCAGGTGCAGCTGCTGGTGTGGATCTTCGTGATGCGCATCATCATGATCGTGGCCAGCGGGGGCTCCTACCTCGTCAACGAGGCCCTCGCCCGCGCCCGCTACGGCTCGGCCAGCAAGATGAGCTTCGAGGCCCCCCTGACGAGCCTGGTGTGGCTCACCTCCATCGTGTCGGTGGTGCTGACCTACGCGGCGTCCTGGGTGATGATCCCCACCCTCGGCGACGGCACCCTCTGGTGGAAGCTCTCGACCGTCATCACCTGCGGCACCCTGGCCGGCGCCATCATTCCCGAGCTGGTCAAGATCTTCACCTCCACGAACTCGGCCCACGTGCGCGAGGTGGTCACCTCGGCCCGCGAGGGCGGGGCCTCGCTCGGCATTCTCTCCGGGCTCGTGGCAGGCAACTTCAGCGCCTACTGGCTCGGTTTGACGATGGTGCTCCTGATGAGCATCGCCTACGGGGTGAGCACGCTGGGACTCGGCGCCCTGATGGCGGCGCCGGCCGTGTTCGCCTTCGGCCTGGTGGCCTTCGGCTTCCTGGGCATGGGGCCGGTGACGATCGCGGTGGACTCGTACGGTCCCGTCACCGACAACGCGCAGTCGGTCTTCGAGCTGTCGGTGATCGAGACGCTTCCCGGCATAAAGCCGCAGCTCAAGAAGGACTACGGCTTCGACGTCAACTTCGAGGCGGCCAAGCACCTGCTGGAGGAGAACGACGGAGCGGGCAATACGTTCAAGGCGACCGCCAAGCCGGTGCTGATCGGCACCGCGGTGGTGGGCGCCACCACCATGATCTTCTCCATCATCGTGCTGCTCACCGCCGGCCTCACCCAGAATCTGGACAAGCTCTCGCTGCTCCACGCCCCGTTCCTCCTCGGCCTCATCAGCGGGGGCGCCATCATCTTCTGGTTCACCGGCGCGTCCACCCAGGCGGTGACCACGGGGGCCTACCGGGCGGTGGAGTTCATCAAGGCCAATATCCGCCTCGAGGGCGCCACCAAGGCCTCGATCGCCGACAGCAAGCGCGTCGTGGAGATCTGCACCCAGTACGCCCAGAAGGGCATGTTCAACATCTTCCTCGCCGTGTTCTTCGCCACGCTGGCCTTCGCCTTCGTGGAGCCCTACTTCTTCGTGGGCTACCTCATCTCGATCGCGCTGTTCGGCCTCTACCAGGCCATCTTCATGGCCAACGCGGGCGGGGCGTGGGACAACGCCAAGAAGGTCGTCGAGGTGGACCTGAAGGAGAAGGGCACGCCGCTGCACGCGGCCACCGTGATCGGCGACACGGTCGGCGACCCGTTCAAGGACACCTCCTCGGTGGCCATGAACCCGATCATCAAGTTCACCACGCTCTTCGGCCTGCTCGCGGTGGAGCTGGCGGTCTCCCTCACCGCCGAGCGCGGGACCGGGTTCACCTCCGTGCTCGCCGCCCTGTTCTTCCTCGTGTCGGTCATCTTCGTGTGGCGGTCGTTCTACGGCATGCGCATCAAGGTCGAGGGCGCCGCCGCGGCGGCCCCCGCGATGGTCAAGCACTGAGAGGAGGCGGCTCAATGGACCGTGCGAGCGTGTTCGGATCGCTGGTGGCGCTCCTGATCGGCCTGGCCGTGGGCGCCGCCGCCCTCTCCTGGTGGGAGGGCGGCCGCCAGAGCGCCGACATCGAGAGCCTCAAGGTGCGCCTGGCCGACGAGCGCGGGAAGGTGCAGGCCAAGGTCAAGCAGCTCACCGACGAGCTCAACAGCGAGAAGCAGCGGCGGGAGGCGCTCGAGCAGGTGCAGAGCACCAAGCGCCGGTAGCGACGAGAGCAAGCAGCGCGACGGTGTTCGCACACCGGGCTCGCATCGCCAATCTCGCCCTCAGCAAACGAATACCCACGCTCGGGCTTTTCCGATCGTCGGCGGAGGCAGGCTTCCTCAATCCCCCAGTCCCTCCTGCTGCGGGCGGATCAGGTGATCGAGTGATCACACGCCGCAGATTGCTTGTCACGCTCGGTCCCGGCATGATCGCCGTGCCACTTCGGTCGTTGGCGCAGCAACCGCCGGCACGGATTGCGCGGATCGGATTCCTCGGCGTGACATCCTCCTCCTTACCCGCTTCCGTGATTCGGGTAGAGGCGTTGCGGACGGGCTTGCGCGATCTTGGCTACGTCGAAGGCAAGAACCTCACCATCGAATTCCGTTGGGCTGAGGGAAGGCACGAGCGACTCCCTGAACTGGCGGCCCAGCTATTGACTCCTGCGTAAGTAATGTCCTATCCTCCGGGTGGGAGGAGACTGATGCGGCCATCCGGAAGCCCGGAGGAGCTTGAGCGACGTCGACGGCGCGCCATCGCGCTGCTGCAGCAAGGCATAGCCCCGGGGGATGTCGCGCGGCACGTCGGAGTGGATCGCCGGTCGGTCCGGCGCTGGCGCGCCAGCCACGATCGCGACGGCCCCGCCGGGGTGGACGCGAAGCCGGCGGCCGGCCGGCCTCCGAAGCTGGACGCGCGCCGGCGTTCCAGGCTGGAACGCGTGTTGCTGCGTGGCGCCGAGGCGGCGGGGTTCACCACGCCGCTCTGGACGTGTCCGCGCGTGGCCGCCATGGTGCGCCGGGAGTTCGGCGTGCGGTACCACGTCGACCATATCGGTCGGGTGCTCCGCAAACTGGGCTGGAGTCCCCAGAAACCCGAAGGCCGGGCCCGGGAGCGCGACGAGGCCGCGATCCAGCGGTGGGTGAAGGTGGACTGGCCCCGCATCAAAAAAAAGCCCGGCGCCTGAACGCCAGCCTGGTGTTCATCGACGAGAGCGGCTTGCTGCTGGCCCCGGTCGTCCGGCGCACGTGGGCGCCCTGCGGGCAGACTCCGATCCTGTACCAGCGTGGCCGGGCGCGCGACAAGGTGTCCATCATCGCCGCCCTGACCCTGTCGCCACGCCGGCGTCGCACGGGGTTGTACTTCTCGCTGCGGGCCAACGAGAACGTCACCACCGCGTGGTTGGTCCCATTCCTCCGAGCGCTCACGCGTCATCTGCGAGGGTCCTTTGTCCTCGTCTGGGACCGGCTACCCGGGCACCGGGCCCACGTCGTCACGGAGTATCTGCATCACCGGCACCGGGCCGTCGCCCTGTTGCCGCCCTACGCGCCCGAGCTCAACCCCGTCGAGATCTTCTGGGCCTATCTCAAGCGCAATCCCTTGGCCAACTTCGCCGCGTCGGACGCCCGACACTTGGCCCGTGTCGCGACGCGCCATGTTCAGCGCCTCCGGTGTCGTCCGGAGCTCCTGCGCTCGTTCTTCGACGCGACGCCCCTCTTTTTTTCTCGTGAATAGGACATTACTTATACAGGTCTCAATAAGTTCGCCTCAAGGTTGACGTCATCGTGGCCCAGGGAACGCCGGGGGCTATCGCGGCCAAGCAGGCGACCGCCACGATTCCCATTGTCATGCCGGTCGTCGCCGACCCGGTTGCTACGGGATTGGTGGCCAGCCTCGTGCGGCCAGGCGGGAACGTCACCGGACTCACGTGGTTCTCCCACGAAGTGAGTGCGAAGCGCATGGGGATGCTGAGGGACGCTGTCCCACGCGCGAAGAGAGTCGCGGTTCTCATCAATCCGGACAATTCTTCGAATGCGCCGATCCTGCAGGCGATAGAGCTCGCCGCCAGGCAGCTCAAGCTGGAGATTCAGTCGTTCGAGGCGCGAGGCGCGAATGAGCTTGAAAGCGCGTTTGCCGCGATGGCTGCGAGGCGCGTTGACGCCAAAGCTATAGCGAATCTCGCAACTATTGATCCGTGCATAACTAATAGACATCACGGTCAGAAAAAAGCGGGCAACTCGGAGGCCGTGATAAAGGACCGAAGGAGCGCTGGCCGCTTCCGCGCCTTCTTCGTGATCCGGCACAGCGCAGCCATGAGCTCATCGAGGTTGTCCGGGCGCCCATTGGCGAGCGTGGCCTTGAAGTGGGCCCAGACGAACTCGTCCGGATTCAGGTCGGGGGCATAGCCGGGGAAGGGCTCGACGTGCAACCGGGGACACCGGGTGAGGAGGGCGCGCACGTCGGGCCCCTTGTGAATGCTGCCGCCGTCCCAGAGGACGATGACGTGCCCGCGGAGCTGGCGGAGCAAGGCGCGGAGGAACACGGCGACCTCCACATGGGTGATGTTGCTCCCCGGATGGAAATGGATGTAGAGCCCGCAGCGGCGCCGCCGGGCGCTCATGGTCACCGCCGAGATCGCCGAGACTTTGTCGCGGCGATACCGATGGTGGATGATCGGCGTGTGGCCGCGGGGCGCCCACGTGCGCCGGACGTTGGGAATCAACAGGAACCCACATTCGTCGAGGAAGACGAGATGGGCGTTCAGGCGCGCCGCGTTTTTTTTACCGCGACCCAGCGATACCGTTTCCAGCGCGCGATGGCCGCGTCATCGCGCTCGACGGCGCGGCGCTCGGGTTTCTGGCACGACCAGCCGAGCGTGGTGAGCAGCCGGCCCACATGAGCCCGGTGCAATCGCACGCCGAAGGTGCGGTGGATGACGGTGGCAATCCGGCCGGTGGTCCAGAGGTCGGTCTCGTACTCCCAGGTCGTCGCACCCCGCAGGAGGAGGCGGGGGAGCTGCCGCTGCTGCGCGGCCGTCAACTTCGGTGGCCGACCCGGCGCCGGCTTCGCCGTCAAGGCGGTGAGCCCGCGCCGGCGCACCGTCTCGCGCCAGAGGATCACCGCACTGTGCGAACACCCGAGCTGGCGGGCCACCTCCGTGACCAATGCGCCGCCCTTCAGCAGTTCAATCCCGCGCCGTCGCCGTCGTTCCAGCTCCTCGGGACTTCCCTGTGGTCGCATGTCCCGAGAGTATCACGCGAGGCATCAGACGTCTATTACTTACGCACATCTCAATAAGAAGCGGTTCCCCTTAGCCGGGTTCAATGAGGTCGCGGAAGCTGGTGGCTTGATGGCTTACGGGCCGGCGCCAAACCCCGACGGCTAAGGCACTCGGCCTGACGATCCCGCAGTCCCTCTTGCAGCGGACGGATCAGGTGATCGAGTGATGAAGCGTCGCACATTTCTCGGCGCTGTAGCAAGCGGTCTCCTCGCCGCGCCGCTCGCGTCCGAGGCGCAACAGGCGGGCGGATGTACCGGATCGGTGTTCTTTTCGAGGGGGTGCCGCCTGACCAGACCCCATCCACTTTGAGGGCCCTCGAGGAGACTCTCCGCGAGGTGGGCGGGGAGGGAAGGAATCTCGTGATCGAGCGCCGCTCACTCTCTATCTTTCCAGATCGGTGGACTGTGAAGAGGAGGGAATGACGAGAGCGCCTTACCGTGGTGGTAGATCCTTCCGGGTTCAACTCCGTCGTTGTTCATGTGCGTGTGCGGCTGGCATCCGACCGGCTAGCCACTCAGACAGCCCGGGCTTGTTCGCGTAGGCGGGCTTCGTCGTTGGTGGTCCGGCGCCTGACACTACACCCCCCGTACTACCGAGTAAGAATGTTGTTACCGGGTCGTTTGATCGACTCTTGCCGGCAGACTGCCCGTCTATACCGCTCCGACGCTCCTTTCTGGTCTTCGTATCGCTAGGGCACGGTCTTTGCGTAAACCAGCATGACTGGGGTGGGACAGCCGCCGTGAACACGCACCAGTGATACGCCTTCCGCGATCACAGGAGGTTGGGTATGAATGCGATTCAATTCCTCAAGCAGGAACACAAGAAGGCAAAGGCAGGGCTCAAGAAGGTGCTCAAGGCGACCCCCGAGACGCGGGGCGAACGCTGGGCCGAACTTCAGCCCGAGTTGGAGGCCCACGAGCAGATAGAGGATGCGTGCCTGTACGAGCCCCTCGCGCGCGCCGCTGGCAAGGCCGACGCGAAGCTGGCGGAGTGGCGGAAGAAGCATCAGAAGGAGGTCGACCGGGTTGAGGGTCTGATCAAAGACATGGAGACGCTCGACCCCGACGAGGGGGCGTGGCTCACCAAGGTCAAGGCGGTCGGGGCGAGCCTCGAGAGTCATATCCGGGAAGAGGAGCAGGACATCTTCCCGCGAATCAGTAAGGTCTGGGATGAAAAGAGGCTCAAGCAGGCAGGGACTGACATGAACGACATGAAGGCCAAGAAGCTGGCGACGGTGCGCTGAGTGATGCCTAGGAAGAGACCAAACCGCCCCGGCGACAAATCACCGCGCTCCCGGCCCGACAGGCCCGCCGCCCCATCAGATGGGGTCAAGCAGCAGGCCCTCGAGCCGTTCCGGGAGGACGCGCAGGGTCAGCTTCTCACCACCGATCAGGGCCTCAGCATCAATGACGACCAGAACTCGCTGAAGGCGAGCCCCCGGGGACCGTCGCTGCTGGAGGATTTCATCCTGCGGGAGAAGATCACCCACTTCGACCACGAACGGATCCCGGAGCGCGTCGTCCACGCGCGCGGTGCGGCTGCTCACGGCTACTTCCAGGTCTACAAGTCGCTCAGCCGCTACACCAGGGCCGCATTCCTGCAGGATCCGTCGAAGAAAACGCCGGTGTTCGTACGGTTCTCGACCGTGGCGGGGTCCCGTGGCTCCTCCGACCTGGCGCGCGACGTCCGTGGATTCGCGGTGAAGTTTTACACCGACGAGGGCAATTTCGATCTGGTCGGCAACAACATCCCTGTCTTCTTCATCCAGGACGCGGTGAAGTTCCCCGATCTCATCCACGCCGTCAAGCCGGAGCCGCACCACGAGATTCCCCAGGCCGCCTCCGCGCACGACACCTTCTGGGATTTCATCTCGCTGATGCCGGAATCCATGCACATGATCATGTGGGTCATGTCGGACCGGGCGATCCCCCGGAGCGTCCGGATGATGGAGGGCTTCGGCGTCCACACCTTCCGGCTCGTCGACCAGAAGGGCACCGCGCGCTTCGTCAAGTTCCACTGGAAGCCGCGGCTCGGCGTGCACTCCGTGTTGTGGGACGAGGCGCTCAAGATCTCGGGCAAGGACCCGGACTTCCACCGCCGAGACCTGTGGGAGGCTATCGCGGCGGGCGCATACCCGGAGTGGGAGCTCGGGCTGCAGGTCATCGAGGAGGCCGACGAGCACAAGTTCGCCTTCGATCTCCTCGACCCGACCAAGCTCGTCCCCGAGGAGCTGGTCCCGGTCGAGCGGGTCGGTCGGCTCGTCCTCGACCGGAACCCGGATAACTTCTTTGCCGAAACCGAGCAGGTGGCGTTCCATCCCGGCCATATCGTGCCCGGCATGGAGTTCACCGCCGACCCGCTCCTGCAGGGCCGGCTATTCTCCTATACCGATACCCAGCTCCTGCGCCTGGGCGGGCCCAACTTCCACGAGATCCCGATCAACCGACCGGTGGCGGAGATGCACAACAATCAGCGCGACGGGCACATGCGGCAGACTATCAACCGCGGACGAGCCGCCTACCACCCGAACACCCTCGGCGGCGGCTGCCCGATGCAGGCGGGGCAGGCCGCCGGCGGTTTCGTGACCTACCCGGAGGCGATCAGCGGGCAGAAGGTCCGCGAGCGCGGCGAGAAGTTCTTCGACCACTTCAGCCAGGCGACGCTGTTCTGGAACAGCCAGTCGGATCCCGAGAAGCAGCACATCGTGCAGGCCCTGCGGTTCGAGCTGGGCAAGGTGGAGGTGCCCGCGATCCGCGAGCGGATGGTGGGCATGCTGGCCCAGGTGGACGGCACACTGGCCGGCCAAGTGGCCGAGGGACTGGGACTCACGGTTCCGAAGCTACCCGGCCCGCTGAACCATAGCGTGCCGGCCGACGCCGATCCGAAGAAGTTCCAGCCCATTGCCCTGAAGCAGGAGGTCGCCCGCTCGCAGGCCCTGAGCGCGGCGAATACCGTAAAGGACACTGCGGAGACCCGGAAGGTAGCCATTCTATCTGCCGATGGAGTCGACCGCGAAGCGGTCGCCGCCATGCAGCGGGCCCTGTTGGCCGCCGGGGCCGTCTCGAAGATCGTGGCCCCCCGCGCGGGCTCCCTGAAGGGCGGGGACGGCGGCGAGCTGGCGGTCGATTTCACTTTGCTCACGGTCGGCTCTGTACTGTTCGACGCCGTGTTCATCCCCGGTGGCGCCGCTTCGACGAGCGCGCTCTCCCACGACGCGGCCTCCGTGCTCTTCGTCCGCGAGGCGTACAAGCACTGCAAGGCCATCGCCGCGAGTGGAACCGGGCTCGCGGTCCTGGAGGCGGCCGGGGTCGACGCGCAGGACGTGCTGATCCGACGGGAGGGGGTCAACGCCCAGCTGACCGGGGGGTTCATCAAAGCGATCGCCCAGCACCGGGACTGGAGTCGCGAAGCCAAGGCGCAAAACGTGCCGGCATGAGGGCTGCCCTTCTGGGCCACGGCGCGAGCAAGCTAGGGCACAACCCGGGCCGCGTCATGGGGACCGAGGAACGTAAGACCGTGGCCGACGGCGAAGACTGGTGGCGAGACCTGGCGAACCCGGCCGACGACTCGGGCCTGCCGCCCAATGTCCGGCGGATTGCGAAGCTCGAGGAAGAGCAACTCCGGGCGCGATCGATCAGTGAGCGCATCGCGGCGACCGTCACCCAGGCCGCCGGCACCGCGCTCTTCGCCATCGCGCACCTGGTCTGGTTCATCGTATGGATCGCCATGAATGGCAAGTGGGTGCACGGAATCAAGCCGTTCGATCCCTTTCCGTTCAATCTGCTAACCATGCTCGTGTCACTCGAGGCGATCTTCCTGTCCATCTGGATCCTGATCAGTCAAAACCAGATGACACGCCAGGCTGAGCGACGAGCGCACCTCGATTTGCAGATCAATCTCCTCGCCGAGCAGGAGTCCACCGCCACCCTCCGGATCGTACACGACATTGCCGAGCATCTCGGTATCAGGGACCGCGGGTCTCGGGGGGACGCCGCACTCGTCGAGGAGACGGATATCGAGCGCCTGGTCTCGAGGATGGACGAAGCCCTACCAGATGCTCCCGGGACATCAGCGTCGGAGCCACCACGGCCTGGCGGCACGGAGTAAACCTTTGGAAAAGGGGAGATCATATGTTGCTGATTGTGGCAATTGTCCTAGCGGTCATGTGGGGTCTCGGGTGGTTTGCCTTTCATGTGGCTAGCGGTTTGATTCATCTGCTCTTGCTCGTGGCCATCGTGTCGATGGTCATTCATTTCGTCCGGGGGAGTGGGGCGAGAGCCTAGGCCCGGAGGAAGCAGCTCACATCCAACGAACAACGAGGAGGAGTGAAAATGGAGAACGACGAAGGGGTGCGCCGCCCAATCACTCAAGAGACGCCGGGGGACTCGACGGTCGAGGCGGGGTTCAAGCGGGTTGGGGCTGTTGTGAAGGACGCTGCCGACAAGACCAGCGAGAAGCTGGCCAGCTACCGCGAAGGCGGATTCGAACAGGTCTCGCAGGACATCGTGGAGTACGCGCGGAGCCAGCCGGTGACCGCCCTTCTCATCGCCACAGGTGCCGGTCTCTTTGTCGGCATGTTGCTGAGCCTTCGCCGAAAGTAGCCTGGACGAGACGATATGTTTCCCTAGTGCCGACGTTGCTGACCGGGAATGCTCCTTGCCGTGACGGGGGTGGCGGAGGCACAGGGGGTCGCGGAGCTCTTCGGCAAGGTCGCGTCGACCGACGTGGTGGTGCGGGCCAAGGGCGCCGGGGCGGATAGGCAAGCGCGTGTCAATGACATTGGTTCCGGAGTCGTGATCTCCAGCGACGGCAAGATCATGACGGCGGCGCACCTGGTGCACGGGGCAGAAGGGATCGGAGTGCAGTTTCTCGAGGGGCGGACCGTGAGCGCCAGGGTCGTGGCCTCAGGGTTGGCAGCGGACTTGTCTCTCATTCAGCTGGATCAGGTGCCGGCCTGGAGCCCGCAAAGCTCGCGAACTCGGACGCGGTGCGGGTAGGGGAGCAGGTGATTGTCGTGGGTGCCCCCTAACCGCGGCTCCGGTGACGGTGCTGCGGGCCGGACGGCAGCTGAAGCTGACCGGTAAGATGCCGTGAGCGGGACACCGGCCTAGGATGTCAGGACCCAGCATTCTATCGCAAGGCTCTGCAGCTCGGCCGCGCCCTCGACGGCCAACCGCAGCTGCTGGCCGGTCTGACCCACAAGGAGGAGACGATGCGGCGTGACAACGAGCGAGCCCGGATGAACGGGAAGAACCGGAGACCCAGCACCCGGGCGCTGATCGGCGAGATCGGCAGCCAGCTCGTACAGCTGGCCCAGGAGGAGGTGGAGCTGGCGCGCACGGAGCTGGCCAGCAACGTGCGGTCTGGGCGCCGGACACTGGTGGGACTGGGCGTGGCGGCGGTGGCGGCGCTCGTCGGCCTCACCCTGCTCCTGGTGGCGGTCGTGCTCGCGCTCGGCATGCTCATGCCGGGCTGGCTGACCGCGCTGATCCTGGCCGGCGTCGTGCTCGCGGGGGGAGCGGTGGCCGGTCATGTGGGGTGGAAGCATCGCCCCCGCTCGCCTCTGGCCCTCACGCGCAAATCGCTGAAAGAGGACTGGGAATGGCTGAAGGACCAGGTGGCTTGACCGCGACCGCCGCGCAGGCGCCGCGGGACGCGCGGGCGATCGAGGAAGAGATCATGCGCCGGCGGGCGGAGCTCACCGCCCTGGTGGCCGAGCTGGACCGCCGGCGTCGGGAGATCACCGACGTGGGGCTGCAGATGCGTCGGCACGCCCTTGGCGTCACGGTCACCGTCGTCGCGGCAACCGCCGCCGCGGCGGGCTCGATCGCGTATCGTGTCTGGCGGGCTCGACGCCGGAATACCCTGCTGGCCCGAGGGGGGCGCCTGCGCGATGCGATCGGCCGTATGATCGACCGGCCAGAGCGCGTCGCGGTCGAGCCGACCGCCACCCAACGGATCATCGGCGCGGCCGGCTCGGCGGCGGCGGCGTTCCTGATCAAGGCCGCTCTGGAGCGCATGAACCGTCCGCGTCGCCATGCCCGATGAGGATCAGAGCTCGGGGCCGTGGAGATGAAGGCTCGTTCCCATGAAGCTGTCCGCATGGCGGTCCCGCATGACCACGCGTCGCTGGCTCCTCGCAGCAGGCGCCCTTGTCGTACTCATGTTGGTGGCCTCCGTGGTCGCGCTCTTCTTCATCGACGAGCCACTCCGCCGCTATACCGAGGCCAAGATGAACGCGAAGGCCATACCGTCACGATCGGCAAGCTCCACTTCAGCCCGATTGGCTTTTCTATGGACCTCCGCAAGACGGTGATCGTCCAGAACCAGTATCCCGACCCCCCGGTGGCCAACATCGAGCGCCTGTACGCCAGCGTCCACTGGCGCGCCCTGCTGTCCTGGCGCGTGGTCGGCGACATTCTCATCGACCACCCGATCGTGGTCTTGAACCTTCACCAGGCCCGGGCCGAGATCAATGACCCGACCCCGGTCAAGGACAAGGGATGGCAGGAGGCGCTCCAGTCGATCTATCCGCTCAAGATCAACGAGCTGCGGATTACCCGGGGGGACATCACCTACAAGGACGACGGCCCCTTCAGGCCGCTGCGCGTCTACGACCTGGAATTCGTCGCGTCCAACATCCGAAACGTCCACTCCGAGCGTGGCGTCTATCCTTCGCCCATGAATCTGCAGGCGCGGGTCTTCGAGTCCGGCTCCGTGTCCGCGAATGGATGGGCCGACTTCCTGGCTGACCCCTATGCGGCGTTCATGGCCCAGATCAAGCTCGACACCATCGCCCTCGACTATTTCAAGCCGGTCACGAACCGCTACAACCTGGCCGTGGACAAGGGCACCCTATCGGCCGCCGGCGAAGTCGAAATCGCGCCCCAATTCAAATCGGTGAAGTTGTGGTCGGCCACGGTGGACGGGATCCGCGTGGATTACATTCCGACTCCCGCGACGGTCGGCTCGGCGAAAGAGGCCACGCACGAGACACTGAAGGCTACTGACCAGGCCCAGGATCCGAGCCTGCAGTTCCGGGTTGACCGTCTCGACATCGTCAAGAGCAACGTCGGGCTCGTCAACAAGACCGCGACGCCGAACTACCGAGCCTTCGTGGCCGATACTACGGTGACGCTGACGAACCGGAGCAGTCTCCCGAGCGGCGAGACCGCGGTGGCCAAGCTCCAAGGCAAGTTCATGGGCTCGGGGCCGATTAAGGCGGACCTCAAGCTACTTCCGACACGACCGGGCCCCGACTTCGACTTCGCGATGCAGATCGACGAAACCGACCTGACTACCATGAACGACCTCCTACGCGCCTACGGCAAGTTCGACGTAGTAGCCGGGCGATTCTCCTTCTACAGCGAGCTTCAGGCAAGAGATCGGCAGATCGCCGGCTACGCCAAGCCACTCTTCCAGGACATGGTTGTCTATGACCCGAAGCAGGATCGGGGCAAGAACGTCCTGCGCAAGGCCTACGAAGCAGTGGCGGGCGGAGTCTCCCAGGTGTTGCAGAACCGACCACGCGACGAGGTCGCCACGCGCGTTGAGATCTCGGGCCGTCTCGACAATCCGAACGTGAGCATCATGGACACCGTAGTCAAGCTGGTGCAAAATGCCTTCTTTAAGGCCATCCTGCCTGGCTTCGACGCCCAGGTTCGCCGCTCACGCCGCTGATGACTATGGCGTGCGTGCGCCGTTGCGGCGGAGCATGGCGGGCCCCGGCACCACTGCCAGGAGGAGCTTAGAGTCGACGCCGCCCGGTAGTCGGCCGGGCTCCGCATCCCGAGCGCCGAGTCGGGCGCGCGAGTGTTGTAGTCCTCGATCCAGCCGCTAAACTGCGCAAGGACGGACTCGGCATCCTGCAGCTCCGCGCCGTCCACGTAGTCCTGTTTGACAGCATGAGCCCGTGCACCTGCATGACCTGCCGAATCCGTTTGCGGTTGCGCCGGTGCGAAAGGTCCGGTTCACCATGGCCCACACGCGGCGGTAGCCATGGGTGGCCCGGCTGTTCGTCACCGTGTGAATCTGCTGGCGGACTACCGCATCGTCGGCCCACTGATCGCGGCCGGTCGGGCGCTCTCGGCGGACGTAGTACCCCGTCCGCCGGCTCATCCCCAGCGTGTAGCAGACCACGGTCATCGCCTGCCCCGTCACCCGGACCCTTTGCGCAACCACGGACTTTTTATTACGACGTCCCGGGCTGCCTCCAGGATCTCGATCTCCATCTGCTTCCGCCCGAGCAGGCGCTCGAGGTCCCGAATGCGGGCGTAGGCCTCGCGCAACTGGCTGGCGGGGACCACGTCGTCATTGGCCGCCACGGCGGCGGTGGCGCCGGCCTCGGAGCGCCGCGCCCAGTTCCGGATCACGCTCGGCGCGCTGTCCAGTTCACGGCTGAGCTCCGCCACCGTCTTCTCGCCCGTCAGGAGGCGCTGGACCGTCGTCCGCTTGAACTCCGCGCTAAAGACCCGCCGCCCGTCCGCCTTCCGTGGATGAGTGCCCATGGGGCCTCCCGCCGCATCTTACGTCCCCACGGTGCGCAGTCCAATCGGGGAGCACTCCGATCGACGCTAGCTTCCCTGAATGGCTTCCGGCGCATCGCAGGATTCTCCTCGCGGGCATCGTAAGCCTCGCCGTTCTTTTTGGGGTCAGTTTATGGGGAGCAGGTCGCCTCGGCCTCTTCCGCAATTCGAGTGGCTGGATGTCCTCCTGAGCTCTGAGGCTAGCGTACGCTGGCAAGGGCGCGCTCAGGCCGTCCTAGCGGACGTCCAGGGCGCGGGCTTGACGCCTAAGGGAGAGCCCTTGACATTCGCACATTCCGGACCGAGGCTGGTGGCCCTATGGGCGTTGATCGTACGATGTGAAGTAGTTCCAACGCCTAAGGACAGTCGCACGGGAAAGGAGTACCCGCATGCCGGCGGACCCGCTAGGCAGCCCTTCTCCTAGGGTCGCGACGGGCATCGAGGGCCTGGACGATATCCTAAGAGGCGGATTGCCTGAGAACAGGCTCTACCTTGTAGAAGGAGAGCCTGGCGCGGGGAAGACGACGCTCGCGTTGCAGTTTCTTCTTGAGGGGACCCGTCGAGGTGAGCGAGGCCTGTATGTGACGCTCTCCGAGACCGCCGAAGAACTTCACGCCGTGGCTCTATCGCACGGCTGGTCGCTCGATCACGTGGCGCTCTATGAACTGGCAGCGACTCCCGAACCCTTGAGCGCTGACGAGCAGTATACAATCCTGCATCCGTCTGAAGTGGAGCTGGGCGAGACGACGAAGGCGGTGTTCGAGGAAGTCGAGCGGATTAACCCGACGCGTGTCGTCTTTGACTCGCTATCGGAGATGCGCTTGCTGGCGCGCGAGCCGCTGCGGTACCGGCGGCAGATCCTGGCGTTGAAGCAGTTTTTTGTCGGCCGCCACTGCACCGTGTTGCTCCTCGATGACCGCACCGCCGAGAGTGGCGATCTTCAGCTCCAGAGCATCACGCACGGTGTCGTCCGGCTCGAACAGCTCGCGACCGAGCTTAGTGCCGAACGGCGACGTCTGCGTGTCATCAAGCTCCGCGGCGTGCGCTTTCGAGGCGGGTATCACGATTTCCGGATCCTCACCGGCGGGATGCGCGTGTTCCCGCGGCTGCTCCCGATGGAGCATCGGCACGCCTTCGCCCGTGAGAAGGTCAAGAGCGGAATCCTGGAACTTGACGCGCTGCTCGGTGGGGGACTCCTCCCGGGAACGAGCGCACTGCTCATCGGCCCGGCTGGGGCCGGCAAGTCGATCGTGGCGAGCCAGTATGCGACGGCCGCGGCCGAGCGAGGAGAGCGCGTGGTGATCTACCTGTTCGATGAACAGCCGGACACCGCGCTCATTCGAGGCGATGGGCTCGGACTGGCCCTTCGGTCACATGTTGAAGGCGGGCGCATCACGCTTCAGGAGGTGGATCCCGCCCAGCTCTCTCCCGGGGAGTTCAGCGAGCGCGTGCGCCATGCCGTGGAGCGGGACGGCGCGCGGATGGTGGTGATCGACAGTTTGAACGGATATCTTGCTGCCATGCCGGAGGAACGCTTTCTAATCCTGCAACTCCACGAACTACTCGGCTACTTGAACCGGCTCGGCGTGCTGAGCTTCATGGTGGTGGCTGAGCATGGGCTCATCGGCAGCAGCATGGCGGCCCCGATTGATATCAGCTATCTGGCTGACACCGTGTTGCTGTTCCGATACTTCGAGGTCACGGGTGAAGTCCGACAAGCCATTTCAGTGGTGAAGCACCGACCCGGTCGGCACGAGCGCACGATACGGGAGCTCCAGCTCGGCCCCGGTATCCGCGTCGGCCCGCCCCTAAAACAGATTCAGGGGGTGCTGTCGGGCGCCGTGACAGTCATGGGGACTGAGAAAGCGCTGGGAAGGGATGGCCGCACCGATTAGCGGCGCACGGGAGCCGGTCCTGGTCCTCGCTCCGGTGGGCCGCGATGGCGCGCTGGTATGCGCCGCCCTGGAGAGAGCCGGGATACCCTCGACGGCCTGTGCCGGGATTGAAACACTCTGCGAAGGCATCGTGGCAGGCTCCGGTCCGGTGCTGTTCACCGAAGAAGTGCTTACACCTCCGGCAGCACAACTCCTGCTCGAGGCCTTGGAACGACAGCCTCCGTGGTCCGACTTGCCCCTTGTGGTCCTCACGACCGCTGGACAAGCGACGCGCACGAATCTGCGCACGCTTCAGCTGCTCGGACCGTACGGGAATGTGAGTTTCTTGGAGCGGCCGGTTCGAACCGCCACCCTGGTGGCGGCCGTCCGGATCGCGCTCCGGGCTCGCCGACGGCAATACGATACGCGAGACTACTTGACGATGCGCGAGCGAGTCGTGGCGGAACTCGGCGCCGCCCGCGCCGAAGCCGAGCGAGTCAGCCAGGCCAAGGATCACTTCCTGGCCATGTTGGGGCACGAACTCCGCAATCCGCTTGCGGCGATCGTGAGTGGCCTCGCCGTGCTTGATCGATTCGATCCTCAAGGGGAAGCTGAGAAACAGTCCCGGGGCATTGTCCGCCGGCAGGTTCAACATCTCACCCACCTGGTCAATGATCTCCTCGATGTGTCTCGGATCATGTCTGGCAAGATCACCCTTCGGCGAGCTCCGGTAGATCTCCGAGAGGCCGTCCGACAATGTGTCGAATCACGCCAAGCGGCGGCAGCGCATGCTCATGACGTATCCCTAGTCGCGGATGCTGACCCGGTCGTCGTCCATGGGGATGCGGTCCGTCTGGAACAGATCGTCGGAAACCTCCTGGACAATGCCTTCAAGTATTCACCTCCCGGGCAGCCGATTCGAGTGCTTGTGCGTCAGGAGGACGGCCAAGCCGTTCTCCGGGTTCAAGATCGGGGCATCGGCCTGGCGCCAAACACGCTCCAGCCCATTTTCGAGCTGTTTACTCAACTCAAGACATCGCTCCACCGCGGTGAGGGCGGGCTTGGGCTTGGACTCGCTGTCACGCGCGGTCTCGTCGAATATCATGACGGAAGCATCTCGGCACACAGCGCGGGTCTTGGTGAGGGGTGCGAGTTCGTCGTCCGACTCCCGCTCTCGCTTTCGACAGCGGCCCCGGCCTCCCCTACAGGTCGCGAACTCGCTTCGGCGCTTCCACGCCGGATCGTCGTGGTCGAGGATCACCCCGATGCGCGCGAGGCGCTCCAGATACTCCTGACTCTAGACGGTCACCACGTCGAGGCGGCAGCCGATGGGCGAGCGGGCCTCGGCCTTATCCTAGACACCCGGCCTGAGGTCGCCTTGATCGACGTTGGTCTTCCTGAGCTCGATGGCTATGAGGTCGCCCGGCAAGTGCGGCGGACCCCAGGGAGCGCGATGATCCGACTGATTGCCCTGACGGGGTACGGCCAATCCTATGACCGAACCCGGGCCCAGGAAGCAGGATTTGATCTGCACTTGACGAAGCCGGTCGAACCAAGGGAACTTCGGAGAGTGCTAGGGGTGATATAGACCGATATCGGCCAACGCGGGCTGGGCGCCGAGGCCCTCGTCCACTGGTGCGCGGCGCAGCGCATAATGTCTACGCCCTGACGTCGAACCGAAATTCCAGGCGACCGTTTGCCTGCAATCCAAAGCATCCCTCGCAACCCACACAAACCGACCTGCCGTCGGCGCTTGACGACGAACCCCCATCGACCTAGGCTCTTGGCTGATCGGCAACCAGAGGGAGGCGCGCATTGTGAGTGAACCCGAGGATCTCGTCGATCGCATCCGCCAGAGTATCGTGGCGGGCCGCCTTCCCAAGGAGCACTGTCATGCGACGTGGTATGGGAAGGGGACTGGCCAGCCTTGCGAGGCGTGCGATCGGTCGATCACACCGAATGAGATAGAGGTCGAGTGCGACCTTCCCGATGGCGGCATGGTGCGCCTTCATAGCCGGTGCTACGACGTGTGGTCGCGCGAAGTGTCCGCCTAGCCCGGACTATTCACGAGCGATGAGACAGAAGAGCCACCGAGCCTCTGAAGTGTGCGATAAGAGCGGTGTCGAGACGCTTCATCACACGCTCGCGAGGAGGCTCGATGGCTACAGCCTGTATAGCGCAACTGACCTTCAAAGACGAGCCCTTCCTCAAGCCGGTGACCGTGGCCTTCGACCAGGAGTACGCCAGCTCCGACGGGGGGCTGCTCCTGCTCAAAGCGCTGGATGCCTGCCTCGGGGTGACCACGACGCTGGCGGGCGGCCTGCACGATGGGCGGCAGCCGGGCAAGATCCAGCACTCCGTCCTGGACTTGGTGCGGCAGCGCGTCTTCGGGCTGGCGTTGGGCTACGCCGATTGCAACGACGCCGCGCGGCTGGCCGACGATCCGCTGCACAAGCTGGCCCTGGACCGCGACCCGGTGACCGGCGCGCCCCTGGGCTCGCAGCCCACCCTGTCGCGGTTCGAGAACGCCATCAGTCGGCCGGCCCTGGGCCGCATGCTGCACGGCGTGGTCGACACGGTCATCGCCACGCACCGCCGGCGGCTGGGGCGCCGGCGCGTGCGCCGCATCACCATCGATCTGGACCCGACCGACGATCCCACCCACGGCCAGCAGGAGCTCAGCTTCTTCAGCGGCCACTACGGCACCTGGCACTATCTGCCGCTGCTGGCCACGCTGACCTTCAATACCGAATCGGAGCAGTACCTGGTCGGCGCGGTGCTGCGCCCGGGCAACAGCGGCGCGCAGGGGACCATCGGTTTGCTGCGCCGCTTGTTTGGCAAGCTGCGCCGGGCCTTCCCGCGGGCGCAGCTGCGCGTCCGCTTGGACGGCGGCTTCGCCGGCAACCCGCTGCTGGACTTCTTGGAGGCCGCGGACGTCGAGTACGTCGTGGCGCTGGGCAGCAATGCGCGCCTGGCCAAACGCGTCCGCCGGCTGCTCGGGCGCGCGCGGCAGCACCATCGCACGACCGGCGAGGCCGTGGCCCTGTTCGGCGAGACCCGCTACGCCGCCCGCCGCTGGTCGCATCGGCGGCGCGTGGTCATGAAGGCCGAGGTGGTGGTCCATCCCGGCCGGCTGCCCAAGAACAATCCCCGGTTCGTGGTGACCAATCTGCCCCTCACCCCGGCCCACGTCTACCAGGTGTACCGGGAGCGGGGCGACATGGAGAACCGGATCAAGGAGCTCAAGCTCGGCCTGGCGCTGGACCGGACGAGTTGCTCGCGCTTTCAGGCCA
>Ga0214473_10003325_pt1 | contig 19517 bp, 24 predicted proteins | sample RVTome_7_FD_203509 | JGI IMG/M metagenome (GOLD analysis project Ga0214473, IMG submission 203509) | Soil microbial communities from uranium-contaminated site in the Upper Colorado River Basin, Wyoming, United States - RVT98D197 | ecosystem: Environmental > Terrestrial > Soil > Contaminated >... | reverse complement strand
CGCGTTCATGGCGATCCGGGGGGTTGCAAAGCTTCACGCCTGGGAAGAGGGGTACCGCCCCGCCCTCTTCCTGATCGGTGGCGGGGGCCGGATCGCCTACTGGCTGGCCGAGGCGGCCCTGGCGGAATTGGGCCCGGGCGGGGTGGACATCTTCCTGGCGGATGTGGATGCGGACCGGCTGGTCCTCACAGCTGAACGGCTCGAAATCCCTCGTGGCAACACCTACCTCGTGGGCCCGGACGATCCGGACGCCTTCTCTGTCGCCGCAATCCGAAAGGGCCTGCCGAATCTGGAAAAAGGGCGCTCATTCAATCTCATCCTGGATGCCGCGGGGCACAAGTACGTGGGCGCGGCGGCGACCAACCGGATGTTCCGGGAGAAGGTCCTCGACCGGAACGGGACCTACATCACCACGGCGCACGGCGGGATTCCGGGGCTCGACGTGGCGGCCTTCGAGGTCGTGTTCGCCAACCAGCGCTTCTCTGGCGCCCTGTCACCCCATCGCTACATCCCACGCGCCATCGCGCACCTGCAGGCGAATCTCTCCCGCTACGGCCCCCACATGGCCATCACCCACCGCGAGCTCGATGACTCCCTGGCCCAGAAGGTCCGCATCGCCGGGAAGGATCCCGACATCGGCCGCGGCGGCAACACCTACATCGCCATGTGGCACCACGATCCAAGCTGGCTAAAGTCGTGAACGCTCGTCACCCTCCAGGGTTACTGTGCGGTCCGCAACTTAAACGACAGCCCAGATCCAACCGCACAGTCCGGGGGGAGAGTCCGAGGAGGGGCGGCGGCCCGCCCCTCTCGGTAGGGTCCGTGGGGAGGGCCGAGGGGTTGCTGCTTGGCTTGCAAGCGCGAGGGCCTTCCCCGCGAACTAAGGGGTCCGGCGAAATGTAGTCTAAGTTCCGGACCCCTTAGTACAAGCTGGTGGCGGCCCGGCCGCGGGATCTCGACGACGCGGAGAAACTCCTTCTCCTCTACGGCGGGTCACTGGATATTGCCCGCATCCGCCGGGTTATCCGGGAGTTCGCTGAGGTGTTGGAGGACCCGGCTCGCCTTGAGGCGCTCGAGCGTCTCCTGCGCGCCACGGGACTGGAACACCTGTAGCTCATCCGCTGAAGGAGCAGGCCAGGGAAAAAAGCCGCCAAGAGGCTAAGCTCAGGAGGTTCGCCGGTCGTTGACAATCACGGTGACCTGACACCCCGCCACAGACATCTTCCTGGCCCAGAAGGTCCGCATCGCCGGCAAGGACCCCGACATCGGCCGCGGCGCCAACACCTACATCGCCATGTGGCACCGCAATCCAGCTTAGAGTAAACTTTGATCCGAGAAAAGGCGAGAAAAGGCTTGAACGGCCATGACGCCGACGTAGTGAAGGATACGGTCTTCCGGCCTCTTCAGCCGAAGAACTTGAAAATGCCGATATTCGGCCTTCTGAAGATTCGTTCCTTCCATCTCAAGGGGCCATTTTGGTCATAGCGTTCTTGGCGTCTTGGCGGTTAGGAATTTCGGGTTGGCGGCCGGAGAGCGTGATTGGGCATCGTCGAATTTCCGGGGAGAATGACCTTGACTCGGCGGAGGCAGCCCTCTTAGGATCGTAACCGCTGGAAACCACAGAGTAGACGTGTGCCCGAGATCTCGCGCTTCTTCGGGATCATCATCAGGATGTTTGCAGAGGCTGGCGCTCCCCACCAGGCACCGCACTTCCATTCGTACTACCAGGATGGGGTGGCGGTGTTCGGGATCGATCCAATTGAGCTTATTGCCGGATCCCTCCCGCAGAAGCAGAGGCGACTCGTCGAGGCGTGGGCCGAGCTTCATCAGGAGGAGCTCTGGCAGGATTGGGAACTTCTCCAGGCCGGACGGCGGCCGCGCCCGATTGAACCCCTCCAATGAGGACATGGACATGACACATCCCATCTATCGAGTCGTGGCGTTTGAGGTGCTAGGTGAGCGCAGCCTTCGGGTGACGTTCGATGACGGCGTCGCACGGGTGATCGATTTCACCCCGGTGTTAGCGGGCGAGCTCTTCGGACCGCTCCGCGACCCGGCGCTATTCAGGCAGGTCCGGATTGATCCCGAGGTGCACACGCTGGTCTGGCCGAATGGCGCGGACTTCGACCCGGCTACGCTCCATGATTGGCCCGAGCACGTGGCTACCCTTGAGCAGCTCGCGCGCCGCTGGGAATCCCAGGCCGCCTGACGCCTGGCACCCTGATGCCCACCTGACAGCCGACTGCAGCCATCCGCAGGTGCGCAGCCGTTGCCGGTGGGAGCCTGGTGTAAGATACGGAGCAGACACCTTTCGGAGGCCGACTCATTGATCTCCCTGGGGCGATTTCCGAATTCCTTGGCAGCAGGACTCGTGGTGGGAACCGTATCAAACCATACCCGGTTGTCGAGGACCTCCTCGGCCTCGTGCTGCGGGTGGCCATGCCCCTCGCCGTGGGGGGCGCCGAGTTCCTGACTCACTTTCTCCTCGGAGGGGGGAGAACGGAGAACCATCCCCGTGCCTCCGCAGCTTCAAGCACCCGGAGGCTGAAAAGTGCCCGGTCCCTTTTCGGATTGGGAGCCACCCACTTATCTCAAAGCTCACATGTCTGAGATGGGCGGGAGCAGTACAGATGGGTGGCGGAATGGACAAGACGGAACGTCAGTTTCGAAGAGTCGAATGTATCCTTGGCGGCAGCAAGACCCTGAGTTTTCATGAGATGGTTGCAAAGTTCTTTGTCCACCTGCAACGGGTGCTCGTGCTTCCCTGTGAAGTCATCGGGATAGAGGACTTCGACTGGGAAGAGTACTATGTGTTGGGACCCGGGAGCCCGAAGGAGTACAAGCGGCTCAAGGAGCACCAACCGTCGTACCGAGACCGCTTCGAGTTAGTGGCTATCGAACGGGACGTGGTTTCCGAGTGGATGCTCTTTGGCGGTGAGGACATCGCGGCGCATGTGCGGCGCAAGTCAGATGGGAAGGAGTTCTTCCTTGGCCTTGCGGAGCTGAAAGCCATTGACAAGCGGTCCCCCAACTATCAACTCCTCGATGACTACGCGGTATTTTTTACCAACTATCGTTGAACCCCGAGTGCGTAATCTCCATTCCGGGCGAGCTGGTGGGTACACCATTGCGGCCTAGTAGCGCTTGGCCGCCGCCCCTTTCGGCCGATGATCAAAACCAATGTACTCGATACTGGACATTGATCTTGACTACTTCAATCTTGCAGAAGATCCCGTTGGTGCCCTGGAAAAGCTTCTCCGTTGGGCGGGCCGTCCCGTAGATCTCGTTGTCGATCGGCACGACCTCGCGTTTCAATATTGGAAGATGCGATTTCGGGCAGGTATCATTCCTGCCCCATCGCACATACTACATGTAGACGAACACCACGACATGATGGACGAAAAGGCCACCACGAATATCGGAAACGTCGTGTATCAGGCGATGCGGACCTGGCCTTGCTGTCGAGTACGATGGCTCGTTCAACAGCCAATTGATTCACCTGCCATGTGGTTGACGGAGGCTACCTGGAAGTGCATTCGCACTAGGTTCACTCTCGGGCGAGAAAGGCCCCGCAACTGGCCACGCCCCAACCTCGTGTCGGTCTGCACGAGTCCCGCTTTCCTGCCGAGCACCCTAAGACAAAGGCTATTGAAGGTTGTTCAAGGGTCTAAGGGCGTTGACTCTCGCACAAAGAGCGCCGAACACACGGCTCAACGCAGACCGCGCTGACGCTCGTCCGGTTGGCCTTTGAGCCTCATTGGGTCGAGCTGAATTCGTCTTCCGGAATCTCAGATGGGCGACACCTGGGTCACTGACATGCGGCACTTTCTGGACGAGACCGGTGATCTCTCGGCTATGCGCGGTCCAGCGCCTAATCTGGCGCTCTTCCTGGGCTCGATTGTTGCATGGGTGACCAGCCGGGGATCGATGCAACCAGACCGCACCAACGTCCCTTGCCGGCGGAATCCGGGACGGGTATGGTGCGTCGGAGAGATCATTGCTAACCTCACAGGGGAGCCAGGCGCCATCTCGTGGCGTTGTCCCGAGTGTGGAGACAACGGCGTTGTCCGCGGCTGGGAGGGCACACGCTGGGATCGCCGTGCGGCACCATGAAAAAAGGTACTAAGAAGTTCACAAGGAAACTGATTTTCGGCTCTCGGCACGCGAGATTCTGGGCAGGAAGATTATGAAACCCTATCCGCTGGTGGATGATCTGCTCATGAAGCAGGGACGTCTCATTGATGTCCTGATAGGCCCTGATGCGGAACAACCCAGCCTGGCCTGAGTCTGGATCTGGCGAGACGTGGCGTCCTTCTCCACCAGTGGTGGATTGGCGGTTAGCTGATTGGATCAGCCGAGGGAGCGGAGGGGGCGGCGCGCGGGGGGACAGGCTAGCTACGGGGGTCGGGGGCTGGGGACGGAAGAAAACTTGCAAAAGCGCTCGCCGAGTTCCCAGGCGCTATGCTATTCTTTGTACCGAAGGGTCTCTCCCGGATCGCGGACGCCGGCAAGCTTTTCATGCTGGAGGACAATTCCAATGGGCGCTCCACGAAGGCAGTCCAAAAGTCCACCACTCGTCGAATCCTCGAAGAAACGCCTGAGCCCCAACAATAGGCGACTCCTGGCCTTCTTGGAAGAACTCGCGGCGAAACCGGATGACCTGGGCGACGCCTGGTGGGATGAATTTGAGAAGAGTCTTCGCGAAAATCGACTGAGGTTCCGAAGGCCCCAAGATGCCTGATCCCCCTAGCCAATTTGTCCTGGACAGCAACATCCTCTTGTCCCTTGCTTTACTCCTCCGAGGTTGACCCGCAAGAAGAATGATGGGAATGAGCTTTTATTCTTGGCGCCTTGGCGGTTTGCTATGCGATACCAGGGGCGGTCCTCGGCCCGCCGGTGTGCGGCAGAGGACTCCATCACGCTGCGCGGCGGAGGCGCACCTCCAGCACGAGCCCGAGAGCGGCGGCAAAGCGCGAAAGCACGCTGAGGGAGGGTTGGCGCCAGGCGGCATCGAATGGCTTTTCCAGGCGAGCGATGACCGGCTGTGTTACCCCCATGCGCCCTGCGATCATATTCTGCGAAAGCCGGCGCTTCCGACGGTGCTCGGCCAGCTCCAGAACCGTGCGGATTGCCAGAACCCGCTCGTCATAGGCGGCCCGCTCCTCTGGAGACATCCCTCGCCGGAGACGGGCCAGATGTGCCAGCACATCCCCTCCGATCCCACTCGCTTTCCTGCTCATCCGAGGACCTCCTTCATGCGGCGTCGGGCGATCTCAATGTGGCGACGCGGCGCTTTCTCCGTTTGCTTCCGGTAAGCGTGGAGCAGCACCATCTCATCGTGTTGAAGCAGCACATAGAATACACGGTGAGCGCCGGCCCGGATCTCCCAGAGCTTTCCTTCAATGTGACGAAAACTGACTCCTCGAGCCTGAAGACCGCGTGCCGAGATTTCCTGAAACAGCGCCGCGAGCACCGCCTGCTCAGGGACAGACAGCGACTCGACATATTCCGCAACCGGATACACGCCCCGACTGGTCGCGTAATAGCGTAATCGCATAATTGGACTATAGCCGATAGGTTATCGCATGGCAAGCCTGAAATGCTTGCCACCTCTCCTTATGCGCGCCATTCCGGGGAGAATCGACACTCTGTGTGCGATAGACGGAAGGCCCGGCGGTGCAGGTTAAGCCCAGGGACCGGGGCTCGGGGGGCCGGGGTCACGCATCAACTGGGCAACCCCGCGGGACGCGGGGCAATTTGGAACTCCTGATTGCCGAGTCGCCGGATTGCCTAATTGCCAGTGAAAAGCCTTGGCGTCTTGGCGGTTTGGTAGCTGGATCAGCCGAGGGAGCGGAGGAGGCGGCGGGCGCGGCGGTACCAAGGGCGGTCCTCGGCCCGGCGGTACCAGGGCGCGGTGCGGTAAGAGGCGATGGCCTCTTGGAGGGCCGTCCGCGCTTCATCCTGCTGGCCGAGATGGTTCAGTGTCTGTCCGAACTTGAACCAGCCCTCTACGGTGGAACTGTGGATGCTCGTGGCTTGCCGGTAGCGCTCTGCCGCCTGCTCCCACTCGCGACGGTCCGCGCGGAAATCCCCCAGCCTGATGTAAGGCTCGCCGTAGCCGAACTTCGGATTCAGCGCCAAGGCCCGCTCGACCAGCTCCCGCCCCTTATCCCCCTGGCCGTCGTGGAGCAGGCACAGGCCGAGAGAGTAGTTGGCATCCGGTAGATCGTCAGCCCTCGGCATGGCTTGCTCCAGTTCGGCCCGTGCCTCGCGGAAGCGTCCCTGCCGCGTCAGGATTGCTCCGAGCTCAGTCCGAGCCTTCACGTCGTGAGGATTAACCGCCAACAGTCGCCGAAGGCGTCCCGCCTCTCCCCAGGATCGCATTCGCCGGCTGAATCTCCAGGCATAGCGCGACCCGGCCCACCAGCCCGGCAGCGAGAGGGCGATGATGACGAGGATCGCCAGGATCGGATTGCCCGTGATCCAGGTCAGCAATGCGAAAAGAAAGAATCGGCCCATTCAACACCCTTAACCGCCAAGACGCCAAGGTCGCCAAGGGTGCAACATCCCATTCTTTGAGCCCGGAAAAGGGAGGACCCTCATGAATGTATCACTTTTCAACTTTGCGCCATCGCAAATTTGCCTCGCTCCGATCTTGGCGTTCTTGGCGGCATGGCGGTTCAAAATGAAATTGGGGGGCGAAGGTGTCGCCCCCCATTGGAAGAAAGAAACGCACAGACCTCATACGAGCTGCTTCAACCGCTCCTTGGACTGCTCCAGGACCGTGGCGTGCAGGCTGTTGCCGTGGGCATCCATGGTGACCACGGCCGGGAAATCCTTCACCCGGAAGGCCCAGATGGCCTCGGGGCTGCCGAACTCTTCCAGGTGCACGCCCACGACCTCGGTCACGCACTCGGCGAGGACCTGGGCCGCGCCGCCGATGGCGTGCAGGTACACGCAGCCGACCTTCTTGCACGCCTCGAGGGTCTTGGGCCCCATGCCCCCCTTGCCGATCACCGCCCGGATCTTGAACTTCTCGATGATGTGGCCCTGGTACGGCTCTTCCCGGGCCGAGGTGGTGGGGCCGGCGGCCTTCACCACCCACTTGCCCTTCTCTTTGATCACCACCGGACCGCAGTGGTAGATAATCTGGTTCTCCAGGTTCACGGGAGGCCTGCCCCCCTCGTGGAGGAACTTGTGGACCGCGTCACGACCGGTGTAAACCATTCCGCTCAGGCGCACCATGTCCCCCTGCTTCAGGGCGCGGATCTTTTCCTCGGTAAAGGGTTCGACGAGCTGGATCATGATTGCCCCCGTTTCGATCTTCGATTGTGGATTGGGGATTGCCGGTTGCCCGGATCAATCGAAAATCCTCAATCACCAATCGCAAATTCCCCTAGTAGAGCCACTCCACGATCTTGCCGCTGCTGTTCAGGACGAAGCCCTGGCGCCGGTAGGCCCAGCACATGTAGGAGACGGACACGAAGTAGCTGGCCGGCAGCCGGTTCAGGGCGCCGACCTTGCACCCCAAGAGCGTGGTCGCCCCGCCGAAGCCCATGGGGCCGATGCCCAGCTTGTTGGCGCTCACCACGATGTCCTTCTCCAATGCGGCCAGGGTGCGGTCGGGATTCGCATCCTCCATCGTGCGGAGGAGCTGCTCCTTGGAATGGACGTAGCTCGTCGCGCGGTCCCCGCCGATGCAGACTCCCAGGATCCCCGGGCCACAGCCTTTCCCCTGAGCCTGGATCACGGCGTCCAGGATGGCCTTGCGTACGCCGTCCATGTCCCGGTTCGCGTTGATGCGCGTGTCGGGGAGCGAATACTGTGCCCCCACGTTCTCGCACCCGCCGCCCTTCAGGATCAGGCGCACGTCCACCCGCGAGCCGCGATGCTGGTGAAAGTGGAGGCTGGGGCTCCCCGGCCCCAGGTTGTTCCCGGTGTTCTTCCCGGTGAGGGAATCCACGGAGTTCTGGCGGAGGTATCCCTTGGCCGTCGCCTCCGCCACGGCGTCCCGGGCGGCTTTCTCGAAGGCGAGCTGGTCGAACCCCTTGGGCGCCTTCACGAAAAACAGGATGCTGCCCGTGTCTTGGCAGAGAGGGGCAGACTTCAGCTTGGCCATGTCAATATTATTCACGATGATGTTCATGGCGTACTGGGCGTTGCTGCCCTGCTGCTCCTGCTTGGCAGAGCGGACGATGGTGTGGACCACATCGTCGGGCAGCTCGGCCGAGGTACGCCGGATCAGCTCCAAGACGTTGGCTTTGAGGTTTCGCATGGGGCTACTCCTTTTAGCGGGACGGAGCCCGGCACCTCACGATGGCGGATTCTAGGCTCTTCGCCGGGCCTCTGTCAACGCCGGCGGACCGGTTACCATACCTTGTCAGTCAAGAGCCTATTATGCTAGAGTCCGCCCGATTCGGCGCGGTTGCCTGTCCGTTACACGTCCTGGAGGAACGGGTTCGTCCGGCGCTCCCAGCCGATGGTGGTCTTGGGCCCGTGACCGGGCCAGACCTCCGTCTCGTCGTCGAAGGCGAATAGCCGGTCCTTGATGGATTTCAGGATCTGGTGGAAGTCGCCCCCGGGCAGGTCGGTTCGACCGATGCTTCCGTTGAACAGGGTGTCCCCGGCGAAGAGGACGTCGCTGTTGCTTCGCGGGACATGAAGGCTGAGGCTGCCCGGGGTATGGCCCGGGGTGTGAATGACCCGGGCCGCGATCTTCCCGACCTGCACGCCATCGGCGTCCCGCATGAACTGGTCCACGGCGGTCATGCGGATCGGCTTCACACCGTACATGGCGAACAGGGCGGCCTGGCGTGGCGCCGACTCGTAGATCGGCAGGTCGGCCTTGTGGAGCCAGATCTCGGCCCCCGTCGCCTCCTTCAGTTCCCGGCAGTTGCCCACGTGATCGAAATGGGCGTGGGTGTTGAGGATGTACTTGGCCTTCAGCTTGTGTGTCTTCAGGACGGCCAGGATCCGCTCCACCTCGTCGCCGGGATCGATGACGATGGCCTCGCGCGTCTCCTCGTCGCCCAGGATGGAACAGTTGCACTGCAAGACCCCGACAACCAGGACTTCATGGATCATTTGGCCTCCGAAAATTTCGAATATCGAATTTCGAATATCGAACGTCGAAGTACCCATCTAGCCACGAAACAGAGTGGAGTGAGCGTAGCACAGTAACCCCGGAAACGGAACGAGTGGGTTCATGGCGATCCTGAAGATTGCCGTCCTGGGGAATCCGGTCCTCCGGATCCCGACCGAGCCGGTGAAGAACATCCAGGCGCCGGAGATCCAGCGCCTCATTGACGACATGATCGAGACCATGCGCGAAAACCACGGCGTGGGGCTGGCGGCGCCGCAGGTCCACCGGTCGCTGCAGATCGCCCTCATCGAGGCGGAGGAGCGGACGGAAGACGCCCGCCAATCGCCGGCTCCGCCCAGCGTGCTGATCAATCCCCGGATCGTCCCCGTGACGGAGCGGATGGAAGAGGATTGGGAGGGCTGCCTCAGCATCCCCGACCTGCGGGGGAAGGTGCCGCGCTACAAGGAGATCGAGGTCCAGGCGCACGACCGCCAAGGGCGGCTGCAGACGTTCACGGCCGGCAATTTCTTCGCCCGGGTCATCCAGCACGAGGTCGATCATTTGAACGGCACAATGTTCCTGGACCGCATGAAGAGCTTCGACACGCTGACCTACCTGGAGGAATACGCCCGCTACTGGGCTCCCCGGGGGGAAGAGGGATGATTCGCCCACCCGAATCCGGCTACCGGTTCTGTCCCCGCTGCGGGGGATCCCTGGAGTTGCGCACCCTCAAGGCCGGCGAGCCTGCCCGGCTGGTCTGCCAGGCGTGCGGGTTCGTGTTTTTCCTGGATCCCAAGGTGGCGACCGGCGCCGTCTTCTCCCTCGACGGGGGCGTCCTCCTCGTCCAGCGCGGTATCGAGCCGAGCTACGGCAAGTGGGTCTTTCCCGGCGGGTACGTGGACCGGGGGGAGTCCCTGGAGGCTGCCGCCATCCGCGAGGTCAAAGAGGAATCGGGGCTGGACGTCCGATTGACCCGGCTGCTCGGGGTGTATTCCTCTCCCGGCCACCCGGTGATCCTGATCGCGTACGCAGGCGAGGTCACGGGGGGATCCCTCCAGGTGGACGAGGAAGGCCTGGACGCCCGGGTCTTTGCCCCGGCCGAGATTCCCTGGGGGGAACTGGCTTTTCCCAGCACGTCACAGGTCATCCGCGACTTCCTGAATTATGGCCAGAAGCGCTGAGGACCGCCACGGGATGGACCGAGGGATCGGGAACGTCCTGGCTTCCGCTCTCGCCGCGCTCCTGCTGGTGGGCTGTGCCACGACGCAGGAGACGCGTCCGCAGGAAGGGCAGGTGATCTTCCAGGCGGGAGACGCCGGCTCCCCTCCCACCGATGCCCTGGTCGTCCCCGGCCCGACGATCCACCACCTTGGCGTGATTATCCCCACTTCCGATCCTCCCTGGCAGGCTCTCTGGCTGGATACAGACAAGGACGAGAAGAAGAAGATGACGGGGAGGGGCGCCTTCTCGGGTTTCCTGTTCGGCCTGGGGGTCGTCTCGTCCATGCCCATCTCCCTGGTGGCATGGCCCGTGGCCGCGGGGGTGGTGGCCGGAACGACGGCCATGGGTCTGCTGGGGCAGGAGATGGATACGAGCGCCCCCTCGCGTGTTGAGATCGGGGACCGCGAGGCACTGCGGGAGGCCGCTGCCACCCTGTACCCCGATCACCTGCTGCGCGAGTCGCTGGCCGCCGCGCTCGCGGGCCGCATAGGCCGGCCCCCGTTCCCGGTTGCGTGGCAACCTCCCCGGGGTCCGGATACCCCGGGGACGAATCCAATGGCCGAGGCGCGAAAGGCAGGCGCCGATGGGGTGCTGGACCTCACGGTAGAGGCGTTTGGTCTGGCGATGGGAGAGGACTCGGAATCCTACGGGGTCTTCGTGCGGGTTCGGGCGCAGCTGATTGAGGTCGGGTCTGGCAGGCTCCGCTACGAGCGGGTGCTCCAGCATGGTCCCGGCCGGCCGATGGCCGGGATGCCCAGGCCGGCCGAATACAGCCTCGAGTTCCTGGCGCTGGACAAGGCCCGCGTTTTCCGGCACGAACTGCGGGAGGTGCTCGTGCGGATGGCCGCCATCCTGGCGAGGGACACTGCGCTTCCCCTCGGACCCTCCTGATCAGGACGCCGGACCAGCTGCGCGCAGGTATGCCACGGTGGCGCCCCAGCCGCCCCGGTCCGGCGGGGCGTCGGCGAAATCCGCGACGAGGGGATGGGTGGCCAGGAGCCTGCGAACGATGGCCCGCTGGGTTCCCGTGCCGCGGCCGTGGATCAACCGGACCTCGCGGAGCCCGCGCCGGGCGCACTCCTCCAGGTAGTCGGCGAGGACGGCCGGGATGTCCTTGGGTGCGAAGGCGTGCAGGTCCAGCGAGTCCCCGATGGGCACCGCGACGGGGCTCTCATCGTCCTGACCGGGAACGGGTTCAGAAGGTGCCATGCCCTGCATCCACTGGGACCTCGAATCTCCTTCGGCGCCCGTCGCGGATGAAAAACTTCAAACCGACAATGGACAACCGGCCAAGGGGTGTCACCGGTTTTCAATTGTCGGTTGTCAATTGTCGGTTGTCAGTTTTTCATTTTCAGTTGGGCCGAGGCGTCTTACGCCTCTGAAGGCCGAAGGTCCCGCACGGGGCTCACGGCTTCGAAGGCGTGGCCGATGCGAAGCAGGGTCGCCTCGTCGAAGGCGCGTCCCACCAACTGCAGGCCGATGGGCAGGCCCGCCGCGGTCAGGCCGCACGGCACGGACAAGGCCGGGTGCCCGGTCACGTTGATCGGCCGGGTGCAGCGGATGAGCCACCAGCGCGCGTCCTCCGTGACGCCATCCACCGTGACCTCCCGCTCGTCCAGGCGCGGGGCGGGAATGGGCGTCGTGGGGAACAGCAGGGCGTCCACGCGCGTCAGGACGGCATCCACCTCGGCGCGGATGACCTGACGGGCCCGCTGCGCCTTGAGGTACTGATGCGCCAGGACGAACTGCCCGGTGGTGAGGCGGGCGCGGACGTCCTCCCCGTAGTCTCCGGCGCGGGTCCGAAGGTACGGCTCGTGATAGGCCATCGCCTCCGATGCGATGATAGCGAATGAAGCGGGGCCGGCATGCTGGATTGTCGGCAGGGGAATCTCCTCCACGACGGCGCCCAGGCCCTCCAGGGACCGCGCCGCCGCGGCCACGGCCGCCCGCACCTCGGGGTCCAACCGCTCGAAGAAGAGATCCTTGGGGACGCCCAGGCGGAGGCCGCGCACCCCACCCTGCAGGGCGCGGCGATAGTCCGGGACCGGCACGGCGGGCGTGGACGGGTCGGCGGGATCGCGTCCGGCCAGGACCTGGAGCAGCAGGGCCGCATCCGTCACCGTCCGCGTCATGGGTCCCACGTGGTCCAGCGACCACGCCAGGGGGACGACCCCGGCGCGGCTCACCCGGCCGTAGGTGGGCTTGAGACCCACGATGCCACACAGCGCGGCCGGGATCCGCACGGAGCCGCCGGTGTCCGTTCCCAGGGCCCCGGCGCAGAGACCCGCCGCCACTGCCACGCCGGAGCCGCTGCTGGACCCGCCGGGGATCCGGTGGCGGTCCCAGGGGTTCCGCGAGGTGCCGTAGTGCGGGTTCACGCCCGTGGGGCCATAGGCGAACTCGTGCATGTTCAGCTTGCCCAGGAGGACGGCGCCGGCGTCGGCCAGACGCCTCGCCACGGTCGCGTCGGTATCCGGGACCCAATCCCGGAGGATGCGGGAGCCGCAGGTCGTCCGCACCCCGCGGGTCATGACCAGATCCTTCAGGGCGATGGGAATGCCGTGCAGCGGCCCACGGTCCTCTCCCCGCGCGATCTCCCGTTCGGCCGCGGCCGCGGCGGCCAGCGCCTCGTCCTGCAGGACGGTGATGTAGGCCAGGAGGTCGCCGTCCAGCCGCCGGATCCGATCCAGGTAGGCTCGTGTCAGTTCCACCGGGGAGAGCGCGCGGCGGCGGAAGAGGTCGCCGGCCTCGGCGATGCTGAGTCGGGTCAGGTTGTCAGGCGGCATGCGGCCCCTCCGGTGCCTCCGCCGGGGGCACGAGGACGGTCGCCGGCTCCACCGCCAGAAGGTCGAGGGCGTCCAGGCGAGCCAGTCCATCGAGCTGCACGGCCAGCTGGGAGGCGGCGATGGCCAGATCGCCGGGAGTCGCCGGAAGGCGCGTCAGTTCCTGCGTCAGAGCCTGCAGCAGTTGGATCGAGATAGGTGCCATGATCTCCTCCTGGAATGCGACGGTCAGGAACGGTACTCTAGCCCCGATCCGAAAAAAGAGGCAAGTGTAAAATCGAGCGGGTCGCCATGATTGCGTGGCAATTGGGTTCTTGTCCCGCCCGTGGCGGGATTGGCGGCTAAAAATTTCGGATCAGGGCTGACACCCGCGCGCGCACGAGGTGATCGCATGGTGCGTCGCAAGGCCGCCTGGCAGGTCGTTCTCCTGGCGCTGGGACTGCTCCTGTTCGCCGGCCTGATCTACCGGGTTGGCCTCAGGGCGGTCCTGGAGGCGCTGCAACGCCTGGGATGGCTCACGCCGCTGGTCGTGATTCCCTACTTCACCTCCTACTTCGTGGACAGCATCGGATGGTTGTGGGTCCTCCGGCGAGGCTTCGCCCCCGCGGCCGGCAACACCGGGCCCGCACCCGGCCTGCTGCAGGTCTTCGCGATTCGCGCGGCCGGCGAGGCGGTCAACGGCATCACGCCCACCGCCTACCTGGGTGGCGAGCCACTCAAGGCCTGGCTTCTCCAGCGACACGGGGTGCCACTGGTGCCGGGCCTGGCATCGGTCCTGGTCTCCAAGACGGCGCTGATGCTCACCCAGGGCGGCTTTGTCTTCCTGGGGGCGCTGGTCGCCCTGCACCGCTGGCGATCGGAGATCCCGCTGCCCGCCGCGGCTGTCCTCGGCCTCCTGCTTGGCGCCCTGACGTTCGGGCTCATCATCGGTGTGCAACGCCGCGGCCTGTTCGGCATCCTCCTGGGAATCTCCCGGCGGTGGAGCGGCCGGGAAGCGCTCCTGGCCTCGTGGGAGGCGGATCTCCTGGCGCTGGACGAACATCTTCGCGGCTTTTACAAGACCCGGATTCGCGACTTCTTTATCTGCTGCGGCTTTCACTTCCTGGGGTGGGTCGTGGGCACGTGGGAGGTGTTCCTGACCCTGTGGCTGCTGGGAAAGCCGGTTGACTTCCTGAGCGCGCTCTCCATCGAGGCGCTCTCCAGCGTGGCCAAGCTGGCCGCGATCATCGTGCCTGGGAGCCTGGGCGTGCAGGAGGGCGGGCAGGTGGTGATCTTCGTGGCCTTTGGCCTCCCGGCGTCCCTGGCCGTGACGTTCAGCCTGTTGCGCCGGGGACGGGAAGTGCTCTGGATCGGCTTTGGAATGGCCGTGCTGGTCAAGCGCCACGCCCTGGGCTGGCTCAAGGGGAGAGCCGAAAACCAAGAATCGAGAGAATGCCGACAGCGACAGGGATAGCGATCCCGCCGAGGCGGGACTGTCGGATTTCGGAATTGATGGGTCGGCGGCTGGAGAGAAAGAAAAAGGCCTCGAAGTATTCACGGCGTGCTAGCCGCCCCGGTGGACAAGGCCGGGGACTTCGAGGCCCGGCGATTGCTGGGATTCCGCAGACGAAACCCCAGGCGTTCGCCTGGACGGGGAAACGCCTACGTTACAATCACCTCACCTGTCCAGTGTAATATGCCCACTGGATCACCTCCTTTCTGGTGTAGCGTGAAGCTAACTGTAACTGTTTCGGGACGCAAGAAAAAAGTGCAGCGGGGCCAGAAAAAATCTCAGGCCGAAGGAACGGGAGGAGCCGCATGAGTGGCTGGGCGGAGCGGGTGGCGCGGAAGAAGCGGCTGAACGCGGGCATCCTGAAGAGCCGGATGCGGGTGTTCCCCGGCTTTCAGGAGCTGGGGAGGCAGGTCTTCACGGACGGGGCCATCAGCCGGAAGCACAAGGAGCTCATGGCGCTGGCGGTGGCCGTCTCGCAGAACTGCTTCGACTGAATCGATCACCGCGTCGAGGAGGTCCTCGACTTGGGTGGGACGGACGCGGAGCTGGCGGAGGCCCTGGACGTCGGCTCGCTGATGGGGGGGACCCTCGCGGCCAAGTCGGTGCGCCACGCCTTCGAGGTGCTGGCGGAGATCCGGGAGGCGAAGGGGCGGACGGGAGGGGGGAAACGGAAGACGTTAGGCGTAAAACGTAATGCGTATCCGTAAAACGTGAGACTGGATAGGTGGGAGAGAGTTCGGAAAGGAATCACGGAAGGGAGGAGGCGAGCATGCCCAGACTCGTGAAGCATGAGAAGAACGCGCCGTACAAGATTGACGAGGGCCAGGCCAAGTACCCCATCTGGATCTGCGCGTGCGGGTTGTCGAAGAACAAGCCGTTCTGCGATGGCTCCCACAAGAAGACGCGGGACGAGGAGGCGGATGGGGTGTACGTCTACGATGACCAGGGACGGGTGAAGGTCAGGACGGAATACTGAAGCACAATGAAAAACCGTCAACGGACAACCGACAACCGGCCATCGTACTACATCCTGAGTTGACCGGTTGTCAGTTGTCGGTTGTCGGTTTGGAAATGCCGCGCCGCCTCCGGCGGCGTCAGGCCTGCTCGGCGGACGGCTCGGTCACGGCGCGACGCACCGCGGCCGCGGACGGGCGACTGGCCAATGCGATTCCGCCCACCACGAGGGCGGCCGAGGCCAGCAGGCGGAGGGTGATGGTCTCGCCCAGGATCAGCCAGCTCAGAAAGACGCCAAAGAGTGGCGTCGTGAGGAAATACGCGGCCAGGCCGCTGGGCTTGTACGTCTTCAGCAGGTGCAGGTTCAGGATGAAGTTGAAGCCTGCGACGATGAATCCCTGGAAGCCGATGGCCAGGATCAGGGCCCAGGTCCACCGATAGGGATGTGCCGCCTCGAACAGGCCGCTCCACACCAGATAGCACGGAACGCTGAAGGCGACCTGTGCCAGCAGCAGCTTGACCGGGTTGATGCGTTGCACGGCACGGTTGAGATAGACGGTCCGCACGCCGAGGAGGAAGGCGCTGCCCGAGGTGAGGAGGTCCCCCAGCAGAAGGCCTGAGGCCAGGCTGAACTCGTGGGAGAAGAGGAGGACCACGCCGGCGTAGGCAATCAGCACCCCCACGGCACGCTTCCCCGACAGGCGATCTCCCGGCACAAAGAAATGGGCCAGGAGGACGGTGTAGATCGGATAGGCATTCAAGAGGATAGAGACGTGGGCGGCCGTGGTGTACTTCACGCCGAGGTTGAGCAGGGCGATCTGGACGGTGAAAATCACGCCCAAGACGGCCAGCGACCGGACCTCGTGGCGGTGGGTGCGGAGCGGCGTGCGAGTAGCCCAGGCCCAGGCCAGGACCGTGAGGCCACCCAGGACGAAGCGCATCCAGGCCTGGCGGATGGGCGGGGCGTCGGCAAGGCCGACCTTGATCGCGATCGGATTCCCGCCCCAGAGGAAGGACAGCAAGGTGACGAGGAGGGCGGCCTGGGTGTCAACGTTCTTGGGCTCTGCGACCATACCGCTCTCGACAGGATGAGAGGTGGCCAGCCGGGCAAAGGCGGAGGCAGACGAGGGCCGACCGTGCTGGCGGCAAGTGGGTGGTTCTCGAGGTGGGCGGGACGCCCAAGACGTTTCCGGTTCAGCCCCCCTCAGGGGTCCGGGAGTGCTTTCCGGGCTCGGGGGGAATGTTCAGAACGTCTCGGGGGAAGTGCTCCACGAGGTAATCCACGATATCCTTGACCGACAGGATCCCGACGGGACGCCGCTCGGCATCCACCAGGGGGACGTGGCGGAACCCACCGACGCTCATGATCTGCATGGCGAAGGCGATGGGGTCGTCCGGGGTGAGGGTCTCGGGATCCCGGGTCATGACGCTGTCCACCAGGACCTTGGCCGGGTCGTAGCCGGTGCCGACCAGCTTGGTCAAGATATCCCGCTCGGTGAAGATTCCGACCACCTTCCACCCATCCTCGACCAGGACGCACCCGATGCGGTGCTCTTTCATCACCCGGGCCGCCTGCCCGATGGTTGTACCGAGCGGAACGGACACCCGGCCGGCCCGGAGTTGCAGGATCTTGATCGGCTCCTTGAAGACCCGGGTATCCAGAACCTTGTGAGGCGTCGGTTCGTCCTCGTAGCGAAGATCTTCGTCGTAGATCGTTTCCTGTGTCGTCATGGCCCACCCTCCCGGCGCGCTATCGGCGCGGACTCATCATATGCCCCTGGCGGAAGAGGCGTCAATGAAAAGTTTTCACCCCTTCCATGGCGGGAAGCTTCCTGTGCCGACGTTTCTGGAGTAAAATACCCCCCAGCTGAAGGAATGCCTCGCAGGCAACCACAGATTTCGCAGATTACGCAGCCCCCCCACTTCCTCCCCCTCAGAGGGGGGGAGGATTCGGGTGGGGGTGAATTCTGCGTGATGCGGATGGTTTGGAGTCCGCTCCACTTCGGTCCTTGGATCCCGGGAAAGGTCAAACTGGAGGAGATACCGTGTGCTGGCGATGTGACCCCGGTCGGGGCGGGCTGGAAGGCCCCGAGGTTCACGCGGCGATCGAGGAAGCGGCGCGAGATCACCTAACGCGCTGGCGGCCGGACCGTCGCACCGTCCTGCGGGCAGGGCTGGGGCTCCTGGCCGTGCCAGCCGCACAGATTCTGCAATCCTGCGCGACGGTCCCGGTCACGGGTCGGTCGCAGCTCCGCCTCATCTCCGAGGCCGAGGAGGCCAGGATCGGCGTGCAGGCGTTCGCCCAGCTACGGCAGCAAGAGGTGCAGCAGGGGCGTCTGCTGTCCGAACAGGAAGACCCCGCCGCCCATGCGTGGGTCAACCGCGTGAAGGAGCGGGTGATCTGGGCATCGGGCCTGGGCAACGCGTATAAGTGGGACTACATGATCATCAATGCGCCCAAGACGGTGAACGCCGCCGCCATCGCCGGGGGACGTATCATCGTGTTCACGGGCATCCTGCCCGTGGCGCGGGATGACGCGGGCCTGGCGGCGATCATCGGGCACGAGGTGGGACACGTGATGGCCCACCACACGGCCGAGCGGATTTCCCAGAACCAGCTGCTGAGCGTCCTCGCCGTGGCCGCCGGCGCCGCGGGCGGCGGCGACCTGGGCATGGCGGCGGTGGGTCTGGGAGGCCAGGTGGGGTTCCTCTTGCCCTTCAGTCGGGCGCACGAGACCGAGGCCGACCACATCGGCCTCTTGCTGATGGCCAAGGCCGGATACGACCCGCGGGAATCCGTCGCGCTCTGGCAGCGGATGGAGAAGGCCAGCGGAGCGTCGGGTAGAGGGCCGGAGTTCCTCTCCACGCATCCGAATCCAGGAACGCGGATCAACGACCTCGAGACCTGGATGCCGCAGGCCTGGCAGTATTACCAGAACCCCTCCCTCCCCCTGCCGACCGTTCCATAGAGAACTGAAAAGCCAGAGGCCCCGGACGACCTGTAGGCCGTCGTGTTTGGAGAAGCGGCTCATTCAGCTTTCGACGGGATTCGGGTCTTGCTTGGGGAGTCTATCAGGACTCGAAGGCCCGGCTCGAATCACGAGCCGGGCTTTCTGTTACCGGGGTGAGTTGGATCAGCTCTTCCGCGAGGTTTTGGCGAAGAAGCCGGCCATGAGGTCCTCGAGATCGGCGGAGCCGCAGGTGGGACAGGTGGGTTTCTTTTCCTCCCGCTCCCGCATCGTCATCGTCACCGAGAACTCCTTCTGGCACTTGGTTCAGAGAAACTCATAGGTCGGCATGGAGATCCCTCCTTCCATCCTCCCTCCGGCCGCCGCCACCCAGGGCCCCCATCGAAACGCCTTCCGTGGAGTCACGCCGGCGCTTCCGGCTTTTCTCCCAGTTCTGCCAGGGCGGCGGGGCACGGGACCCGTCCGGCACGAACTTCGGCCGCCACCACCTGGCGAAGGGTATCAATCCGCAGGGTGAGCCGGGATCGCGGGACGAAGCGGAGACGCACCCGCTCCCCCGGTCGCAGGCCGGGGATGGGCATCATCTGGAGAGGGAACATGGTTCCCTCGACCTCTGCAACTCGCAGGTGAGCCCAGAGCCGGGTCAGCCGTCCCCACTGGACCTCCACGCGACCATCCCGGATGTCCTGCCGAACGAGTCTCGCGCGGTTCACACACCAGATGGCCGCGGCGGTCAGCGCCACGAACCCGAGAACCGGGGCACCGAAGTGTCTCACATTCCACGGCCCCCGGGATGCAATCCACACCGAAAGGCCTGCCAGTCCCACAGTAAGCACGGCGGCCACCCCGAAACCCAGGAGGAAAAGGCGTCGAGTGCCCTGGAGCGATTCTCGCTCCTCCGGCGTCAGCAGCCATTCCGAGCCATGGCCCGAGGCTGTTTCGACGATGTCGCTGCTCATGGGAAGGGTGCACTCCGAAGCTTCCGAACCGAGAAAGGCGCCTCACGATTCAACTTT
>Ga0214473_10003324_pt1 | contig 19518 bp, 17 predicted proteins | sample RVTome_7_FD_203509 | JGI IMG/M metagenome (GOLD analysis project Ga0214473, IMG submission 203509) | Soil microbial communities from uranium-contaminated site in the Upper Colorado River Basin, Wyoming, United States - RVT98D197 | ecosystem: Environmental > Terrestrial > Soil > Contaminated >... | reverse complement strand
GACGTCGCCCGCGGCGAACTGCGGATGCCGCGCGATCTCGCGCAGCAATGGCAGGTTGGTCGCGACTCCGAAGATCGCCGTGCGATCCAGACGATGCCGCAGCGTCCGGAGTGCGGCGTCGCGGTCGCGCCCGCTCGCGATGACTTTCGCGATCATCGGGTCGTAGTGAACCGTGATCGTGTCTCCTTCCTCGACGCCACGGTCCACGCGCCAGGATGCATCTTCCGGCGGGCAGGCAAAGCGCTCGATCCGGCCCGTGGACGGCAGGAAGCTGCGGCGTGGGTCCTCGCTGTAGAGGCGCGCCTCGATTGCATGGCCTTGCTGCCGCAGCTGGTCCTGAGCAAGCGGCAGGCGTTCGCCGGAAGCGATGCGCAGCTGCCACTCGACGAGGTCCAGGCCGATGACGACCTCGGTCACCGGATGCTCGACCTGCAGGCGCGTGTTCATTTCCATGAAGTAGAAATCGCCGGCTGCGCTCACGATGAACTCGACGGTGCCGGCATTGACGTAGCCGACCGCGCGCGCTGCGCGCACCGCGGCTGCGGTCATTGCCGAACGCGTGGCTGCGTCGACGAAGGGGGAGGGCGACTCCTCGATGATCTTCTGGTAGCGGCGCTGGACCGAGCATTCGCGCTCGAACAAGTGCAGGCAGTCGCCATGGGCATCGCCGAAGACCTGCACCTCGATGTGCCGGGGCCGCTCCAGGAAACGCTCCAGCATCAGCCGCCCGTCGCCGAAGGCGCCTTCGGCTTCGCCGCGGGCGCCGCGGATCGCTTCCCCGAGCTCGGCGGCGTTGTGAACGACGCGCATGCCCTTGCCACCGCCGCCAGCGACCGCCTTGACGAGCAATGGGAAGCCGACGCGCTCCGCCTCCCTGGCCAGCACCCGGTCGGACTGGTCGTCCCCCATGTAGCCCGGCACGACGGGCACGTCGGCCGCTGCGACGATGGCCTTGGCCTCGTGCTTCAGGCCCATCGCGCGGATCGCGGTGGCCGGCGGTCCGACGAAACCGATGCCGGCCGCTTCGCAGGCTTGCGCGAAGGCGGCGTTTTCCGCAAGGAAGCCGTAGCCCGGATGGATGGCATCGGCGCGGCTGTCGCGCGCGGCGCCGAGCACCGCATCGATGTTCAGGTAGGATTCGCGCGCCGGCGCCGGCCCGATGCAGAGGGCCTCATCGGCCGAGCGTACATGCAGCGCGCCGCGATCGGCCTCCGAGTAGACGGCAATCGCATGGACGCCGAGCCGGCGGCAGCTGCGGATGATGCGGCACGCGATCTCGCCGCGATTCGCAATCAGCAGGCGCCGCAACATCAGCCCGGATCGCGCCACTTCGCCGGGCGTTTCTCAAGGAAAGCGGAAAGCCCCTCGGCACCCTCCGCGCTGCCGCGCACTTTCGCGATCCACTGCGCCAGTTCACCCGCAAGCGTTGCATCGCCCGTGTCGTTCCCGCCCGTCACGCGGCGCAGCAGCGCCTTGATCTCGGCCTGCGCGCAGGGTCCGCCCGCGAGCAGCGCTTCGACGATTCTGGCGGCGGTCGCGGGCAGGGCCGCGTCGTCGACCGCCTCATGCACGAGCCCGATGCGCGCGGCGGTCGCGGCATCCATGACTTCACCGGTCTGCATGTAGCGCCCGGCCTGTCGCGCGCCGATGGCGCGGATCACATGGGGGGAAATCATTGCGGGGATCAGTCCGAGCCGGACCTCGCTGAGCGCGAAATGCGCAGCATTGCCCGCGATCGCGATGTCGCAGGCGGCGATCAGACCCAGCGCGCCGCCGTAGGCCGCGCCATTGACGATCGCGACCGTCGGTTGCGGCATGTGCGCGAGGCGGTCGAGCAGCGCCACGAAACGCCTTGCGTCGGCGACGTTTTGCGCCGTCTCGGCGGCCCCCGCTGCGCGCATTTCACCGATGTCCGCGCCGGCGCAGAAGGCGCTGCCGGCGCCGGTCAGCAGCACGACGCGCAGTTCGCGCTCGCCAGCCAGCATGGTCAGTGCCTCGGTCAGCCGGCCGATCAACTCGGCGCACAGCGCATTGCGCTCGGCAGGCCGGTCGAGTATCAGGGTCGCAGTGCCGCGCGGGTCGCGCTCGATTCGCAGCATCGTGATTACATCCGGAACACGCCGTAGGACTCGGCCGCCGGCGCGGGTCCCCGTGCCACGACCGACAACGCGAGGCCGAGCACGCGGCGCGTGTCCGCAGGGTCGATGACGCCGTCGTCCCACAGCCGCGCGGTCGCGTAGTAGGGATTGCCCTGGCGTTCGTACTGCTCGCGGATGCCCGTGATGAACTGCTGCTGCTCGGCCTCGGGCCAGCTGCCGCCGCGTGCCTCGACGCCGTCGCGGCGCACGGTTGCGAGCACATTCGCGGCCTGTTCGCCGCCCATGACCGAAATGCGCGCGTTCGGCCAGGTCCACAGGAAGCGGCCGCCATAGGCGCGCCCGCACATCGCGTAATTGCCGGCGCCGAACGAGCCGCCGATCACGACAGTGAGTTTCGGCACGGTCGAGCAGGCGACCGCGGTGACCATTTTCGCCCCGTCGCGCGCGATGCCCGCGTTCTCGTAACGTTTGCCGACCATGAAACCCGTGATGTTCTGCAGGAACACGAGCGGCACGCGGCGCCGGTTCGCGAGCTGCACGAAGTGCGCGCCCTTCAGCGCCGATTCCGAGAACAGGATGCCGTTGTTCGCGAGTATCGCGACCGGATAGCCCCAGAGGCTCGCGAAGCCGCAGACCAGCGTCTTGCCGTACAGCGCCTTGAACTCGTGGAATTCCGAACCATCCACGAGGCGTGCGATGACTTCGCGCACGTCGTAGGGCTGGCGCAGGTCGCGCGGCACGATGCCGTAGAGCTGCGCGGACGGCCAGGCCGGTTCAGTGACCGGCGCCGGGTCGAGCCAGCTCGACGGGCGATGATTGAGCGCCGCGACGATTTCGCGGGCCATCGCGAGCGCGTGGGCGTCGTTGTCAGCGAGGTGATCGACGACGCCGGAGGTGCGTGCATGCACGTCGCCACCGCCCAGGGACTCTGCGTCCACGACCTCGCCGGTCGCGGCCTTCACGAGCGGCGGGCCGCCCAGGAAGATCGTGCCCTGGTTCCTGACGATGATCGATTCATCGCACATCGCGGGCACATAGGCGCCGCCTGCCGTGCAGGATCCCATGACCACCGCGACCTGCGGGATGCCGGCTGCCGAGAGGCGCGCCTGGTTGTAGAAGATCCGGCCGAAGTGCTCGCGATCAGGGAATACCTCGTCCTGCAGTGGCAGGAAGGCTCCGCCCGAATCCACGAGGTAGATGCAGGGCAGGCGGTTCTCGAGCGCGATTTCCTGCGCGCGCAGGTGCTTCCTGACGGTGATCGGATAGTAGGTGCCGCCCTTCACGGTCGCATCGTTCGCGATGACCAGCAGTTCCTTGCCGTGCACGTGGCCGATTCCAGCCACGAGGCCGGCGGCCGGCGCCTCGTCGCCATACAGGCCCCCGGCGGCGAGCGGCGCGATTTCGAGAAACGGGCTGCCGGGATCGAGCAGCGCCTCGATCCGGTCGCGCGGCAACAGCTTGCCGCGCGCCAGGTGCTTCGCCCGCGCTTCCTCGCCGCCGCCGGTGCTGGCCTGCCCGAGCCGGGTCCGCAGTTCGGCGACCAGCGTCTCCATGTGCGCGGCGTTGTCGCGAAACTCGGCGCTGCGGGCGTCGATGCGGGATGCGATGCGGGTCATGGGCTGGTCGCCTTGAATAGTTCACGGCCGATCAACATGCGGCGGATCTCGTTGGTGCCGGCGCCGATCTCATAGAGCTTTGCATCGCGCAGGATGCGGCCCGCCGGGTAATCGTTGATGTAGCCGTTGCCTCCCAGCACCTGGATTGCCTCGAGCCCGGCCCGGGTCGCGCATTCGGAAGCGTGCAGCAGGCAGGCCGCGGCATCGTAGCGCGTCGTGCGTCCGGCATCGCAGGCGCGGGCCACCGCATAGGCGTAGGCGCGCGATGAGTTGCAGTCCGTATAGAGATCCGCGAACTTGGCCTGCATCAGCTGGAAGCTGCCGATCGGCTTGCCGAACTGCTCGCGGTCGTGCAGGTAGGGTGCGACGAGATCGAGCGCGGCGCGCATCAGGCCGAGCGGTCCGCCGGTCAACACAAGCCGCTCATAATCGAGGCCGGACATCAGGATCTGCGCACCGCCACCGACCTCACCAAGCAGGTTTTCAGCCGGGACCAGACAATCGCTGAATACCAGTTCGCTGGTGTCCGAGCCGCGCATGCCGAACTTGTCGAGCTTCTGCGCGCTGCGGAAGCCTTCCGTGCCACGCTCGACGATGAAGGCGGTGATGCCGGCGGATCCGCTGCCGGGCTGCACGGTCGCATACGCGACGACGGTGTCGGCCTCGGGGCCGTTCGTGATCCACATCTTGCTGCCGTTCAGCACGAAGCCATCTCCGCGGCGACTGGCATGGGTGCGCATCGAGACAATGTCGGAGCCGGAACCCGGCTCGCTCATCGCCAGCGCACCGACGTGCTCGCCGCTCACCAGCAGCGGCAAGTACCGCTTCTTCTGGGATTCGCTGCCCCAGCGGCGCAGCTGGTTGACGCAGAGATTCGAATGCGCGCCGTAGGACAGGCCGATGGATCCCGAGGCGCGGCTGATTTCCTCCATCGCGACGACATGCTCGAGGTAGCCGAAACCGAGGCCGCCATATTCCTCCGGGACCGTCATGCCCAGCAGGCCCATCGCGCCCATCTCGGGCCACAGGTCGCGCGGAAACTGGTTGTTGCGATCGATGTCGTCGGCGCGTGGCGCGATCCGGCGCAACGCGAATTCGCGCACCGCCTGGCGCAGTTCGTCAGCCCGTTCGCCGAGCTGGAAGTCGAAATCCACGTTGAACACGGCCACTCCGCCAAGCCGCACGGCCCCTTGCCAAGGACATATTATTGTCCGACAATCGGACAAGCAAGCTTGAGACGGAGATATGTGACCCGTGTTTGAACCCGTGGGCTATGCACCCGCCTACCTGCGCGTCTCCGAAGCCATCCGGGACCGGATCCTCAGCCGCGACCTGAAGGAAGGACAGGCGCTGCCCACCGAAACGGAGCTTGCCCGCCAGTTCGAGGTCAACCGCTCGACGGTGCGGGAGGCGCTGCGCAAGCTCGAGAGCAGTGGCTTGCTGGGGCGGCGTGCCGGCGGCAAGCGGCTTTACGTCACGCGGCCGACGCGGGAAGCGGTCGGCGGCGGCCTGTCACAGGCCTTCACCTTGCATCAGGTGCGGGTCGTGGATGTCTGGGAGGCGTTACAGGCCGTGCAACCGGGCATTGCGAGGGCGGCCGCAGAGCGCCGTTCGGAGGCCGCGCTCGAGCGCCTGTCGGCCGCGGCGGTGCGTTTCGCCAGTCGGCGCGCAGATCGCGAGGGCGCGGTGGATGACGTCGCCGATTTCTTCAATGCGCTTGGCGAGGCCAGTGACAACCCGGTCTTCGTGCTGTTGAACGAGCCGCTGCTGCGGCTGTTGAAGCCGAGCCTCGCGGTGATCATCGACAGTGTGCCGCAGGCGCGCGGGCGCATCGAGTCGGCGCAGCGCCACATCGTCGCTGCCGTCGCCGCGCGGGACGCCGAAACCGCTGCCGCATGGATGGCGCGCCATGTGCGCGATTTCCGCCGCGGCTACGAAGTCGCCGGCATCCCCTTGTCGAGCGAAGTCGGCCAGGACCTCGAACTCGACTGAGGCCGCCTCAGGCGATCTCGACCGCCACCGCCGTCGCTTCGCCGCCGCCGATGCACAGCGCAGCAACTCCGCGCTTGCCGCCCCTGCCAATCAGGGCGTGCAGCAGCGTCGTCAGGATCCTCGCGCCGGTCGCGCCGAGCGGGTGGCCGAGTGCGCAGGCCCCGCCATGAACATTGACGCGTTCCTGCGTGATGCCCAGGTCTTTCATGGCCGCCATGGTCACGACCGCGAAGGCTTCGTTGATTTCATAGAGGTCCACGTCGGCCGCGCGCCATCCCGCCTTTGCGAGGACTTTTGCGACGGCGCCGCCGGGCGCGGTCGTGAACCACTCAGGCGCTTGGGCGAAGCTCGCATGGGCAACGAGGCGCGCGATCGGCCTCAGGCCTGCTCGCCCGGCAGCATCGGCGCGGGCCAGCAAGAGCGCCGCCGCGCCATCAGCGATCGACGAGGAACTCGCTGCGGTGACCGTGCCGTCCTTCGCGAAGGCGGGCTTGAGCTTGGGGATTTTCTCGACCGACACGGTGAACGGCGTTTCGTCGCGGGCGACGATGCGCTCGCCCTTGCGGTCGGCGACGGTGACCGGCGCGATCTCGGCGTCGAAGGCGCCGGATTCGATGGCCGCCAATGCGCGGCGCACGGACTCCGCGGCGAAAGCATCCTGGTCGGCGCGGGTGAAGCCGTATTTCGCGGCCGTCGCATCGGCGAAGCAGCCCATCATCTTGCCGTCCCAGGGGCTCTGCAGGCCGTCGTAGAACATGTGGTCGATGATCTCCCCGTGGCCCATCCGGTAGCCGGCGCGGGCCTTCGGCAGGAGATAGGGCGCGTTGGTCATGGATTCCATGCCGCCGGCCAGCACCAGCCCCGCGCCGCCCGCCGCCAGCTGGTCCGCTGCGAGCATCACGGCCTTCATGCCCGATCCGCACATCTTGTTGATCGTGGTGGCGGCTACCGAGGCCGGGACTCCAGCGGCGAGCGCGGCCTGGCGGGCCGGAGCCTGGCCCTGGCCAGCCGGCAGAACGCAGCCCATGACGACCTCGTCGATTGAGGCGGGATTCGCTCCGGCACTCGCAATTGCCGCGCGCAGCGCGGCGGCGCCGAGCGCCGGAGCCGCAACCGCTGCAAATGTCCCCAGCATCGCGCCAATCGGCGTGCGCCGGGCGCCCAGAATGACGATGGTGTCGTTAGCCATGCTATTGATCCTGATACTGTTTTTTCGATTCTGCGAGGAACCCGGTGGCTCAGCAATGCGCCGTGCCCGATCCTGGATGGCGTGATTTTGCCCTGCAAAAAGGGAAATGTCTCGCGGACTCGTCGAGTCCTGCCTGCCGCTACACTGTCGGATCGGTCCGCCGGATGTCCGAGATGAGCAGTCCCGCCGAACGCATCGAAAAAGACGCCGAGCTTGCGCTCGGGCCGTTGCGCTTCATCAGCGCGGCATCGCTGTTCGATGGGCACGACGCCGCGATCAACATCATCCGCCGGATCCTCCAGGCCCATGGTGCCGAGGTCATCCACCTTGGCCATAACCGCAGCGTCGCTGACATCGTCCGTGCCGCGATCCAGGAAGACGTCGACGGCATCGCGGTCAGCAGCTACCAGGGCGGTCACAACGAGTATTTCCGCTACATGATCGACATGCTGCGCGCGCGCGGCGCCGGCCACGTCAAGGTCGTGGTCGGTGGCGGCGGCACCATCGCCTCACACGAGATCGAGGAACTCGAGGCCTACGGCGTCGCCAAGATCTACACGCCGGACGATGGCCTGCGCCTCGGCCTCGACGGGATGATCGACGACGTGTTCCGGCGGGTGCGCAGCACGCCGCGGCCGGTTTTCGACGGAACCTCGATTTCGGCCGATGATCCGGTCGGTCTGGCACGCGCCATCTCGGCGCTCGAGCACGGCGGCGATGAAGCGCTGGTCACGAGGATCAAGGGCCTTTCCGCGAAGACGCTGAACCGGCCGCCGGTGCTTGGGATCACCGGCACGGGCGGTGCCGGCAAGTCCTCGCTGACCGACGAGATCCTGAACCGGATTGTGCGCATCTTCCCCGATCGAAAGGTCGCGGTCGTCGCGATGGATCCGACGCGGCGACGGTCCGGAGGCGCATTGCTGGGCGACCGGATCCGCATGAATTCGCTGGCCTGCGAGCAACTCTTCATGCGCTCGCTGGCGACGCGCCGCCAGCATCTCGCGACCAGTGCTCGCCGACACCGTGCGGCTGCTGAAGGCCGCCGGCTTCGACCTGATCGTGGTCGAAACCGCCGGCATCGGGCAAAGCGACACCGAGGTCGTCGATCTCGTGGACCTGTCGCTGTACGTGATGACGAGTGATTACGGCGCCGCGAGCCAGCTCGAGAAGATCGACATGCTCGATTACGCCGATTTCATCGCGCTCAACAAGTTTGAGAAGCGTGGCGCCGAAGATGCGCTGCGTGACGTCCGCAAGCAGGTCGCGCGCAACCGCAAGCGGTTCAAGACGCCGCCCGAACGGCTGCCGGTCTACCCGACGATCGCGAGCCAGTTCAACGACGCGGGCGTCAATGCGCTGTTCGCGGCGCTGTGCGCGCGATTGCACGAGCAGTGGGGCCGGGTGCGATCGTGGCAGGCCGCGGGACTCGCGCCGGTCGGCCTGCCGAAGCGCCAGGCAATCATCCCCGGCGAACGCGTGCGCTACCTCGCGGAAATCGCGGCGGCCGGGCGCGCGGCGGGCCGGCGCGCGCTCGAATCCGCGGAGGCGGCGAGCCGTGCCCACGGCCTGCACCGGGCGCTCAGCGCCGCAGGCGACCCGGGACTTCCGGGGCCGCTCGAACGCTACCCCGAATCGCGGCCGCGGGACGAGGAAGGTGCGTTGGCCAGGCTGCGGCGCGAATACAACGCGGCCCTCGACGCCGTCGGCGCAGAGGGAATCGCATTGCTGAAGAATTGGCCCGAACGCGAAGCTGCCGCGAACGCGGAGGAGTACAGCTACCGGGTCCGCGATCGCGAGGTCCGTGGCACCAATGACACGGAATCCTTGTCGCACCTGCGCCTGCCGAAGATCGCGGCACCGCGCTACCGCGACTGGGGCGACCTGCTCGCCTTTCTTCTGACGGAAAACCTGCCCGGCTCGTATCCCTACACCGGAGGCATCTATCCGTATCGTCGCGAGGACGAGGATCCCACGCGCATGTTCGCCGGCGAGGGCATGCCGGAACGCACCAACCGGCGCTTCCATTACGTCGCCGCCGGGCACAAGGCCGCCCGGCTGTCCACGGCCTTCGACTCGACCACGCTCTATGGCGAGGATCCCGACGAGCGGCCGGACATCTATGGGCGCATCGGCAATTCCGGCGTCTCGATCGCGACGCTTGACGACATGAAGCGCCTGTATTCGGGCTTCGACCTCTGTGCGCCCTCGACCTCGGTGTCGATGACGATCAACGGCCCGGCGCCGATGATCCTGGCGATGTTCATGAACACCGCCGTGGACCAGCAGGTTGAGCGGCATTTGCGTGAGAGCGGACGCTGGGCCGAGGCCGAGGCCAGGATCGCGCAGCTGTTCGAAGGACGCGAACGCCCGTGTTACCGCGGCGAACTGCCACCCGGTCACGACGGTAGCGGCCTGGGGCTGCTGGGCGTCAGCGGCGATGAGCTGGTCGATCGCGAAACTTACGGGAAGATCAGCGCGGACGCCCTCGCTCGCGTGCGCGGCACCGTGCAGGCCGACATCCTCAAGGAGGACCAGGCGCAGAACACCTGCATCTTCTCGACCGAGTTTGCGCTCAGGATGATGGGCGACGTCCAGCAGTACTTCGGCGACAACCGGATCCGGAATTTCTACTCGGTCTCGATCTCCGGCTACCACATTGCCGAGGCGGGGGCGAACCCGGTCTCGCAGCTTGCGTTCACGCTGGCGAACGGCTTCACGATCGTCGAGTACTACCTGTCACGCGGCATGAAGATCGACGATTTCGCGCCGAACCTGTCGTTCTTCTTCAGCAACGGCATGGACCCCGAATATGCGGTGATCGGCCGCGTCGCGCGCCGGATCTGGGCGCGCGCGATGCGCGAACGCTACGGCGCGGGACCGCGCAGCCAGATGTTGAAGTACCATATCCAGACCTCCGGCCGCTCGCTGCATGCGCGCGAGATCCAGTTCAACGACATCCGCACGACGCTGCAGGCGATGTATGCGCTGTTCGACGGCTGCAACAGCCTGCATACCAACGCCTACGACGAGGCGATCACGACGCCGACCGAGGAGAGCGTGCGCCGCGCGGTCGCGATCCAGCTGATCATCGCGCGCGAGCTGGGCCTGAACCAGAACCAGAACCCCTGGCAGGGTTCGTTCGTCATTGAGCGGCTGACCGGGATGGTCGAGGAGGCCGTGTATCGGGAATTCGACAGCATCTCGGAGCGCGGCGGCGTGCTGGGCGCGATGGAAACGATGTATCAGCGCGGCAAGATCCAGGAAGAATCGCTTTATTACGAACAGAAGAAGCACGACGGCAGCCTGCCGATCGTTGGCGTCAACACTTTCCTGCCCGAACACGGCAATCCGGATGAGAATCGCAACGCCGAACTGATTCGCTCCACCGAGGAGGAAAAGCAGGCCCAGGTCCGTGCCGTGCGGGCCTTCAACGACGTTCATGCGAAGGCGCAGGATGCCGCGTTGAAGCGACTGCAGGCCACGGCGGCGTCGGCAGGCAACGTGTTCCGTGAGCTGATGGAGACCGTGAAGTCGGCATCGCTCGGGCGCATCTCCCGCGCGCTCTACTCGGTCGGGGGCCAGTACCGCCGCAACATGTGAGGTCCGGGGCGATCGCGTGACTGCCGGTCAGGCGGCTGGGTCGTCCGCCAGCGCGGCCGCGATGCGCTCATGGGCCGCGTCGCGCAGCGAAGCCGCCGTATCCACACCAGGAATCGTGATGATCGGCTCGAGCGCCTCGACTTCGATGCGCGACCAGCGTGGCAGCAGGGTCCTGGCGCGCAACAAGTGCCGGGTCCCGCGGATCACGATGGGTGCCACCGGCACGCCCGCGTGCGCCGCGGCCACGAATGCCCCGGCGTGGAATCGCGCCAGCCCCGGCTGCGGCCTGATCGTCCCTTCGGGAAAGAAGACGACGCAATTGCCCCGCGTCACGGCGCGCAGGATGCGCCGGACATCATTGGCGCCCTCATGCCGGTTGAAGCGGTCGACGAACAGGTGGTCGAGCCGGCGCATCAACGTCCCGGCCAGCGGAATCCGCGCCGCCTCTTTCTTGACCACGAAGCCAAAACGCGGCGGCAGGGCCGCAAACAACAACGGCCCGTCGATGTTGCTCGCGTGATTCGAGACGATGATGCACGGGCCCGGCGGCAGCTGGTCCATGCCGATCACGCGCACGGGCAGGCCGCACAGCAGGAAATACCCGCGGCACACGAGGCGTGCGGCACTGCGCCGTTGTGCCAGCCTCGGCAGGATCAGCACTGGCAGCGCCACGGCCAGCAGCATCAGCACCAGCATCAGCCAGGCGTAAACGCCCCAAATCGGGCGAAGCGGATTCAGGCGAAGGTACTGTGAACTGGTTCCGGTTATGTTAATGGTCATGGGGGTATGTGAGACCGGTCACGTTCGGTCACATCGGGGGCAAACCATACTGCGCCTGCATTCTGTCGCACAGGCCCGCCGCCCGCCATCTCGCGCAGGCGGCACCGCCGTCCGCGAACGGGAGCAGGACCAGCCAATGAGTGCAGCAATGAAGTCCTCGACATCGGTTCGCGCCGCGACTCTCGCCGCGATCGACGCGTCGCAAGACGCCGTCGAACCGATGATCGTGCGGTTCCTCGATGCCGTGTGGATGGAGCGCGGGCTGTCGCCGAACACGCTCGCCGCCTATCGCGCCGACCTGACCGCACTGTCGCGCTGGCTGCACCAGCATGGCACGGCTCTCCAGCGCACGACGCGCAACGACTTGCTCGCATTCATCGCCTGGCGGGTCGAAGCGGGAGCGCGACCGCGTTCCACCGCGCGCCAGTTGTCCAGCTTCCGGCGCTTCTTCCGCTACATGGTCCGCGAGGGAGCCGTCAAGGAGGATCCCACGGCGCAGATCGCGATGCCCAAGATCGGCCGCTCGCTGCCCAGGTCGCTGACTGAGGCACAGGTCGACGCGCTGCTCGGAGCGCCGCTGACCAGCGATCCGCTCGGCAGCCGCGATCGCACGATGCTCGAGGTGCTGTACGCGACCGGGCTGCGCGTTTCCGAGCTGGTCAGCCTCAGGCACGGCCAGGTCAACCTGAACCAGGGCGTGCTCAGGATCGTCGGCAAGGGCAACCGCGAGCGGCTGATTCCGCTCGGCGAGGAGGCCGTGCGCTGGCTCGGTGAGTTCGTGCGTGGCGCCCGCGGCGAGATACTGCTGGATCGCCAGACCGACCACCTGTTTCCGACGCGGCGCGGGGACCGCATGACGCGCCAGGCCTTCTGGCACATCATCAAGCGTTACGCCAGGAAGGCCGGCATCGAGAAGGAACTGTCGCCTCACACGCTGCGCCATGCCTTTGCGACGCACTTGCTGAATCATGGCGCCGACCTGCGCGTCGTGCAGATGCTCCTCGGCCACAGCGACCTGTCCACGACCCAGATCTACACCCACGTCGCGCGCGAGCGCATGAAAGAGTTGCACGCGCAGCACCACCCCCGCGGTTGATAGAATCGGTGGCGCTGAACCGCGGCGGGGTGCCGTGGTCCAAGGCCCAGGCAGCCGCTCACCGAGATCCGCATGATCCAGCCGACCCGTTTCCTGCAGTTTCTCGCCGCGGCCGCCCTGCCGCTGTACGCGGCATCCGCTGCCCCGCAGCAGGCGACCAAGCCTGACGTGCGCGCCGAGATTGCGCGTCGCCTCGATGTCAAGCCCGAGGCAGTCGAACCGTCACCGGTTCCGGGCCTTTATGAGGTCCGCTCGGGTGCCGAAGTCGGGTATGTATCCGTGGACGGCCGCTACTACATCGACGGCGACATCTTCGACATGGCGAGCAGGGACAACCTCACCGAGCACCGGCGGCAGAAAGGCCGCCTGGACCTGCTGGCCCAGGTCTCCGACGATGACGCGATCGTGTTCGCGCCGCGCGGGCCGATCCGGTACACGCTGACGGTGTTCACGGACGTCGATTGCACGTATTGCCGTCGCCTGCACCAGGAGATGCCCGAACTGAACCGCCTCGGCATCCGGATCCGCTACCTGATGTACCCGCGCAGCGGCCCGGACACGGAATCCTGGCACAAGGCCGAAGCGGTCTGGTGCAGCGCTGACCGGCGCGATGCCCTGACCCGCGCCAAGCGCGGCGAAGCCGTCAAGGCGCCGCAGTGCGAAACGCCGATCGCCCGGCACTACGCGATCGGCCGTGAGCTCGGGCTGCGCGGGACGCCGGGGATCATCACCGAGCGGGGCGAATACCTGGCCGGTTACCTGCCGGCGCCGCAGCTCGTCGAGTACCTGTCGAAGCCGGTTGCGGACGCCGCTGCCGATTGAGCGGGTCAGCGCTCCAGCAGCGGCAGCTTGTCGGCGACATCCTTCCAGGCATCGGCATCGGCTGGCGGCTCGCCGCGCTGCGTGATCACCGGCCAGTTGCGAGACAATTCGGCGTTTAGCGCGAGGAACTGTTCCTGCCCGGCCGGCACCTCCTCCTCGGAAAAGATGGCCTCAACCGGGCATTCGGGCTCGCACAGCGTGCAGTCGATGCATTCCTCCGGGTCGATGACCAGGAAGTTCGGCCCCTCGTGGAAGCAGTCCACCGGACATACCTCGACGCAGTCCATGTACTTGCACTTGATGCAACTCTCAGTGACGACGAACGTCATCCAATCCACTCCAGGCAGGATTCACGGCGGCGCGCATTGTGCCACAGGCCGGCCGCTCCGGCAGGCGGGCTCAGCGGCCTGAGGGTCGCCGGTCGATCGTCGTGAAATACAGGTCCTGCGCGCCTGCGGCGCGGTCCTCGAGGAACTTGCCGAGCGCGAACGCGACGCTCGGGAAGGCGATTTCAGCCCATGGAATTTCCGCTTCCGTGCATAACTGCACCTCGCTGCTTTCGACACCGACGCCGTAGGACGGCTCCGCGAGCACGGCGCGGAACATCACGTGAACCTGCCGCGCGTGCAGCACATGGACGATTGCGCACAATCCGCCGATCTCGACGCGCGCCAGCGCTTCCTCCCAGCATTCGCGCGCCGCGGCCTGCTGCAGTGTCTCGTCGTTCTCCATGAAGCCGGCCGGGATCGTCCAGTACCCGCGGCGCGGTTCGATCGCACGCCGGCACAGCAGGATCCGGCCGTCGTGCTCGGGCACGCAGCCGACCACCAGCTTGGGATTCTCGTAGTGAATGGCGCCGCAGGCCGTGCAGACGTGGCGTTGCAGGTGGTCGCCGTCCGGGATGCCGAGCGTCACGCGCGCACCGCAGCTGGAACAGAAATTCATCGCCCGGATTGTCGTCGCAGGGGCCGGTCGTGCCAAGCGGTTCCGCCGACCGAGGCGCGGGGTGCAATCCCGCTCTATACTCGCCCCCCGCACGGCCGGGATGGCGGAATTGGCAGACGCAGTGGACTCAAAATCCACCGGTGGCAACACTGTGCGAGTTCGAGTCTCGCTCCCGGCACCATTTTGCGACCTTTCCCGGTCCTGGGGCATCTAACACCCTGATGCCCAGGATTGTCGATATCCCGATCGCCGAGGCGGTATCCACCGCTGCCCGCCGGGGCGACGCGCAGGCGCTCGAGGCCGTCTATCGTGCGACCGCCGGCCCGCTCTATACGCTGCTGCGTCGCCTGGTACGGCGCCCGGCGATCGCCGAGGAGTTGTTGCAGGAGACCTTCGTCGACGTGCTCGAGCACATACACAACTTCGAAGGGCGCTGCCCGCTCCCCGCCTGGATTCGTTCGATCGCGGTCAACCGGGCGCTGATGTACCTGCGCTCACCGTGGCATCGCAGTCTGGAATGGCTGGACGCCGATGCCGCCCGCGCACAGGGCCTGGTATCGGAGAGCCGGCCGGCGGCGACCGGCACGGACACCGATCTGGAAAGGGCGCTGATGCGGCTGCCGGCCCTGGCCCGGGCCATCGTGTGGCTGCACGACGTCGAAGGCTACACACACACGGAAATCGGGGCTGCACTGGGGCGGACACCCAGTTTCTCGAAGACCCAGCTGTCGCGCGCCCACGCGCGGTTGCGCGACTTGCTTGCCGGCACCGGACCGATTGGGGAGGGCACGCGATGCACACCGGCTTGAGTGAATGGAGCGCGCGGCTCGCGGCCTTGCCGGGTTTCGAGCCGCCTGCGGATGCCTGGCCGGCCATCCTGGCCGCGCGCGGGCCGCATGAATCCGGGTGTGCCTCGCTGCGCTGGCCCACCGCAGTGGCGGCGGTCGTGCTGGCCGCGGTCGCGGGTCTCGCCTGGCTCATGCAGTCGGCGCAGCGCGAGCTGGCACCTGCCGCCATTTCGATGACTGACCCTGGCGTCGTGGCGAGTGCAGCGATTCTCGAGCAGAACGCCCGGCTCGAGATGCTGCTCGCGGCCCTGCCGGAGAGGCGCGCGATGCGGGGCAGCACGGCGTTCACGGTTTCGCAGCTGGAAGACCGACTCGCGTTGGTCGATGAGCGGCTGAGCCGCATTTCGATGGAAGCAAATGCGCCGGAGTTTTCCGAGCGGTTGTGGCGCGAGCGTGTCGACCTGATGAATTCACTGGTCCAGGTCCGCTATGCGGATGCGACCAATCCACTCTGAAGTTCTGGAGGCAGCGATGAACAAGGGAATGCTGGCGGCGGTTGCAATGGCGGTACTGGTCCTGGCGCCGTCGATGTCACTGGCCCAGGAAGCCAAGGACGCCGATCTCGAGAAGCGCCTCGAGGAGGCCCAGCAGCGGCTCGAGGCCGCCGCCCGGGAGGTCGCGGAGCTCTCAGCCGAGGCCGGTGGCCCGCACATCCTGAAAATGTTGGACATGCGCGTGCCTGGTCCGCGCCGGTCCATGCTCGGCGTGAATCTCGGTGGCGCCGAGCCGAACGGCGGCGGCGTGAAGGTCAACGGGGTCAGCCCCGGCGGCCCTGCAGCGGAGGCTGGCGTCCGGGCGGGCGACGTGATCGTGGCGATCGACGGCCAGTCGGTGGGCACCGGTCGCGAGCTCGTCGCAGTCATGAAAGACGTCGAACCCGACCAGAAGGTCGTGCTGGAACTGCGCCGCGATGGGAAGCCTGTCAAGGTCACGGTCGCGGCGCGTCCGATGGACCAGGTGTTCTTTGCCCGGCCGTTGATGGGGGAAGGCGAAATCGGTGCGATGCACGCGCTTCCGGCAATGCCCCCGATGCACGGCATGGGGGTTGCGCATGCGCGTCACTGGCTGCTGGAGGGCTGGAGCGATGCGGAACTGGTGACGGTGACCCCGGCGCTCGGGCGCTATTTCGGCGCCGACAAGGGCGTGCTGGTCGCCCGGGCACCGAAGGACTCGACCCTCGGCCTGCAGGACGGCGATGTCATCGTCGCGATCGGCGGACGCGAACCGCAGAGCGGGCCGCATGCGATGCGCATCCTGCGCTCGTACCAGCCGGGCGAGACGGTGGAGCTCAGGATCCTGCGCGACCGCAAGGCCCAGACCTTGAAGGCGGCGGCGCCGGAACACAAATTCGAACATGGGGCGGGCGCGCCGGTCATGCCGCCACCGCCGGAACCGCCGCGCGCGCCTGCCGGTCCGACCTGAACCGGTCATTTGCTGTGCTGGTCTGCGCGGCCCATGCGCCGCGCAGACTTTGCCTATCCGCTGCCCAGGGAATTGATCGCGCAGCGGCCCCTGGATGACCGCACGGCGAGCCGTCTGCTGGCCGGAACTATCGGAGTTTGCGGTTTGTCTCAATAGCACAGACGTTGGAACCGGTTGTTTCAGCGTCAATAAGGGCAAACCCACTGAAAGGTGGGGGCGCAAAGCCACCGGTCTAAGGGCTTGGCCTAGGACGGCGGGGCTGCCAGGAGGCTGCTCGACTCGGCCTCTTGTGACCCGTCTCTGCTCGCCCCCTGAACGCCTGTCGCAGCACTGGCTTTGCACTTGGCACTGCGTTGACGTGCTGCATATGCGGAAGCGCCGAGGTAGGCGCTCGGGGGCCCGGACATGCAGGCCGTCTTATCCGGCATCGCTCTGGCGTTGTTATCGGCACTTGGTGCGTTCGCGTTCAGATACCCGCGCGCATACGCGAAACTGTACCCCTACCTCTTATGGGGGGCGTCGATAGCTGTCGTGCTGGTATTAACCTGGCAGGTGGCCGTTGAGTATGCTTGGCTGATCCTTAGCCAGTATGTCGATGCCGTCATGCTCGAGACCGCCATCGCCGCGAAGAACCGCCTGGCAGCGCCTTATGTCGGTGTGGGATTGGCTTATATCGGGTTTCTTGCGTTCCTGTGGGCGATCCGCCGGCTGCCGCTATTCATCAGTGAAACCGAAGGCGCACGGTCACGCGATGATTCCAAGCGCAAGTGAAAACCGGACCAGATTCCCTACACGTCGCGGAAGACAGACAGGCGTGCTTTCCGGGGTGAGCCCGACCAGTGCACACTTCGCGCCGGGGTCCATTCGTGCATCAAGGAAACGACTTATGCGACGCTCCATGGCCCTCTGGTTCCTGTGCCTCGCGAACGCGGCCTGTGCCTCACCGCCTGTCGAAGCGCCGACGGGCTTTGATGGCGCGAGTAACGGACTCGTGGAACAGGCGACGCACGACAAGGATCGCGAGGATTTCGACGAAACCGAGACGATCGAGGACGGGCTCGGGCCCCTGTACAACGCGCAGGCCTGCCGCGAGTGCCATCAGGATCCCATCTCGGGCGGCGCGAGCCAGGTCACGGAGTTGCGTGTCGGTCATCGCGGCAAGCAGGACGCGTTCGAGAATCCGGAAATCCCGATCGCGCGCGGGAAGGAGATCATCCGCAATCGCTCGCTCGTCAACGACCGTGCCATCTGTCCGAATGGCGAGTTCCCCGCGGTGGAAATCCACGAAAGAGTCCCGGAGCGCGAGAATATCCGTACGCTGCGCGTGTCTGTGCCACTGCTCGGCGATGGATTCGTCGAGGCGGTCGCGGACCAGACGCTGATCGATCTCGCACGGCAGCAGTGCCGCTCGAGCGGCAACAAGATTTGCGGACAGGTCATTCGCGTGCCCATCGTCGAGGCACCTGGCGAAACCGGCGTCGGCCGCTTTGGCTGGAAGAACCAGCATGCGAGCCTCCTGTCGTTCTCGGCTGATGCTTATCTGAACGAAATGGGCATTACCAGCGAGTTGGCTCCCGACGAGGTCACGCGATTGTGCGATACGGCTGCGCAACCCAATGACCAACCGGATGAGGAAGGACTCGCGGGAATCGACCGATTCGCCCGATTCATTCGTGCGACGAAAGCGCCGGCGCGGGACGCCGTGCTTGCCGCAACACCGCAGGCGGAGCTCGGTGCGAAACTGTTCGAGAAGACGGGCTGCGCAGCATGCCACGTAGCGACGCTCGTCACGGCGCCCGCTGGTACCAACGTAAACGGCGGCAAATTCACGGTTTCTGCAGCCTTGGGCGATAAGGCGTTTCACCCGTATTCCGATTTCCTTCTGCACGACGTCGGCACAGGCGATGGCATTGTGATGGCCATGGAAGAGCATTACGGCCATAACATGTACCAGATCAAGTGGAAAGACATCTCGTATCCGAGCTTTCGCACGACCGCGAACAAGATCCGGACTGCACCGCTGTGGGGCCTGAGACTGCGCACGCGTCTGATGCACGATGGTGCCTCGGTAACAGTCGCCGATGCAATTGCGCGCCACGTCAAGGAAGGCGAGCAGTCGGCGAAGAAGTTTGCCGCACTGCAGCGCAAGGACCGCGAAGCACTCCTGATTTTTCTCGACTCGCTTTAGAGCGCAGGCGGTGCCTGCACGATCGACTCTACCCGGGTCTGCCGGTACGGACTAAACAGCCCGGTAGCTGTGCTAGTCTGCGCGGCCCATGCGCCGCGCAGACTTTGCTTATCCGCTGCCAAAGGAACTGATCGCGCAGCGGCCCCTGGATGACCGCACGGCGAGCCGTCTGCTCGCGCTCGACGGCGGCAGCGGCGCCATCCGCGACCTGGGGTTCAGGGAGCTGTCGTCATTGCTGCGTGCGGGCGACCTCGTGGTGCTCAACGACACGCGCGTGCTGCCGGCCCGGGTGCACGGCCGCAAGGCAAGCGGCGGGTCCTGCGAGATCCTGCTGGAACGCATCAGGGGCGAACGCCGGATCCTGGCCCAGGCACGCGCCAGCAAGGGTTTTCGCCGGGGAATGGTGATCGACCTGCCGGGCGGCGCACGGGCAATGGTGGCCGGGCGGCACGGCGACCTGTACGAATTCGAACTCGATCGCGCGGCCCTCGATTACTTTGAGCGGCACGGCAGCATGCCGCTGCCGCCCTATGTCGCGCGCGCGGCCGACGCGGCCGATCGCGAGCGTTACCAGACGGTCTATGCAGACCAGCCCGGAGCCGTCGCCGCACCGACCGCAGGATTGCATTTTGACGCGCAGTCGCTGCAAGGCCTCGAGGCCGCGGGCATCGCCACGGCCCGCCTGACCCTGCATGTCGGCGCGGGCACCTTTCAGCCGCTGCGCGTCGACGAGCTGCAGGATCATCGCATGCACGCCGAACGCTTCCGGGTCCCGGCCGAGACCGTGGCGGCCGTCGGGGCCGCGCGGCGACATGGCGGGCGCATCGTCGCGGTCGGCACCACCGTCGTGCGTAGTCTCGAGGCGGCAGCGTCGGGCGGCATGCTCGAGCCCCGTGACGGCGAGACCGACATCTTCATCAC
>Ga0214473_10003323_pt1 | contig 19522 bp, 13 predicted proteins | sample RVTome_7_FD_203509 | JGI IMG/M metagenome (GOLD analysis project Ga0214473, IMG submission 203509) | Soil microbial communities from uranium-contaminated site in the Upper Colorado River Basin, Wyoming, United States - RVT98D197 | ecosystem: Environmental > Terrestrial > Soil > Contaminated >... | reverse complement strand
TTTGGGCCACCTTTTGTTCTTCAATGGTCTGGAAAACTGATGGCTCTCCCCGGTCCACTTCCATTAGGTCACCAGTGGCCTGCCCCGGTTGCAGACCCAGCTTGATGTCCAGAACAGGCAGCGATACGACCGTGACGGTTTTTTCCTGGAGTTGTGTCGGGTCCAAAATGACTTGCTGCAGATTAATGGCTGAGTCCGGCCGGTTGGCTTCATCGATAATTTCCTGAAAACGGTCATGGGCAATGATGTTCAACCGATCCACGGCGTTTATCCCTGTGCGTTTTCCATAAGGGAGCCTTAAGCCCCGGCCGATGGATTGCTCAATCAGGATCCGGGCATTAGCCGCCCGCAAGGGGACGATGGTATAGAGGTTGGTCACGTCCCAACCTTCTTTAAGCATGTTAACGTGAATGACGATCTCTGTCGGCTCTTCAGTGCTTTCCACCGCTAAGAGCCTTTGGACCATTTCGTCTTCCTCAGCGCCGGTCTTGCTGGAATCAACCTGAATGACCTTGTCCTTGTAACATCCTTCAAAGAAGCCGTCCGTTTGAATGAATCGGATTAACTGCCCGGCATGAGTCGTGTCCCTGGCGATAACCAGCAGGAAGGGTTTGACGATAAATGTTCCGGTTTCACGAGCGTAAGTCTCTAATTCCACCTTTACACTCTCATGCAGCCGGATGCCATCTTCCAGCTTCAGCCGTTCAATTTCCTCAGAGGCCATGCCTGTTGGATTGAAGTTTTTCCGGGTCACCACGGCCGGTTCTTTCACAAACCCATCAGCCATAGCTCTGCCCAGGGGATAATCATAAATAACATTCTTAAAGGGGATTGCCCCCTTGCTCGTTTCCACAAAAGGGGTGGCCGTTAGTTCCAGACCCAGAACCGGTTTTAATTCATTAATGGCCCGGATTCCGGCCGATGCCCGATAGCGGTGAGACTCGTCCATGATAAGTACCAGGTCTTCCAGCCCGGCCAAATAATCGAAATAACTTTCTCCGATATATTCCGACAGCCGTTTGATACGCGGAGACCGGCCTCCCCGGACCTCGGAATTGATCTTGGAGATATTAAAAATATTTACGTGAATCCCTATATCCAGCCCGGGCAGCAAACTGCCCCGAACCCCTAAGCCGGATTCGTAGTTGTCCCCGGTAATGATTTCCGGTGGATCGGTGGCAAATTCGGCAATGCCTTTGAATACGTATTTGAGAGTATTGGGGGTGAAATCGGTAAAAAGTTTGTCGTAGATGGTTAAGTTCGGTGCCAAAACGAAGAAATTATTCAGGCCGTGGGCCAGGTGCAGATAGCTGATAAAGGCCCCCATCAATCGGGTCTTGCCGACTCCTGTGGCCAAGGCAAAACAAAGGGAGGGGAAATCACGTTCAAAATCGCTGACCGTTGGGAACTCACTGCCGATGGCCGTAAGCGCCGCTTGCGGATCAACCCCCTTCTTTGGAGGAACAATCTCCGTGATCCGGTCGAGGATTTCCAACGAGCGGCGCTGCGGTGGCCGCAGACTCAAACGTCCGGCAATGGCGTTGACATGGCGGTTCATTCAGTCTTCCTCGTTTTCATTTTGGCGGCCTCTTTAGCTTCAACTTCTTGATCTTCTTTATAAATGCTAAAATATTTTTTGGAATCCTTCCTGTTGAACTATTAGGAATTCCCTTATAGTTGCCTCCGGAAGTTCTATGGAGGCTCTTTGGGAAGTCATCTTTCCATTATTTCTCTCTTTTAGAGGCATCACTCAATAGTCTAACCTCCCGTCGTAATTCTGCCTTTAGTTCCGCTTCCGTGGGCAGGTATAATTTGTACCTGCTGGCGAATATTTTTTTCTGTTGGTCCGGCCCGAGGGTGTAGCGGACAACAGCGTCATTTTTATCGGTGCAAAGAATCAGACCCAACGTGGGATTGTCCCCTTCGGTCCGGCGTTCCTGGTCGTAGTAGTTGACATACAATTGAAGCTGTCCCAGATCCTGATGGTTCAATTTGCCGACCTTAAGTTCGATGACCACAAAACACTTGAGGATCGTGTGGTAAAACACCAAATCGATATAAAAATGGTCACCGTCAAGGGTGATCCGTTCCTGACGGGATACGAAGGCGAATCCTCTGCCCAATTCCAAAAGAAAGGTCTGAAGATTATTGATCAGGGCTTGCTCCAGATCGGATTCCACCAGCTTTGAGGACTCCGGCAGACCGAGAAATTCCATGACCAACGGATCCTTGAAGACATCGGCGGGCTTTTGTATCTCTTGTCCCTTTGTGGCCAGCCTCATCAGGCCTTTTTTATCTTTGCTCAAGGCCAGGCGTTCATACAGAAGGCTGTTGATCTGCCGTTCCAGTTCACGGGTCTTCCAATTATTGCGAATAGTTTCGATCTCGTAAAAAGCGCGGGCTTTCGATTTTTCCACACGTAGTAACATTCGATAGTGGGTCCAGGACAGATTCGGATTTAATTCACCGGCTTCCCAGGATTCGCTACTCAGTGCGTGGCCCTTTTCTTTTTTATTTTTTCGATCAATAAGGTCAGATTCGCTACGCAGTGCGTAGCGAATCTTTGAACCGATGATTAACAAGGGATAGGTCTGGTAAAATTGTCTGAATAAACGAAGGTTCTGTACCGAAAATCCGCCACCATATTCACAAGTCAATTTAATGGAAAGATCCTCAAGGATCTGTTCCCCATACCCCGCTCTTCGTTTGCCCTGCTGCTCTTCCTCAACGATTTCCCGGCCGATCAGCCAGTTGGCGGCAACTTGGGTGGTATTAACCGTCCTGGCCACGCTGGCCTTGGCCAATTCCAAAATCTGCTTAATGCGTTCATAAATCGGCGCCTTTTCTTTTTCATGGCGACTCGTGGACTTTATTTTCACAGCTCCTCCTCTCCAAAAAGCGGCAATTGCCCTGGTTTTAGCGGGGCCTTGGGCAGGTTTTCCACCCGCAGGCTGTAATCATCATGCCCCCACTCGCAGCGTTTCAAGACGGCATTGGGGATTTTTTTGACCGTCAGATTGGGAAACCGGTCGGACTTGCCGCGGAAGGCAGAACAAAGGATCAGCAGGGATCGGCTCGATCCCACCTCATCGTTTAAGGCCTGAAGCTGGTCATGACTCAGGTTTTGGGTGGTTACATAGATGAAATCATGCTCCGTGGAGTGTCCATGCTGCCAATAGATGCTGTCACTCGGGGCATAAACGAAGCCTTCCAGCTTGCAGATAGCCTCGGCCAGCATAGCGGCATTGTATTGTTTGTTGATGACCCAGTTGCCCCACTTGTCTTTTTCCAGAAGCGACGGCGCCAGTCGGTAATAGCGGAACCCCCCGCCGCCCTGCCAATTGACGGCCTTGGTGATTCCCCCTTGATCCGTCCCGTCGATAACCTTCTTCATTCTCGGGATGATATGGGTATGGCAATGTTCTCCCAATTCCACCATGATCCACCGCCGTCCCATCTTCTGCGCCACCGCGCCCGTGGTGCCAGAACCGGCAAAGGAGTCGAGGACGATGTCGCCGGGGTTAGAGGCTATCTCCAATATGCGCTTAAGTAGTTCTTCTGGTTTTGGATTATCGAACCCGTTGCCTTCAAAAAGCAAGTTCGAATGTCTTTTTGCAGTGTCATTGGTACCTGCCTCGTTCGCATACCAAATTGTCTCGGGTGTCAGTCCTGACTCTTCACTTTCCTTCAGAAACTTCTTCTGACGCGGTACGTTATTACCATTCTGTCCAAAATAGATTCGATTATCAGAGATAAGCTCCCGAAGACGTTGTTCCGTAAAACGCCAGCAGTTACCCGCTGGAGGATCGATTGCTCTACCGCTAGGCGTAACGATTTGATAGAACTGCGATGCAGTGCCGTGACCGGCTTGGGCCGTTATTGCTACCGATTGCCAAGTACCTCTGGCGTCGTTGTCAGGATTCCGATACCGATTAATCACCTCTTGACTCATGGACACGGGGTTACGGACTTGTTCAAACTTCGGTCTATCTTTAGCATAGACGACCACATAGTCATGTTTGAAAGAGAAAACGCGCCTGTTCTCCCTACTCTTGCGTTTTTCCCAAATAACAGTACATACAAAGTTGGGACGTCCGAACACCTCATCGCAAAGAACACGAAGATATGGATATTCGTTATCATCAATGCTGATCCAAACGGAGCCATCTGATCTCAGTAGGTTCTTAATTAGTTCCATACGATCTCGAACAAGAGATAACCATATCGAATGCTCAAGACCATCATCATAATACTCGAATGCACTCCCAGTATTGTATGGAGGATCAATGTAAATGCACTTAATCTTTCCTGCAAACCCCTGCTCCAGAGCTTTCAAGGCCAGCAGGTTATCCCCAAAGATAAGCCGGTTATCAAAAATATCCTTATCCGTCACCCGGTGCAACGCATGATAGGACCTCTCCGGCTCCTCCAGCAGAATCCGTGGCTCCAGCCTCGCTCGATTCTCCTTCCCGATCCAAGTCAGTTCAAGTTTTTGTTTTTCTCTTGTCATTGCTTTGCTGAATAATAACCACCGGTCTTTTTACTTCCCGTGAACTTTATCCTTCCATCATCTCTCAGTTTCCGTATCCATCGCTCTGCAGTCCTTAGAGAAATATTCAAACTCTTTGCTATTTCAACAGTTCTTTTGCCGGGGTTATTCCTTATATAAAAAAATAACTGATTTATTCCGCCATTTATTCCGCCATTTATTCCGCCATTTCCGGGAGCGGCTTCTTTCTCGGCCACTGTCAGATCTCTATGAAAAACAACCATAAAACCGCTTTTCAGGGTTTCAAACCCTACCTTAACATCGCTTAATCGGCATTCCTCATGAATCCTCTTCAATCCTGAACCCCATTTTTCGATTTCTTTCGATTTGTATAAGGTCTCGGCAATAAGGGGATTTCGAAGGATTGACCTTTCCTTCCCTTTGATAAAATCATCAGGGGTGTATCCTTCCGGAAATACACCGGGATTGTATATTTCTACTCTATCTTTGAAAATGGCGATCTCATTACCTTTTGGAATAATGTAGTCCCGGTGGCAGAAGGAGTTAACAAGAGCTTCCCTTACAGCATTTACGGGTACCTCCGGAACCTCTTCTCTTTTCATTTTCCCGAACTTTACCCGCCAGTTTAAATGTTCAGAGATATATTGCTCTGATTTTTCGAGCATATGGAAGATAGTTCCCTAAAATCTCTTGATGTCAAGAAAAGTCAGTTTGTCGGTTCCAGCAAAAACGGCGGCTTGGACTTCTAAGGGATTTGTATCACAAAATAGGACTTCACAGGCATTCAAAAGGGTAGGGCCTTGAACCAGATTAAGCTTATGGAGAGTTGTCTTTACTCCTTCAAAGTCAAAATCGAGCCGGCCTGCGGATCGAGCCCGGGAGATGTATTGATTTATTATTTTCCTATTCACGTCCTTTAAGAAATGACTTGATAGCCTTCGTTCCCAAGAAAGCCGGTCTTTGTTCTTATTGATAAACATATTTTCAAGCTCTTTGGCACTCAGTTGTCTATCTTCATCTCCCACACGAACAAAGGCCCTTCCGTATGCAAAATAGGGGGTTTCCTCCCCATGGAATTCAACCTTAATACATTCTCGGGAATTTATTTCAACCTTCTTTACCTTGGGATAAATCTTCGGCTCTATATGTTCTGAAATGGTTTTGGAAACATCACGTATGGTTTTTTCTGTTACGGTCTGCCCCCAAATGGTCCCATCATTACCGATTCCAAAATAGAGTTCCCCCTTCTTATGCTTATTCAGGATGGCAGCGATAGAGACAACGGCCTCTTTCAGCTCAGACGTTGATTTCTTCAGTTCCTTTTTTTCGGATTCTTTGTACTTCATCCTCTTCCGGTTTCCCTTATTATTAATTCTTCTCGGCCTTTTTCCCCCCTTGGGCCATCAATCTACAGGGCCTCAAGCCAGCAGGTTGCCTCCCCAAAATAACCCGGTTGTCAAAGATGCTCTTGCCTGTCACCCGATGCGGTGCATGGTAGGACCTCTCCGGGTCCTCAAGCAGAATCCTCGGCTCCAACCTCGCCCGGTTCTCCTTCCCGATCCATGTCAGTTCAAGTTTTTGCTTTTCTCGTGTCATACCGATTCGTTCTATGAATATTATTTCAGAGGCAACATTAAATTTTTTTTATTAAATGGAGCATCGATGACCCTATTATCTTTACTGGTGTTTTGCTCTTACGCCGTAATGTGCAAGATTCACGACCTAACCCCTGGTCCCTATATTCCTTTTTCATTTATACTCATTTGCAATTTTTGAATCATGTCTTCAGGCAATCGAACTGCTACAGCATGACGCGCTGCTAATATTATCCCCGCAATCTTCGGTAAACCGTGTAAGCGCGACCTCACAGCTGAGGTAATATCCGGAACCGTCATTCGCGGCGACCTGAGGACAGCCGTGAATTTAACCATTTCAGACCATGCTAATGCAAAACTCTCACCCAAAATGTCTGCTACTGGATCCTTCCATGGATCGTTCGATAAATGGTTAAATAGGAGTACGTGGGCATAAAATAGGTCGTCTGGAGATCGAGAGGCTGACTCGCTAATCATCGCCGCCGCTAACAGTCTAACGTCTCCTTGCGAATTTTTATCTCTCATGCGATTGACCAAGACGTCATAGGGGGCCTTAATGATGTCGTGGGATTGATTGAGCCAGACGTTCCATGTGGTGGAATCTATGCTTGTTGGAGATTGGTCGCGCCATTGTTCGAGGAGCTGATTATCAATTTTGCCGCGGGTCGTAGAAATAACCAAGGCGTCAAGAAAGGGGGTGGTACCGAGCATAACTTGCGGGAGATCTGTCTCACTATAGTCGCTGATCTCCCCCACATCTAGCCCTGCCTGATGGTGGGCCTTAGTAAACCGACAGGCCTGTTCCAGATCGGAGATTAAGTGCGGTAGTCCCGACATATTCTTATCCCTCAAAGTGTGACGAATAGACAAGGTAACAAACATCATGCGAGCCACCGGATAAGGGGAACTATGCAACCGTTGGTAAATACGCTCGAAAATAACAGATCCGAGTCTGGCCGCATATTCAATCTCCGCGATAAGTACCCATGACATATCGTTTGGTGCGTCGGGTAGCTCGTGCAACTTTGGGTTCGGATCAGGATCGCTGCACATACCGGGCAAAACCATAGAATAGTTTTCCTGAAGAGGATCCCCGGTGAGTTCATGACTGACCTTAAGGAGTATGTGGCCTAAGAACTTTTTCACTGCAAATTCCTTTGGGTTGCTTCGGGGGTCTTGAAAGACCTCTACCTCCTGAAGAGATTGAGAGAAATCGACTAATGCCGCAGCTTGTTCTCCAGCGTTCCAATCAGCATAGGCGCTATCGGCAAGGAACCCTGTGGCAAAGGTTGAAAGGTGAATTGCCTGACAATGTTCCCGCCCTAATCTGAAATACAGTGAGGCATCGGACCAATTCCCAAGATTAGCGGCACAAATGCCAGCTTTGCGACATGAAAATACGGGACGGGTGTCTGCGAACAGCGCCTCCGGTTTCCAGTTGGGCAGGAGGAGCTCCCATATCTCCAGCGCTTCGGCAAATAGACCATGGCGGTACAGAAGGTTTGCATGTTGATCATCCAAAAGCGTGGTAGGGATACCATTGGAACGAGCACTTTCCAGGACTAAAACGGCAGCATCCTTGTCGTTAAGGTACTCGTCATGAATAATGGAGATAGCCCGCGTCGCTGCGGCCACTACTGACAAGCACTGCCATTCAGTGAAGAGTACGACAATCCTCTCAAAAGTAGTTATACATGCAGCCCAATCCGGTGTTTTCTTTTTCGTTTCGGTTAGCCATGCTTTGTCTATGAATAGGGTCGCCTCATTTTCCGAGATAGCAAACGCTGACAGGACTCGTTTTCTAAACATTTCCGGCAGTTCTCCCATCCCATCAATCAGCTCGATCAAGAATTCCAGATCCTTAATTCTAGGGATCACGAACGTGAAAAGATAGGCGACGATGTCCAAGGAACTTACCGCGCCAACAATACGTTGCAGAGGCAACCATTCGCGAAAAATCTCATTCAGATTATTAATCTGAGCTTCAAGTTTTACCAGATCGGTTAGCCATCTCAGTAGTCGTCCAGGTGCGATATCGATTTCGTAGTGAACAAGCACAAGGCAGATAAACCCGAATCGATTTATTTGGGATGCCATGTCTTCCGCCTCGGGCATCTCTATTTCCCATGCATCGACGATCTGCTGGGCTGTTTCCGAATTTTTTTCATGCGCCACCCGAAGCTGCAGCATGCGTAACATAAAGTTTAAATGAGGATTCGATTCAAACAACGGGCTGCGGGGTTCGAGTCCGGCATGGGCGAACCAAGAAAGATGCCAGGCGATGAGCTTCAGGATTTCTGATGGCGCTTGAATTAATCCTAAAACAGCAGCGATTAGCTCAGGTTCAGACCGGGCAAGGAAGGCATGGAAGAAGAGGGCGGCTCCTTCAGCCGGGGACATTTCTCCTAAACGCAACATCGCCTGAGCAAGTGCCACATGAATTTGGTTTTGAGCCTCTTTATCCAAAACCTTATCGGCAGAGTGCTGCAACAGAGGCGAAAGGCTGAAACGATCTTCACCGGCATGCTCGATCCATGGTCCGACAACACTGTCGAAAATTTCTCCGGGTATACCCCCTATAGGCGTTGGATGATTAGCCAAATATAATCCAACCTCGCGACGGAAAGAACCAGTGGCCATACTAAGTCGGTAAAGCAATAGTCGCTGTTGCTCTGAAACCTCGGCAATGAGCAAATCCCTTGTCTCTGCCCGATGCTGCTCCACATCGGGAGGTGCCTTGAGGAAGTCGTCATAACCGGGTTTAGGCCAAGCTTTCTGTTGTAATGAAATAATGCGCGCATGGACCAACTGTGGATGGCCTTTGGTTTGAAGATCGATAACCTTAGCCCAGTTTTCTGATAGCCGTCCTACAGGGCATCCATACTGCTCGGCCATTGTTCTGATCTCGTCTGATTCCAGGGGTGGTATGTGGAAAATTACATCAAAAGGTAAGGATGTCCGGGCAATAAACATGCTCGGGAGGGGCTTGCGGCTAGTCACAAGACATACAGATGAACGGGTGCGAAGCATAAAAACAATCGTTGAGAAGGAATCGCCAGCCACCGCAAAATGCTTTGGGGTAACTGGCATATCGTCGATTATGGCGCCAGTTGGCGCCTGTGAACGCTGAATGCATGCTAAGAGTTGCCGTAGCATGAACAAAAGGCGATCTGGATTAAGACCGGTAGCTTGTACCCACAGCCAAGTCCGTTCTGGCATTGAACGGGCTACCAATCTAGCCAAAGTGGTTTTGCCCATTCCGCTTGAGCCAGTCAGGTTCAAGAAAGGGGTTTGGCTCAGGTGTCCGTGAAATGAATCGACCAGCTTGGTACGAGCAGCGCCGAGAAAACGGATTGCAGGAACCCCCTGTACAATAAGGGGTAAGGCCAGAATCTGCAAGGCAGGATGCTTTCCCCCTGCTTCACTTAGTATGAGATCTTTAAGCAGCTCATATTGCTGGATACGGTGAGCAGGAACGCGCTCAGTTGTTTCCTCCTCGAAGAAACGAAGGAAGTCCGCCCGGCTAAGCGGACGACTAGTTTTTCCCATTGCCGTTTCGAAAGCTTCGCGCAATAATCGGTTGAGCGTGGCGATAGAGCGGGTCGGTGGGATCGTTGTCAGCTGCTGCTGTCCATGTACTATCAACAGCTCTTCTGCCCTTTCCACGGTGCCTTGGATATCATCGCGTTCCGTATCCCAATCTATCGGGATGAACAGTTTCTCCTGAAGTTGGCTGATCTCTGCATCTTGGAGAAAGTTCCGTAGCTGGCCAGAAAGCCCTTCCAATTCTAAGAGGAAATGACGCAACTTTTTTGCTGCGTGAATGTCTTGTCGAGCATTCTCCCACAAGATAAGACCTCTTACACCTTCTCCGAAAGGCTCACCTCGCTCTATGCCTATAGATGCCCTGGAAAGAAAACGGTAACGAAGCGTCCTTTCAAGATTTCGGTTATGGATATCCCAAAAGTTGTCAAGAGCCTTGAGTACTTCGTGAGACCGCAGTGTAATTGGGGTCGTACTATACTTGACCTGAACACTTGTCGCCTCGGTCGCCGACACTTGGTCGAAGTCCTCAGCACCTTCTAGGTAAAGACGTTCATCATCCCGCAAAAGCAGCCATGCCAACACACTCTGCCAGATTTGGTAAACATATCCGCGGAGAGAACCCGCTGCACGGCGGTTCGGGTCGCCTTTTAAACCATCGTTGGTCTGGCTGTTACGTTCGTTAGTCATAGGATCGTATTTGAGCAGATCATAGGTCCAAATCTTAAATGTACACAAAATTCCACATTCCTTGTTGCCTCGGACGTTGCTGACTAAGTTGCTCTAAAAAGAAGCCCTAAATTAAAAGGCCCTGTCATCCGCTCCAAAAAAAGTAAACTCCCTTCTGGACCCCGGTTTTCGTCGGGGTGACGACCTTGTAATCTTATATCTCGCTTAACCGTTTTGCCTCGGAATAAGGGATGGCTGTCCCCACAGGTTTATCCTGCCAGATCTTTTCCCGGTGGGCGGCTTTATAAACCTGCCGATCTTCCGGGAAAGCTTTGACGATCTTCCGGATAATCTGCAATTCTGCTTTTGTCAGCGGCTCTGCCTGAGTTTCGTCCGCCTTTCTGATTTCCTCCACCAAATCACGGTAGTTGTTAAGCTGCGGACCTAAAGGCAGAGCGGCATAACTTGACCCGGTCATACTGGCTCCCAGATCACGAAAGGCCACCATATCTGCATACCAGAGATACTTGGCGGCATAAAGCATCCGGTCTGTTTTCTTAAGAAGCGTCCTGCTCAATTTTTTTTCAAAGGTGGTTAGAACCAGTTTGGTTCGGGTTATGGAAAACATCCGGTTTCCTGAAACATCATCCTTCAATCGGTTCCCGGTCAGGTGAAGGCGAAGGGCATGATCCATGGACTTGCTTTGGATCAGTCCGGTTTCCCAACGTTTGATACTGGCCACCCCGATCTTTAAGCGGTCGGCCAGTTCCTGTTGGGTCAATCCTCTTTTTTTGCGTAACGATTTAAGCTCCTCCCCGGTAAGAAGTCCTGTCCGCTTTCGGAAGGCCTCGGCCAATTCTTGTTGAAGCGCTCCGGTGGAATTTACAGTCCCGGCTTCCAGTCCACATACCGGGCAGACAAAAGCCTCCACCTGGCAGGGAATTTCCATTCCCCGGAAGCTGACGGTTTTTTTAATTTTACGGAGCTTCATTTTGTCATGCCCACGGGGGCAATTTAAAACCTTCATGCTGCCTCCTACAGTTATCTGCTTTTATGCAGAGAGACCAGCCACAACACCCTGGCGTGGATGGTAAACTTAAAATAAACCGAACAGTTAAAACGTGGGCTGTTTACTTCAAAGGCGAACAGCTCCAAATCCTTGATGATTTGTTCGTAAGACCTTTGGGGCGGTCTGGACCCGACATAATGGGCCGGTGAAACCACCCTCAACACCTCGGATAATACGGATTCTAATTCTCCATCAATAAGGTAACCCAGTTCCAAGGCGTCAGAGGCTATAGCTATCTGATTAAGGATAGCTATTCGCCCTTCAGCCACGGCCTCCTGGGCTTCTTTGATTCGTTTAATGATCTCCTTATCCGATGGTCTTTTCATCAGGATAAAGTATCAATTGATACCTTGTCAAGAAGTATTTTAATCACGAAAAGGTATCCTTTTTCTAATAAGTTACGGAAGATCCTAGGGTTCAAATCTTAATTGTACACAAAATTCCAGGTTCTTTGCTGCCTTGAACACTGCTGACAAAGTTGTCCAACGAAGAAACCCTCAGTCAAAAGGCCCTGTCATCCGCTCCAAAACAAAAACCCCATCTTCTTTTTCAAAAAATGGGGCTTGTTTATCTGCTTCAAGGGTCAGCCTTTCGGTTAGGGGATTGCCGGACTCCGGAAGAATTATAGCAAGCCGTTGAAAAATAATCAAATTTTTCTATTATCCAGAATATGGTCCAGGATGGGAGAAAGAGCAGATGGGTCAATGGAGACAATAGAGGATGGACCCGATACAATCAATGATTGCCAATAGAAATAGGGTTGCAAAAGATTTTTTTACTTGATATGTGATATGAAGGAAAACAATTCCTGAATCAGTAAAGATCTAATAAAAAAGGAGGACATTGGATGCAGATACTTGCTTTTAACGGAAGCCCGCGTAAAACCGGGAATACCTCGGCCATGATCAAGGCCATGCTTAAAGGGGCGAGAGCCGCGGGTGCCAAAACCACAGAGGTTCGCTTGCACGACATCATCTTGAAAGGATGCCAAGGATGCTTGTCTTGCCGGAAAAATCCTGGAAAATGCAAACAACAGGATGACCTGAGTCCCTATCTGGAAGCAATCAAGACCTGTGACGGGGTCATTTTCGGCACCCCGATTTACATGTATCATGTAACGGGACAGATGAAGATCTTTATCGATCGATGTTATTCCCTTTATATCAGTAAGCCTGACGGCTCGGGTTATGATTCCGCCGTGCCGGCGGGCAAGCCCTTCGCCCTGGTTACCTCTCAGGGACATCCCGACGTAGAGCGGTTTCAACGACCTATCCGCTGGTTTGCCGCCATGACCGGTACCGGTCTGGGGATGATTGAGGTCGGACGAATTATTCAGGGAAACAGTCACCTGGCCCCGGCCAAGACGGATGAAGCCCTTCTGGAAAAGGCTTATAAAATCGGACAGCGGCTGGTGAAACGGGATAAGGCTTAAGGACCATTAAAAAACGTTCGGCGTTTTGCGTTCATTGTTCGGCGAAAACACTTTTCTTTCATTGAGCGACCGCTGAGGATAACAGAGGCAACCAAACAAAAAGAGGGCCTGATTAAAGGCCCTCTTTTTGTTTGGTACCGCGTAAGTTAGTTAAGGGCTTCTATAATGGTCGTGGCTCCCTGGCCTCCTCCGATACACTGGGTGGCCACACCATAACGCTTACCGCTTCGGCGGAGTTCCTTGGCTACCGTGAAAACGAGCCGATTGCCTGTGGCGCCGATAGGATGACCGATACCGAGCGATCCGCCGTTGACATTTACCTTTTCCTCAGAGATGCCGAGTTCCTTCAATGAACCAATAACCTGACAGGCGAAGGCCTCATTGAATTCCACCCGATCGATCTGATCAGTCGTGATTCCGGCATGCTTAAGCGCTTTTTTGGTGGATACGACCGGCCCCATACCCATGATCTGCTGTTTGACCCCGCCGTTTCCCCAGCCGATGATCCGGGCCAGGGGCTCCAGTCGCAGTTTAATAGCCATTTCTTCACTCATGATCAGACTGGCCGTGGCCCCGTAATTGGTCGGGCAGGAATTCCCGGCGGTGATCCTGAGCTCCTGACCGCTGTAACTGACAATATCCTTGACCGGCGGCAATTTAGCCAAAGAGGCCACGCTCGTATCCGGACGCAGGCATTCATCGCGGTCGAAAACAATCATAGGACCTTTGGCGTCTTCCACCCATTGCTTTTTTTCATCGAAAACCGGTTCTTCGATTTCGAAAGGGATAATCTCATCCTTATAAACCCCCTTCTCATAAGCGGCAGCCAACTTTTTATGGCTCCTTTCGGAAAAGGCATCCAACTCTTCCCTGGTCATGTTATACATCTCGACGACGTTCTGGGCCGTCTGGACCATTGAAGCGTTTGCGGGAGAATCGAGAAGAAAATCAGGGATGGGTGTGGAAAAATATTGAAAATGGTCATGGGCCATATCACGCTGGATCTGGTTCTTCTCCAATGTTCTTGGGTTGAAGCTGCCCACGCGCGTCTCATTTACTGAGGAACCACGTGGACCGGACTGTCGCTCTACACCAAAAGAGATACCGCACTCATACTGACCGAGAGAAATGGCCATGGCAATACGAAGCAGGGCCTCCATACTGGAGGCGCAATGCCGGTCCGTATAGAAGTTGGTCACTTCATGAGGCAAACCGGCCAAACGGGAAATGGAATTCAGAGAGGAAAGATCCGGGGCCCTGCGCCCGTTACCGATTCCGAATTCAGCGATCATGGTCGGCTTGACTTTGGGATTCCGGGCCAGCAAAGCCTGGACGATCTTGGCACCCAATTCATCCATACGGGTCGCTTCCAACTTCCCCTTGCCGCCGCGGGAAAAGGCCGACCGGCATCCATCTACAATGACTACATTTCTTGCTTTCATCGCTTAACCTTTCTTTAAAAAAAGAGGGCCATTCCCAAGGCCCTCTTTTTTAATCATCCAACTATTTATTAATTAAGAGCTTCTATAATGGTCGTGGCACCCTGGCCGCCGCCGATGCATTGGGTGGCCACCCCGTAACGTTTGCCGCTGCGCCGGAGTTCCTTGGCCACCGTGAAAACGAGACGATTGCCTGTAGCGCCGATCGGATGTCCGATGCCGAGTGAACCGCCGTTGACATTCACTTTTTCTTCCGGTATCCCGAGTTCCTTCAAGGAGATGATCACCTGGCAGGCGAAGGCTTCATTGAATTCCACCCGATCAATCTGATCAGCAGTGATTCCGGCATGCTTGAGGGCCTTCTTGGTTGAGACGATCGGTCCTATCCCCATGATCTGCTGTTTGACCCCTCCGTTTCCCCAACCGATAATCCGGGCCAGCGGTTCCAGTCGCATTTTAAGGGCCATTTCCTCGCTCATCAGCAGGGTTGCCGTGGCCCCGGAATTGGTCGGGCAGGAATTACCGGCCGTTATCCTGAGTTCCTGATTGCCATAGCTGACGATACCCCTGACCGGCCCCAATTTGGCCAGGCCCTCCATGGAACAATCGGGCCGAACGCATTCATCGCGGTCAAAGATGATTTTCGGGCCATGGGCATCCTCCACCCATTGACGTTTATCATCAAACACGGGTTCCTCGATTTCCACCGGGATGATTTCATCCTTATAAATGCCTTTCTCATAGGCTGCGGCGAGTTTTTTGTGGCTCCTGACCGCGAAGGCATCCAATTCTTCCCGGGTCATATTATACATTTCGACTACGTTCTGGGCAGTCTGCACCATGGAGGCCATCGGGGAAGAGTCCAGGATAAAATCAGGGATGGGGACGGAAAAGTATTCGGAATGGTCATGGGCCATGTTACGCTGGACCGCGGTCGGCTGGGCAACCTTGGGGTTGAAGCTGTTGATCCGGTTTGTCGGAGGGGGAACGCGCCCGCCGCCGATTTCCCTGGTCATACGCTCCACACCAAAAGAAATGCCGCATTCATACTGGCCGAGACTGATGGCCATGGCAATACGCAGCAGGGATTCCATGCTTGAAGCACAGTGCCGGTCCGTGTAGAAATTGGTCACTTCATGGGGCAAACCGGCCAAACGGGAGATGGAATTCAGATTGGAAAGGTCCATAGCCCGGGCGCCGTTTCCGATGCCGAATTCATCAATCATGGTCGGTTTGACTTTGGGATTTCGTTCCAAAAGGGCTCGGACAACCGTTGCGCCGATTTCATCCAAACGAGTCGCTTCGAATTTACCCACACCACCACGGGAAAAGGCCGAGCGACAGCCATCTACGATTACTACATTTCTTGCTTTCATTGAGTCACCTCTCACTTTTTTGGTATTAACCCTTGAAGGGAATTGAAAATGAACACCGGGGTCATCTGAAACCTGCAGATAAAACCTTGTGTAACGGTTATATAAAAGATGGTTTTCCAATGTCAAGGAGAAAAAGATAAGGTTCATCAATCCCATTAAGGTCAATAAGACCGGTTATGATTATTGTCTTGACACAAAACCAGCTTGTGATAATTTCAAATATTGAAATCTGTTATTAATTAATCAACGCTTGTTGAACTTGTGAAAAAAGGAGGAGATAAAATGACCAAAATTACCGATGTGGTTGATCTGGAAAAACAGGGTGAGATTGCCGTGTTGATGATCAACAATCCCCCGGTCAATGCCCTTAGTGTCGGTGTTCGAAAGGGGATGGCCGATGGCGTAAAGGCGGCCATGGAGGACGATTCAGTCAAGGCGGTTGTGATCGCCTGTGCCGGACGCACCTTTATTGCCGGGGCCGATATCACTGAATTCGGAAAACCACCCCAGGAACCCGGATTGGAGGTTCCTTTTGGATTGATTGAAAACGGGCAGAAGCCGGTTATTGCCGCCATTCATGGGACTGCCCTGGGCGGGGGGTTAGAGACGGCCCTGGTCTGCCATTTCCGAGTGGCTGTGCCTTCCGCCAGATTTGGTCTGCCGGAAGTCCTTCTCGGCCTATTACCCGGAGCGGGCGGAACACAGCGGTTACCCCTGGTTGTCGGGGTTGAAAAGGCCATCCAGATGATTGCCACCGGGACTCAAATCAGCGCCCAGGATGCCCTCAAAGAGGGATTGATTGATGAGATTATTGAAGGAGATCTGGTGGCCGGAGCCGTTGCCTTTGCCCAAAAAGTTCTTGCCGAAAAGAGACCTTTGAGGAAAATCCGTGACCGCCGGGAAAAAGTTGAAGCGGCCAAAGGTAAACCGGAAGTTTTTGCCGAAGCCCGAAAGGCCTTCGCCCGCTCCAGACGAGGATTTGAAGCCCCTCAGGCCTGTATTGACGCCGTTGAAGCCGCAGTAAACCTGCCCATTGAAGAAGGGCTGAAAAAAGAGAGAGAACTTTTCGCCAAATTGATGATGGGTTCCCAGTCGGCCGCTCAGCGGTATGCCTTCTTTGCCGAAAGGGAGGTTGCCAAGATCCCGGATGTCCCGGCGGACACCCCGCAGATCCCCATCAACAAAGTTGGTATCGTTGGGGCGGGAACCATGGGCGGCGGTATTGCCATGAACTGCGCCAACGTGGGGATACCGGTGCTGATCATGGAGGTCAACCAGCAGTTGCTGGACAAGGGCTTGGGTATTTGCCGTAAGAATTATGAAAACACGGCTTCCAAGGGGCGGATTACCATGGAAGACGTGGAAAAACGCATGTCACTCATCAAGGGGACCTTGTCTCTGGAAGATTTTGCCGATGTCGACCTGGTTATCGAGGCCGTATACGAAAATATGGATCTTAAAAAAGAGATTTTTGCCAAACTCGACAAGATCTGCAAGCCGGGAGCCGTTCTGGCCTCCAACACCTCGGCTTTGAATATCAATGAAATCGCTTCGGCAACCAAGCGGCCGGAGAGCGTTATCGGCCTGCACTTCTTCAGTCCGGCCAATGTCATGCGATTACTGGAAGTCGTGCGCGGGGCCAAGACTGCGAAGAATGTCATCGCCACCTCGATGGCCTTCGGGAAAAGGATCCAGAAAATTGCCGTACTCGTCGGAGTCTGCCAGGGCTTTGTCGGCAACCGCATGCTGTACGAACGCTCGCGCGAAAGCAATAAATTGATCCTGGAGTCGGGTTCACCTCAACAGATCGACAAGGTCATCTTCGATTTCGGGTTCCCCATGGGGCCTTTCACCATGAGTGACCTGGCCGGACTCGATATCGGCTGGAACAAGGCCGCCTCCAAGGGGGCCACCCTCCGGGAGCGTCTCTGTGAAGCCGGACGTCTGGGTCAAAAGACCAGTGCCGGCTTCTATGATTACCAGCCAGGGAACCGGACCCCGATTCCCTCGCCGGTGGTGGAAAAGATGATCAAGGATTTCGCCGCCGAACACAACATCCCCCAGCGAACGATTGCCGATGAGGAGATCCTGGAAAAAAGTCTCTACCCCATGATCAATGAAGGGGCCAAGATTCTGGAAGAAGGGATCGCCATCCGGCCCAGCGATATCGATGTCATCTGGATTTACGGTTACGGCTGGCCCATATACCGCGGGGGCCCCATGTTTTATGCCGATCTGGTCGGGGTCAAAAAAATCTATGACAAGATGGTCGAATTTCAAAAGAAGGAAGGCGACGTTTGGAAGCCCTCAGCCCTTTTGGAAAAATTGGCCAAAGAGGGTAAGGGATTTAAGGATTTTAGAAGATAAATCAGCAGGCGAGAGGGGCCGATATCGGCCCCTCTTTGATTTCCCCTGTTCAATTTTGAGAAATTTTGGATCGTTTTACCTGCTCTTCCAGCCAGGACACCCAGGCTTCAAGACCTTCGCCGGTCCTGCAGGATACCTCAAAAATAATCATATCCCGGTTCAACTGGGACACCCCCTCCCTTATTTTTTCAACGCTGCAATCCACATAAGGGAGCAGGTCGATCTTATTGATGATAAGAACCCGACTTTCCTGAAACATCAGAGGATATTTCAATGGCTTGTCGTCCCCTTCGGTGACGGACAGCAGCATGATTTTCATATTCTCCCCCACTTTGAATTCAGCCGGGCAGACCAGATTGCCGACATTTTCCACAATGAGGAGATCCAGGGCGGAAAGGTCCAGCTGATTCATCGCTTCCCGGATCATATTTCCATCCAGATGGCAGGCCCCATCGGTGTTGATCTGTATGGCCTGGACCCCTTTTTTAGCAATCCGTTCGGCATCAAAACTGCACTGGATGTCCCCTTCAATCACCCCGATGTTCACCCGGTCTTTTAACCGTTCGATGGTTTTTTCCAAAAGGCTTGTCTTGCCGGCCCCTGGACTGGACATGAGGTTGATCACAAACAGGTTGTTCCGGTCGAATATCTCCCGATTCTGGTCGGCGATCCGGTCATTGACTTCCAGGACATTGCGTACCACGGGTATTTTCACAATTACCTCCTAATATCTAAGCGACGAGACGGCCGGACATGGAAGAAGATTTTCCTGGCCATCCATGATAAATATTTTAATCCGATACCTCGATAGATTCAATTTTTAATTCCCGGCCGAATACCAGTTCCGGATCTTCTCCATCACAAGATGGGCACTTAAATGATATTCCTTCCGAGGTGAATTCCTGGTAGCAATTTCGGCACCGATAAATAATGGGGACCATTTTAATATCCAGGGCAGTACCGGCCAGCCTCGTTTTAGAAGTGAGGATCTCAAAACATAAAGTCATTTGCTCGGGCACGACGGCGGACATCCGGCCTACGGCCAGGTGGATGGCCTTAAGTTTCTCTACGCCGTGGCGATTCATCTCCTGTTCAACAATGTCGATAATATTCTGGACCAGGGACATTTCATGCATGATGTTTTCCTAAGAGAGCTTTGAAAAACATCCCCTTTTGCCAAATCTCGGTGTCAGACTCAAATTTTAATCCTCGAAATACTAAATGTATTCCTATGATTAAAATTTTCATCTTCCTTGGCCTTGAACAAAATTGAACGTTTTTTAAGGCTCCCTCTCATCGTAGTTTTTCCTACGGCAGCCTCCAAACTGGGAGAGCTTACATCCAAAACTACCTACGGCGGGACGGGGAAGGTGCCGGTTTTCTTCGGTCATGGGTTGTTTATCTTGTTAGCTTATGCTGCAATAAAGCTCGATTTGTTGTCAAGATTATAATACATACCTGAAAGACCCTGATCTTGCTGAAAATCCATTGGGACTTCCGATTACCGGATGACGGCTGAAGC
>Ga0214473_10003322_pt1 | contig 19524 bp, 15 predicted proteins | sample RVTome_7_FD_203509 | JGI IMG/M metagenome (GOLD analysis project Ga0214473, IMG submission 203509) | Soil microbial communities from uranium-contaminated site in the Upper Colorado River Basin, Wyoming, United States - RVT98D197 | ecosystem: Environmental > Terrestrial > Soil > Contaminated >... | reverse complement strand
TCTCTCACCGGTCGCAACAGACGGAGGCACACCTCCGCTCGCCGCAGATGGACGCAAACTTCCTTTCTCCCTCCGTTGCGGAGCTTGCCCTTCACGCGCGGCGTCAAGGGCCGCCTCGCCGGTACGCCGCTTACTTCGTCCCTTCGTCCCTCAACCCCTCGATCCCTCCTCATCCCTCCGCCCCTCCGTTCCTCCGTCGCTTCGTCGCTTCGTCGCTTCGTCGCTTCGTCGCTTCGTCGCCTCGTCGCCTCGTCGCTTCGTCGCTTCGTCGCTCCTACTAGAGTGCCACAATGTGACACTTACGAAAAAAGTACTTTTCCGAACGAACCCATTTGCAGCCTGCACTTGAAACTGTGGTTCACCCTCGGCGGCTCGGGGATCGGTCCCGCCGCTCGTGCCGTCATCCGGTTTGCCTGGGGCGATATCCTGCGCAACCCACGAAAACCACGAGGTTCCCGTTCGATTCCCCAGGCAGGCGGCCCCGTGGTGTCTTCAGGTGCTCGAAAGTGTGCAACGGACAGGTCGGCGGCGCCTCCGGCCGGGCGGCGAGCGCGTTCAAAGGAATCGCCGCAGCCTGACGCAAGGGCGGTGGTGATGCATCCTGGATGTCCGATCGGCGCGGCCACGGGTCGCGCCAATCTGGACCGCGCCGGTCGCGGCGGTATGATGTCGTCGGCGTAGGCACGCGATCGCTGCCATTCGTCGGCCGGCGGTCGAAGAGGGAGGGCAGCGCGAATGTCCGCAGCCGCTGACGATACCGTTGCGGCGACCCATCCGTTCTCGGTGCGCGACATGCTGGCCATGGAGCAGATCAGCGATCCTCGCGTGTCTCCCGACGGCCGGTCGATCGTGTTCGAAAAGAAGGTCATCGACCTTGCGGAGAACAAGGCCCGGTCCGACCTGTGGTTGGTCGGGGTGGACGGCGCGGGCCTGCGCCGCCTGACCTCGCACGTCGCCGGTAGTTCCAGCCCGCGTTTCAGCCCCGACGGCCGGTCCATCTGGTTTCTTTCTTCGCGCAGCGGCACGTGCCAGGTCTGGCGCATCGCCGTCGACGGGGGCGAGGCCGAGCCGTTCACCAATGAGCCGCTCGACGTCGCCTGCATGGTCGTGGCCCCTGACGGGCGACACATCGCCTACGCCATGGAGGTGTTCCCCGGAGCCTCGCCCGCCGAGACCAAGGAACGCCTTGAAGCGCAGAAGAAGGTCAAGGCGTCGGGGCGGAGCTTTGAGCGGCTCTTCATTCGCCACTGGGATACCTGGAAGGACGGCCGGCGGTCACACCTTTTCGTTCGTCCGGTCGTAGGGGGCGACGCGGTTGATGTCATGTGCGACATGGATGCGGACGTGCCCAGCAAGCCGTTTGGTGGCGCTGAGGAGGTCACGTTCACTCCCGGCGGGGAGGCGGTGATCTTCGCGGCCCGCAACGCCGGCTGGGAAGAGGCCTGGTCCACCGCGTTCCATCTCTATCGGGCGCCGGTCGACGGTTCGGAGCCGCCGTCGGTGGTGGTCGACGGCGGCGGCGCGTCCGTCGCCCATCCGACCTACTCCCCGGATGGAAAGACTCTGGCGTACCTGGCGATGCGCCGCGCCGGATACGAGGCCGACCGCTGGCGGATCGTCTTGATGCCCTGGCCGGTTGGGACGCCGGAGGTCCTGACCGAAGATTGGGATCGGTCGCCAGCCGAGATGGCCTGGTCCGCCGACGGCCGGGAGATCTACGCCGTGGCGGACAACCTCGGCCAGCGCTCGCTGTTCGCCGTGGAGACGGCCACGGGACGGGTCCGCGCCGTGGTCCGGCGCGGAAAAGCCGGCAGCCCGGCGGCTGCGGGCGGCCGGATCGTGTACGGACTTTGCCACCATCAGAGCCCGGTGGAGCTTTTCACCGTCCGGCCGGACGGCAGCGACGTCCGCACCATTACCGAAGTGAATGCCAAGATGCTGTCATCCGTTCGCATGGGCGGCGCGGAGCAGTTCACCTTTTCCGGCTGGAACTGCGAGGAGGTCTACGCCTACGTGGTCCAGCCGGTGGACTTCGACCCGGCGAAGCGGTATCCCGTCGCGTTGCTGATTCACGGCGGCCCGCAGGGCTCCTTCGGGAATGACTTTCATTACCGTTGGAACCCGCAGGCCTACGCCGGAGCGGGCTACGCCGCGGTGATGGTCGACTTCCATGGCTCGACCGGGTACGGGCAGGCCTTCACCGACTCCATCGGTGACGATTGGGGCGGCAAGCCTCTGGCCGATCTCCAGAGGGGCCTGGCCGCGGCACTGGATCGCTACCCCTGGATGGACGGCGATCGCGTCGCTGCCCTGGGTGCCTCCTACGGCGGCTACTTGATCAACTGGGTCGCGGGCCAGTGGCCGGATCGCTTCCGCTGCCTGGTCAATCACGACGGCAATCTGTGCGAGCGGATCGGTTACTTCGACACCGAGGAGCTGTGGTTTCCCGAATGGGAGCGACGCGGCACCCCGTGGGAGCGGCCGGAGGCATACGAAAAGCACAACCCGATCAACCATGTCGGCAACTGGAAGACGCCCATGCTGGTCATCCACGGCGCCCTGGACTATCGTGTCGTCGACACCCAGGGCATCTCCACCTTTACGGCCCTGCAGCGCCGAGGCATCCCCAGCAAACTGCTCTACTTTCCCGATGAAAACCACTGGTGCCTGAAGCCGGCCAACTCCATCCAGTGGCACGAGACGGTCATCGCTTGGCTCGATCGTTGGACCCAATAAGCCGCGAATCTCATCACGCTGCGGTAATCCACAGCCCGCTGAAGTACGAGTAGTGCAGGCTTCCAGCCGGCCCTCGCGCCACCGGTGGATATGTCCGCGCACCGGACGGTCGCAACCGAAAATCCGTTCTGCCCAGGCTCGCCCGGGCTGGATCGCGGCGCCGGGCCTGGATCTTGACGCTGCGGCGCGACCCAGCTATCCTGATCGTGCACCGGGAGACATAAGGCCACCGCGATGCCCGCACGGCGCAGAATCCTGATCATCGATGATGACGAGGACTACCGGGCCTCGACCCGAACACTTCTGAAGGGCGAAGGCTACGACGTGCTGGAGGCGTCCAGCGGGCAAGAGGGCCTGGCCGCGACGCGTCAACACCGACCCGACCTGATCGTCCTCGACGTGATGCTGGAGCACCTGGACACGGGGTACTCCGTCAATCAAGCGATCAAGTTCGTACCCGAGTTTCGCAAGCTCGGGCCGATCCCCGTCCTCATGGTGTCTTGCGTCGGAATGGACCCGGCCAGCATGTACGGGTGGATCGGAGATACCAGCCCGATCACACCTGACGCGTATATGACCAAGCCGCTGGACATCCCGGCCTTCCTCGTTTGCGTCAAGAAGTTGCTGGAGGGCAAGCCATCGCCCGGCTGATCCGCCGCTGCGTGACGCGGCACCTCATCGAGCCCGACCGGCATGATCTCGCCTGGGGTGACGCGTTCCATGGCGGCGAGCCGATTCGCCGCGAACGTGGGCGAACGCGAGCGCCGGCGGATTCTGGAGCGCATGCCCCGTGACCACGCCTCCGGTGGATGACGCGCCGATCATCGTGATTGACGACGACGAAGCCATGCGCCGCGCCTGCGAGGCGACGCTGCGCCGCGCTGGACACGCCGTGGAGACCTTTCCTGACGGGCCCAGCGGGCTGCAACGAATCCAAAAAGGGGATGCCGGGCTCATCGTGGTGGACCTCAAGATGCCCGGGATGAGCGGGATGGAGGTCATCGCCCGGGTCAAGCGGATCCATCCTGATCCCGTCATCATCGTGATCACCGGTTTTGCCACGGTCGGTGCCGCCGTGGAGGCGATGCGGGCGGGTGCGTATGATTTCATCCCCAAGCCCTTCACCGCCGAGGAACTGCGGGTGATCATCAGCCGGGGCATGGAGCGCCTTCGGCTGGCGCGGGAGGCCCGGCGGCTCCGGGAGGAAAAGGAGGCCCAAGCGCGCCGGTTCGTTACCTTCGTGTCCCATCAGCTCCAATCCCCGCTGGGGGCCGTCCGGCAATACCTCGATGTCCTGTGCCACCAGTCCGGCGACGCCATCCCACCTCCGCAGCAGCAATGGATCGAGCGGTCCCGCGAGAAGATCAACGACATGCTGGACATGATCGGAGGTTGGCTGACGATCGCCAAGGTCGAGGGAGGGCAGTTCGCGACGGAACGGATGCCGGTGCTCTGGCAGGATGTCGCGCCGAGGGTCCTGGAGAGCTTCGCGGAGGCCGCGCTCGAGAATCACGTTACCCTCCGGAATGACGTCCCGACCGATCTGCCGCCCGTGGTAGGCGACGCCCCAGCGCTGAAAATGCTGCTGGCAAACCTGGTGAGCAATGCTCTCAAGTACAACCGCCCGGGTGGTTCGGTGCGAATTGCGGCCGAGGTCGAAGGGTCGTTCATGGCCCTTTCCGTGACTGACACCGGCGCCGGCATCGCCCCGGAACACCATGAGCGAGTTTTCGAGGAGTTTTATCGAGTGCCGGGTGGGGCTGCGTGCCGAGGGGGCGGCACCGGCATGGGGCTGCCGATCTGCAAGAGGATTGCCGAGGAACTGGGCGGACGAATCACGCTGACCAGCCGGCCGGGCGAAGGCTCGACGTTTACGGTAGTGCTGCCCCGCACCCCGGGGGAGGTAAGCTACACTGGCGGGGCGGGATCGTAGGCCACCGCCGCAGTGTTCCTTTGGGTTGCCGGTCGTTGGGCAGGCACGGCGGCCCTCCCCCGTGACCGGCAGGGCCGATGAGGGCGGCCCGGCGTCGCCGGCGCCAAGACGCAGGCGGGGCGGTCGGCCAGAGTAGTCATCATGACCGTGACGTTCATCCTGGGAGTGTCCATCCTCCTCCAATGCACCGCGGCCGGTCTGGCCTTACGACTGATCCGCATCACCGGGAAATGGCCAGCGTGGACCTTCATCGCCACAGCCGTCCTGCTCATGGCGATCCGGCGCAGCATCAGCATGTATCGCTCGCTCTACGGGGACGAGGCTTCACTTTCCGACGTGGCCGCGGAGTGTGTGGCCCTGGCCACTTCGGCGCTGATGGTGGTGGGTGTGGCCTGGATCAGCCCGGTGTTCCTCGCTCTCAAGCACTCCGAAGAGGCCCTGGAGCAGTGGGCCAAAACCCTCGAACACCGGGTGGAGGAGCGGACCCAGGAACTGGTCAAGGCCCAGACACAGCTTGCCAGGCAACAGCGGCTGGCCTCCGTCGGCCAGCTTGCCGCCGGCGTCGCCCACGAGTTGAACAATCCCCTGGGGGCGATCCTCACTTTCGCCTCGCTGGTGAGCGAACGCCTGCCGGCGGCCAGCGAAGACCGCGGGGACCTGGAGGAGATCGTCCGGCAGGCGGTCCGCTGCCGGAAGATCGTCACCGAGCTGCTCGAGTTCTCCCGCCAGCGCGAGGCCAGCTTCGCCGCCACCAACCTCAACGACGTCATCGCTCGCACCCTGGCCCCCCTGGAGAAGCAGGGCCTCCTGAAGAACATCGTCGTCACGCGCAAGTTCGACGCCGAGCTGCCCGATACGACCATGGACGAGTCGCAGATGCAGCAGGTCTTCGCCAACATCATCCTCAACGCCGTCGACGCCATGAGCCGGCAGGGCGATCTCATGATCGAAACCGGCCAGGACCAGGATGGTGAGCACGCCTTCGTCCGCATCACCGACACCGGCTGCGGCATTCCCGCGGAGCATCGCGAGGCCATCTTCGACCCCTTCTTTACCACCAAGGACCCCGGCCAAGGCACCGGGCTGGGGCTGGCCGTCGCCCATCGCTTCATCCAGGGTCACGGAGGCCGAATCGAGGTCGAAAGTGAAGTCGGCAAGGGCGCGACCTTCACCGTGTTCCTGCCGCTGCGCCGGGCGATACTGCCCTGATGAGCTGCCGATGGCGAGGAGTCAACCGACTATCGCCAACCCAGGGCTTGGCCTGCGCGGGACCGGCTCGTGGGGGCGGAGCCGCGCGGCTCGGTTCGGTCCGGCAGACGCACCAGGGCACCATCTCTCCGGATTGGAACACGCTGCCGGGGTTGACCTTCTTCTGATCGGCGTACTGCGGGGCGGTGAGGCGAGGCCTGATGGTTCTCAAGCTGATCAGGAAAACATTTCCTTCAGTGACGCGGAGGCTCGTGCCAGCGCGCCCGGCGGTTTATCTTTCGGCGATGGGGATTGGGCAAGCGTGCGGCCAACCATGGCGAAGTCGTCCCCTGTCCACTTTGCGCGGCGTCCGCCCTTATAGTCCGTATCCTCATCTACATCCGCGCACCGGGCGAATTCCAACCAAGTCTCTATGTTTCGACAGGGCACAACAACCGCGACTCGTTCGGACGGATTGATGCCGTCCATGTCGGCGTTCGCTAACGTGTCTGACACGGCTTCGATGCGTTCATCCGGCGAGTTACCGTCTCCGTCCATTGCGATGATCAGCACCGCTGACGGAGGCCCGCGGCGCAGAAGTTGGACCTCGGTTGGAACCTGACCGAGGACAAACTGTTTCGCGTCACCGCGTCCTCCCGGAGTCGGACGCTTTCGCACCTTGCGCCAGGGGACATTCAGATGATCGACCACAGCGCGATAGATCGATCCAACGTGAGCGTCGTCCTCACCGAGGATGATGACTTCCGCCGGGCCACTCATTCAGCTTGTCCATCCCCGGGCGATGATCTCAGAATTCGGCGCTGCGCCGTCGAATTGGTCGGCGATTTCCTTGAAGGGCCGCACGCGCACGTGGGCGTTGTCCGGACGTGAGAGCCACCGGCCCGACTCCACCGCCGCCAGATCGAGAATCTCTGGGTGATGGGATACAACAATTGCCTGACCGCCGCGACTTTGCAACACGTCCTGGAGTCGATTGAACCAGGGCTGCACCTCGGCGAGACCCAGGTAGTTGTCTGGTTCGTCGATGAGCAGCGCCTTGTTCGTAGACAGCGAAAGATTGAGAATACCGTACAACGCGATGAGGAGCTTCTGTCCATCCGACAACTCATCAAAGGCCACAGTGTAAGGTTTCTGTGCTGTCTGGACATTGTCCGAGGAGGCTAGTTTCGCTTCAAGCCGCTTGAAGTTACCGCCGAGATCTTCGTTCCTCAAGCCGACGAAACCGCCAATCACGTGCTTGAGTTCCTCGATCATTGTGAAAGGGCCGGATGGATCCTCTTCAAACCGCCCACGCAGCCAACTGGCGAAGTTTCGTAACGACGGGGCGAAAAGAGGCATCGCCCTTTCGCTTCGTGACTCCATGGATCGGGGATCGGGGCGAATGAGCTGGATATTGGCCAGCCAGTCACGGAAGCGCGTCAGCCGGGTATTGTCCGGTCCGGACCGGAGCACGCCGAGCGATGACCGCGACCAATCGAAAGGAGCTTCCGCGCGTTTGGTACCTGCGTCGTCGAACAGGTGCGCCGTAGCCTTTTCATCGAACAGAAAGAGGGGCGTCCCGGCACAGGTAAGGCGCTCGGTCAGGACTTTCCGCTTGGATTTGTCTTGAGTGTGTCTGACCACCAACTCGTAAGTGAAGGCGTCGCATTCGAGCTCCACTGTCAATGAAAACCGTTGGTCGAGCCGTTTATCCCAACGCGTCAGCGTTTCGGCGGGAGTCAGGTCGTCCAGCGCGAGACCCTCGAACACGAATTTTCTGAGGCCGTCAATAATCTCTAAAACCGAGGTTTTGCCGGCACCGTTGGGGCCTAGGAGCAGCGTCAAAGGCTCGAGATTCAGCTCACAGTTTGTGAAACAACGGAAGTTGTCAATGTAGATGCGCGTAAGCATGATCGATGCCTCCGCTCGTCACCCCATGTGCTTGATCACCGCCTGGCCGAACTGGCTGCACTTGAGCAGCCTGGCCTCGACGCCTTCGGCGCGCATGAGGCGTTCGAAGTCGTAGGTCACCTCGCGGGCCCCGATGGCGGCGTCCATGCCCTGGAGGATGAGGTCGGCGGCCTCGGACCAGCCCAGGTAGCGGAGCATCATCTCCCCGGAGAGGATCACGCTGCCGGGGTTGACCTTGTCCTGGCCCGCGTACTTGGGGGCGGTGCCGTGGGTGGCTTCGAAGATGGCGTGGCCGCTGACGTAGTTGATGTTGCCGCCCGGGGCGATGCCGATGCCGCCGACCTGGGCGGCCAGGGCGTCCGAAATGTAATCGCCGTTGAGGTTCAGAGTGGCGATGATGTCGAATTCTCTCGGCCGGGTGAGCACCTGCTGAAGGGTGATGTCGGCGATGGCGTCCTTGACCAGGATCCTCCCCGCGGCGAGGGCGGCTTCCTGCTCCGCGTTGGCGGCCTCTTCGCCCTTTTCCTTTCTGGTCCGTTCCCACTGCGACCAGGTGTAGGTCCTGTCGGCGAACTCCTTCTCGGCGAGCTGATAGCCCCAGTCGCGAAACGCCCCCTCGGTGAACTTCATGATGTTGCCCTTGTGCACCAGGGTGACGCTGCGGCGGTGGTTCATGAGGGCGTAGTGGATCGCGGCCCGCACCAGCCGGTGAGTGCCCTCACTGCTGACCGGCTTGATGCCGATGCCGCTGGTCTCGGGGAAGCGGATCGCCTTGACACCCATGGCGTCCTGCAGAAAGGCGATCACCTTCTTGACCTCCGGCGTGCCCGCGGCCCACTCCACGCCGGCGTAGATGTCCTCGGTGTTCTCGCGGAAGATGACCATGTCCACCAGCTCGGGGTGTTTGACCGGGGAGGGCACCCCCTGGAAGTACCGCACCGGCCGCTGGCAAACGTACAGGTCGAGCTTCTGCCGCAGGGCGACGTTGAGCGAGCGGATGCCCCCGCCCACCGGCGTGGTGAGCGGCCCCTTGATGCCCACGAGGTACGCCTTGAAGGCGTTGACCGTGTCCTCGGGCAGCCAGGTGCCGTACTTGTCGTAGGACTTCTGTCCGGCGAAGACCTCGAACCAGACGATCTTCCGCTTGCCCCCGTAGGCCTTGCGGACCGCCGCGTCGAACACCGCGACCGCCGCCCGCCAGATGTCCGGCCCGGTGCCGTCTCCTTCGATGAACGGGATCACGGGGCGGTCGGGCACTTTGAGCCCGGTGGCAGTCATGGTGATTCTGGAGCCTTCGGCAGGGGGAGTCAGGTGCTCAAACATGTCCTTGGCGACCTTTCAATTCCGGTGATTGATCAGGCTGCCGCCGAATGGACGCCAGTGGTTCATTCCCGGCAACCGGCTGACGGTTCAGGATACGGTATCGTATCGGCGGGGTCGAGCAGCGTCAATTCACGCGGCCCCGCCGGCTGCGCCGCGAGTCGTTAACGCGCCTCACGTGTCCACCGGGACAGCGCGTTTGACGGCGGCGCAGAGCTGGACCGCCTCCACGGTGGGGCGGACCTGGTGGGTGCGGATGATCGCCGCGCCCGCCATCGCCGCAATGGTGGCACAGGCCAGCGAGGCCGCGTCGCGCCGCCGAGGTTCATCGATGCCCAGCACCTCGCCGAGGAATCGTTTGCGAGAAGCGCCGACGAGGACGGGCCGGCCCAGCGCCCTGAAACGGTCCAGGGCCCGCAGGATCTGCAGATTGTGTTCCACCCGCTTTCCGAATCCGATTCCGGGGTCGGCAATAATGCCGTCAGGGTTCACCCCGCGGCTAAGGGCGAACGTGATCCGCTCCCGCAGGAACTCGCTGATCTCCCCGACGACGTCGACATAATCGGGACCACCTCCGACCTGCATGGTGGCCGACGTGCCCCAGCGGTGCAGGAGGCACACCGGCACGCCCGTCCGTGCCGCCAGTTCGACCATGCCAGGGTCGTCACGCAGGGCGGAGACGTCGTTGATCATGTCGGCGCCCGCATCGAGGGCGGCCCGGGCCACGGGTGCCAGGCGGGTGTCAATGGAAATGACGATAGATTCATCGGAGCGGCGAAGCGCCTCGATGACCGGCACGGCCCGAGCGATCTGTTCCTCCGCGGGCACCCCGGCTGCACCGGGCCGGGTCGATTCCGGGCCCACGTCGACGATTTCCGCTCCGGCCTCGACCATGGCCAGGGCGTGGGCCACCGCAGCGCCGAAGGTGCGGTACGCCCCGCCATCGCTGAACGAGTCGGGGGTGACGTTGAGGACCCCCATGACCAGCGGACGCCGCGCCGCGTCCGCAAGCCGGTGCGTCAGCCGTGTCGCGTTACGGGGGTTCACCTCATTCACGCCGGGAGCGGGCTGGCCGCTCGGTCGACTTGCCGCCGAACTCGTTGAGTCGAAACAGCGCCCATGGCTTGGTCCACGGGTCGATGCGCATGCACGTGAGAGCGTCGGGGCGGGGAAAGCTAGCGTCTCTGCGGGCGTTGTGCCTTGGTGCCGCGATAGATGATTCGCCCGCGGGCCAGGTCGTACGGTGAAATCTCAACCAGGACGTTGTCGCCCGGCAGGATGCGGATGTAGTACTTCCGCATCTTGCCGGAGATCGTGGCCAGGACGTTGTGCTTCTCCCCGCCCATATCGACCTGGACGCGAAACATGGCGTTCGGCAGTGCCGCCACCACCTGCCCTTCGACTTCGATCGCATCGACTTTGGACATAGTCTGTGCTGGTGCCTTCGTGCCTCGCGACCGCCGATGGGGCCGGAACCTCGCGAGCGCGCCGCGTTCGCCGCCACCGCCCCGCCCTCGTATTCGAGACGCCAGCTCTCCGTTTCCGAAGAGCCGGGCGAAGTATACATCGGATTCTATCCCGGACAAGGGCGCCGTCCGGGGTGCGCCGCCGTCCGAGCCTTCATACCTCACGTCCGTTGCGGTACCCTTTACGTCAAGCGCCCAGTCGGCAAGGCCGGGCGTTGGCTCCTCGGGAGGGTGTACCTCACGGAAAGGCGATAAGTGGATGAAGCGCTCAGGGGTGGAAGGCGTCCGGTGGCTCTTGAGGGCGGCGGCTCTGACGCTGCCCGCGACGTGTCCGCTGGGCTGTATGACCGCGACGCGTTGCTGCTTTCGCGCCGAAGCGTACCGGATCGAGCTCACGCTCGATCCGGCGGCACACCGGCTCCTCGGCCGGACGACGCTCGATCTCGTCGCGGATGTCCCGGTGGATCCTTCGGCGGCCGGGCCGGTCGCGTTCGAGCTTCTGCTCCACCCGGAGTTGAAGGTGCGACGAATCAGTGCCGACACGGCTACGGTCCGCCGCTGTCGCGTCGGCCGCGACATTATCGGTGACGATGGTGTGGAGGAGTTTCACCGGCGCAGGCATGTCGTGGTGCTCGATCACCCGGTCGAGGCGCTATCGCTCGTCGTCGAGTACGACGGCGCGCTCTGGCAGGACGTCGCTGCCGGCGAGAGGCCCGGGGAGATTCACAACTTCGAGATGCGGGCCCATGTCGGCGAGGAAGGCATCTACCTGGGCGGCGGCTACTGGTATCCGCAGCCCGAATTGGCCGACGGGGCTGCCCCAGCAGCGGCCGACTTCACGCTCCTTGTCGACCCGGTGAAAGAGATGGTCTTCGTGGCCGGGGCACAGTCGGACCCGGCGCTCGCGAAGCAAAGCGGCCGGCAGGCCTGGCGGAGCCCGTATCCCCTCGAAAGCATGGTCCTCGTCGGCGGTCGGCATGAGGTGCACCGCAAGACGCACCGCGGCCGAACAATCAGTCTCCACCTCAAGCCCACCCAGGCCGAGCACGTGCAAGGGCTCTTCGAGGCCGTCACGCGAAACCTGGACCGGTACGAGCCTTTGATCGGCCCTTACCCGGCGAGCGAGTTCGCCATCGTCGACAACTTCTTCAGCAGCGGATTCGCCTTTCCCACCTTCACCTTGCTCAGCTCCGCGGTCATCGACATGGGCGAGCGGTCGCAGACCTCCCACGGCTACATCGACCACGAGATGCTGCACTGCTGGTGGGGCAACGGCGTGCAGGTCGATCCGCGCGACGGCAACTGGTGCGAGGCCCTGGCGAGCTACGCGGCCAACTACTACGGCTACGTGCTCGACGGCGACGAGGAGGAAGCCCGCCGGAAGCGTCGGAACTACGCTCATTTCCTCAGCCGGCTCACCGCCGAAGAGGACAAGCCGCTGGGCACGTTCGGGCGCGAGGGCGGCTGCGGCCGGGGCATCGGATACGACAAAGGGGCCGCGGTATTTCACATGCTCGCCCGTCGAATGGGCCAGGACCGCTTCTGGGCCGCCATACGGCGCTTCTCGGCTGAGTATCTCGGCCGCTTCGCATCCTGGGAGGACATTCAGCGCGCCTGCGAGGCGGAGCACGATGGTTCCCTGGAGGCCTTTTTCCGCCAATGGGTCCGCTCCTCGGGGGCGCCGAATTTCGCCATCGATCGCGCCCGATACGAGGAAGCTGATGCTGCCTTGGTGCTGGCGATCTCCCAATCGGAGCCGCCGTTCGAGCTGGATGTGCCGATCCGCATCACCGACGGCGCCGGGCATCAGGACGTGGTTGTTCACGTCGACGATCTGCTCGAGGAAGTCGTCGTGCCCGTCGCGTCGCCACCCGTCTCGGTGGAACTGGATCCGGACTACCACGTGTTTCGCCGGATACCGCTGGAGCACATCGTGCCTACGACCGCGGCAACCCGTTCGGGTGGGCCTTTGACCTGGGTGGTTCCGGAGGGCGAGGTCGCTGATGCGTACGTGGAGATTCAGGAGATGTTCGCAGCCGCCACGGACGAGGATCGAAGTCGCCGGGTGGTGGCCGGGAGCGTCGAGCCGGCGGCGCTGGCGGAGGCCAACGTGCTCATTCTCGGTGATGCGCTGCACGACAAGGCGGTGTCGGCCTTTCTCACCTCGATCGGCTACCCCTTGAAGGCGACCGACGGAGGGTTCCGCTTCGCTGACGTGGTCTATCTGAGCGACGGTGACGCGATCTTGTGCACGGCCGCTCACCCGCACGTGCCCGGCGGCGGCGTCACCGTCCTGTTCGCCAACAGCGAGGCGGCGATTCCTCGTCCGAGGATTATCCCCTTCTACGATCGGAGTGTGGTCATCTTCCGCAGCGGGGTGGCCGTGTCTCGGCACGACCTCGAGTACCGCTCCGTGATCCCGGTTGAGGGCGGGCCGAACGCTGCCTTGCAGGCCCCAGACTCGCGAAGTTAGGCAGCACCATCCCCGGGGAGGTCAGGAACGAGGGCGGGCACACCGCGAGTGGCCTCAGCCCCGACCGAACTTACATGCAGGGGTGGGCGTCGCGTTCCGATAATATCGACGGGTTGCCATCTGCCGGCGTGCACGCCGTCCGGCGCAGTCCGCCGTTCCGCTGTTCGTGGTGGACCGGTCCTTGCACTCCGGTAGAATGTGTGGTGCGACGTGGAGTTGCTTTACGCCGCCCTTACCGGATTCGCCGGGGGAAGTCGCCTTGATGAACAAAGCAGCAATGCCGTTCCGGTTCGTCGCCCTCGCGGCGGCATGTCTCCTGATCGGAGCCTGCTCCGGGATTTCCATTGAGCCGGCGTGCCCGGAGGAGCTGCGCGTGGGCGAGTCCGGACCGGTGTTCGCCAATGCCGAAAACGAGGGAGCGATCGCGACCTACAAGTGGGAGGTGTTTCCCGCCGGGGCGGGCACCTTCGCCGACGCGACGGTCGCCGACACGATGTTGACGGCGGTGAAGAAGGGCGCCGTGGTCGTCCGCCTTACTGCCAGCGACGGCCTGTTCATGGTGGTGTCGGAATGCAGCACGCTGATCCTCGCCCCAGTCGATGTCTCGGTGTCTCTCGAGGCCAGCGGTACGACGGTGGAGGCCGGAGAGGCGGTGACCCTCACCTGCACCAGCACTGGCGACAGCGAAGCGGTTACGCGGGCGATCGAACAGGTCAGCGGCGATGTCGTCGCGCTTTCCGACGTGTCTGAGGGCGTGGTCACCTTCACTCCGGCGGCGGCCGGGACATTGGGGTTCCTCTGCGTCGGCGAGGACGCCGACGGCCAGGAGAGCGATCCCGCGTCGCTCACCATCACCGTGACGGACACGCCGCCGGGCAACAACAACGACAACGACAACGACGCCAACGTCAACGACAATTCGGCGTCCGAGGGCAACGTCAACGACAACAGCGACAACGTTCCGGCGGATAACCAGAACGACAATGGCGGTGGGGGGCGAGTCCCCAACCGCTGATTGGCGCCCTGCGGCGCCGCCCCACCGCGACCGGCCGGTTCGATCCGCCCCTATTCGGGCGCGCCGGATTCAGTCGATCCGCTTGCAGTACCCTTCGACACGTACCGCCCTGAGATTCCGCGTCCAACGGTCGGTCCGGCGACAGCCGACGCGCGGGTTGACGAACTGCCGGTCAGCGGTTAGGTTGAAGTGGAGAGATTGGCTGGAAAACATCAGCTTTCTCACTTTTCCCACAGGAGAGTCACCGATGGCCCATGAACTCCCTCCGTTGCCGTATCCCTTCGACGCCCTCGAGCCGCACATCGATGCCAGGACGATGGAGATTCATCACGGCAAGCACCATGCGACGTACGTGAATAAGCTCAACGAGGCCCTGCAGAGTCACAAGGATCTGCAAGCCAAGCGCGTCGAGGATCTGCTTTCGAACCTGTCGTCTTTGCCCGACGCCATCCGCGGCGCGGTCAACAACCACGGCGGCGGGCATCTGAACCACTCGATTTTCTGGCACAACCTGAGCCCCAGCGGAGGCGGTGCCCCCAGCGGCCCCTTGGCCGACGCGATCAAGGCGACCTTCGGCAAGTTCGACGAGTTCAAGGTCAAGTTCACCGCCGAGGCCGCGGGGCGCTTTGGGAGCGGTTGGGCCTGGCTGTGCGTGGAACGCTCCGGAGCCCTCGTCATCAAGAGCTTCCCCAATCAGGACAGCCCCCTCACCCAGGGACTGAAGCCCATTCTCGGGCTCGACGTTTGGGAGCACGCCTATTACCTGAAATACCAGAACCGCCGCCCGGACTACATCACGGCCTGGTGGAACCTGGTCAATTGGAAAGACGTGGCCGAGCGCTTCGCCAAGGCCAAGTAGCCCGAGCAGATTCGGCCGAACGATGGCGGCGGAGCGGATTCGCCTTGGTCGAGTCCGCCCCGCCGCTTTCGTTCCGGTGAATCGCCTCTATGATTGCGGAGGCCGTTCCGGCGACGAGTGCCCGGCCATGAATACTGACGAACCCGCCTGGACCCCGCCGCTGCTGAAATCACCGCACGCGGTCCCCGACAAGGCCCGCCGCGTACGGCAGATGTTCAACGCCATCGCCCCGCGGTACGAGCGGGTCAATCGCCTGTTCAGTGCCGGCCGGGATGCGACCTGGCGACGTCGAGCTGTGGAGCTGGCCGGGGCCGACCGGGACGACGACGTGCTCGATGTCGCCTGCGGCACCGGCGACTTTGCCCGCGCCTTCGCCGACGCCGGTTGTCGGACGGTGATCGGCTGCGACTTTGCCCACGAGATGCTGCTCCACGCCGCCGACCGCCATCCGGGCACGTCGCGGTGGTGCGAGGCGGACGCCTGCCGGTTGCCCTTCCGCAGCGGTGTGCTTTCGATCGTCTCCTGCGCCTTCGGCGTCCGCAACTTCGCCGATCTGGATGCCGGACTGGGGGAGATGTGCCGTGTGCTGAGGGCGGGCGGCCGCGCCGTCATCCTGGAGTTCACCCGTCCACGCCGCCGCTTGGCCCGCGCCCTGTACGAGCTTTACGCCACCCGGCTGATGCCCGTCGCCGCTTCGCTGATCAGCGGGGACCGGTCGGGGGCGTATCGCTATCTGCCTCGCTCCGTGGTATCGTTTCTGGACGCCGAGCAGATGGGCGCTCGTCTCCGCCGCGCCGGATTCTCGCGGGTGACTGACACGCCGCTGACATCCGGCATCGTCACGGTGTACGTGGCCACGAGGGAATGAGCATGGCCAAAGGCGTCGACCGGATCGACCCCGCCGCCGCGGCAGCCCCGCCGGCGCGGGACCCGGGCAGCGGACCCGAACCGACCATGGACGTCTGGTCGCGCTCCGGATCCAAGTATCGCCTCCGCGCCGTGGTGCTGCTGGCCTTTAACGTGCTGCTCTTCGCCGGGGTGGGCTGCTTTGCCTTCTGGCTCCGCAGCGGAATGGTCTTTGCCCCTTCCGGGGAAGGCTATCGCGACCATTTCGTGCAGACCTTCCACTTCGGCGAGAAGTCGGTGGTGTCGCTGGCCTCCCTGCTGCTCGAGCCCATCAGCGTGCAGGACGTGCCCATGCAGATTCCCATCGTGGGGCTGCTCATGGCGGCGCTGATCTCCATCCCCATCCTGGTCGCTATCCTCTACCGCTTCTGGTCGAGCCTGCCGTTCATCGCCGTGGTGGGGTTCATTGCGGTGATGCCCTGGCTGGCCATTACCCTGCTGGTTTCGTGCGTGGTTGCCACGGTGCGTCCGTTCCGCTCGCGTTTTCGCTTCATGTCGGCGCTGATCGGCCTCGTCCCCGCGGTGGTGTACCTGGTTTTGGCCTGGTCGGGCAGCGCCGAGACCATCGCCGGCAAGATCGATCCGGTGGACCGCATCAAGTTCGTCGCCCCGTGGGTCCTGGCGATCGTTGCGGCAGCGCTGGTGTTCGCCGTGGTGCTGAGCATCTCCCGGATGGTCAACTACCGCCCCGGGGCGATCACCCCGTTGCTGGCGTTGATGTTCGGGCTGCCCGTGGCCTTGTTCGAGTTCCACGTCGGCCGGGACGAACTTCACTATCGGCTTCTCGAAGCCCTCGATCATCACCATTTCGCGGACCTGGACGCCTCGCTCGATCTGGAACGTTCCGTCGCAGAGACCTGGGCCCGTCACCCCGCTCCCCGGCGAAGTTTGCGGGCCATTCGCGAACTGGTCGAAAACCAGTGGCTATTCGGGCTGGCCTCCGACATCGGTCATAGCCGGGCGGCGCTGACGGAGCATCAGGCGGAGGTGGTGGACCGCTGTGATTGGTTCCTCAAGTATTACCCGGAGAGCCGGTATTCGCTCAACGCCCTGTTTATCAGGGCGCGAGCACTGGACATGAGGGTCGATGCGGACGAGTTCCGCAGCACGAATTGGATCCGCTTCTTCGACGACTTCCCCAGCGATGCCTCACGACCGAGCTGGCGGCTGCTCTCCGAAAACGGGGTCAAATCCGTCCTCGGCGACGTGGCCCTGCTCCGCCTCGCTCAATGGGACGCCCGGAGTGGGTTCGTCGAGCGGGCCGCTGCCCGTCTGGAGCGACTTCTCGCCCGGTTGAGCCGCGACGGCGGGCGCGGGGACAACGGGGCGACGGGCGGGGGGAGCTTGCAGAGCGTGCTGGCCCGCGACCTCCCGGAAGCCGGCCTGAACCTCTCCTTCGACAAGCTCGCTCTGGAGGCCCACCGGCTGCACGATCTGTTCACCGCCAACCGGGATCCGATCTACGGATACGATCCACTTAGCGGATCCATGGGACGCGAGACTCTGGTGTGGTACGGTTTGATGGACATTATCCCGCGGCAGCATCCGTACATCGAGAACCTGGAGCGCCTCAAGGCCGCTTATCCCCATTGCCAGATCGAGGATAACATCGACCTGGAGATCGCCAAGACGACCTCGTCGCTCCCCCTGAAGATCGAACGGCTCGAAGCGCTGTTGGTGACATTCCCCGAGGGCGATGCGGTTCCGGAAGCGCTGTTCCGGCTGGGGGTGGCCCACAAGGCTGCGGAGCGGCCGCGGAACGGCGAAGAGCAGTTCGCGCGCCTCTTCGCCGATCACAGCCGGTCGATCTGGACCCGCGAGGCGGCCCGGTACGTTGCTTGGCCACCGGTGGCGCGCGTGACCCGGGCCGGCTCATGAGCGAGGGCCTGCCAACCAAGCGGCTGGTTGTCGGCGTCACCGGGGCCAGCGGTGCGGCCTACGCCCGGCGCCTCTTGGAATGCCTCTGCGGAGCGGGCGTCGACGTCCACTTGGTGGTGACGCCGCTGGGCAGGCGGCTGTTGGCGGATGAACTGGGCATCCGCCAGGTTTCCGCAGTGGCGTTGCTCGGGCACCTCGATGCTCGCCTGACCGTCCATGGGTACCGCGACGTGGGCAGCGTTCTGGGAAGCGGCAGCTTCTCGACCGACGGTATGATCGTGTGCCCGTGCAGCAGCAATTCGCTCGCGGCCATGGCCATGGGGCTGGCCGACAACCTGCTCGACCGAGCCGCCGCGGTTACGCTCAAGGAGATGCGCCGCCTGGTGGTCGTGCCGCGGGAGATGCCGATGAGCCGGATTGATCTGCTCAACGCTCTCCGGCTCAGCGAGGCGGGGGCGATCATCTGCCCGGCGTCGCCGGGGTTCTACATGCAGCCGAAGGGCGTGGAGGATCTGGTGGACTTCGTCGTGGGCAAGATCCTCGACCTGGTCGAGGTGGCGCATGGACTCGACACCCGCTGGCAGGACCAAAGCCCCGAGTCGCGTCATCATCGGGCTACGGGCAACTGATGCGTGCCGTCCTTTCGTCAGTTCACGTCTGGGCCGATATGGTCAAGCTCTCTCACTCGGTCTTCGCTCTGCCGTTCGCAATGATCGCCGCTTTTTTGGCCGGGCGACATCTGGATGGTCGTCGCTGGCCCCATGCCGGGCAGTTGGCGTTGGTCGTGCTCTGCATGGTGGCCGCCCGCAGCGCCGCCATGACCTTCAACCGGATCGTTGACGCCCGAATCGACGCCCGCAATCCCCGCACGGCCATGCGCCCGCTGCCGGGCGGCCGCTTGACCCATGTTGCGGCGTGGTGCCTGTTCGGTTTGTCGGCCGCGACCTTCGCGGTAGGCTGCGTGGGATTCCAAATCTTCTATGACAATCCCTGGCCGATCCTGCTGTCCGGCCCCGTCCTGTTCTATCTGTGTTTCTACTCGTTTACCAAGCGGTTCACGCGATGGTCACACTACTTTCTGGGCACGGCCATCGCCCTTTCCCCCGTGGCCGCCTGGATCGCCGTTCATCCGGCCTCGCTGGGCGTGCCGGCCTTGTTGCTCATGGCCACGGTGGCCTGCTGGATCGGCGGGTTCGACATTCTCTACGCGTGCCAGGACATCGAGGTGGACCGGGCGGAGGGGCTGTTCAGCCTGCCGTCCCGCCTCGGGCCGTGGGGCGCGCTGTGGGTGGCCCGGGCCTCTCACGCTGTGGCGGTAGCCTGTCTCATCGGGCTGGGAGTCGTGTGCGACCTCGGTCCGATCTATGCCGGAGGCGTGCTGCTGGCCGCGGCGCTGCTTGTCGTGGAAAACGCCCTGGTTCGCCCGGGAGATTACCGCAGGGTAAACGTCGCGTTCTTCACGATCAACGGCATCGTCAGCGTGGCCCTGGCCGCCGCCGCCATTATCGACGTGGTTGCCTGGGGGAACGCACCCGCGTGAACGGCGAGTTGGGCGATGGAGGATCTGCCTTGAGCTTGACTGGCGCGAAGCCGCCCCGGTATGTTCCGGCGGACGGCACGAGCCTCCGTTGCCTGTGCAGCACCTGCGATCGCCGGCGGGGGACCGGCATTCCGCAGGGGGGGTGCGGTCGGGCGCCGGGTCTTCCGAGGGGGGCTGCATGACCCGACACGGTTGTTGTTGCGGACTGATCGCGGCCGCGGCGGCTTGGGCCTGCGGCTGCAACGGCCTCATCTGGGAAACCGAGGGCCGGCGCAAGGCGGATCTGGGCGTGGACCCCA
>Ga0214473_10003321_pt1 | contig 19526 bp, 16 predicted proteins | sample RVTome_7_FD_203509 | JGI IMG/M metagenome (GOLD analysis project Ga0214473, IMG submission 203509) | Soil microbial communities from uranium-contaminated site in the Upper Colorado River Basin, Wyoming, United States - RVT98D197 | ecosystem: Environmental > Terrestrial > Soil > Contaminated >... | reverse complement strand
TCCCCAACCTGACTGAGGAATTACATGCTTGGTTGCAGTATTATCACTATGAGCGCCCCCATCTTTCCCTCAATATGCGCCCACCCCTTCAACCAGCAGGTGTGACATTTTAAAGTGAACAATGCGTAGCCTTTACAAAGGCCGTCTATTCCTTTAAAATCGCACTCCTCCACCATATGCAAAGAGGTTTCCTCATGCAAGAATACAACACAGATAGTATTCGTAATATCTCCATGGTCTCACACAGCGGTTCGGGCAAGACGATGCTGGGTGAGGCTTTTTTGTTTTTTACAAAGGCCATCAACCGCATGGGCACAGTGGAAGAGGCCAACACGGTCGGTGACTTTGAGGCGGAAGAACAACGCCGCGGGCTTTCGCTTTCCACCGCCGTCCTACCAATTGAATATCAGAAGCATAAGATCAATTTGCTGGACACCCCCGGCGCGCCCGATTTTGTTGGCGAAACCATTTCCGCGCTCAGTGTCAGCGATGGCGCCCTCGTCGTAGTCGATTCGGTGGCCGGAGTGCAGGTGGGCACCGAGCTGGCCTGGTCTTATTGTGAGAAGTTCAAGCTGCCGCGCTTTGTGCTGGTCAACCGCGTGCACCGCGAATCGGCTGACTTTGAGGCGGCCAAGAATTCGGTGGCGCAGCTGACGGATAAGCGCCTGATTCCCGTGCAAATCCCCTGGGGGCAGGGCGCGAATTTCAAGGGGCTCATCGATCTGCTCGTGATGAAAGCCTTCCCGGTGGGTGGTGGCGCGGCCGTGGAGATTCCCGCCGATTTGGCTGAGGTGGCGAAAAAAGCGCGCATGCAATTGGTGGAGGCCGCCGCCGAGGGTTCCGACAAATTATTGGAAAAATATCTCGAAACAAGTGAGTTGTCCGCCGAAGAAATCATGCAAGGTTTGCAGGGCGTGGTGCGCAACGGCATCTTTATCCCGGTCTTTGCCGCTGATGCCAGCGACCAGGTCGGCATCACTCAATTGCTGGATGCCTTCCTAACCCTGATGCCATCTCCGGCCCAAGCCGCGCCGGCCAAAGCCAAGGGCAAGAGCGGTGAGGAAGAATTGAAAGCCTCTGACGCGGGTCCTCTAGCTGTTTATGTATGGAAGACTACCGCTGACCCGTACGTGGGAAAGATCACCTATGGGCGTGTGGTTTCGGGAAAACTTACAGCCGATAGCCGCGTTTGGAACCAAAACAAAGAACAAGAAGAGCGTTTGGGGACTATCGCGGTGATCCGCGGCAAAGAACAGATACCGGTGAAAACCATTCATGCCGGTGATATTTTTGCCGTGCCTAAGTTGAGCGCGACCGGTACAGGCGACACGCTTTGCGATAAAGGTCATTCACTAACTCTGCCTGTCCCCGAATACCCCAATGCGGTCTATCGGGTGGCTGTGCTGCCCAAGACCCAGGCCGATTCGGCCAAGATGGGCACCACCCTTTCTCGCCTCGTTGAAGAGGATATGACCCTCTCCTGGCATAACGAGGCGTCCACCAAGCAAACGATTCTGCAGGGTATGGGCGACCAGCACATCGACGTAGCTATACGTAAAGCCCACGACAAGTTCCAGGTGGGTTTGGAGACCCATGAACCGGATGTGGCTTACCTGGAGACGATCACCAAGGTGGGCCAATCGGAATATCGCCACAAGAAGCAAAGCGGCGGAGCAGGCCAGTTTGCCGAAGTGCATATGCGCGTGGAGCCCTTGCGCGACCAGGATTTTGAATTTGAGAACAAGGTCGTCGGCGGAGCCATCTCACATAGCTACATGCCCGCTATTGAAAAGGGCGTGCGCTCGGTGATGAACGAAGGCGCCATCGCCGGTTACCCCGTCCAAAAAGTAAAAGCAGTCGTAACCGATGGCAAAGAACACCCTGTGGATTCCAAACCCGTCGCCTTTGAAATCGCCGGCCGCCAGGCCTTCAAGCAGGCCATCAAGGAAGCTGGCCCGGTGCTGTTGGAGCCCATCATGAACGTACGCATCACCGTGCCCGATAACCACATGGGCGACGTAATGGGCGATTTGAATTCTCGCCGCGCCCGCGTGCAGGGCATGGACCAGGAGATGGGACGCTCGGTGATTAACGCCCAGGTTCCGATGGCGGAAATTCTGCGCTATGCCACCACTCTGCGCTCACTTACTGGCGGGCGCGGCGTATTCACCATGGAGCAATCACATTACGAGCAAGTCCCGCCGCATATTGCAGAGGGCATTGTTGCTTCAAGGCAGAAACACGTGAAAGAGGACGAGGAATAACCGCCTCAGCGCATTAATAAAAAACAGGCACAGAGATCTGTGCCTTCGTCTACTTCATTTTTTGTGCAGACCCCCGTGTCGCCCTGAGCGAAGCGAAGGGCTTCCCGAACACGTGAAAGAGCCCGCGGAATAACCGCCTCACCGCATTAATAAAAACAGGCGCATCAGGCCGCGTCCTACGCAATCTCTTTCAAGACACCGGTTGCGTTTCTCTCTTTGGATAAACCGATTGAATGGGATAAAACTCAAAATAATCTTGCTCGTCAAACCAGGCACATTTGAATAACTTCAGCGGCAGCCTGGCATGCGAGGCTAGGGCCAATGCATAAATAGTTAACTGACTGGTAGGTTGGAGTTTGCGCGCCTCGGGTTTGTAGTCAAGGATATGGATATAACCTTGCCGCACTTGCACGATGTCAATGTGCCCTGTAATGGGTGTCTCCTCTTCAGTAAGTGGCAAATAAAAGCCTTTCTCATGAAAATACTTAACGTTCTCCGAGGTAAGATACACGGGAACTTCACAGGCGATTGTAGAACTATCATTGATCAGCATAAAGTCTTCGATTTGCTTGTGACGCTCCCGATTGCTTTGGGCGAGCAGAAGTCCATGGCTCGCCAATTGGTTGGCTAAGTTCTCTTTTCGCTTATTGGCAATTTTCAGAAATCGCAGCTTGATCTGAGAGGAACGCCAAGACTCTTTGCTCGAATCAACCGTATCCGCAGGTTGCTCAAAGAGGCGATGAGGGAATCGGGGGTTATTTATAGAAAGCAGATATTCACGGAGACGATGATAATCTTCGGGTCGCGGCAGAATTCCCTGCAATAGCTCGAGTTTTGCCTGATGATATTTATAGACATATACCTGGCGATGTTTTAACCGTCGGGCCGAGACCATTTGGTTGGGAAAGCAGAGTTTGATGGCCTTTGTACGCAATTTGTTGAAGGTGCATAATGAAGAATAGCGCGTAATCCAGGATGAGATCGTCCGTTGTGAAACTCTAAGGGAATATCGCGCCGAAAGCCTTTCAGCCACAGACGTTTGCGAGTACCCAAGATTGTAGAGGCTGAGCGCCTTTAGAATAATGGTGGGCGGGTATTTCGCCCCTGGAATCCCTCCAAATGTAAAATACCTATGGCAAGCCTTGCACAGATAACGCGGAGCCAGGCGATATTGGTTCTTGCGGGCTCCCTTGCGGATGATTTTTTTAGAATGGCAATTGGGACAAAAGGCGGGTTCAGAACTTGAAGCCATAATTCAAGTATATAATGGAATAAGAACTTGGGAGCCGAGGAATGCTAGAAAGAAATAGCCAAAAGCGCCAAAGAATGCTGATATGGCGGGTGCCGAAGATTGCTGATCGGTTCGGATACCGCTTCCCGGCTTTGAAGCACCCGATGAGGCAATTTACGCTTGAAAAGCGCCGAGGATGGCTAAAACGCAAATTTTACGTTTTAGTACTTACAGTCTCAGTTTAGCTGCAATTGTAGCTATTGCCGTGGCATGTGCCACAGCCCCGGACACCGTGGTGCCGCCAATCATGGACAATCCGCCCGTTCTCACCGCAACCCAAAGGCCGACGGAAACGCCAAAGCCCACCCCCACCGCTACAGAAGTAATTCCCAAATATGATCTGTGTGCCGATTGGGGGGAAGCCAGCCAGTGCCCGATTCCGTGGGAGGATATTAAAAAAGGAGTGCCGGGAGACATTGCCAGGCTTACGGGTCAGCCGTTTCCGGACACGGCATATAACACCGGCAGAATTTACCTGCAAGACGATGGGAACGGTTTTGTTTATCTGACCTGGGGCTTTTGGGGAGACCCGGAAGACAAGGATTACCGGACCCGCCCGGAAACAAGACCGTACCGCTGGGTGGGGTTTTTTTCGACAACGGACGATAAGGGGCGCGACTATTTAGGAGCGGTTCAAGAGTGGCTTAACCCAAGCGGGAGAATTTCATATCTAACGTATATCGCTTCTTCTTTCGAGCCGGGTGATACATACTGGAGGCAGATGGCTGTAGGTTTCCCAATGGTTAATACCGGATTTTGGACCAGTGAAAATTGCGAGACCGATCTTTATGATTGCGAAGTCATTCTTGACGAGGAAACAAACTCCCTGCTTCGCACGTGGGCGGAAACAGGAGAAATTCCCGAGGAGCTGGAAGAAAGGGTATTGATTCCGAATAACTCTACTGATCCGGTCTTTATGCCGCTGACACCGTAGTTCTGCATTTGGCCCCTTTTATTTTTTTGCGCGTTCGGTCTATACTATTTTTATTATTGGCTTTTCAGGTAAAAAAAAACAGCTCCGGTTCGAGCAATTGGAGAATGTGCTTCCTGCTTACAAAGTAACTGTTGTGGAACCGGTTGCTATTGTGATGGGCGACGTTTTACGGTTGTAGTGTGCCCCGGGGAGCGCTGCTACGGCAACCTCTCGACCACCGTCAAATATTGTGAAATTTTCGGCTAGTGCAATGATAGTTCCAGGGTGAACATCAAATGACGTTTTAATTCTATCGCATCATGTTTCGCCCTCCCCTGCTTATTTTGGTGCTAGTTTGTCAAATTAAGTACTAATTGTTGTTGTGAATCCCCTTAAGCCTCTCGCCACTAACGACAACTTCTAGCCGATCACCTGCAGCTCGCGTGGGAAGCTTGTCAAGGTCCTCGCCCCGTCTTTGGTGATCACCACATTGTCCTCGATGCGCACCCCGCCGCGGCCGGCCAGGTAAATGCCCGGTTCCACGGTGAAGGTCATGCCCGCGGCGAGCGGCAGCGCATTGCCGGCGCGCATGTAAGGCTCTTCATGGCCCTCCATGCCCAGGCCATGGCCGGTGCGATGGGTGAAGTATGGACCGTAACCCGAATCTTCAATCACCTCACGCGCGGCCTCATCCACCGCGGAACAGGGCGCGCCCGGCTTGGCGGCCTCGCGGCCGGCTTGGTTGGCCAGCTTCACGATCTCGTAAATGCGCTTGAATTCCTCGTCGATTTCACCCACGAAAAACGTGCGCGTCAGGTCGGATAGATAGCCCTCGTAGCTGGCGCCCCAGTCAAAGAGCAGCAGATCGCCTTTTTGCAATTTGCGCTCGCTAACCGTCGCGTGGGGGTTGGCGCTGTTTGGGCCTGCGCCCACGATAGGCGCAAAGGGCAATTCCGGGTCGCTGCCGTGTGCATATAGCTGCTGCACGAGCTCGGAGGCGATTTCTTTCTCGGTCATGCCCACTTTGACCTTTGGCAAGGTGGCTTTCAGGGCTGCTTCGGCAATTTCCACGGCGCGCTGCATGGCGGCTATTTCACCTTCATCTTTGTGCATGCGCATTTGGGCGATGAGCGGCTCCGCGGCCTCGAACTTGGCTCCCGGGAAGGCCCCTTCCAAATAGCGCAGCTCCATCACTCGCATGCGCAGCCCTTCCACGCCGACGCGTTTGGCTGCGCCCAGCAGCTTGGCAGCTTGATTAAAACTTGCCTGCCAATGAGTTGGATCTTCACCATATGTGACCGCGCGCAACTCGTAGCCAACGCCCTCCACTTTGCCCTTTTCGAATTCGGGCAGCACCAACACTGGGGATTGCTTGGGCGCCATCAACACAACGGCAGGGCGTTCCATCAAATGGAAATGCAAGCCGGTGAAATAGATTTGGCTTGGCCCGGCGTTCAGCGCCAGCGCATCCAGGCCCTGTTTTGACAACAAATCGGCGAGGTTAGTTTGTCGTTTAGCTAAATTCTCAGCGGCATGTGGGCTGGACATCTCTCTCCGTTGTAGGGATGGGGAGAATTATAGTTTAGGTGGTATTCTCGGCTATATTTCGCCGGAGAGATAGGCGCGCGTGCGTTTATCTTTGGGGGAGACCAACATTCTTTTCGCCGGCCCGGCTTCCACTACTTCCCCCAGGTACATGAACACTGCATAATCGGCCAGGCGGCGTGCCTGGCGCAGTTCGTGCGTTACTATCACTGTTGTGTATTGTTTTTTTAATTTTTTTAGAAGGCTTTCGATGAGCTTCGCCGAGATGGGATCCAGTGAGGAGGTGGGCTCATCCCCGAGGATTACTTCCGGCTCCACGGCTAAGCCGCGCGCCAGGCATAGGCGTTGCTGCTGCCCGATGGAGAGATCTCGCGCCGGGGCATGCAGCCGGTCCTTGACCTCTTCCCATAACCCGGCTATTTCCAGATAATGCTGCACCAGCTTGCGCATCTTCCTGCCCCGGCTCAGCTTGTGAATGCGTAACCCGTAGGCCACATTGTCATAGATGGACATGGGCAATGGAAATGGCCGTTGCGCGATCAGTCCCACTTTTGTACGTACTTCAGTAACCTCCACCTCGGGCGCGTAAAGATCAATGTCATCCAAGAGAACTTCACCGCTGACCACGGCATCATCGGTGAGATCGTGAAAACGATTCAAACTTTTAAGCAGCGTGGATTTGCCGCAGCCTGAGGGTCCGATGATGGCGGTGATTTGTTTGCGCGGGATGTCCAGGTTCACGTCTTTGAGAGCCGAGACCTTTTTATAGGAAACGTTTAAATTGCGAATTTTGATGTGTGCTTCCACCGTCAGACCTTTATTATTTAATCACGTTGCGGCTCAGGCGCCGCGCAAGTGCCCGTGAAATCAAGCTGATCAAGAGGATCAAGACGGTGAGGATGAGCGCCGAAGCGTAACCCCGCGCGCGCACCTCTGGGAAAGGAGACCCCAATTGGAAAAATACCGCCAATGGCAAGGAGGCCGCCGCGTTACCCAGCGAAGTCGGGATGCGATCGCTGAAGCCGGCCGTAAAGAGCACCGAAGCTGCATCGCCGATGCCGCGGCCAAAGGCCAGCAAGACAGCCGTTACCAGGCCTGGTAACGTTTGGCGAATGATCACCCCTCGCGCCGCTTCGAGCCGTGTGGCGCCTACCCCCAGCGCGGCAAAGGTGAGGTCTTCGGGCACCAGGCGCATCACTTCATCCATGGCGCGCACCATAATCGGAATTTCCAGCAAAGTCAATACAAGTATTCCGGCACCGAGAGAGGCGCGTAATCCCAGGGCGATCATGATCGTAAAACCAAATGCGCCGTAAACCAAAGAGGGAATGCCCCAGAGCACATCCAGCGTAAGGCGGAAGAAAGATGCCAGCCGTGTTCCTCTGGGCGTGCCGGAAGTATATACATTGATGCCAAACGCGATCGGCAAGCTGATGAGGAACGCCAGCAAGGTCCCGCCCCCCGCTAAAAGTAGCGACCCCACAATGGCATTCAGCACCCCGCCCTCCCCTCCCAGGAAAAACCCGCCTTCCGGGGTTTTGGTAATTAAGTCAAGATTCATGGCTGGCAAACCCTTGATAAAGATGGAAACCAATATAGCTGCCAAAATAAGCACCAATGCCATGGAAGACAGGATCATCAAAATGCGCATGACCAGGTCTTCGATGTGAGCGAGGGTCCAGCGTTTTCTCATACTTTAGCTCTTCGATTGGCTCTAACTAAAACGAGTGCCGCGCCGAGATTAAAGATCAAAACAATGACCAGCAATAATAACGCAGCCCCCATCAGCGCCGAATCATAAAGCGGAACCGACATCATTTCGCCATAGTTGTTCGCAATGAGGGCGGTAAGAGGGTAGGCGGCATCGAAAATCGAGTGAGGAATTTGCGGAGTGTTTCCCACCACCATCATCACGGCCAGGGTCTCGCCGAAGGCGCGCGAGAGGCCCATCACCACCGCGGCAATGATGCCTGGAAGCGCCCGGGGAACGACTACCCGCCTGACGGTTTGCCAACGGGTAGCCCCAAGTGCGAACGAGGCGTGGCGCAGGCCCTCCGGAATGGCGCGTAGCACCTCGATGGAAATAGAAATGATTACCGGAGAAATCATGACCGCCAGCACGATGCCACCCGCGGCGACGGAGTAACCGGTGGGGTTGGTGGCGGCGAATAAAGAAATGCGGCCTAACCAGCTCGAGAGAAAGGAAGAAATTTTGGGGACGGCGGGCACGATGACTAACAGCCCCCAGACGCCATAGACTACAGAAGGAATGCCGGCCAGCAAATCAATGGCGGGCAGGATCGCTCCCAAAGAACGGCGCTTTGCATATTCGACCAGGTAGAGCGAAGTCAGAATGCAGGGCGGCACGGCCAGCAAAAGCGCCAACACGGTTACCCACAATGTTCCATTAATAAAGGTCAGCAGCCCAAATTGGCCTTGTGAAGGTTTCCAGACCGTCCCGCTCAACAATTGCCAAATGCTGGACTGGGCAAAGATGGGTTGCGTGCGCACGAAGAATCCTATTGTCATCATCAACAGCAGGAATAAAGGCAGACTGGCTGCCAGGCGGTAATTCCTGGCAGCCAGTTTGTCTTGCCGGATCCGGCGGGCCTGCGTTTTATTTTTTAGCTCTTCGTCGTTGCGCGGGCGCGCCATATCGTAGAACCTGTTTTATGGTAGTTTCGCCAATTGAGCGGCAAGCTCTTCATCGGTGAGCAGTACATAACCGGCCTCATTCACAAAAGCTTGTCCTTCGCCGAGCATCCACCGTAAGAATTCAAGTGTAGCACCACTTGGCACGCCGTTGGTAACTACGTACAACAAACGCGCAGGTGGAGAAGGATAGTCCCCGCTTAGGATGGCTTCCACTGCTTCTGTGCGGGTTTCAAGGAACTCGTGCTCTTCGATCTCGCCGTTGGCGTTGATATCGATGGGGGCCACCACGGCACCCGCCAGCGGTGTACCGGCTGTGAAGTCATAAACAAAACCCAAATTGTTGTAGCCGATGCCTAATGGGTCATTGAGCACGGCTTGCAAAAGGCCCGGGTCGCCGTCGACTCCGATGCCGTGCAAGTCCTCCTGCGCGGTTCCGCCATAGAACTTAGCGATCATCTCGGCCGCTCCCGCAGAATCGGAACGCGTGTATACGTTGACCGGGTCGGAGATGGAGGGGTCGCCAAGCATGTCACCCCAGGTAGTGAATTCCTGAGTGATGTAAAGCTTGTTCAGTGCTTCGGTAGTTAGGCCCCTGGCCACGATCTGTTGGATGTAGGGGTTATCCGCGCTCACCACCACAAAGACCGCATCGCGGGCCACTGCAAAACCGGCTGCGCCCCGCTCGGTTTCTTCGGACTTGAGTTCGCGGGAGACCATGCCAAAATCTGTGGCGCCTGCCAGCACATCGGAAATACCCTTGCCGGCCCCTCCGGCGGTTATGTCAAAACTGACCTCGGGGTGCACAGCTCGGTATTCTTCTGCAAAACGCTGCATCAAGGGATAAAGGGCAAAGGCTCCTGAGGTTGATAGCGTAACCTCCTCGGCGCCGCTTGGTGAATCCGCTTGCCCGCCGCACGCGCTTAGGATCAAGCCCGCTAGCAAAGTCAGGTTAAACAAAATGCTGTGTGTTCTCATGGTGGCTCCTTTTAGGATTGCGCTGGCCCTGCCCGCATATTCTAACTTCTGGCGCTAGTCTTGCTGGCCTGTTTTGTTCAGTCAGGGGGCTGATAAGCCGAACGTCGGCCTCCTGTCAAGCCGTTTTCTTGACTTTGAAAAAGCGAAAAATGTAAGGATTGCAGTTGCGAAAATTATCAATTAGAATAGAGCATCAATGATGATTGCCGCCGCCATCACCCCCAAAGTTCAAAGGCGCATTCGCCAGCTTGGTTTTCGCTTTACTCCCCAACGCGAACTGATTCTCAAAGTGATCACCAAGCTCGGTCAATATGCAACTTTCGATGAGATCTTGCGCGAGGTACGTCTCGCATCACCAAATGTCAGCGCCGCCACGGTGTATCGAACTTTGGAAACCTTCAGCCGCTATCGTCTCATCCATGGGAATGAGATCGCCGGGGGCAAAGTGTATGAGGTGGCCAGCGAAGATGAGCATCATCACTTAATTTGCCATAAATGCTGGGGCGATATCCGCGTCGAAGACGCGGCTGTGCGCAAGCTTTTCGAGCAACTGGAATCGCAGACCGGCTTTCTTGTTCTTGGTGAGCACTTTATTTTTATGGGTCTCTGCCCCGAATGCCGCCGCAAAGAGGGGGATACCCTGGGCCGCTTTTCCATCCATCCCAAATTTCGTTCCAAAACCCAGCAAAGGAGTAAGAAAAATGTATAAACCCAATTCAACGCTTCTAAGCAAGGGCCTCGCCCTAGCCCTGTTATTCGTGTTTGCTTTGATGCTTAGCGCTTGCGCTCCCGCTGCTCAACCAGGGGGCACCCTCAGGGTGGCCATCCAACCGCTGGTGCAGACCGATCCCGCGCTGATCTCTTCGGATGCCGAAGTTCTAGTGGCGAACAGCGTCTACGATTACCTCGTGGATATCGATTCGCTGAATAACAACCCGGTGCCGCGCCTGGCCGCGGATTGGGAAGTCAGTGATGATGGCTTGACCTACACCTTCACCTTGGCCGATGGGGTCAGTTTCCACGATGGCAGCCCACTCGCCGCCGAAGACGTAGTGTGGACCTTTGATCGTTTGCGAGATCCGGCTGCAGAGTACGCCACTTCGAGTCTGTACACCAACATAGCCACCATCGAAGCCACCGGTCGACTGGAAGTGACTTTCACTCTGACCCAACCGAATCCATTTTTCCTTTACGACCTAAGCGATAACCATGCCTTAATTATTAAATCGGGCACCACCGAGGCCACCGACTTTAACGGTACTGGTCCTTTCACGGTGGAAAATTACAGCCCTGAGGATCGCATCGTGTTGGCAGCTAATCCAGCTTACTTTGTGGAAGGCCAACCCGGGTTGGACCACGTCGAGATCATTTTCTTTGCGGATGAAGGCGCCATGGTGGATGCACTGCGCGGCGGCCAGATCGATCTGGTGCTGCGCATGAGCACGCCGCTCTATGAAAGCTTGCAAGATGTAGAAGGCATCCAAACCACGGTGATCAATACAAACGGGTTTGACCTTGTGCGGCTTCGTTCCGACCGAGAGCCGGGCTCGGATCCGCGCGTCATCCAGGCCATGAAGCTGGCCACGGACCGCGAGTCCATTCTGGAGTTGGTGCAGCAGGGCTATGGCGCGCTCGGTAACGACATCCCCATCGGCCCGCTTTACACCAGCTATCATGACCCCAATGTACAACCGCCTGCCCGCGATGTGGAAGCGGCGCGCGCCCTGTTGGCTGAGGCCGGTTATGCGGATGGCTTGGACCTGACCATGCATGTACCCAACACCGGTGGCCGCCCTGATCTGGCCGCGGTGTTGAAAGAACAATGGGCGGAAGCTGGGATTAACATCGAGATCAGTGTCGAGCCCGAGGAAATTTACTATGGGGAGGACGGCTGGTTGGAAGTGGACCTTGGCATCACCGGCTGGGGTTCGCGCCCTTACCCGCAGTTTTATCTGGACACGATGCTCGTGACCGATGCAGTGTGGAACGAGTCGCATTTCTCAGATGCCGAGTTCGACGGACTGGCTGAAACTGCCGGCACTACTTTGGATGAGAATGAGCGCATTGAAGCTTATTCCCAAATTCAGCAACTGCTGGCCGAACGCGGGCCGGTGATCATTCCCTACTTCTTCCCCGTGTTCGGCGCCATCAGCGACCAGTTCACTGGTTTCCAGCTGGAGGCTTTTCCCGGCCGCACCGACCTGCACACGATCAGTTTCAAGTAAGGCATTGTCTTGGGATTGAACACCCGAGTCAAGGCTGCGAGCGCTGCCCCTGTTCAGGGGCAGCGTTTCTTTTCTCTTTTGCGGGGCTTATTCCGTCGCCCGGCCCACGGGTTTGGCACCTTCATCTTTTTGCTTTTTTTCTTGTTGGCCTTATTTGGCAGCGTCCTTGCGCCCTACGGCGCCAATGAACAAATTGTGCACGACGTCCGCCAAGCGCCGTCGGCCGGCCATTGGTTTGGTGTGGATCATTTGGGCCGCGACGTGTTCAGCCGCGTTATCTTGGGAGCGGGCGATATCTTTACCCTGGCAGGCATCGGCACCTTGTTGGCTGTTGTCATCGGCACCAGCCTGGGTTTGCTCAGCGGCTATCGCGGCGGTTGGTTCGATGAACTGCTTATGCGCTTCTTCGACAGCCTGTTAGCGCTTCCCGCGCTTTTATTAGCTTTGCTGTTGCTCGGCAGGTTTGGACCCTCGCGTCAATCTGTGTTGCTAGTGATCGTGGCCGTCTATATCCCTATCGTGGCGCGGGTGGTGCGCAGTGTAGTGCTCTCGGTGAAAACGCGCGGCTATATCGAAGCCGCCCGCATTCAAGGCGAATCCTCAGCGCGCATCCTTTTCCGCGAAATTCTGCCGGCGGTCCTGCCCGCGCTGGCGGTGGAAGCCGCGCTGCGCTTTTCTTACGCCATCTTCCTGGCCTCTTCCTTGGGCTTTCTTGGGGTGGGGGTGCAGCCGCCCAGCCCGGATTGGGGCCTGATGGTGAATGAAGCCCGCGATACCGTTTCGCAGACACCCTGGGCGCTGTATTTCCCAGCGGGAGCAATTTCTCTGTTGGTCATTTCCGTGAACCTGATGGCCGATGGTTTGAAGCAAGCCTTTCAAGTCGAAGTGCAGATCTAACATGGCTGCCCAGAAGCCACTGCTTGAGATAAAAGACCTGACTGTTTCTTATCGGGTGGGCGACCGCACGCTGGACGCGCTGCAAGAGGTCAACTTAAGCATCCGGCCTGGGCAGGCGGTTGGCCTGGTGGGAGAAAGCGGCTCTGGAAAATCCACCCTGGCGCTGGCCGTGATGCGCTATCTGCCAGCCAACGCCTTGACAAGAAAGGGGAGCATCGAGTTCGCCGGGCGCGAGATGCTGGCGCTTTCCCAAGATGAGCTGCGCGGCTTGTGGCGCCGTGAACTGGCTTTTGTGCCGCAGAATCCCGCCACCGCGCTCAATCCTTCCATGCGCGCTGGGGAACAACTGGCCGAGGCGCTGCGCCTCTATGGCTCCACTCCCGAGGAGGCTCGCGCGCTTTCGATCGATTTATTGAAGCAAGTGCGCATTGCGGATGCGCCGCGAGTGGCGCGCGATTACCCCCACCAACTCAGCGGCGGCATGCAGCAGCGTGTGATGATCGCGCTGGCGTTAAGCGGAAGGCCAAAACTCTTGGTGTTGGATGAACCCACTACTGCATTGGATGTGACTACCGAAGCGGTTATTTTAGATCTACTTCGCGAAGCAGCGGCGCAGCAAAATACATCCATGCTGTATGTCACACACAATTTGGGCGTGGTGGCCAAGCTCTCCGATCGCGTGGCGGTGTTGTATGCCGGCGAACTGGCCGAGGATGGCCCCACCCAAGACCTCTTCCGCCAACCCCTGCATCCGTACACGCGCGGCCTCTTGGATAGCGTGCCGCGCCTGGGCCAGCGCAAAGATGTGAAACCGTTGCAAGGCATTGAAGGGGCGCTCCCTGCGCTGGGAGCGCCCATAGATGCGTGTGTGTACGCGCCGCGCTGCCCGCTGGCCATCGAGATTTGCTGGCAAAAACGCCCGGCGCTCGACGCGCCAACGGCGCAGCGAGCCGTACGCTGCCATCGCTGGCCGGAGATCTTGGCCGGCGAAGTATCAGCCAACCGTGAACCAACGATTAGGCTAAAAACTGCGCAGCGCACCGCAGAACCCGTATTGAAAGTCAATAATCTTGAAGTCGACTATCCATTGCCGCGGTCAATAAACGAATTCCTGAGCCGCGCCCCGCGCCGCGCGGTACAGGCGGTGCGCACCGTGAGCCTGGTAGTTAACTCAGGGCAGACGCTCGGCATTGTCGGCGAGAGCGGCAGCGGCAAAACTAGCTTGGCGCGGGCGCTGGTTGGGTTGGCGCAACCACACGCCGGCCAGATCGAGTTGTTGGGACTGCGCTTGCCTGTTCGACTCAACCAACGCAGCCGGGAGCTGCTTTCTCATGTGCAAATGGTTTTTCAAAATCCCGAAGAAGCACTCAATCCGTATTTGACCGTTGGGGAATCTCTTGCCCGCCCCCTGATCAGGTTGTCGGGGCAGAGCGCGGCTGAAGCCAGGCAGCGCGTGCCAGGATTGCTGGCCGCGGTGCGCCTGCCCGCAGATTATGCGGGCCGCTACCCCGGGCAGCTCAGCGGGGGCGAGAAACAGCGCGCGGCCATTGCACGCGCCTTCGCCAGCCAACCCGATCTGCTCTTGGCGGATGAACCCGTTTCTGCTTTGGATGTGTCGGTGCAGGCCGCTATCCTGAATCTGCTCGCTGAATTGCAGCTCGAACAGCAGAACGCTTTGCTGCTCATCGCCCACGATATCGCCGTGGTAGGTTATTTGGCTGACCAGATCGCGGTGATGTATCTGGGGCAGTTCATGCAGTTCTCACCGGCCGAAACTATTTTCGACCCGCCTTATCATCCCTATACCGAAGCGCTGCTTTCCGCAGTGCCGCCTCCTGATCCTTTTGTGCAGCAAGAGCAGATTCGCTTGGAAGGCGAGTTGCCCAGTGCAGTCGATCCACCCACGGGCTGCCCCTTCCACACGCGCTGCCCGCGCTTTTTAGGCGACATTTGTGTGAATGAGCTCCCGCCCTGGCGCGAGACCAAAGACGGCAAGCGCATCTTTTGCCACATCCCACTCGAAGAATTAGAGCGAACGCAAGAACCCGTGCTGCTGTTTGGGGCAAAGCCGGCAGGCGAATTATGACCATATACATTTTGCGTCGCCTCGCCTTCTTGGGTTTGACCTTATTGCTTACCTCGCTGCTCATCTTCATCATTACCCAGCTATTGCCGGGCAATGTCTGCCGCGTGATACTGGGCCGCGAGGTGGGCCAGGCCGCGTTGAATGCCTGCCGCGTAGATTTGGGTTTGGACCAACCCCCGTATGTTCGCTACCTCACCTGGCTCGGGGATTTCCTGCGCGGGGATTGGGGTAACTCTTACAGCACGGACGCGGAGATTAGGCCTTTGGTCACGGGGCGGCTGGGCAACTCGCTGATGCTGGCGGGCTTTACGATGCTGGTCGGCGTACCGGTTGCGGTGGCTTTGGGCGTGATCGCCGCCTTGAATGAGGGTCGTGTGTTAGATAACCTCATTAGTGTGGCCGCGCTGGCCGTAGTGGGCTTGCCGGAATTTGTCACCGGCATTTTCCTGATACAGATTCTTGCTTTTCGGTTGGGTTTGCCGGCCAATTCTTCTATCCGGGAGAGCGCCGGTTTCTTCGAGGCTTTACCCAGCCTGATCTTGCCGGCGCTGACCGCCACTTTTGTGTTGCTGGCTTATGTGGCCCGCCTCACCCGCGCGGGAGTTTTGCAGGAGTTGAAGCAAGCCTACGTTCGCACCGCTGAACTCAAAGGGTTGCCGCGCCGAACTGTGATCCTTAAGCACGTGCTGCGTAACGCACTGCTTCCTACCATCACCGTGGTAGCGATCAGTTTCGGCTGGCTGATCAGCGGCTTGGTAGTGATCGAGAATGTGTTTAATTACCCCGGCCTGGGGCGCTTGATGGTCTTTGCCATCACCCGCCGCGACCTGCCCCTGTTGCAGGCCATCAGCCTGGTGGCCGTGTTGGGCTTCGCCTTGGCCAACCTGGCCGCCGATCTGCTCTATGCGGCGCTCAACCCGCGCATTCGTGTGGGTCAATAAGAGATTGGAGTTCTATGGTTGATATTAATAAGACCTTGGTAGATGGAGGAATTCTTACAGGTTTTTTCCTTGCCCTGATTCTCGGCCTTGCGATCTACAACCCGCGCCTGTTCCTGAACAAATCTGATGTGCCTGCCGATATCTTCGCCGCGGTCCCACCCAAGACAGAAAAGGAAAAACGGCAATCCAAATGGCTGGGCATTCCTTTATTTCTTTTGTTAATTGGCGGCCCGCTTTATTCAACCTACACTTTATCCTTACAAAACCCCGGCCTGAGCTTTTTCCCTCTTTTTTGGCACGCCTTCGTGGTGCTGCTGATGCCAACACTGGGCGATTTGATCTTGGTTGATTGGCTCTTGCTAAACACGATCACTCCCCGTTTTTTCGTGTATCCCGGCACCGAAGGATTTGCGGGCTATAAGGATTACGGCTTTCACCTTAAAGCCCACCTGCGCTTCTTCCCCATATTGCCGCTTGGTGCGGCAATTACTGCGGCGATCGTACAGCTTATCAGTTAGGTTAGGGGATCACAAAGAGCGGCTTCTTAGTTTGCTTAACTTTGCCGCTTTTAGGCAGGGAGCTTACTTGTCAGTTCAACGATGCCGCGAATCTGCAGCAGCTTCATAGGGCAGGCGGATTTGTCCAGCAAGTAGCAATCGAACTCATGAGAACAAGTTCGCTGAATGATCCTCTTAGGCTGATCCTGGAAGAAGTCTGAGGGATATACGATTTGGCTTTCTATTTTGACCGGTATATCATAGTGGGGGCAGGCAAACACAGTTTCTTGCAGACGTAGCTGAACTGGAAAACGCATAGGTACCTCCAGGGTGTTCTTTCCAGTATATAGCCTTATTCAAACCGTGTTGATGAGCTAAGTACCTGTTTAGTGGGGACGTATGTCATTCTCTTGGCTAGGGAGGACTTGCTATTCTGGAAGGGCCATCAAGCGCCAAATGGTTAAATTTACTTGTTCAAGGTGGTAACAATGTCAAAGAAAACATTAATTGTAGACGGCAACGAGGCGGTAGCTTCAGTCGCCTATCGCACCAACGAGGTGGTGGCTATTTACCCGATCACCCCCGCCTCGCCCATGGGCGAATACGCTGACCAATGGGCAGCCGAAGGCAAGCCCAATGTTTGGGGCACGGTGCCCGCGGTGATCGAGATGCAAAGCGAGGGTGGCGCGGCCGGGGCGGTACACGGCGCCTTGCAGACCGGCTCGTTAACCACCACCTTTACCGCCTCCCAGGGCCTTTTGCTCATGGTGCCCAATATGTACAAGATCGCCGGCGAGCTCACGCCGGCCGTTTTCCATATAGCCGCTCGCTCGATCGCCGCCCAGGCGCTATCCATTTTTGGCGACCACAGCGATGTGATGGCTGCCCGCCAAACAGGCTGGGCCATGCTGGCTTCCGGGTCGGTGCAAGAGGCGATGGATCTGGCGCTGATCGCGCAGATGTCCACTCTGGAAACACGCATTCCCTTCCTGCATTTCTTTGACGGCTTCCGCACCTCGCATGAGATCAACAAAATAACTCCGATCAGCGATGAGATTATTCGTGACCTGATTCGTGAAGATTGGATCCACGCCTTCCGCTCACGCGCCCTTTCCCCCGAGCATCCCGTGTTGCGCGGCACGGCCCAAAACCCGGACGTGTTCTTCCAGGCCCGTGAAACGGTGAACCCCTATTACGAGCGCTGCCCCGAGATGGTGCAGCAGGCTATGGATCGCTTTGCTGCAGAGACCGGCCGTCAGTACCACCTCTTCGATTATGTGGGTGCGCCCGATGCAGACCGTGTGATCGTGATCATGGGCTCGGGCGCAGAAGCCGCGGAAGAAACCGTAGAAGAACTACTGCGCCGCGACGAAAAAGTGGGCGTGCTCAAGGTGCGTTTATATCGACCCTTCGCGGCCAGGCATCTGCTGGCTGCGCTGCCCAGGATGACGCATTCCATTGCCGTGCTGGACCGCAGCAAGGAGCCGGGCGCGATGGGTGAGCCGCTTTATCTCGATGTGGTTTCGGCGCTGAGCGAATCGTGGCTGGGTGTGGCTGCCCCGCGCGTGATTGGTGGCCGCTATGGCCTCTCATCCAAAGAATTTACCCCGGCCATGGTCAAAGCCGTCTTTGACGAGTTGCGCAAGGTAAGCCCCAAGAAGCATTTCAGCGTAGGTATCAAAGACGATGTCTCCATGCAAAGTCTGAAGGTTGAAGGTGGATTTTCCGCCGAAAAGGCAGATGCCTATCGCGCCATTTTCTTCGGCTTGGGGTCGGATGGCACCGTGAGTGCGAATAAGGCCAGCATCAAAATCATTGGCGAAGAAACGGACAAATTTGTGCAAGGCTATTTTGTGTATGATTCGAAGAAAGCCGGCACGGTCACCGAATCACACTTGCGCTTTGGCGATAACCCCATCAAGTCTACCTATTTGATCGAACAAGCCAACTTCCTGGCCTGCCACCAAAGCAACTTCCTCGAAAAGTTTGATGTGCTCAAGAAAGCTGCCAAAGGCGCCACTTTCCTGCTGAATAGCACCCATGGCCCCGGAGAACTTTGGAATGAACTCCCATTGCGCGTGCAGCAACACATCATTGCTAAGCAGCTTAAGGTGTATGTGATTGATGCCTACCGTGTCGCCGAAGAGGCCGGCCTTGGCAAGCTCATCAATACCATCATGCAAACCTGCTTTTTCGCCATCAGCCAGGTCATTCCCAAAGAGCAGGCATTAGCGAAGATCAAGCAATCCATCAAGAAAAGTTATGGCAAGCGCGGCAGCGCCGTGGTGGAACAAAATATCCGCGCGGTGGATATGGCCCTGGCCCATTTGCATGAGGTTCCGATTCCTGAACGAGTAAGCGCCGCGGCGGATATGCGCTGGGAAATGTCGAAGGAAGCCCCCGAGTTCGTGCGCGACGTGCTCGGCGCAATGATCGAACGCCGCGGCGACACATTGCCTGTAAGTTCTTTCCCGGTAGATGGCACCTATCCTACGGGAACCACCCAATGGGAGAAACGCAGCCTCTCGATGGAAATCCCGGTTTGGGATGCGGAAGCCTGTATTCAGTGTGGTAAATGCGTATTCGTGTGCCCGCATGCAGTGATTCGCGAAAAGGTGGTTGCGCCGTCGGCCCTGAATGGCTTGCCCCCCACATTCAAATCGGCCAAGGCGCGCTGGAAGGAATTCCCCGATCAGATCTACACCCTGCAAGTCTCCCCCGAAGACTGCACCGGCTGCACGCTGTGCGTGGAGGCCTGCCCGGTAGTGGACAAAGAAACGGGCAGGAAGGCCGTCGAAATGATGCCCATGCAGCCGTTGCTCGAGCAGGAAAAGGTGAACTGGGAATATTTCCTCTCGCTGCCGGAGATGGACCGCGGAGTGATCAAGCTCAATACTGTGAAGAACTCGCAGCTCCTGCAACCGCTGTTTGAGTTTTCGGGCGCTTGCATGGGTTGCGGGGAGACCCCTTACCTTAAACTCATCAGCCAGCTATACGGCGAACGCGCCATCATTGCCAATGCCACCGGCTGTTCATCTATTTACGGGGGCAACTTGCCAACTACCCCGTGGGCGAAAAACCTTGAAGGCCGCGGGCCAGCCTGGGCCAATTCGCTTTTTGAAGACAACGCCGAATTCGGCCTGGGCATGCGCGTTTCATTGGACAAGCAAGCTGCGATTGCGTGTGAACTGCTCACTATGTTGAACAAAGAAATTGGTGAAGAATTGGTGGAAAGCC
>Ga0214473_10003320_pt1 | contig 19529 bp, 31 predicted proteins | sample RVTome_7_FD_203509 | JGI IMG/M metagenome (GOLD analysis project Ga0214473, IMG submission 203509) | Soil microbial communities from uranium-contaminated site in the Upper Colorado River Basin, Wyoming, United States - RVT98D197 | ecosystem: Environmental > Terrestrial > Soil > Contaminated >... | reverse complement strand
AGAATTATCTATGGATGAAAAAAACAGATTGACAAGAAGGAATTTCCTCAAGACAGGGGCTCTCGTAGCAGGAGTCGGGGCTGCTGGGGTGCTGGGGTTCTCCCGTATGGCTCCTGCGAAATCTAGGACTCATGGGACGATGATTGACCTGACGAAGTGTGATGGATGTAAGAACGAACCCATACCGAAATGTATCGAAGCCTGTAGGACGGTGAATGAGAAGAAGTTTCCCAATCCTAAAGAACCGATCAAAGATCTCTGGCCACAAAAGATACATGATGATTGGTCAAAAAGGAGGAATGTGACGAATACTCTCACCCCGTATAACTGGACAACGGTTCAGAAAGTTGAGGTGGATGGGGAGGATGTTTTTATCCCCCGTCGGTGCATGCACTGTGAAAATCCGCCCTGTTCCAATCTCTGTCCTTTCGGAGCTTTAAATAAGTATGACGATGGTTCAGTGGTCATCAATCATGATCTCTGCTTGGGAGGGGCAAAGTGCAAGGCAGTCTGCCCATGGCATATCCCTCAAAGGCAGAGTGGCGTAGGAATCTATCTCAAACTTCAGCCCATCCCCGCAGGAGGAGGGGTCATGTATAAATGCGACCTTTGCCACGATAGAATTAGACAAGGTCTAATCCCTGCCTGTGTAGAGGCTTGTGAAAAAAGACTGGGAGCCAGGAAGCCCCTCTTTTTCGGGAAAAGGGATGAAATGTTGAAGATGGCTTATGATCGAGCGAAAAAGATTAACGGGTTTATTTACGGTGATAGAGAAAATGGCGGAACAGGGACTTTCTACGTCAGCAGAGTTCCCTTTGAGAAGATAGATGCCACATTGAGAGAAGCCAAATCAACTCTCCCCATGGGAAAAGTTCAGAATCCACTTCGTGATGTCAATGGGTGGGCCAAGGGTTTTTTCATCGGTCCCATTGCCAGTGCGCTGGGAGCGATCGGTCTTGCCCTCTATCACAAGAATAAAGAAAATACGCAGAGCCCCCGCTTGCAGAAGCCTTGCGGAGGGGAGGCAAAGCGCCTGCCTACCGGACAGGCAGGCATTGCGGAAAGCAATGAGGAGAAGGAGGACAAATAATGCAAGAAAGGATCATCAAAAACGGAAAGGCTGTCCTTCGTCATAGTCCTATTGAGCTTGCAGAACACTGGATATTAGCCATCTCCGGACTCCTTCTGATCTTCTCAGGATTTGGAGAGCTTCCCATGTACAAAAGGTATATGGTGACTCAGGTCCCGGGCTTGGGCTGGGCAGGGGACTTTATTATCAATTTAAAAATTCATTATCTTGCGGGGGTTGTTTTCGTCTCCATCATGGTCTTTCATGCATTGTACCATGGGTGGATTGGACATCAAGGACTGATTCCAAGGAGGGGGGATTTTAAAGCTTCTCTGATAACCATATTGAGTCTGTTTGGGTTTGGGGAAGAGCCAAAATCAGACAAGTATCTTCCCGAGCAGAGATTGGCTTATGCTTACATGGGAGGAATGGGATTGATTTTAGTTTTGACGGGTATGGTGAAGGTCATCAAAAATTTACCTGGTGTTTATTTGTCTCCAATGTTGATTACTTCGATGACATTGATTCATACCTTTACTACGATCTTCTTTCTATTGGGGGTTCTGGCTCACTTGGCAGCGTTGATTTTTAAGGTAAATCGACCTCTGGTCAAATCGGTCTTTACCGGAGAGGTCGATTTACCTTATGTGAAGGAACGCCATACGGTCTGGTATGAGGAACTCATGGGGAAAAAGGTTGAGGATGAAGGAAGGGAAGAGGTTAAGGTTGAGGTTAAGGATCAGTTGAAACAGGTTAAGGCTCAGGTTGAGGTTGAGGGTGAGAATGAAGAAAGAAGAGAGAAACCTGAAGTTACAGACTCAGCCCTTGAGACCGAGTCAGTAAGGGAGGAAAAAGTTATGGCTACGACTATGAAAGTAAAAGGAATGAGCTGTCAGCATTGTGTGAAGTCAGTGACCAAAGCGCTGAATCAGCTTGAAGGGATCAAGAATGTTCAGGTGGATCTTGCAAAAGGAGAGGTTCGATTTGATAATATGAAAGAGGTGGCATCCAATCGAATCGAGAAAGCCATCCAAGACGCTGGCTACGAAGTCATTTTATAAAGATTTAATCCCTCTAAGGGCGACTGGTTAGAGGGTGTAGCGTGTAGCCAATACCTACGCCCCATTCCCTGGGACCTATGTTAAAAAAGGAGAGAGAAATGCCTATTTACGAATATCGATGTCGAAAATGTGGGGAAGTTTTTGAGAAGTTTCAGAAAATCAGTGAAGGGGGAGGCCACTTGACCTGCCCCTATTGTGGAGGACGAAAGCCTGAGAGGATTATTTCTAGTTTTTGTTCTTCAAAGGGATCTGAATCATCTTCTTCTTGCGGTCCTTCGGGTGGGTCTTCGAGATTTACTTGAGGGTAATTCCTACCGGTGGTCCACTGGAATACTCTCTTTTTAAAAGCAAATGGGTTCAGGAGAGGGTTTACCTCTATAAGCCTTCCTAATCCCTTGCACTAAAATACGTTCTGACGAAGGGTTGCAGTAAACAATACTGCAATCACAGTTAAAAAAGCCAAAACATTTTTTCTTCAATTTCCAATCCCTGAATTCCTCAATTCATTAATTCCTCACCCAATGCATTAATATACTGTTTTATGGTATAGTGGGGCAATGTTGCTTCTAGTTTAGCAATCCGCATTCCGCAATTTATAATTTGAAGACAGCGACCTGAACAAAATATCATCGATTGAGTTAAATCTTCAAAGGAGGAGGACGTGTCTATGTACTATCAATTAACAGAGGAACAGAAGCGGTTCAAAGAAAGTGTGCGACGTCTTGCCGATGCAAGGGTGGGCCCAAGGGCTAAAGAGATTGATCAAAAGGGGGAGTTTGCATGGGATATTTTCGAACTCTTTAGAAAGCAGGGTTATCTTGGCCTGTGCATTCCTGTGGCCTACGGCGGACAAACCTCAGAACATATCTATGTGTGCATGGCCATAGAAGAGGTGGCCCGGGTTTGTGTCAGCTCATCCCTGATTATTCAGGTTCAAGCCCTGGGAACGTTCCCCATCATGATTGCTGGCTCTGAGGATCAAAAGAAAAAATATGGCCCGCTTTTGGCTGGAGGAGAAAGAATCATTAATTTCGGATTGACCGAACCGGAGGCGGGTTCAGACGCGAGCATGATGACGACAAAGGCTGAATTGAGAAAGGATCGATATATTCTGAATGGAACGAAACATTTCATGTCGAATGGCCCACTTGTCACAACCATGGTCGTCTTTGCGATGACAGACCCTTCAAAGGGAACCCGAGGGATCAGTGCCTTTATTGTTGAAAAAGAAGTTTCGAAGTTTATGGTTGGAAAGGTGGAATCGAAGATGGGGATCCGGGGGGCTCCTACCTCAGAAATTCTTTTCCAGGACTGCCTGGTTCCGAAGGAGAATTTATTGGGAGAGGAAGGAAAAGGGTTTCGAATTGCCATGACAGCCCTGGATGCCGGACGACCCACGATTGCCGCCCAGGCCGTTGGGTTAGCCCAAGGGGCTATGGAAAAAGCCATCCGTTATTCGAAAGAGAGAATCCAGTTTGGTAAACCGATATCGGAATTTCAAGGGATCCAATGGATGTTCGCTGACATGGCATGCGAGATTGAAGCCGCCCGGGCGCTCACCTATCAAACCTGCAATTTGATCGATCAGAACGATCCACAAAAAACATATCTCTCCGCTTGTTGTAAGCTCTTCGCCACAGACGTCGCCATGAAGGTCACCACAGATGCCCTCCAGATCGCAGGGGGATATGGGTATATGACTGATTTTCCTTTTGAGAGAATGATGAGGGATGCCAAAATTACCCAAATCTACGAAGGGACAAATCAGATTCAGAAAATCGTGATTGCCCGAGAGTTACTTCGATAATCTATCAGAGTATAGAAATTCAAGGTCAGATTTGTAATGTGAGTCATGGGGCATAAGTAATGAAGTATTGTTCAAAAGGTGAGATGTCATCCATTGAGAAGTTGCCCGTTCAACAGAATATCGCAGAGCGCATAGAGTAAAGCTCAAAATTCAAAGAAAGATAATTATTCTTGACTAACCATGTCCATAAAAAAGGGATTGTAGAGCAGAACACCAACCCCTTTTAGGTGACAAAGCTTCTATTTTTTTAGGATTTACTTTTTTCTTCCGAGGATTTCTTCTTTGATTTTTCCTTTTTCTCTTTGGGCGTTTCTTTTTCTTCCTTCTTTACCTTCTTTTCTTTTTTCTCTTTCTCTTTTCCTTTTTCCTTTTCTTTCCTTTTTGGGGTCACTTTTTCAAGGACCTCTTTGGCCTTCTTTATTGTCGATTTCTTCTTCTCTTCGGGGTGGGAAAAAGTCACCAGTTCAACGAGAGAAAGGGGAGCTCCATCCCCCTGCCGCCATCCCAATTTATAGACCCGAGTATAACCTCCTTCTCGGTCTTTAAATTTCGGGGCAATTTCATCAAAGAGCTTCTTTACGATCCCTTCATTACGAAGAAGAGCAAAGGCTTGTCTTCTGGCATGAAGCGTTCCCTTCTTTCCAAGGCTGATGATTCGATCTGCCCAATTACGAAGTTCTTTTCCCTTAGCCAAAGTGGTCTTGATCCGTTCGTATTGAAGCAACGAGACCAGCATATTACGAAACATCAGTTCTCGATGTTGAGTGTGACGACTTAACTTTCTCCCTGCAACACGATGCCTCATCCCTTGCTCCTATCCAATGGCTCCTGATTCCATTTCCTCTTCAGATTTCTTGGGGGGCCAACGGTCTAATTTCATTCCTAAGTTGAGTCCCATCTCAGACAAAATTTCCTTGATTTCGTTTAAAGATTTCCGGCCAAAGTTCTTGGTGGCCAAGATTTCTGCCTCTGTTTTCTGAACCAGATCTCCGATCAGCTTGATGTTCGCATGCTTCAGACAGTTGGCGGATCGGACAGAGAGTTCTAATTCATCCACGCTTCGGAGGAGATTTTCATTAATGCCCTCCTTTTCTTCTTCATCTTCAGAATAGGACATCTCCGCCTCTTCCTCTTCCTCAAAGGTAATGAAGATGGAGAGTTGATCTTTCAAAATCTTTGCCGAATGAGCGATGGCTTCTTCTGGATTCAAACTCCCATCGGTCCAGACCTCCAAGGTCAACTTATCATAATCGGTGATCTGTCCCACCCGGGCATTGGTCACGGTGTAGTTCACCTTTTTGGTCGGAGAAAAGATGGCATCCATGGGAATAGTCCCGACCGGTTGATTCTCCTCCTTGTTTCGCTCTGCAGGGACATAACCCCTGCCCATCTTCACCAACATCTCCATGGAGAGTTTGCCATCCCTGGAAAGCGTGGCAATGTAATGGTCTGGGTTAAGGATTTCTACCGCATCGCCTGTGAGTATATCCCCTGCCTTGAGCACTTTGGGACCCTCTGTCTTGACCCGGATGGTTTTTGGACCTTCGGTATGAAGTTTTAACCTGACCTCTTTGAGATTAAGGATAATCTCGGTCATATCCTCTTTGGTCCCGGGGATGGTCGAAAATTCATGGAGCACGCCGTCAATTTTAACGGATGTGATCGCCGCCCCTTGCAAGGAAGAGAGGAGGATGCGTCGAAGAGAATTTCCAATCGTGATGCCGAAGCCTCTTTCAAAGGGCTCCGCCGTGAACTTTCCATAAAAGGGTGTCAGTGTTTCTTTTTCTACTTCCAACCGTTTGGGTCGAATCAGGTCTTTCCAACTTTTTTGTTGCATATCCCCTCCAAATTACTTCGAATACAACTCGACGATTAACTTTTCCTGAATAGGGATGGTAATGTCCTCTCGGGTCGGCAGACCCTTAACGCTCCCTTTCATTTGTTCCTTGTCCAATTCCAACCATTGAGGGACCCCTCGCCGAGCGACCCCCTCCAAAGCCTCCAAGATGCGTACAATCTTTTTGCTCTTCTCCCGGAGCTCAATAACATCCCCCGCCTTCACGAGATAGGAAGGAATGTTTACCTTGGAATGGTTGACCAAGAAATGGTTATGTCGAACGAGCTGCCGTGCTTCGCTTCTTGAATTGGTAAAACCGAGTCGGTAGATGGTGTTATCTAACCTCCTTTCTAAAAGGGAGAGGAGGGTTTCTCCAGTAATCCCTTTTTGTCGGTCGGCTTCTTTAAAAATGTTACGGAACTGGCTTTCCAGAACTCCGTACATCCATTTGACTTTCTGTTTTTCACGAAGCTGGGTCCCGTAGGCCGAAAACTTTTTTCGATCCTGACCATGTTGCCCGGGGGGATAACTCCTCCGATCGAAAGCACACTTTTCCGTATAACACCTTTCCCCTTTGAGAAAGAGTTTGAGATTTTCCCTCCGGCACAGCCGACAAACTGATTCTGTATGTCTTGCCAACGTTAACCTCCTGTTTAACTAACTTAAACTGATTTTACCTGATAGCTTTTATTACCGAATAATGTTTTTTTAATCTGTGTAATCCCGTTTCGAAATCTGTGCAATCAAACTCTCCTTCTTTTAGGAGGGCGACATCCATTGTGGGGAATAGGCGTGACGTCCTTAATGAGGTGGACCTTCAAGCCAGCTGCCTGAAGCGATCGCAAGGCCGATTCCCTCCCGGCCCCTGGCCCCTTCACATAGACATCAATGGATCGAACACCATGCTCCATCGCCTTTTTGGCAGCATCCTCTGCAGCCATTTGTGCGGCAAAGGGGGTGCTTTTTCGGGAGCCCTTGAAACCTTGTGTGCCGGCACTGGACCAGGTGATTACATTTCCCTCTGGATCGGTTATGGTGATGATCGTATTGTTGAAAGTCGCCTGGATGTGGGCAATTCCCACCTGAATATTCTTCTTAACCTTCTTTTTCTTTATTCCCTGCCCTTTGGGCATAACTCCTCCTTTACCCCGTTAGAAAGGAAGCCCTATCATGTATTGTTGGATGAATCCCATGGAATGTCTTTTCAACTTAAGAGCCACCTCCAAATTTTCTAACAGGGTTTACCCCGTTAGAAATAAATCTCGTCATTTACAGTGGATGAATTTCATAAAATGTCTTTCCAAGACCCAAGCCCCGTTCACGTTTTCTAACGGGGTTTACTGGACTGTTCCTTCTCTTTTTTCTTTCCGATGATGGCCCGACGGGGTCCTTTTCGCGTCCTGGCATTGGTGTGAGTCCTTTGTCCTCGAAGGGGGAGAGATTTTCGATGCCGAAGACCCCGGTAGGAGCCGATATCCATCAGTCGTTTGATGTTAGTGGCAACATCCCGTCTGAGATCTCCTTCCACCTTGAATTCCTGTTCGATAATATCTCGGATGCGAACCACCTCGGTCTCGGTGAGCTTGTTGACCTTGGTGCCCTTATTAATGTTCGCCTTTTCGAGAATTTTATTGGAAGAGGGTCTTCCAATACCATAGATATAGGTGAGGGCGATCTCCACGCGCTTATCCTTTGGAAGATCGACTCCTGCAATACGTGCCATAGTTCACTCCTTCTTTTAAGGTTTAAGGAGCGCTTCGCTTGAGGATCGCTGCGCTAGAGGCAGGGGCAAAACATTTTTAGCCTCCAACCTTAAGTCCCACTTTGCGGGACGCTCCTCCAACCTCCATCGTCTTTTAACCTTGTCGTTGTTTGTGTTTGGGGTTTTCACAGATGACCCGGATAACCCCTTTTCGTTTTACAATTTTACACTTGTCGCAGATTTTTTTGACCGATGCCCTGACTTTCACCGTCTATTTCTCCCGAAATATAATTCTCCCCCGCGAGAGATCATAGGGGGAGAGTTCCACCGTCACCTTATCTCCGGGGAGGATTTTGATGAAATGCATTCTCATCTTTCCAGAAATATGGGCCAGCACCTTGTGGCCGTTTTCCAGTTCTACCCGGAACATAGCATTGGGAAGGGTTTCCAGAACCTTCCCTTCCACTTGAATCGCATCCTCCTTTGGCATAGCGTCTCCATCCGCACCCTTAAACGGGCGTTGCGTCTAATAGACGGATGATTTGATCAAAAATTTGATCGGGTCCACCCACTCCCTGGATTGAGCGAAGCGTTTTTTTCCCCTGGTAATATTGAATGAGAGGGGCGGTCTGCTTCTCGTATTCCTTCAACCGTGTTCGGATGATTTCTTCTTTGTCGTCTGCACGTTGGTAGAGCGTTCCCCCGCACCGATCACAACTCCCTTCCTTTTTGGGGGGTTGAAAATGGAGGTGAAACATTGATCCGCAGTTTTTGCAAGTCCTCCTTCCGGTCAGCCGGCGCACCAATTCTTCGGGATCTACCTCAATGCTGATAACGTGGTCAATCTTCTTCCCGATCTTGGTGAGGATGGGTTGGAGTGCTTCGGCTTGAGGAATCGTCCTTGGAAATCCGTCGAGAATAAAACCGGGATCGCAATCCTTTGCTTTCAAACGCTCTTCGATGATCCCGATGACGATTTCATCGGGGACGAGCTGTCCTTGATCCATAAATTCCTTTGCCTTTACTCCCAAAGGGGTGCCTTCCTTTACCGCTGTCCTCAGAATATCTCCCGTAGAGATCTGGGGGAAAAGATAGCGTTCCACCATCCTCTGCGCCTGAGTCCCTTTTCCTGCCCCAGGAGGGCCCAATAGAATAAGATTCATTTAACCTCTAACCTCTCATTGCAAATTGAAAAATGCTCTTACCCTCTTCTCCCTTTCAATCTCCCTTTTTTCATCAATCCCTCATAGTGTCTTGAGAGCATGTGGGCTTCAATCTGCTGAACGGTATCCAGGGCCACACCGACGACGATCAAAAGGGATGTTCCTCCAAAATAGAAGGAGACATTAAATTTTTGATAAAGAATGGTGGGCAAGACGCAAATGGCCGAAACATAAATTGCTCCACCGAGGGTGATCCGAGTGAGCACCTTATCGATATACTCAGCCGTCTTCTGTCCAGGGCGAATGCCAGGGATATAACCGCCAAATTTTTTCATGTTTTCGGCAACATCATTAGGGTTAAAAGTGACGGCTGTATAAAAATAGCAAAAGAAGATGATGAACCCCACATAGAGAAGATTATAGAGAAGTGCGCCAGGCCCCAAACTATTAAGGATTGATTGAACCCAGGGATGTGCTTCCAGCCAAGGCTTGGGCATAAAATTGGCAATGGTCAAAGGAAACATCAGAATCGAAGAGGCAAAGATAGGAGGGATGACGCCCGACGTGTTCAACTTTAGGGGAAGATGGGTGCTTTGCCCGCCGTAAACCCTTCTCCCTACAATCCGTTTTGCGTATTGGACAGGCAGCCTCCGTTGCCCGGTTTCGACAAAGATGATGACTGCGACCACCAATATCATGATGATAATTAAGACCAGGATGGTGATGATACTCATCTGCCCCACCCTGAAAAGTTCGTAAGTGCTGGCCACGGCATTGGGCATTCTGGCGACGATTCCAGCGAAGATAATCAGGGAAATACCGTTCCCAATCCCCCTTTCTGTAATTTGTTCGCCCAGCCACATGATGAAGGCAGTACCAGCAGTGAGGGTGATGACAGTCATGATCCGGAAGGACCATCCTGGAGCCATGACGATCATCTCGCCAGCCGCCCCTCGCATATTCTCCAAGCCGACGGCGATCCCAAATCCCTGGATCATGCTGAGAATGACGGTTCCATAACGGGTATATTGGATAATCTTTTTTCGGCCGATCTCCCCCTCTTTTTGGAGTTGGGCGAGATAAGGAATGACCACCGTGAGAAGCTGGAGGATGATCGAGGCGCTGATATAAGGCATAATACCCAGGGCGAAGACGGAGAGCCTCTCCAATGCTCCCCCTGAAAACATATCGATGAGACTGAAGAGCGTTCCCCTCGCCTGTGCAAAGAAGGAAGCTAAAGCATCTCCATTGATTCCGGGTGTGGGAATGTGGACGCCAATGCGGTAAATAGCCAAAAAAGCAAGGGTCCACAGGATCCTTCTTTTGAGCTCTGGTATTTTAAAGATATTCTGTGCCCCTGAAATCATGAGCCGATGACCTCCACCCTCCCAGAGACACTCTCCACTTTTTTAAGAGCGGCCTTGCTGGCCTGATGGACACGGATGGTTAAAGGATGTTGAAGTTCCCCATCGGAGAGAAGTTTTACCGGTCCCTCTTTTTTTAGAAGACCCGATTTAAGAAGGAGACTGGGTTCTACCACACAATCTTTCGGGAAGCGATTGAGGTCTCCCACATGGATAATGGCAAAGTGTTTTCTGAAAGGTGAGCGGAACCCTCTCTTGGGAAGGCGTCGTTGGAGGGGCATTTGACCTCCCTCAAAACCCGCTTTGGTTCCTCTACCGGAACGAGAATTCTGGCCTTTGGATCCTCGACAGGCAGTTTTGCCATGGCCAGATCCAATTCCTCTGCCTACCCGCTTTCTCTTTTTTCTTGCTCCCTCCGGAGGTTTCAACTGATCTAATCTCATCAGAAATCCCCTTTACATCATTCCTCTACTTCTACCAAATGAATGACGCGATGAATCATTCCCCGAATCTCGGGTCGGTCTGGCAAGGTCAGGGTTTGATGGAGTCGTTTGAACCCGAGGCTCCGAATGGTCTTCTTCTGAACGTCGGTTCGTCCGATCACACTCCTGATCCATTTGACGGTAATCATTTTCTCCATATCGGACCCCTTAGTTTTCCGTTGCCGTTTCACGCCTTTTGCCAATCACCTCTTCAGGAGTCTTTAATTGGTTGAAGGCTTGGAGGGTGGCCTTGATCAGATTGTATGGGTTGTTTGATCCGAGAGATTTCGTCAAAATGTTTTGGATCCCTGCAGACTCGGCAATGGCCCTGACCGATGCACCCGCAATGACCCCTGTTCCCTCGGAGGCTGGTTTGAGTAAAACCTTGGCTGCCCCAAATTTCCCCATCACTTCATAGGGAATCGTTTTATTGATGATAGGAACCTTGATCAAGTTCCGTTTCACATGTTCAATCCCTTTTCGAATGGCCTCCGGGACCTCATTGGCTTTGCCCAACCCGCTTCCCACATGGCCGTTTCCATCTCCGACCACTACCAAGGCGCTGAAGCTGAATCGTCTCCCTCCCTTCACCACTTTGGCTACCCGGTTGATATGAACCACCCGATCGGTTAATTCCAATGCACTTGCATCAATTTTCGGCAATGTCACTCCCTCCATTAGAAGATCAAACCACTTGATCTGGCAGCCTCGGCCAAAGCCTTCACCCTGCCATGATAGAGATACCCACTTCGATCGAAAACCACCTTTTGAATTCCCTTTTCAAGGCATTTCTTGGCAATTAGTTCTCCTACTTTCTTCGCGGCTTCTATATTCCCTGGATAACGAAAACTCCCCTTTAGCTCAGGACTCATGGTGGAAGCGCTCGCCATTGTTTTTCCTGTTGAGTCCTCAATGGCTTGGGCATAAATATGTTTCAGGCTGCGGAACACGTTGAGACGAGGGCGCTCGGTAGACCCTCTTAAATGGCCCCTTACTCTCTTTTTCCTTTTTGCTCTGGCTAACTTCTTTTTATCCTTCAAAGTATTCCTCCCTCCCTGCGCCTGGCTGCCCCGCCCTCGGTGGGGACCGGGGCCGGAAGGTGGGGTAGGCTGTTTTTTTAGGCTTTGGTCTTCCCGATTTTCTTACGGATCCGTTCGCCGAGATACCTTATCCCTTTTCCTTTGTATGGTTCAGGCGGTTTGATCGAACGGAGTTGGGCGGCAATGATTCCCACTTGTTGCTTATCAATCCCTTTCACGGTAAGGAGGGTTTGTTTATCTATCTCCACCCGGATCCCTTTTGGGACAGGATAGAGGATCGGGTGAGAATACCCCAAGGTGAGCTTGAGGGCGTCACCTTGAAGATCTGCCCTGAAACCTACTCCTACGATCTCAAGCTTTTTTTCAAATCCCTGGGTTACCCCAGTGACCATATTGGCGATGAGACTTCGCGCCATCCCTTGGAGTGCTTTGGAGGTGCGCTGGTCATTGGAACGGTGAACAAAAATCTTTTCCCCATCCACCGTAACTGAAATCCCCTGAGGGAGAGGGTGAACGAGAAGACCCTTGGGCCCTTTCACCTCCACCCTTGAGGGGTCGCTGGCAACCTTTACTTCTTTTGGGAGTGCAATGGGCATCCTTCCAATACGAGACATATTTACCTTAACCTCATTTCAGACTTCAGATATTTCAATCTGCAATCTACGATCACCAATTTGAAATCAAATTTACCAGACATAGCATAACACCTCTCCCCCGACATCGGCCTTGCGAGCAGATTTATCCGTAAGGATTCCTTTCGGAGTGGAGAGAATTGAAAGTCCTAATCCGCTCATGACAGAGGGAATGCTGTCCTTTCCCACATAGACTCTCCGTCCTGGTTTGCTGATCCGTCGGAGATGAATGACCTCCTTTCGGTTGGCATCATATTTGAGAAAGATTCGGATCATCTCATGTTGTTGATCATCCGTAACGACTTTAAAGTTCTTGATGAACCCTTCCTCCTTGAAAATCTTCGCGATCTCTCGTTTCATTTTGGAGGAGGGGATATCCACCTTTTCGAATTTCGCTTTAGACCCGTTGCGAATTCGTGTAAACATATCGGCTATTGGATCGGTCATGGACATACAAACCCCCGTACCTTTCACCAGCTGGATTTGATCATCCCAGGGATTTCGCCTCGGGAGGCATATTTTCTTAAACAGAGCCGGCACATATTAAATTTTCGATAATAGGCCCTCGGCCTTCCGCAGAGAGGACATCGATGGTATTCGCGCACCTTAAATTTCTGTGGTCTCTTTGCCTTATTCATCAAGGATAATTTTGCCAATTTCCTCCTCCTAATAATCCCCCCAACCCCCTTTAGTCTCCGACCCAGAGCGGTCTCTGACCCGGAGGGCAAAGGGGGGAGAGGGAGGATTTAATTCCTGAAAGGCATTCCCAGTAACTTCAGCAGTTCCTTCCCCTCCTCATCGGTCTTGGCTGTGGTCACAATGACAATGTTCATCCCTTTTACCTTATCAATTTTATCGTAATGAATTTCTGGAAAGATCAGTTGTTCACGCATTCCTAGGGCATAATTCCCCCTTCCATCGAAAGACTTTCCAGAAAGACCCTTGAAATCCCTCACCCTTGGAAGGGTGACATTGACTAAGCGGTTGAAAAATTCGTACATCCTCTCTTTTCGAAGGGTGACCATACATCCGATCGGCATCCCCGTTCTCAACTTGAATTGGGCAATCGATTTTTTCGCCTTCGTAATGACAGGTTTCTGCCCTGTGATTTGACTAAGTTCCAGAGCCGCGGAATCGAGAATTTTTATGTTCTGGATGGCCTCTCCCAATCCCATATTGATTACGATCTTCTCCAGCTTAGGGACTTCCATCCGATTCTTATAGTTGAACCGCTTCATCAGAGCAGGGACTGTTTTTTCCTGATAGACCTCTTTTAACTTAGCCATTCGATCACCTATTTATCTAAAAGTTCCCCGCATTTCCGACAGAACCGCGCCTTCTTTCCATCTTCCAAGATGCGGTGTCCGATTCGAATTGGTTTATTGCATTTTTCACACAGGAGCATCACATTAGAAATATGAAGGGGTGCCTCCTTCTCTAAAATCCCTCCCTGTCTCTGTTTCCCATGGGGCCGAGAATGCCTCTTTACGAAATTGATTTTTTCGATGAGCACCTTTTCCTTTTCGGGAAGGACTTTCAGAACTCGTCCACTCTTCCCTTTTTCTTTTCCGTTAATGACCATCACCAGGTCATTCTTTTTAATGTGATATTTTGGGACGATCATTTTAAATTCCTTTTCTTAAAGGACCTCCGGAGCCAAGGAGATGATCTTCATGAACCGTTTGGCCCGAAGTTCCCGGGCAACCGGGCCGAAAATTCGAGTTCCAACGGGATCCCCCTGTGGATTGATGAGAACAGCAGAGTTGTCATCAAATTTGATGTAAGAACCATCAAGACGTTTCACCTCTTTCTTCGTCCGGACAATGACGGCACGAGCCACATCCCCTTTTTTAATCTTGGAATTGGGAAGGGCATCTTTGACTGAAACAACAATGATATCCCCTAAGGTGGCATACCTCCGACGGGTGCCGCCGAGGACTTTAATGCACCCCAATTTTTTGGCTCCTGAATTATCGGCGACTTCGAGAATACTCCGCATCTGAATCATGATCCACTCCCTTTTGGAAAGTGGAAAGTGGTGCGTGGTAAGTGGAAAGTGATATCTCTAGGCCACCTTCCACATGCCACCTTCTACTTTCCAATTGGTTAAGCGGCCCGTTCAAGGACCTCCTTGACACGCCACCTTTTCTCTTTGCTAAGCGGACGGGTTTCGATCAATAGAACTTTGTCTCCAATATGGCATTCATTCTTTTCGTCGTGGGCCTTCACCTTTGTCCTCTTCCGGATATATTTTTTATAGACCGGATGGAGGACGAGACGATTGACCATGACGATAATGGTCTTATCCATTTTGTCGCTCGATACCACGCCCGTTAATATCTTTCGTTTGCCTCTTTCTCCCATTGGCTTCATTTCCCTTTGTTCAGAACCTTCTCCTTAAGGATCGTCTTCACCCGAGCGATATCCCGCTTGACCTGAGGGATTCGCATGACATTCTCCAACTGTCCCGTGGCATGCTGAAAGCGAAGATTGAAAAGCTCCTCACCCAGCTCTTTTTCCTTTTCGAACAACTCCCCTTCGCTCAGTTGGTGAAGTTCCTTCGCCTTCATAGATGGCTCCCCCTCATGATGAACTTTGTATGAATCGGCAATTTATGGGAGGCCAGAAGGAATGCCTCCCTGGCCCTTTCTTCAGGAACCCCTTCCATTTCGTAGAGAATCCGGCCAGGGCGGATGACGGCCACCCAGTCTTCAGGAGGGCCTTTTCCTTTTCCCATCCGGGTCTCAGCGGGTTTTTTGGTGATCGGTTTATCTGGGAAGATGCGGATCCAGATCCGACCCGTCCGCTTAATGAATCGGGTCATAGCAATTCGTGCGGCTTCAATCTGACGAGCAGTTAACCAACCACATTCGATGGCCTGAAGTCCGAAGTCACCAAAGTTGAGAGTATTTCCACGGGAAGCGACCCCTCTCCTTTTTCCCTTTTGTTGTTTTCGATACTTCGTTTTTTTCGGCATCAACATAAAACTTCGTCCTCTTAGGAAGAATGGAATGATGGAACATTGGAATATTGGATTGACAAAAATACTTTGGCTTTTTTTACACTATTCCATCATTACACTATTCCATGATTCCAGAATTATCATTGGGCTAGGCTTCGTGTTCTTCTCCTTCTTTCGTCGGGAAGACCTCTCCCTTAAAGATCCAAACCTTCACACCAATAATCCCATAAGTGGTTTTGGCCTCTGCCAGGCCGAAATCAATATCCGCCCGGAGGGTGTGAAGGGGTACTCGACCCTCCCGGTACCATTCTCTGCGGGCCATTTCCGCCCCTCCCAATCTTCCTGCGCAAGCAATCCTGATCCCCTTCGCGCCCAGTTTAAGAGCTGACGTCACCGCCTTTTTCATGGCTCTTCGAAATCCAACCCGTCTTACCAATTGAAGGGCTACATTCTCAGCCACCAATTGGGCATCGATCTCCGCTCGCTTGACCTCCTGGATATTGATAAAAATTTCTTTGTGGGTCATCTTTTGGAGTTCCATTTTCAGGTTCTCCACCTCTGCTCCCTTTTTCCCGATGATGATGCCGGGCCGGGCAGTGTAGATGCTGATCTTGGCCTTTTTGGCCTTGCTGGCAGCCCGTTCAATCTCGATCTTGGAGACTCCGGCATGATAAAGTTTTTTCTTCAGATATTCACGGATCCGAATATCTTCGATGAGAAGTTGAGGATAATCCTTCTCGGCATACCATCGGGAATCCCAGGACTTAATCACTCCCAATCGAAAACTTATTGGATGTACTTTCTGTCCCAAGGTTTGTCCTCCCTTATCCGCCTACGCCAACCTGCCCGCCGAACAAATTCTCTAGCAGGTGGGGGCTTCGGCGGATTGCACTAGCTTCATCCTTCGTCCAAGACGATGGTGATATGGCTGGTTCTCTTTCGGATCGTGGTGGCACGGCCCAAGGCTCTGGGCTGGAAGCGTTTCATCGTCGGCCCCTGATCCACAGTAATCTTTTTAATGTAAAGGCGATCTACATCGATGTTCTTCTTTTGGGTGGCATTGGCAATGACCGATTTTAATAATTTGATGATGATCTTGGCCGCTGCCTTCTTGGTAAAAGTTAGGATATTTAAAGCCTCTTCTGACCCCTTGCCCCGGATCAGATCGGCCACCAATCGTACCTTTCTGGGCCCAACCCGAACAAATCTTAATTTTGCTTTCACTTCCATCTCGCCGTTCACCTGTTATGGAGCAGCCTTCCCTTTAATTTTGGTTTTTCGGTCTCCGGAATGGCCATGGAAGGTTCGAGTGGGGGAGAATTCCCCTAACTTGTGTCCGACCATTTCCTCTGTCACGAAGATTGGGATAAACTTTTTCCCGTTATGGGCAGCAAAGGTCAACCCTACCATTTCAGGGACAATGGTGGATCGCCTCGACCAGGTTTTGATCACTTTTGTTTCATTTGTCCTTCGGGCCTCCTCTACCTTTTTCATCAAATGGGAGTCCACAAAAGGCCCCTTTTTGATTGAACGGGCCATCAATCTCTCCTCTTCAAAATATATTTATCGGTCGTTTTATTTTTTCGGGTCTTCTTCTCCGGCACTCCCCATGGCGTACAAGGATGTCTGCCTCCTGAACTCTTTCCCTCGCCTCCACCTAAAGGATGGTCAATAGGATTCATGGCTACTCCGCGAACCGTGGGCCTCCACCCCAACCAACGATTTCTTCCTGCTTTTCCGAGGGAGATATTTTCATGTTCAAGGTTGCTCACCTGGCCAATGGTGGCATAACAGTCTTGAAGGATCAATCGGACTTCGCCCGAGGGAAGTTTGACATGGGCATATTTCCCTTCCTTCGCCATCAATTGGCCAGAGGCTCCTGCGCTCCGGATGATCTGGCCACCCTTTCCCACTTTCAACTCGATATTATGAATCAATGTGCCTGCCGGGATATTTCGAAGGGGAAGGGCATTGCCAGGTTTGATATCTGCTGTTGGGCTTGCAATCACCTGTTCTCCAAGTTGGAGTTTAGAAGGAGCAAGGATATATCGCTTTTCCCCGTCTACATAATGAAGCAAGGCAATCCGAGCAGACCGATTCGGATCGTATTCAATCGAGGCCACTTTCGCCGGGATCTCCCTTTTGTCTCGTTTGAAGTCAATCATTCGATATTTTCGTTTGTGACCTCCTCCCCGATGCCAAGCGGTGATTCTTCCATAAGCGTTTCTTCCCCCCGTGTTTTTTAAAGAACGAAGAAGACTTTTCTCTGGGGTCGTAGAGGTAATTTCCTCAAACTCGGAGACGGTTTGAAATCGTTTTCCTGGAGAGGTGGGTCGAAACTTTTTAATCGCCATTTTTTAACTCCTTAAAATTCCAAACTCCAAATCCTGCAGATTTTGAATCTTCCGATTTTTCAATCTGCAATCCGCGATCCGCAATCTGCAATTTCTTTTTTATGCTCCTTCGAAGAATTCAATTCGGTCCCCCTCTTTCAGGGTGACAATCGCCTTTTTCCAATCAGGTCTTTTCCCGTATCTTCTTCCCAAGCGTTTTATCTTGCCCAAAACATTGGAGGTTCTTACTTGGAGGACTTTTACTTTAAAGAGGCGTTCGACGGCTGACTGAATCTCAATCTTATTGGCATCCCGGTGAACTTCAAAAATATATTGACGGCTCTCCTCTTTCTGTCGGGTGCTTTTTTCAGTAATCAAAGGTCTTCGGATAATTTTCTGTGCTTCCTTCATGATGCGAGCGCCCCTTGGATCTTTTCAACCGTTGGACGGAGTAAAATGAGGTGTTCATGATTTAAGATATCGTAGACATTTAAGCCTTCGTAACGGAGGACCTCAATTCCAGGGATATTTCGAGCCGATCGCTCTAAGAAAGAATTTTTCTCATCCGTTACAATCAGTGCATCCTCAACTTGAAATCTTCTCAGTACTTCAAGAATCTGACGGGTTTTAAATCCTTCCAGTAGAAAATCATTCAGAAGAATCAGTTTTCCCTCCTGACGCTTTAGGCTGAGAGCCGCCCTCAGAGCTGCCCTTTTCACTTTTTTAGGAAGAGAGAAGGAGTAGTTTCTTGGCATGGGGCCGAAGATGGTCCCTCCTCCTCTCCAGAGGGGAGATCGTCGGGTTCCTGCTCGGGCCCTTCCGGTCCCTTTTTGTCTCCAGGGTTTTGCCCCCCCTCCTCGGACAAGGGCCCTGTTTTTTGTGGAGGCCGTCCCCTTTCTCTGGGAAGCGAGATCCTTTCGGACGACATCATGGAAAAGCGTAGGATTGATCTTTGCATCGAAGATCCGGTCATCCAATTCGATATCACTCACCTTTTGATTTCCAATATCATAGACGGCTAACGTGGTCATCCCATTCCCTTTCCTTAAACCGATGGGGCAGCAGAACCTTTCCTCTTGGTAGCACCCCGAATGAGGACCCATCCCGTTGGGCTTCCTGGGATTCCTCCCTTGAGAAGGAGGAGGTTCTGATCTTCTTTGACATCTACCACTTTAATATTTTGAAGCGTCACCTTCCGATTCCCATGCTGCCCCGGCATTTTCATACCCTTAAAGGTATGATGAGGATAAGCGGCAGAACCCACGGAGCCTCCATGACGAAAATATTCATGTGTCCCATGAGATCCAGGTGAACCGTGAAATCCATGGCGCTTCATCACCCCAGTAAACCCTTTCCCCTTGCTGAGCCCAGTGACATCCACAACATCTCCGGGTTTGAAGAGATTGGCGTTTACTTCCTGACCTAACTCATATCCTCCTAAATCCTCTAAACGGAATTCTTTGATATAATAAAAAGGTCCTTTTCCTGCTTTCTTAAAATGCCCGGAGAGTGGTTTGTTCACCCTCTTGCTTTTCTTCGGAAGGAAACCGAGTTGAAGGGCATTATAGCCATCCTTCTCCTTCGTCTTCTTCTGAATCACTGAGCAAGGGCCGGCTTCGACTACCGTCACCGGGACGACCGAGCCGTCTTCGAGAAAGACTTGAGTCATCCCTAATTTTCTCCCGATGATTCCCAGTGTCCGGTTCATTCTTTTTCGTTTCCTTATAGTTTAATCTCTACATCAATTCCGGCTGCCAGATCGAGCTTCATCAACGCATCAACCGTTTGTTGGGTTGGCTCTAAGATATCCAGAACCCGCTTGTGGGTCCGGATTTCGAACTGCTCTCTCGATTTCTTATCCACGTGGGGGGATCTCAGTACGCAATATTTATTGATCCTTGTTGGAAGAGGGATAGGGCCTGCCACACTGGCTCCTGTTCGACGAACCGTATCGACGATCTCGGCAGTCGATTTGTCCAGAAGTCTATGGTCATAAGATTTTAAACAAACCCTGATCTTCTGAGTTGTCATGTCAAAACCCCTCTCCTTTATTCGAGGACATCACTGATGACGCCTG
>Ga0214473_10003318_pt1 | contig 19529 bp, 24 predicted proteins | sample RVTome_7_FD_203509 | JGI IMG/M metagenome (GOLD analysis project Ga0214473, IMG submission 203509) | Soil microbial communities from uranium-contaminated site in the Upper Colorado River Basin, Wyoming, United States - RVT98D197 | ecosystem: Environmental > Terrestrial > Soil > Contaminated >... | reverse complement strand
GTGCCGCCAGGTTTGCCTGATCATCCGGCCGGATCATGCCAAAGCCGGTAGCTATGGCCTCCAGCCCTGGGGCGATTTCGTCGTTGTGCAGGTCGGTGGCAATGTCGGCTGCATGCACGATCTTCGCTAGCCGTGACAGGGCAGAATCGGCCAGTTCATATTTCGCGAGGATGGACTCAAACGAGCACCTCCCTGCATGGTGCCCCAGTTCGACACCCGGCACATCGAAGGGAATCGCTCCGGTCTCTGCGGCCGATTCTTCGACTTGGTTCTTGGGAACGAACAGAAACTCGGCCCCGGAGTCCACAAACCGCTTGATGAGCCAGGGGCAAGCTACGCGGTCAACGTGCACATGAGATCGTGTCACCCAGAGCATGTCTCCTTACCTCCACAACCATATCGCACCCAGCCTGCGGCCAACTCCCCGTCAAGGCATATTCAAGTCGACAATGAGCGGCACATGGTCGCTGCAGGTCGCCCACGTGCTCTCGCGACCGGGCGGCTCTCCTGTGTGCAGATGGTAGGCACTCACGAGGCCAAGGTCATCCAGCAGTCGAACCCACTCGAAGTGCGAGTCGCCGAAGCACGGATTGCTGTTGAAATCGCCGAGGACGATGGTGGGTGCGGATTGGATGAAGGAGGCGTACGCCGACAGACCGCGAACCAATGAGCTGACATAGGAAGGACGGTAGTACCACGGCTCCGCCCACACTACGAGAACATTGAAGGAGACCGCCCCACTGACTTGACAGGGCAAGAACAACTTCGCGCGAGTTCGAGCTTTGTGAGCAACGCCAGCGGTGAGATCGTGGAACGAAAGAAGAGCGACTCCACGATGTCGGTTGTTGCCATGCCACTGGCCCCGAAATGCGGCCGACCGGGTCGGTCGCGGCGCCTCCTGAAGTGCAACCAGGGACGGCCGGCGGGAGAGGACTCGCGCGAGTTTGTCTACGGTCGGGCCGCCGGCCTGGTTCCACGTGCAGATGCGCATGTCGCTATTCTGCGGCGCAGCCCAGCGCCTCGAGCTCAGCGGCCCGGCCGGTCCAATACCGATTCAGAGCCGCGCCCTTACCGCGCCCGCGGGCTGGATACTAGCCTTCTCCCAATTCAAGCAGGTGATGGTATTGCCAGCGTCGTTCTTTGACTACGGCAGCATCGGCATCGGATGATGTGCTGGCCCTATGGACGGCCTGTAAGGCATAGTTCGCAGCACCAATCGAATGAGTGGGGACATGTGCAGTTGCCACCGCTTGACCTGCGGCACGGGCAGCAGAGCGAGCGGCACTATCCTCTCCTACGTCACGAGCAGCGGCATGAGAGGCAAGCGAAGCCTTGCGGATTACAGCCATCCGAGACTCCCCTGTATTCATCCATGCCCGGAGTATTTCGATCGCGTATCGAGGGCGATGGTCTTCAGGAAACTTCTCCTCAAAGTGCGGCATGACACGCTCAACACAATCGACTGCCCAGACGGCCAATGTTCTGTGGTCTGTCTTGCTCACAAGCTCCACCATTGCCTCGTCTCTGTGCGTAACCGAGAATCGGGATCTGCCCACTTAACGGTCCCAGTCAATCTAGACGGCCCATGCCCTCGATCCACCCAACGGCCTCGAGCGGGGCGGCACGGCCAGGCGAGGCCAAAAGACTATCGTGCCCAGGGTTGAGAGGGCGCCACCACCGCACGGGCCATCAGCCATCGATCTCGATGATCTCGACTGAAACCAGGCGATCTCCTTGGAAATCGGGGTTGGCGAGTGGGTCCCGCGGCTTCAGCCTGCTCAGGACATCAGCACCTTCGACTACTTCGCCGAAGATAGTGTGAAGGCCGTTGAGGTGAGGCGTTGGCGCATACGTGATGAAGAACTGCCCGCCGTTGGTGTCTGGCCCGCGGTTAGCCATTGCCAGCAAACCTGCCTGGTCGAATTGGAGATCCGGATCGAACTCGTCCTCAAACGTATAACCCGGCCCCCCTCCCCCTGTTCCAGTCGGATCGCCGCCCTGAGCCATGAATCCAGGCAGGACACGATGAAACGTCGTGTTGTTGTAATAGCCCTGCCTGGCCAGAAAGACAAAGTTGTTAACCGTCATCGGAGTCTGATCAGGAAAGAGCCGCACCCTGAACTCGCCGATCTCGGTCGTGAATACGGCCTCGAGAGACTTGGAGGGATCGATCTCCATCGTCGGCGGGGAGGACCACCCAAGAGCAGCCGCGCTCTGTTCGGTCGCAGGAGGCGCAGTTGGGGGCACCGCGACGATCTCTGGCGTGGCCGATCCACATGCTGTAAGCACCATCAGGCCGATAGCAGCAAAACCAAAGGCGAGAACCCTCCCCTGTCGATTCTTCATCGTCAATCCCTCCGAAGCACACACTCTTCAGAAACACCGGTTGTCTGTGGGCCCAGTCTTGAAATCCGTTCACAAATACGGAGGCTGGCCTATTTCTTCTGAGTGGGGGATCTGACCCACCCCTCGTCCTTGAAGGCTTTCCAAATTTCCATGGAGTGGCCTTGGCTCAAAGCGAACTCCTTCTTGAGTCAAGCGACAAGCTCACTCGCCTTCATTTCCGGGCTGTAGACGCCAGCCTTGGCCGCCAAGGTTCGGAGCTGCGCCGGGGTCTTCCCAGGCTTCGCCTTGATGTAGTCCAAATACGCTTGAAATGACACCTGCGTGCCCTCCTCTCGTAGTGTACCTTCCCGCTTCGGCAATGCCCCCTGGTCAGTGGTGAGTGACGAGGCGCCTAGCGGGTTCGAGCCTAGTGGCCCGGCCAATCTACCCCCACTCGCCGCCTCCCCCGTCGCTGCTTTGGCTGCTGGACTGTTCGGATTCAGATCCCTGCGCCGCTCTTGCTCACGGGACGGCCAAGGCGATCCGGGTCGAGCGTTCCCGGGGAAGGGAAACTGCCACCCGGAGCAATCGCTTGAGGGCCGCGCGCGGAAAAACGTCGAGGGAGCGGACTCGCGTGCAACCAACCTGTTTGGCGCAGCTGCGGGCGTCGAGGATCCCGTTCGGGTCAGGTAGGAGGACACCGAACTCGAAAGCAACAATTGCCCGGTCATCAATGGGAGAGAGCCCGCAGAAGTAGCCAACGTTGGGATGGCCGATGTTGAGGCTCCTCCGGCCGAGGTTGACCTTCTCGGTCGCCTCTGGGATAGTGCTGATGATCAGCGATGTGGGTTCCAGGAGGATCGCCCGCGTCTCGGGGGGCAGGTCGCGAGTCAGGGCAGCAAGGGGGATCTGAGACGATTTCGCGGCTGGCTTCGACACAGAGAGTCCCTCCAAGTGTGGGCTAGACCAGGCGGCCCAACGGCCTCGAGCTGAGCGACGCAACGAAGCTACATCGTACATGGAACTGCGCTGAGGCCGCGGCCGCCCCAGCGACTTGTCGGACGGCTCAAGCCGACTGGAGACCACAGTCTCTCATCTGCTCTTGAGCGGTACTCGACCACGGCCAGAACGATGAGGGCAACGAATGCAATTGCTGCCGAAATCCTGGCATCGATCATCGCAGTGAAGAGTACAAAGACAGCGGCGGCGATGGCGAGGTTTGCTCTAGTCTGAGCTGACAAGGTTCCGCTCCTTCCAACTTGCACTACGGGTGCCCAGCGGCTGAGACAATTCCTATGTGATGACTCCCTGGGCGAGTATCCAAAGGCCCGCTATGAGCAGACCACCGACTGCACAGAAACCTATTCCCTTCAGAAATCCGATGAAGTGGAAGTGGTAGTCGCGGTACCCCGGCATCCCCTCAGTGCCGGGAAGGACCATCTGCCGAGGCTGTATCGTGCAGAAGAAGAGCCAGTCGAGGACGATCAGATCGAATATGTTGAAGACCAGGAGAGCGGCGGCAGAGAATGCAAATGCGGGTATGAAAGGGACGTAGTCCAGCTTGGCACGCAAGGCGAATAGGCCGAGGATCGGAAAGACCAGGACGGCTAAGAAGATCAAGACCGCCACGAAGGGGCGGAGGCGCGCGCCCCGAGGGGACATCGGCCCGTACTCTAGCCTGATGGCGGGAGGGTAGTCGCCTACCCACATGTCGGCGGCGATGGCACCGCTAGTGATCATAATCGCGGTGAGAGCGAGGGACAAGCCAAGGCCGTAGACGAGGGCGCTCTTGAAGAGGAGAGACCAGTTCAACATCGTAACCTCCGGCGCAGTGCTCCCGGCCGCCTAACGGCCTCGAGATGAGCCGCCTCCGTTCCTGAGAATGACGTGTCAGGGCCCGAACAAGCGCCCAAGGAGAAGCTGGATAACCCAGACCAGCACGGGCAAGAATAGCGCCGCCAGCAGACCGCGGACTGCCCCAGCTTGCCATGGCCAGGCGGGGATCCTACGCAAGCCACTCTGGACTATCTCGAGATTGGCCAGGGCTTTGTTCAGATGGTCCATTCTGGCGAGACGTCGGTTGTCGAGGTCCCGAAGTAGTTCTTCAGTAAGAGCTTCGAAACGAGAAGAGGCCTCGGCCAGTTGCCGATTCTTTTCGGCAACAATCCGGCGGTGGGCTCCCAGCATAGGCAAGGTGAAGGTCGCGCCGGCGATAGCAGCAAATGACACGCTGAGCCCGATTTCCACCGGCCCCACCACCGGCGAAACCGATGTTGACGTGGCGAACCATACATAGATGTAGAGAATAATACCGATCCCGGTGAATGCACCAGGGAGGGAAAGGGCATACATGGGCTGAAGCCGGTAGATGTTGATTCGGGCGTGCTGGGTGTAGATCCGGCTGATCAGCGCGAGTTGGTGAATTGTGTGGTATGCCAAGACGCCGGTGATCGCGTTCTGTATGATGAGTAGGGCAAGTACCGAGACGGTCGAGTACGTCGTGCCGGCGGTGCCGAAAAGGTATGCGGGAACGGCCCCAGTCGAGGTTTGTAGGATGTAAGTAACGAAAGCGAAGGCGGCGCCGCCAATTGTGGCTATGAGTGTTGGCCGAGGAGGAAGCGTGGTCAGCTGATACGAAAGCCGTGCGAACGCTGCTTCGTCTTGCAGAGACGGGCTGCCTCCTCTCGTTCCCGAGGCGAGGAGGGGCCGAAAGGACGCAATGGCGGAGGCAGCCGACTTGTCCAGGTAGTGTATGAGGGCCAGCAGGTAGGCGAAGCCGCTGAGTGTCCATACGTGCAAAGCATTGAGTGTGCCTGGAGGATAGGCGCCCTCGCTCCATTCGATGGTCGAGCCTGCAAGTCCGACGCCGATGCCCAATACGACGTAGAAGGCCCACGCCGGGCCGGGCAGGCGGTCTACCCAGGCGGTGAAACGGTCGAACCAGCTCGGAGGGTAGGGGGGCGCGAAAACGCCTTTGCTTCCCGTGGGTGACCTTGGCTTCGTGCTTCGTTGCTGGGGCATAGGACAACTTCCTCAAGTGAACAGGCGGCTTAACGGCCTCGTGCCGAGCGACGCAGCGAAGCTAGATCGTAGATGAAACCGCGCTGAGGCTGCGTCCGCTCCAGCGAGTGGTTAGGTTTTCCTTTTGTCTTCCAGAGATATGACTACTTTTCCTTTGGCACGTCCTTCTGCAACGTAGCGAAGGGCCTCCGGAACCTCGCTCAGCGAGTACTGTCTATCAATGACAGGGATGACCCGGCCAGCTTCACAAAGCTCCGCTATTGCGACCAGGTCTTTTCGATTTTGCGGAACGACCAGGACTTGTATGTTCTTGCCCGCGGTCCTTCTTATCAATGGTCCCAAGAGCAAGATCTGGAGAAGTACGGCGACAGAACCTCCGACAAAGAGACAGGTTCCGTTCGGCCTTAGTGCGCGCGTATAGGCGAAAACCGAACGATGGGCAATCACATCAAGGATCAGATCATATTGTTTTCCGTTTCTGGTGAAGTCTTCCCTGGTGTAATCAATCACATGGTCTGCGCCAAGTGAGCGCATGAAATCCAGCTTGCCCGAGTTATCCACCCCGGTCACTTCAGCCCCGTACAATTTGGCGAGCTGCACGGCAAATGAACCTGCACTGCCTCCCGCACCGTTAATCAGGACCCTCTGCCCCGGCTGAACCTGACCCTTCTCGCGAATCCCCCGCAGGGCGATAACACCGGCTTGTGGAATGGCCGCTGCTTCCTCGAAGGTCATACTGGCCGGTTTTGGCGCCATGGTTCTTCCACTGGTGCAGACATACTCCGCAAATCCGCCGTGATAACCTGGGATTTCCCCGAATACTTCATCTCCTGGTTTGAATTCTGTGTTGTTTTTGCCGGTGAATTCCACTCGCCCGGCGATGTCGGACCCGAGAATCTGGCGGCTTGGTTTCACAAGCCCTCCGATACGGGCATAGAGAGGTTTGCCTATCAATCCTTCCCTGTCAGATCCGTTTATGGATACGGCATAAACCTTGATCAATACTTCCTCGTCCGTAGGGGTCGGCTTCTTGACGTCTTCGAGCCTAAGAACATTGGGCGAGCCATAGTTGCGGTAAACAACGGCTTTCATAGATCTCCTATTGGCTCGCGACAACCCATCGGGCGAGGCTGCAAAACCTAACCGCCTCGAGCTGAGCGGCGCAGCGAAGCTACATCGTACATGAAACCGCGCTGAGGCTGCGTCCGCCCCAGCGAGTAGTTGGGCGGCTCTGATTGTCTATCCCTTGATGGCTAAAGGAAGCGGTGATCATTGGCGGGGAAGGACAAGCCAGGTCCCGACCAGGAGCATCGCAACGCCAGCAAGTCTCTCGAGTTGGAGTGGAAGAGGTGGGGCGCCTCCCCAGCCGAAAGTGTCGACAAGCAGGGCAACGATCATCTGACCAAAGATGATAGTGGCGAGGCCGGCGGCAATCCCAACTCGAGGAAGTGCATAGGCGGCGCCCGCGATAATCACGAGGCCCAAGGCGCCTGCCGCAATGACAACCATGCTGGCAGAGCGTGTTAGACCTTGCATCGGCCTGGCGACTGTCAGAAAGCCCGCGGCGAGGACGATGAGCGCGGCAATGGCACCTCCAGCGAAGTTGATCAGCAAGCCAGAACGAACCGGGCCGATCAACCGGCCTGCCCAATTGGTAAGTGTGGACTGGAAACCGATGGCAACACCACTTGCCATAGCTACGAAGAGGGCTGAGAGAACCGATTCCTTCATGAAACCTCCGACGCGCAAGTCAAGGAGAGCAGGAGATGGCTCAGAAGCTGCTTGGGATGACGACACTCCTTGCGGAGATGCCTAAGGGCCTCGAGCTGAGGGGGCAGGCTCCAGCCATCAATAAAGGGTTCTGTACATGGCTAGCCGGTCCGCTCGATTACCGTTGTTATCCAGGGGTTCTAACCAGCTTTGGCGGTTCACCTGCTGTGTACAAGGCCCGTATGTGCACAGCCGGATACTCCTCTTCTCTGACTCGTGCCTGAGTCTCTCCAATACCCGCTCTAGCATCCGACCCTCGAACGGCGAGTACATGAAGAATACAGTCCCATCCGAGTAGTTCGCCTCGCGTGCATCCGCGTTGATGAACTGTACTTCTGAGAGATTCAAACCCCTGGCACACCTTCTCGCATAGTCGCAATAGGCGGGCTCAACCTCCACGCCCTTTGCCCGAACCCCACTGAGCAAGTGCACCAGTATTGAGACTTGCCCCAGGCCAGAACCCAGGTCGTAGAAGACGTCATGCTGGCGGAAATCGGACCGATCCACCAGCTCTAGCACAATCCTGGCCGGGGTCGGCTGATAGAAGACCATCTCCGGATGCCGTAGGTTCGGAGCTTCGGGCGCACCCTCACCCAGCAGCAGACCATTGACCAGCGCGTCGAGACTATCGTATCCCTCATCCTCCTGACTTCCACCGCTTGAGCCAGCGCCGGCGTACGCTTCAATCCGCCGCCTCAACTCTGTACTCGTGTAGTCGCCGGATGCGATGTTCTGCCGAAGCATACGGTATAGGCCCTCATCGACCACTTCCAGTCGCTTTCGCACGGTCTCGGCGTGATGTTTCAAGCCGGTCAAAGCTTCCGAATTGCCATCCCTGAGAAGCAGACCCTCAATCCGGGCTAGAACCTCAGATTCGAGGGAATCCAGCGCCTCCGCCCTGGCGGCGAAGTTCGTCTCCTCATACAGAGCCGTGTGACTTTCTCTGGCTTGGATGCTCATTCGAATCTCACCTATGATGCAGTCCAAGGTGCACGATCCTCCCTCGGAGGGCTGCCCAACGACTCGAGTTCGGCGGCGCAGCACATCTACATCGTTTATGAAAACCCGCTGAGGCTGCGTCCACTCCAGCGGGTGATTAGGCACCCTCAAGCTCATATAGATTGGCCCGTCCCCGCTTGCCTTTCAACTCGATCACTCCCACTTTCCGAAGACAATAGGCCATCTTCTGCGCCAACTGCCGCCTGATACCCATCGCTTCCGCCAGATCTTTCGTCGTGAATGACTCGCCCAACTTCTCAGGAAGCACCTCTCGCCAATCTGCGGGCTCCTCAAACAACCTCCGCTCTACTACTTCCAGTAACCGACGCTCCTCAGTAACCCACCCATTCCTGCGCCACTTCCGTCCCCCCTCGTACCGTCGTACTTCTTCTTCCCTTATCAGCAACACTTCCAGCGAGAAGTTGGGGTTCGCAAGTAGCTGCGGAAAACTCACCATTTCCCAGAATAGGTCCTCTACCCGCCCTCTCTTGGGCGACTTACGGCGAGCTGCTCCGGCGCCGTCATCCCTTGCCAACCTGACGATCCACTTCTCTTTGGCTATTGGATAGATCAATCGTGTCCTATGCGCGCGCACCAGGTTTAGTAGCTTCGGCTTGATGGACGCGAAATTGCTGGTCTGGATTTCCAGCAATAGATCATCGTGAACAATGTCAATCACAAACCCATCAACCGCAACCTCGAATTGGTCTCCGGAGCGCGCGTACCATTCCTTCAACGAGGTGTGAAGCGGCTTTTCGTTGAGCAAGCCTATGCCTGACATCTCAATCTCAGCTTCCGTGGTCTCCTACCGGCAGGTGCCTAACGGCTTCGAGCTGAGCCGGCAGGCCAGGCCAGTGCAAGTATCGCATGAAAACCAAACACCCGGCTGGCCGGGTCGGCTCAATCGAGTTGCTAAGCCGCTCCGGGCCGGACGATCCTTCGAAGATGGGCCGGAGGGAGGGATCCGCGGGCTGGGGCAAGGGCACGCGGACTGAACGTTGAGGGCTGCGGTCAGGTTGGAAAGGACTGGCGGTCGGTTCGAGATCTGGGAGCTGGTACTCGAGCAGAGATACGGCGCCTGCCACCAAGCAGAGGACGCTCAACACGCGAGGAAGCCGGCGGGATGTCCAACCTGCCGATCCGAGCAGTACCAACGCCCACCCCAGGAAGTGCTATCCTGCTCCAATCACGCCCGCGACGATCGTAGTCCACACCACGAGAACCGATGTGGACTCTTCCAGATGCAGCTCAGGATGAATCAAGTGGCATTGCCGGTTGGCAGACCGGATACAAGCGACGGCTACGAACGCCGCTGCCGCGAGAACGGCGGCAAGTAGGGCCAGGGTCATGCGCCGCGCAGCGAGCGCGGCCGATGCGCTCCCGGAGTGCGAAGACCGCCGTGACCAGGCTAGCCCCCCCACAGTGGCCCATAGAGGAAATCGGCCACAGAGTAGGCAGGCGGCCCCATAGCGAGTCGCAAGTCCCCTATCAAGTAGATCAGGGGCGCAACAACAAAGGCCGCTGCCATCAGGAAGCAGGCAAGCCCACCCCATTTCTGCATCGTCACCGGTGAGGTCCTAGCGTCTGCATGTGTGCGAACCCCGAAATCGTCCGATGCCTTCAAGGCCCATCTCAGCCTAAAGGACCTATCGCGACGGAGCGGCCCTACGGCCTCGAGCTGAGCGGCGCTGCACAGCTACTTCAGACATGAAGTCGCACTGAGGCTGCGGCAGCTCCTGAGAGTTGTTAGGCCCGCGCCTCAATCAATGAACAGTTGACGCTATGGCGCGGTGGATTGGCTTCTTCAGTTCGTAGCAGTTCTCGTCGGGAAGGGCGTGTGTAGAGAGTCTCGCACGAGCCAGCAACGCCCCCCGAGTCTGTTGAATGACGTTCCTCATCGAACTCGCAGCCTGGTGGGGCTGGATCAGATGGGCCTTTGAATACCCCGCCCGGGACCACGTTTCCCGGATGGAGTCAAATCTTTGGTTGCCCAATTCTCACTTCAATTCCTCAAATACTCACTCGTAATCGAGCGCTTCGCCTTCAATAACTCTCTGGGCGTGCCTTCGAACATGATCGTCCCTCCCTTACTGCCGCCCTCGGGACCCATGTCGATGATCCAGTCCGCATTCTTGATGACGCGCAGGTTATGCTCGATGACAACAACCGTGTTGCCGGCATCCACCAGACGATTAATGACTTCCATGAGGTGTCCGAGATCAGACATGTGCAAGCCGGTCGTCGGTTCGTCCATGATGTAGACGCTACCCTCTTTGTGCAGTTCACTGGCAAGTTTGATGCGCTGACATTCACCTCCCGAAAGCGTGCTCAACGGTTGACCCAGGCTCAGATAATCCAATCCCACATCACTCATGGCCTGCAATTTGCGCAGGACCTCCTTGATGTCAAAATAGCCGAGCCCCTGTTGAACGTTCATCGCCAGCACGTCACTGATGGACTTTCCGTTGAGTTTGTAAGCCAGCACTTCATCTTTGAAGCGCTTGCCATTACAGACTTCACAAGGGGTCTTGACCTCGCTCAAGAACGCCAGATCGGTATAGATCACACCCAGCCCCTGGCAGTTTTCACACGCACCTTTTGAATTGAAGCTGAACAACGAAGCGTTCACCTTGTTGGCCGAAGCAAACGCCTTGCGGACATCGTCCAGGATGCCGGTATACGTGGCGGGATTGGAACGGCTCGAAATTCCCACCGCCGACTGGTCAATCACGATCGCATCGGGGTGTTGATTAACAAAGACTTCATTGATGAGCGAGCTTTTCCCGGAACCAGCCACTCCGGTGACGACAGTCAACACACCGGTTGGTATATCCACACTGATATTCTGCAGGTTATTCACCTTCGCATGTTTGACTGGCAACCTGCCCGTCGGCGCGCGGAAACCATCCTTCAACTGGATTTGCTCTTTCATGTGCCTGCCTGTCAGCGTATTCGCCTTGAGCAGATTCGCATAACTCCCTTCATAGACGATCTCGCCTCCCTGCCGCCCCGCGTGCGGACCCAGATCCACGATGTGGTCCGCCACTTTGATCACATCCGGGTCATGTTCGACAACGAGGACTGTGTTGCCCTTATCGCGCAATTTCTGCAACAGTTCGTTCATGCGATGGATATCGCGCGGATGCAGCCCCACGCTGGGTTCATCGAAGACATACATCACGTCCATCAGACTACTGCTGAGGTGTTTGACGATCTTTACGCGCTGCGATTCGCCGCCCGATAGCGTATCCGTTTCGCGGTTGAGGCTGAGATATTCAAGCCCAATATCCACCAGATGCTGTAAACGTTCCAGGAGCGTCCTGACCATCGGCACGGCAACCGGATCTTTGATGGCTTTGACAACTTTAATGAGTTCGGCAATTTCCATGTTGGCCATGTCCGCGATGTTATGTCCATCTATCTTGCACTTCAGGATGGCTTGGTTCAACCGCGCACCCTTGCACACGGAACATAGGCCCATCGTCATGTAAGGCTCCACCGACCTTTGGGTCCGCTCGGACATCGTCTTGATATCCCGCTTGATGTACTTGTTTGTGAATCGGTTAGCAATGCCTTCAAAGGTCAGATTGATGTCCTTTGCCCCCATTTTGGTTTTGATCTTCATGGGCTTGCAGTGTAAAAGCGAGTCCATCTCTTTTTCGGTGTATCTGGAGAGTCTCTTATCGGGGTCGAACAGGCCGGAGTTGATGAGCAGACTCCAGCTCCAACTGTCTACGGCATACTCCGGGAACAGTATTGCCCCTTCATTGAGCGATTTGGACGTATCCAGGAATTTATCCAGGTCCACATCCAATTTTCTGCCCAGCCCGTTACAGTTCGGGCACATGCCTTGTGGGTTATTAAACCCAAAGACATAGGATGGTCCCACAAACGGCTTCCCAATCCGGGAAAACAACAGCCGCAGTGCTGTGTAAATATCGGTGACGGTCCCGACGGTCGAGTGCGAGCCCCCGCCGAGCCGTTTCTGGTCCACCACGATCGCCATGCTCAGGTTTTCGATCGCATCGGCATCGGGCTGGGAATATTTCGGCAGGAACGTGCGGACGAACATGCTGAAGTTTTCGTTGAGCAGGCGCTGGGCTTCGGTGGCAATCGTATCGAACACAATCGAGGATTTGCCCGAACCCGATACGCCCGTGAAGATCGTGATCTTGCGTTTCGGGATCCGCAACGAGATGTCCTTCAGATTGTTTTCACGCGCGCCGCGGATCTCGATATATTCCTGGGGCATGTGCTCTCCTCAAGATCTATCTGGTATTGAGTTCCAGCAATTGCTTCAGAACCTGAGGTAGTTCGGTTGTTTTCTGACTTCCGCCTCTTCCCTATCCTCATCGAGCCAAGGGATCAGGGAGGCGATGCTGCGGACCTTGTAAGCAACGTCGTCGTAGGCACTGAGCTCGTCTCCTATGGACTCTTCCAGTGGATTATCGCTGGATTCCTCACTCACAACACCTCTTTCAACCCCGAGGGAAAGAGCCGCCTAACGGCCTCCAGATGAGCCGCCCGGCCAGCTCTCTGGGTTGCTTCACGGAACTCGGCCGACTGGAACAGCGGGCGCGCCCTTGCCGCGTCCTCGTATTCAGCAAGGAGGATGAGATCGTTGGGTTGGTCGGAGCTACGGAAGACCCTAAGGCGGGGCCCGGTGGGGAGCTCAGTCCTCAACTCACCGCTTTCTTCACGAGCGCGCCGATCTTTGCCTCTTCGGCGGCGGTCAACTCCTTCAGCGCGAAGGAGACCGGCCACATGGCGCCTTCGTCGAGTTTTGCCTCGTCGCTGAAGCCGAACGACGCGTACCTCGTTTGGAACTTCTGCGCGCTTTGGAAGAAGCAGACGACCTTGCCGTCCTTGGCATACGCGGGCATCCCGTACCAGGTTTTCGGCGAGAGGGCTGGCGCGCTGGCTTTGATGATAGCATGGAGCCGCTTGGCCATGTCGCGCTCCGATCCTTGCATCTCGGCGATCTTCGCGAGCACGGCGCTCTCCCCTTCCGCCTTGTCCGCGCCGCGGCGCGCTTCCGCTTTCAGCTCTTTGGCCCGTTCCTTCATCGCAGCTTGTTCCTCGACCGTGAATCCCTTGGACTTCTTGTTGATCGCGGTGGTGCTCTTAGCGGACTTCTGCGTGGCCTTCTTGGTGGTGCTCTTACGTTGGCTCATGAGAATCTCCTTATTTGTAGTTGGTGGATTACCATTCTATCAAGACAAGACTCGTCCGAGTTTACTTCCCATCCTTCGCCTCCGCGAGCGTGGTTGGTGCATTGTTTTGCGATTCCCTCGATTTCACGACTCTTGAGCCGCCTGAGGCGGTCAGTTGGGCGATTCAATATCGAATTGCTGAGCGTACTCCGCGTTCAGCCGCTGCCAGCCGCTGAACTTCATCGCCTGGCCACCAACGATGCGGCCGATGGGAGTTCCGCTGAGAAGCTGATCCAGAACATCGAAACAAATGTGCCACCCGGCAGCACCCATTGAGATGAAGCGGCGATCGATGTTGGTCCACAGCGTCAGACGCGTGCCGCCACCGAAGGCTTCTAGTTCCCACCGGATGTCCCCGTCGCCCCAGTTGTACTCAAGCACCTTGGGAGCGTCGGCTCGCGTCACGGTTGTTTCGGTAACATGCGGCGTGGGCGCTCCCACCGTGGTGAGCTTCACCGTGGTTCCAACCGTAGCCAGGTTCCCATCGGCTTCAAAGGGAGCCCACTCGCGCAGATGCGCTGGGTCGGTAAGCGCCTGCCAGACTTTTTCCGGCGAGTGGCGCAGTTCTCTGACGAGAATGAGCGTCCACTTCTCTCCGTCCTTTCGTATCTGCGCCCCGCTGGCCGGACCCGGCGTGTACTGCTCGCGCATGGTCATCTTCTCCTTGTCTTCCTTTTCGTTGGTGTTGATTGATCCATGCGGTCGAGGTGGCGTTCGAGGGCATCCACGTGGGCGGACCAGAACCGGCGGAACGGAGCCAGCCATGCATCCACCTCCTGAAGCGGTTCAGGCTTCAGCCGGTAGAGACGGCGCTGTGCGTCCACCGTGGATTCCACGAAGCCGGCCTCGCGCAGCACTCGCAGGTGCTTTGACACGGTGGGCTGCGGCATACGAAGCCGACGCTCGATCTCTCCAACCGACTGTTGTGAAGTGACCAGAAGGCTCAGTATCGCGCGGCGGTTCGGCTCCGCAATGATTTCGAAGACTGATTCCACTCTCTTAGTATACTCCACCGAGCATATGCTTGTCAAGGTATATAAAGCTAGGGAGCCCAGGCAAGCGGTCCGAAAGCACTGCCCAAGGATCGTTCTGTAGGCTTTGTGCGCTATGGGTCACCGTTCGCGATGATCGGAACGGGCCGCCTAACGGCCTCGAGCTGAGCGGCGCAGCACGGCTACATCGTACATGAAACCGCGCTGAGGCTGCGTCCGCTCCAGCGGGTGGTTAGGCGGCGGAGCAGCATCGGCAAGTCGACTTGAGACCCGCTTACCGAATCCCGAGCTGCGCGTGAATGACTTGCAGGGCAGAGGCGACACCGTCCTCCTGACGGAGCTGTTCTCCTAGGAGGCGGGCGCTGAGCACGTAGGCTGGATTGGCCAATGCTTCCTGGAGAATGGCCTCCAGGCGGTTCCGGGTCAGATGGCGCGCCGGAGGCGCGGCCGGACCAACTCCAAGCCGATGTATTTGGCGTGCCCAGAATGCCTGGTCAGCAGAGAAAGGGATGGCAGTGCTCGGGACGCCAGCTGTGGCGGCTGCGCCAGTGGTGCCCGCGCCTCCATGATGCAGGATGTAGCGCATCCGGGGGAACAACCAGTCATGTGGGATTCCCTCCGCAGCGAAGACATCTGCGCCCGCGAGATCTACATCTAGCGCCTGAGGCGAGATGCCAAGAACAATGCGCTGGCCGTGCGCGCGGACAGAGGAAACCACGGTGTGCAAGAGACGCCCTAGTTTCTCGGTACGCATGCTGCCCGGGCCAAAGTAGATCGGAGCTGGGCCGGACTCCAGGAAGTGGACAAGCGCGTCCGGGGGTTCCCAGCCGGCATGGGGCGGAAGCCGCCAATAGCCCGTGACATGTGCCCACGACGGCCATTCTGGAGGTCGTGCCAGGATGTGCGGGCTGTAGGCGAGAAGGATCGGCGTAACATCGCCATCAGTATCACCGAATGGCCAGGGCGCCAGCTTGGGTAGATCCGGGGCAGAGGCGCGTACTCTTCGGTAGAGTAGACGGGAACCATGTTGGAACACTGCGGTGTTGAGTGTATGGGTAGCGCGACGGTAGACAGCTCCGAGTGGGAGATCGGGTAGCCCCACCGCGGAGAAGGCTGAGGTGGGAAGGAAGATCGGGAAGAACTGGGCCGACACATCCGGCACTCCCCTGGATCGAGCCAGAGTGTGACCCGCGTCGGTCATCAGGAAGGAATGAACGATCAGATCGGCATCACGCACGGCCCTCTCGACTGCGCGAAAAGCCGCTTCTGCAAGTGGCAGCACATGCTGGCTCATGCGGACTATCATCCGCGGCCAACTCAAACCGGCGCGGTCGGCGAATGCCTGCGCAAGGTCGTCCGGGCTGCCTTCGATCGGCTCGAACTCCAATCCATGCGTTTCGGCAAGTGGCGCGAACGGCGCGGGGCCGGCAATACGGACGCGATGCCCTACCTTCCGCAGGCCAGCACCTAGTGCAAGGAGTGGCTCAACATCACCACGCGAGCCGTACGTCAGCACCGCAATACGGTTGTTGTCACCCATCGTGATTCGCTAGCCGCTCTGGAGTATTCCTTGCCGGAAGTGTTTGAGGGCCCGTGGGGAGCGGCAGCTACCGAACGGCCTCGAGCTCAGCGGCCCGGCCAGCTCAAGGCTAGTATCGCGCTGAAGTCAGACACCGGCCTGGCCGGGTCGGCTCTATCGATTTGTTAGGCGCCAGAAAGAACAAATGGCTCATCAGAGGAGCACGGTGACCAGGCCAGCCAGCAGGAGACTGGCGACTAAGGTGATCGGTAGGCCGATCAGAAAGCCCCGAAAGTGGAAAGCATAGTCCGCATACCCAGCACGGGCGCAAGAGAGGCTGCAATCACTGAGAACATCACAGCTAGGACCAGTATCGCGACTGGGATCCTCTGGCGTTTGGAACGGTCGCTCATCGGACCATACTTCGCCTGGACGTCCGGCGGGTAGTCCCTCAACATGATCTCGGGGTTGAGTCTAACGAGCGCGAGGATCATCGTGAACAAGATCACGCTCAAAATGACCCCGTAGAAGAGAGCGTTGGTGATGACTGGCCAGAGAGCCACAACTTCCACCATTTGGGCGCGGGCTGGATCTGGCGCCCAACGAAAGCATCAGCCGCCGCTCGAGCTTTGCGCCGAAGACGCGTTTGACCTATGCGCAACTTCGCTAGGCCGACTAGTTAGCCCGCGCGGAGCGAGGTCGGCTGCATGCCGTGTTAGCCGGCGTGTGTAGGTGCGCGGGTATCTTGGGCTGCGCAACTCGGTCAGTTTGCGCTCACCGCTTTGTCTGCTGGGCCTGTTTCCTGGCCTCCGCTTGCGCCAGTTTCTTCGCCCGCTTTAGCGATTCAGCAATCAGTCTTTTCAGGACCGGCACATTCACATCGTCCAACCGCTTGATGTATAGACAGCCCTTGCCCAGCGAGTGCTTGCCCAACTTCGCCAGCAGCTCGGCATTGTGTTCCCACCCACCGAGCATGTACAGGGTCAGAGCCTGTTTGCGCGCCGACATACCCGCGAGGAGCCAATCGCCTTCGCGACCACTCTTGCCCACGTAATGGTAATCGTCGAAACCGACGATGCTACTCCCCCACATTTTGGGTTCAGTTTTGGTCGCCTTTCGCAGCATCTCGACAAGCGTGTACGAATCCGTGCGTTTTGCGTCATCGGGGATGCTATCGAGGAATTTCGTGACACTGGCCTTGTTGACTTTCGTTTTGAGCTCTGTCATTCCTATACCTCCTTGGATGAGCCGCCACTGCGTTCAGTCTTCATTTTTCGCAAATGCTCGGGATTTGGAGAACGGTCAGGCCGCCTAACGGCCTCGAGCTGAGCGGCGCGGCAACTCTTCTCCGAGCATGATATCGCGCTGAGGCTGCGCCCGCTCCAGCGAGTTGTTAGGCGGCGATTCTCATCATTCTCTTCCCGGGAGAGCCTTCGCCTTCTCCTGGGCGCGCCACCACCGCCGAATGAGTGTGCGAGCCCATAGATAGTGGGCCGCTGTACTGGCGCGCAAGTAGTCGCTGAGCGTCCACGATGGACCGGTCCAGGAGAACCGCCCCAATGCTACCAAGTCGGCGTCGGAAAGGGCGCCGATGAGCTCAACGACGCGCTTGTGGTAAGAGCTGTAGTCGCCCATTACGGCGCGAAGTGACCGGCGACGATGCTTACGGTAGATCATCTCGTTCAGGCGAGGCAATTCGCGCAAGGTGAATCCAGGTGCCGGCATTGCCGGCTTCTCTCCGCGCAGTCCGGCTGCGTACCATTTGAGGTTCATCTCCTGCCACTCGACTATGTGTGCCAGAACGTCCTTCACGGACCAACCAGCACTGGTAACTCCGGCCTTCGTCATCTGACGGGGTGACAGGGCCGCGAGCGTATCGTCCAACGCCCTTCGCTCGCGCTGGATTTCTGCAAGAAGTGCTGTCCTGCGGAGTCGCCTTCCCATGGCTGTGCTTGGTTCTTGTGTCGCAGCCTAGCGCTGTCGAGCTGAGCCGCCCGGCCAGCGCTCCGAACCTATCTTAGACCCGATTCGCCGCAGCTGGCCGGGTCGGCTCCATCAAGTCGTTAGGCGCCGTGAAGTTTCGCAAACTATCGGAGGCCAATTGGGCTTGGAACGTTTCTTGCCTCGTCGGGGAAGTTTCGGCCGAGTCACTGGCGGCTCGCGTCCGGATCGAAGACGACGGTCTCCTGGCCTACCTCCACTTCGCCGTACCTGAGCGCGCCTGCGCGGTCGTAGACGTGGAGGACAGCACCTGTGGTGGTGAGCTGCGTATCGACGAGGCGGAAGCTGGCCGGGATCGTGCCCTCGCCGAACAGGCGCTTGCCCGAACCGATGACTACGGGGAACTGCCAGAGACGCAGCGTGTCGATGAGATCATGTTTGAGCAGGGTTTGGAGGAGGTTGCCACTGCCGTGAACCTGAATCTCGTCGCCTTCCTGTGCCTTCAGCTTGGCCACCTCCCCGGCAAGATCTCCTTTGACGAGGAAGGAATGGTGCCATTCGACCTTGGCGAGCGACCGTGACGCGACGAATTTGGGCCGGGTGTTGAGGGCCATGGCGATCTTGTCTGACGGATCGGTGGACTTGGGCCAGGAGCCTGCGAAGATCTCATAGGTCTTGCGGCCGAGGAGGAAGGCGCCGGCGCGGACAGTCCACTCGGTCATGATCTCAACAAGCTTCTCGTCATAGTAGGGGACTAGCCAGCCACCGTGCGGGAAGCCGCCCTCGCGGTCTTCGTTGGGGCCGCCAGGCGCCTGCATGACGCCGTCCAAACTCAGGAACGTGCCTACCACCAGTTTCCTCATCTTCCTCTTCTCCTGTTACAGCTCGTGAATCTCAGCGCGCCTGCCCGCCGACACCGCCAAATCGCTGCGACTAGTCCGTGGATCGCAACTCGCCTCTCTCAGGCGCCTAACGGCTTCGAGCTTAGCGGCCCGGCAAAGCTATTATCGCCCCAACGCCGCACCCAGGCCGGGTCCGCTACAGCGAGTTGTCAGGCGGCCTTCCATGACAAGTTACTCTTCGCGGGGCGCAGAGGCGATCCCCGTGCCCTCGATCTTGCCGCGAGGATGATGCCGAGTGCTCCAAGGGATATGAGAAACAACTCGAGCAAGCTAACGCGGCCGAATAGGACGCCTGCTGCAAATGCGCCGATGGTAGCAACGGAAGCGAGTGTGATCGTTCGGGGCGGGACTCGAGGCAGGAGGCAAAGGAGAACGACAAGAAACGCAACGGGAAGTAGCCATAGGATCACAAAGTCCCACAAGATGAAGGACCCTGGGATTTGGGTTGCCCTGTAGATCGGCAGGGCTAGTGCGATGAAGAGCCGCGTTGCTGAGATAACGAGAACAAGGCGATAGGTCTTCATTTCTTCCCACCGGAAAGCGGCCGTGCTCCTTAGGGGGAGGGACGCCAAACGGCCTCGAGCTGAGCTGCCCGGCGGAAGCGGGCCGCGCCTCCAGCACTCTACGTCAAGCCAGCAGGCTATTCACGCCTCCCCGAAGTCGTCGCCCGCCGGGTCAGCTTCAGCGAGTTGTTGGGCCGCGCGCGGAATTCACACACGAACCGGTGATTCTAGGAGACGCTTGCGAACCGCAGCTAGATCATCTTGACATGCCCCGCCCAGAACAAGATAGCTGTCAATATCGAGCCCATCCAGTGCGCTGAGGAGTGCGTCTCGAACCGAGGAAT
>Ga0214473_10003317_pt1 | contig 19532 bp, 15 predicted proteins | sample RVTome_7_FD_203509 | JGI IMG/M metagenome (GOLD analysis project Ga0214473, IMG submission 203509) | Soil microbial communities from uranium-contaminated site in the Upper Colorado River Basin, Wyoming, United States - RVT98D197 | ecosystem: Environmental > Terrestrial > Soil > Contaminated >... | reverse complement strand
GTGTCCCGTTGATTCAGAAAAGACCGGGGGTAGGTTGAAACAGAAATGTCCTCTCCTCCGGCTCACAGGTTTAGGTTCATCCGTTCAGGCGGCGGGGGCGTCGGGCCGTAGCGCCGCAGGCGCGGAGGCCACGACTGGGGCACGTCGGCCTTTCCCGACCCGCAACGGGAATTGCCGCCAGGGGTGGCTGGCGGGGACCGGTTTGCCGGCGGCACCGCTCAAGGGGCGGGGCTTCTGCATCGCCGCCGCTTTGGACTTCGCCTGCGGCTCCTCGGCTCGCGCAGGCCTGCCCGGGAGCGCCTGAGGCGTGATGTAGCTCCCGCGCCACCGGAAGTACGTGGTCCCGTCCAGCCGCCGCTCCACTACCACTTTTGTCCCAACCATCCCGGGCTCGGCCTCTTCTGCCGTGACCTGGTAGTGGATGTTGCGGTAGCGGAAGGTGAAGTCGGGCCGAAGGACGCGCTCCTCGGTCTCAGCGAAGAGAGCAGCCAGCTCCACGCCCTCAGGGAGCGGCCGGTGCGCGTCCATCTCCTCCACCGCCTCCACCGTGAAGCGGTCCTTCCAGAAGGGGATGAACTGCTCCTCCAGGAACTCATTCGCGGCGTCCATCGATGCCACACCCGCCACGCGCATTTCCTTCACCAGCCGGTCCTGCAAGGTGCCGAAGAGGCGCTCCACGCGTCCCTTCGCCTGCGGGGACAGCGCATGGATCAGCTCGATCTCAAGGCCGCTCAGCGCTTGCTGGATCAGCGTGAGGCCAGGATCCTCGTCGGCCGCCTTCTTCTTGCTCCGTTTCCAGTTGACCCGGAAGTGACTCGCTTGGTCGGCGTAGACCGCGCCCATCCTGCCGTGCCGTTCCAGGTAGGCTACGAGGAGGTTCCGATTCGCTGCCCCTGTGTCGCGGGGGAAGAAGCGACAGAAGAGATCGCTCGTGGCATCGTCGATTAGCGCGATCAGAACGCTCTCCTCGCTGCTGCGCCCTTCGAGCCACGCATGGATGCTCGTGTCCATCAGCACGAGCTCACCCCGTGCTCGCCGCCGCTCGCGTCGTTGCCGATGGCGTACGCCCTGGCGCTTGGACCGCCACAGCCCCTCCTCGATCATCCAGAGGCGCAACGTGGCCGGATGCACCTCCAGCCCCTCCCGGGCGAGGTGCTCCGAGAGCAGCGTCGGCCCGAAGTCCACGTACATCGGCTCCCGTCCCTTCTGCAGAGCCCTCTCCCGCACCTCTGCACCCTTCGCGTTGTTCGGCCGCCGGCCGCGGGATCGGTGCACGACTGCCGTGTCACCTTCCAATTCATAGCGCCGCAGAAGGCGGCGGAAGTGTCGCGGGCTCAAGCGGCACCGCCGCGCTGCAGCGCTCACGCTGAGCTCATGCTCCGCCACCAGGCGCAGCGCCACCAGCCGGTCACGATCCTGTTGTCTCAATTGCAGCACAGCCTCTCTCCGGGAGCAGGGTCCGCCCGCATATTAGCGAACAGATCCCGAAGGAGGACATTTCTGCTTTAGCTGACCCCGGACATTTCTGCCTCAACGTTACAACGATGGGAACAGATGTATTGTCCCGCAGCAACCGGAAGGCGTCGAGATCCCCGGCGGCGAATGGTTGCTCGATGAGTTCAACGCCCACCTCCTCGAGCAGCGGCAGGCGTGCCATGGCCTGCTTCGCGGTCCAACCGGTGTTCGCATCCACCCTGATGCCCACGTCGGGTGCGGCTTTGCGGAGCGCCGTCAGGATCTCGGCGTCCCGCTCCGTTCCCACCTTGATCTTGAGCGTGGCATAGCTACGCGCCTCCTCGAGTCTCTCAAGCATAACTGCCGTGCGATCCAGGCCGATCGTGAACGACGAGGGCACGGCCACCGGATCGAGCCCGAACATCTGCCACACGGGCACGCCCAGCCGCTTGCCCACCAGGTCGTGCAGCGCGGCCGAAAGGGAGGCCCGCGCCGCCGGATTGCGTCCCAACGTTGCCAGCATGCCGCGCTCGATGGCTTCGATGCGCGCCGGATTTTCTCCCATGTCGGCCAGAACCGTAGCGTAGCGCTGGAGGGCTGCGACGGCGGTGCCGTCCGTCTCACCGTAATAGTGGTTGGCAGCGGCCTCGCCCCACCCCTCCAGATCACCGTGCCGCACCCGGGCCCACACATTGCGCCGCACGGCGGCTCCGGCCGCGCGCGCGATGTTGAAGGGATGACGGGTCCGCAGCTCTAGTACATCACATTGTACATCCATGAATCCCCCTTGTTCGGGTTCCACGCCGATGGTGCTGGGACGCCGCCCCTTAACACTATTGCCCGGGCCGGCGGCGCGACATATCTTCGGCCCAACCTCAAGGACAGGACCATGATTGACTATACTGATCGCCAGATTCTGAGCATCCTGCAGGAAAGCGCGCGTACCTCCAATGCCGAAGTCGCGCGCCGCGTGGGCATGGCTCCGTCGGCGGTCTACGAGCGCATTCGCAAACTCGAGGAGCGGGGCGTCATCGCAGGCTATCACGCCCGGCTCTCCGGCGGTGAACTGGACCTCGGGTTGCAGGTCTTTCTCTGGCTGCGCGGTCCGGCTGGTGCGCCGCCCGACGAGATCACCCAGGCCCTGGCGCAGATTCCGGAGGTCCTCGAAATCCACCACGTGGCTGGAGAGGACGCGCTCTTCCTCAAGCTGCGCGTGCTCGATCTGGCGGCCCTTTCCCGGCTCCTGCGGGACCGGATCGCCTCTCTGCCTGGCGTGCGCGAGGCGCGCACCTCCATCGTGCTCGACACCTTCAAGGACACGGTCGTGCTGCCGGTGGGGCTGGAGGAGGGGGCGATTCCTCTGCCGGAGTGATCGCGACTATCTGTCGGTTGCCCTTCCATAATACCCGCATCTTATTCGTAATAATCATAGTATCCGCGATGTTACACCTTGGTTGCTATGCTTTCCGCCGTTGCGGTGATCTCGCCCGACCCAGGCCTGCCCTGTCCCTACTTGTCGGGACGCTCGCGCCTTCTGCCGATTCGACGGGTTACGCTTTCAGCGTACCAGGGCGCCTGACCGGTCCTGGTAATCGCCTTGCCGTTCTCCCCAGGAGCGCCGATCATTGACGGCTACCGGCGGACACCCCGCCGCCCACTCGAGCGCGGAGCGCCTCATCTCCCCCACGGCATCCGGAACTCCGCCCGCACGCTGGCGTCTGCTGGCCGCCTTTGCGGCCGTCTATCTCATCTGGGGCTCTACCTACCTGGCCATCCGCATTGCCATCGAGACGCTGCCTCCCTTCCTGATGGCCGCCGCCCGCTTCGCCTGCGCCGGCTCGATCCTCTACGCCTGGGCCCGGCTCCGCGGCGCGCCGCGCCCGGCTCCTGCCGCGTGGCGGGCCACGGGCATCATCGGTGGCCTGCTTCTGCTGGGTGGCAACGGCTCCGTAGTCTGGGCTGAGCAGTCGGTACCATCCGGCATCGCCGCCCTCATGGTGGCGGGGGTACCCCTGTGGATGGTGCTCTTCGACTGGATGGCTCCGGGCGGGGCGCGGCCCGCGCCCCGCACCATGGTAGGCCTGTTGCTCGGTCTCGCGGGTCTCGCGATTCTCGTCGGCCCCTCCGCGCTGCGCGGTGCGGGTCCCGTGGACCCGATCGGCGCCGCCGTTCTCGTGGTCGGCTCCGTGAGTTGGGCGGCCGGTTCAATCTATGCCCGCCATGCCCGCCTGCCTGATCGCCCCCTCCTGACCACGGGCATGCAGATGCTGGTGGGCGCGCTGTTCCTGGCCGTTGCTTCCGTGTTGCTGGGCGAACCCGGTCGAGTGGCGTGGGGCGGCGTCTCGGCGCGTTCGGCGCTGGCGCTCCTCTATCTGGTGGTGTTCGGCGCTATCGTCGCATATTCCGCATATGTTTGGCTTCTGCGCAACGCCACCGCGGCCCGGGTGTCCACCTACGCCTTCGTGAATCCTCTCGTGGCCGTTTTGCTGGGCTGGGGCCTTGCGAACGAACCGCTTACGGCGCAGACGTTCACAGCCGCGGCGGTCATCGTGTTGGGGGTGGCGCTGATCACGCTTCCCGCCCGGGGCTCCCGGATCCGCCCGGGTCACTGAGCCCCTGCAGCGCACGGCGCACCTGCACGGGAACCATAGCCCGCCGCCATGCGGGATCCACGGTGATGTTCGTGAGCGGCCGGCACTGCGCTTCCGCCCGTTCCGCCAGCGCCTGGACGACCTCGTCCGTAAAGCGCCTGCCCACGGCGATGTCCTCCAGCCCCGTCAGCACGCGCGGCCGGGCACCCAGGGCCGACACCACGATGCCGATGCGCGTCACCGTGCCGTCCTCCTGTAGGTCCGCCGCCACGGCCACGCTGAGCAGGGGGAAATCGATACTCGCACGCTGGCGCAGCTTGCGGTAGGCGCTCCTGCGCCGGGGCCGCAACGGCAGCCGCACTCCCGTCACCAGTTCGTCCGCCGCCCGGACGGTGTTCCAGATCCCGTCCGCCACGAAGAAATCCGCGGCGGGCACGCGCCGCGCCCCCGCCGGGCCCACCAGCTCGATCTCGGCCTCCAGCACCATGAGAGCGCCGGGGGTGTCGGCCGAATGGGCAGCCACGCACTTGCGGCCCACCTTTGTGACATGACAGGCGTCGCCATCCTTCTTCAGGCAGAAGCCGAGCGCCTGGCGCCAGAAAAACGTCTGATTGTAATACGTGCAGCGGGTGTCAAGACAGATGTTTCCCCCGAGTGTCCCCATGTTGCGGAGCTGGGGGCCCGCAACCTGACCGGCGGCCTGGGCCAGACCTGGGGCGTGGCGGCGGACGTCCGGGTGGGCGGCAACATCAGCCAGGCGCTCCATGGCCCCAACCCGCAGAACGCCGTCGCCTGAAGTGACACCCCGAAGCTCCCGTATGCCGCGCAGTGAGACCAGGCGCTCGGGCTCGAAGAGCCGGTGCTTCAGATTGGGCACGAGGTCGGTTCCACCGGCGATTGGCATGGCCCTGCCCCGCTCACCGTGCAGCGCGCCGAGCGCTTCCTCGAGCGTGTCCGGACGAACGTAGCGGTACCGGGGTAACCGAAGCATTATCGACCAACCGTTCTATATAGCGTTTGATCGTCGTATATCCTGAATTTAGGCGACATGTTTGTTCTACTGTCTTGGGTGATAATCTGCCGCAACGTGTGCCGGTGGGGCACTCCGGGATCGCAGCCACCGGGACCGTGCGTCTTCGTCTCGCAGCGCCCGCCAGACACGCGGGGGAGAGAATGGCAGTGCGTCCATGCGCACGCCCACGGCATCGAAGATAGCGTTGGCGATGGCCGGGATGGACGGATGCAGGGGGCCCTCACCGGCCTCCTTGGCCCCGTACGGCCCCTCCGGATCGAGGCTCTCCACGATCAGGGAGCGCATGAGCGGCGTGTCCAGAGATGTGGGAATCCTGTAATCCAGTAGCGAGGGGGAATCATGTAGACCCGCCTTCCCCTCGTCCGCGCTCTTGAAGATCTGCTGCTCCATGAGCGCCTCCCCGAAGCCCATGTAGGCCGAGCCTTCCATCTGCCCCTCCACCAGGATGGGATTCAGCGCCCGCCCGCAATCGTGAGCAATCCAGATGCGCTCCACGTTCACGAACCCCGTCTCGGGATCCACCTCCACCTCCGCCACATGGGCCGTGAACGAATAGGCCGGAGACGCTCCGATCGTACCGCCGCGGTAGCTGCCATGGATGTCCTTGGGCGTGTTGTACCAGCCGACCGTTCCCAGCGTACCGGAGCGCGCCTCGGCCGCCTGGAAGGCCTCCGCGATGGTCATGCGCCGCGCCGTGTCCCGCTTGTCGAAGGCCCAGCCCCCGGCCAGGCCGACCATGGAGGCACTGGTCTCCCACATCGCGGCAACCGCTGAGGTCACGACATCCCGTAGCTTTTTCGCAGCATCCAAACATGCGTTCCCGACCATGAATGTTTCCCTGGACGAGTACGCGCCCAGGTCCACGGGCGTCAGGTCGGTGTCCGTGGCATGCACGCGGATGTACTCGAGCGGCACCCCCAGCTCCTCGGCCACGATGTAGGCCACCATGCTGTTGGACCCCTGACCGATCTCCGAGGCCCCGGTCAGCACGGTCACCCGGCCGGAGCGCTCCGCCTGCAGCTGAATGGCCGCCTGCGGCATGTCGTTGGGATAGATGGGGTAGTTCGTACCCGAGATGTAACAGGAACCCGCCACCCCCACGCCACGCCCGTAAGGCAACTTTCGGAACTTCTGTTTCCATTCGCTCGCCGTTTCGACCGCTTCCAGGCAGGCCAGGAACCCGTTCGAGGTGACACGCAACTCGTTCACCGTACGCGTGTGCTCGCCAACGAAGTTGCGGCGGCGGAGCTCGATCGGGTCCACGCCCACCTCCTCCGCCAGACGGTCCAGCTGAACCTCGAACGCGAAGCGTGGCTGCACAGAACCATGCCCCCGCTTGGGCCCGCACGCCGGCTTGTTCGTATAGACGCGGGTCGAGCGGAAACGGTAGGTTGGAAACGTATATGGCGCCGTCAGCAACTGTCCCGAATAATAGGCCGTCACCAGGCCGAACGAGGCATAGCCACCACCATCGATCAATATATCGCCGTCCACGGCACGAATGCGTCCTTCACGGTCCGCACCGAGTCTATAACGCATGTGCATCGGATGCCGACCGCGGTGCGAATAGAAGACCTCCTCTCGTGTATATAGGATCTTTACCGGACGGCCGGCGCGCATGGATAATGCGGCTACACAGAATTCCAGGTCGAAGGGTTCCGACTTGCCGCCGAACGCGCCTCCCACGGCCGGCTGGATCACGCGTATCCGCCCCACATCCAGGTCCAACACCCGCGCCAGTTCACGATGGAGATAGTGGGGCACCTGTGTGGAGGACCATATTGTGAGCTTGCCGGTGGGTTCATAGTGGCCGATGGCACAATGCGGCTCTATGGGAGTATGGGTCGTGCCCTCGAAATAGTACGTTCCATCTATGACGACTTCACTGTCATCCATAGTGGCGTCCACGGCGCCAAACTCCAGATCCACGGACTTTGTTATATTGCCATTGCGACCTGCCTTGCTGGCCTCGTGGATCTGTGGCGCTCCGTCTTTCAGCGCGTCGTGCGGGTCGAATATGGGTTCGAGCAACTCATAGTCCACCTCGATCAGTTCCAGCGCGGCCAGCGCCGTGTCCTCGTCCACCGCCGCCACAGCCGCCACGCCGTCCCCGATATACCGCACGCGGTCCACGCACAACGGGTACTCATCACGCGTCCAGGGGATCACGCAGTAGCGGACGGGCATATCCTGCCCGGTAACGACCGCGTGAACGCCCGATAGTTCCTCTGCTCTTGCTGTATTGATGGATTTTATTCTGGCATGTGGGTGGGGTGAGCGAAGTATTTTACCGTGTAGCATGGAAGGTAACGAAATATCGTCCGTATAGGCCGTGGCGCCAGTGACCTTGCCAGCGCCGTCGACCTTGCGCATCCGTTGCCCGATGACGGCGAAGTCGCGGGCCATGAGCGCCTCGATGTGCTCGGCGGAGGCGGCGCGCTCCGCCTGGCGCGGGGCCAGTTCCTCGGGCCTCACGGGGTAGCCCCTCGCTCCGCGGATGGCCGCGCGGAGGACTCCGCGGAGGAACTGCCAATTTCCCCGCGCAGCGTGGCCGCTGCCTGCTCCACCGCCTCGTAGATCTTGGTGTAGCCGGTGCAGCGGCACAGGTTGCCGCCCAGGGCCAGGCGGATCTCATCCAGGGTGGGGGCGTTGTTCTGCTGCAGCAGCCCCCAGGAGGACATCAGGATGCCGGGCGTGCAGAAGCCGCACTGCGCCGCGCCGCGCTCCTCGAAGGCGTCCTGCAGAGGGTGGAGCGCTCCGGGCGCGGCCAGCCCCTCCACCGTAGTGATCTCGGCGCCTTCCGCGTCCCACACGGGGGTGATGCAGGACAGGATGGCGCGGCCGTCCACGAGCACGGTGCAGGCGCCGCAATCGCCCTTGTCGCAGCCCTGCTTGGAGCCCGTCAGGCCCAGGGCGTAGCGGAGCGTCTCGAGCAGGGTCCAGTGCTCGGGCACGGCCACCTCGTGCGCGCTGCCGTTCACCTGAAGCTGGACGATAGCCTTCATGCCGCGGCCGGCTGGAGGGATGAGGACGCCTCCGGAAAGCTAGGCAGGCCGCGTGCCGCCGGGCAACCTGGGGGCGGGGGAACCTGGCGCGGCTAGAAATGGTAGAGGGCTGGATCCCCACGCGAGCGTGGTACGCGGGTGACGTCCCCGCGCGATCCTCGCGCACCGGTCCCTCGCACCGGACGAATCCATGGACCGCCCCGCACCCGATCCGCCGTACCTCGATGCCGCCCTGGCCGGCGCCGCCGTCCTCCTCCTCTACGTCCTCACGCTGGCGCCCACCACCGCCTTCTGGGACGCCAGCGAGTACATCGTGGCGGCCCACACGCTGGGCGTGCCGCATCCGCCCGGTAGCATCCTCTTCGTGCTGCTGGGCCGCGCCTGGGACGTGGCGCTCGGCTGGACCGGCATGAACGGCGGCGTGCGCCTGAACCTCTTCGCGGCCACCACGAGCGCCCTGGCCCACGTCTGCTGGTTCCTGGTTGCGGATCGCTTGCTGGCGGAGGGCTCCGGAGGCCGCGCCGTGCGGCCCGCCGTACGCCGCACCGGCGCCTGGGCCGCCGTGCTGCTGAGCGCCACCGCCTTCACCGTGTGGAGCCAGAGCAACGTGAACGAAAAGGTCTACACGGTGGCGCTCCTCACCATTGCGCTGCTCACCTGGCTCGCGCTCCGCTGGCAGGATACGCGCTCCCCGAAGCTCCTGGTCCTCGGCGTCTACCTGCTGGTGCTCTCGGTGGCCAACCATCTGATGGCGGCGCTCGTGGCACCGGCGCTACTGCTCTTCGTGCTGCGCGTGGACGCCCGCGCGCTGCTGGCGCCCCGCACGCTGGGCGCCATGGCGCTGGCCGGGGCCACGGCGCTGAGCGTCTACCTGGCGCTGCCGGTGCGGGCCGGGCTGGACCCCGTGATGAACACCGGGGAGGCTACGTGCGCCTCGCTGACGGACGCTGGCCTGGCGGTGGCCACCCGGGGGCGCGCCGGCTGCCCCGCCCTGGCCCACATGCTCACCCGTGCGCAGTATCCTCCGGAGCCGCCGCTCACCGGCACGCGCATGGACCACAACGCTCCTCGCGACGCCGGCATCCTGGCCGCGCAGGCAGGAAACTTCGCGCAGTACTTCGACTGGCAGTGGGCGCGCTCGGTGGCGGGCAATAGCACGCTCTTTGGCGGCCTCCGGCCGCTCGTTTCCCTGCTTTTTCTGGGGCTGGGCTTCCTGGGGCTCTACGCGGTGGGGCGCCGCGATGGATCCGGACTGCTACTGGTGGGCGTGCTCATGGGGACGCTGTCTCTGGGCCTCGTCGCTTACCTGAATTTCCGCTTCGGCTTCTCCTGGCCGGTGCCGCCCGAGTGGCAGCCGCTCGGGAACGACGCCATGGAGGTGCGCGAGCGTGATTACTTCTACATGGCCGCCTTCTCCCTGTGGGGCGTGTGCGCGGGGCTCGGCGTGGCGGAGGCGTGGCGGCGCGCCGCGGAGGAACTGGCGGGCAGGGTGCGGCGGCCGGCGCTGTTGGCGGCGCCCGTGCTGGCGCTGGCGCTCCTGCCCATGGCGCTCAACTGGAGCTGGGCCTCGCGGGCGGGGGACACGGCGGCGCGCGACTGGGCGCACGACCTGCTGAACAGCGTCCCGCCCTATGGCATGCTCGTGACCAACGGGGACAATGACACCTACCCGCTCTGGTACGTGCAGGAGGTGGAGGGGGTGCGGCGGGACGTGCAGGTGGTGGTGGCGCCCTACATGAACACGGCGTGGTACGTGCGCCAGGTGCGCGACCTGACGCGGCCGTGCCCCGCCGGCGTGGATCCCACTGCCACCCCCTCGGTGATCGTCTGCCAGCGGCCGTTCGACCCGGACACCGCCGCCGAGGTCTGGCGTGCGCATCCGCTCGCGGCCACACCGCCGGGCAGCACCCTCCTGCCCCTCACCGACGAGGAGATCGAGCGCGCTGCGGCCGGCTACTTCATCACGGACGCGCCGTCGCCCATGCGGCTCGGCGCCCTTCAGACGGAGATCCCCGGCGGCGTGGTGATCGAGCCGGTGGACACCTTCCTGGCAACCATGATCCGCCAGTCGGTGGCCACGGGCCGGCCGCTACGCTGGTCCGCGCCGCCGGCCACCACGGAGCTCTTCGGCCTGGACGCCTACATGATCCGTGAGGGGCTGGCCTTCCGCCTGAACGACGGGCCGGTGCAGCCGGACGCCGCCGTCCGCCCCGTGCCGCCCAACGCCCTGGGCAGCCTTACCGGGGCATGGATCGACGTGCCCCTGACCGAGCGGCTCATGCAGGCATACGACTCGCTCGACCTGCCGGACCGCACGCCCGTATGGCCCGACGCGGCCACGCGCTCCATACTGTACCAGTATGGCGCCCTCCACTTTGCCCTGGCCAACGCCCACGCGGCTGATGGCGCCAGCGCCGCCGCCGAGTCACACGCCGCCCGCACGAACGCGTGGCTGGAGGTAGGGCTGGAGTGACCCCGCGTGGTGATCGGCTCCGTGGCCGGAGACCCGGCCACCACCTTCGCCCGGATCGATCGGGTGCGGCTGCTGGCGGGCGTTCCCCGGCGGTGCCCGCGCTGCTCGCCGCGCTGGCCATCGCCGCCTGCGGCAACGTAGCGCCGGATACCGGCGTGGTGTTCCGGGACAGCGCCGGTATCCAGATCGTCGAGAACCTTGCCCCCGCATGGGCCGAGGGTGAAGGCTGGCAGGTGGCCGGCGAGCCATCCCTCGACATCGGCACGGCGGATGGCGAGTACGCCTACCTCTTCAACGGCGTGCTCGGTGCCGTGCGCCTGGACGACGGCAGGATCGTGGTGGCGGACGGAGGCAGCGCCACGCTCCGCTGGTACGACGCCGACGGCACGTTTCTCTTCCAGCGCGGTGGCCTGGGTCCCGGCCCGGAGGAGTTCGAGAGGCTGGGGGCGCCTCTCAACAGCCCCGGTCCGGAATCCATCGTCCTCCCGTCCGGGCTGGACCGCTTCTCCGTCTACGACAGCGAAGGCGCGCGCAGGGACATCCGGATCCCCCGGGGCGTCCGCTACGTAGAGGACCCCGTCCGTCTCCCCGACGGCAGCTTCCTGGCGTGGGTGGGTTACGTCGGCGGCGTTCCCCGCACACCGGACCGTTTCCCCCGCATCCTGCTGCGCATTGCCGACGACGGCAGCGCCCTCGACACCGTGGCCACGCTCGATGGCGTCGGGCAGATCCAGGCCGACTACCAGGCGGTGCGGGGCGGGGTGTCCATCGGGGCCCGGTGGCTGCACCTCGGTCCCATGACCGACATGGAGGTCGTGGGCAGCGAGGTGGTGCTCGGCACCGCATCCGACCACCAGGTGGTCTACATGGACCCGACCGCGCAGGTGCGCCGGATCATCCGCTGGCCCGGACCGGACCTCGTGCTCACCGCTGCGGACCGGGACGCGTTCGTTGAGTGGCAGGTGGAGGCTGCCCGTGCGCGTGGGGTCGAGGATCTGGCCAACCTACGCGCGATGGCCCGCGAGCTACCCCTCACCGATCGCTACCCCGCGTACTGGGGCATCCGGGCGGACGCGGAAGGCAATCTCTGGATTCGCGACCGCAACGAGCTTGGCCAGCGCGACGAGCGCTTCATGGTCCTGGACCCCAGCGGCCGCCTCCTGGGCGAAGTGGCCATGCCCGAAGGCTTCCGCACCTTGCAGATCGACGCGCACCAGGTGCTCGGACTCTGGCGCGACGACCTCGGCGTGGAGCACATCCAGGTGTATGAACTCCTGAAATAACGCGGCGCCTCATCGCGCCACTGTGTCAATGACGCCCCCCCCGCTACTGCCCTTCCAGTTGACAACCCCACCACGCCGGTGTTATCTACTGAATCAGCCGTAGCACATTGACGCCCACGCCCCGGAGGGAAACCGCACATGGCCCGCTTCACCGACCGCGAACTCGACGTCATGTCCATCCTGTGGCGCAGCGGCCCCTCCACCGTGAACGAGGTGCGCGACGCCCTGGGTGAGGACCTTGCCTACACCTCCGTGCTCTCCGCCCTGCAGACGCTCGAGCAGAAGGGCGCCGTGGACCACGAGCGCGAGGGCCGCGCCTACCGCTACCACCCGCTCGTGGAGTCCGAGGCCGCCGGCGAGACCGCCGTGGGCCGGATCGTGGACAAGATCTTCCAGGGTTCGGCCGCCCTGCTGGTGGCGCAGCTGGTCCAGGAGCGCCGCCTGCCCGAGGAGGAACTGCGCCGCATCCGCGACCTGATCGAGCGCGAGCTCGGGGAGGGGGACGCATGATCGCCGACTGGATGCTCTATCTGGCACTCGTCTCCACGCTGCTGGCACTGGCCGCGTGGGCGGTGGAGGCGGTGCTTCGCTCCCGCGGGCGCGCCGGCCGCTGGCCGTGGGCGGCCGCCATGCTGGGCACCGCACTCGTGCCGCTCGTAGCCGCGCGTTTGCCGAGCCTCGTCACCCTCCTGCCGCGCGCCAGCACCACTACGCGCGTCCCGCTCGAGGGCACGTCACTCTCCCTTTCCGGCATGCAAGCGACGTCCCCGCCGACCCTCTCCGCGTTCCATCCGTCCCTCTGGCTCGAGCCCGCCCTCGGCACGCTCTGGTTGGCTGCGGGGCTGCTCCTGGCCGTGGCCTTCGCCACGGTCTACGTGCGGCTCGTCCGGCGCGGGCGCGCCTGGCCGGCCGCGGAGATGGAGGGCGTACGCGTGCGGCTGAGCGACGGCTTCGGCCCCGCCGTGCTGGGCCTGCTCCGACCGGCCGTGATCATCCCCTCCCGCCTGGCCGCCACCGGGGGGACGGCCCTCCGCCTGGCCCTGGCGCACGAGGCGGAGCACATCCGCGCCCGCGACCCGCTGCTGCTGGCGGCGGGCGCCGTGTACGTGGCCGCGCTCCCCTTCAGCCCCGCTGCCTGGTGGGCGCTCCGGCGCCTGCGCGCCGCCGTGGAGCTGGACTGCGACGCGCGCGTGCTCCGCGGCGGTGCCGACCGCCGAGCCTATGCCGAACTGCTGATCCGCACCACTGCCGGCGTGGATGACCTGCCGCTGGCCGTACCCGCCCTGCTCCATCCACGGAGCACACTCGAGACGAGGATTCGTGCCATGACCACACCCCGCACACCCACCCCGCTCCGCTCCGCCCTGGCCGCCTGCGCCGCGACCGTCCTGCTGCTGGCGGCGTGCGAAGCGCGCACGCCCGTGAACGTGGGCCCCTCACCCGAGCCGGCGAGCACCGTGACGGATGCCGCCGTAGCGGATGCCGAAAATGCCGCCGCCGGCGCAGTGCGGGACGCCAGTGCGGCTGACGACCCGGTCCGGGACGTGCCGGTCGGGCCCACGGCCAAACCTGTGCTCGTGGAGTCCGTGGAGCTCGGCGACCGGCCGGACGTGACGTTCATCCGGAATGAAACGGCGGTGACGCTGGGGCAGGCCCGGCTCGTGGTGCGCCAGGCGCGCGACATCACCGGTCAGGAAGCCGAGCCCATGATCATCGTGGACGGCGTCATCATGGCGCGGCCGCTCAATGTGGACCTGGAGGACCTGGACATCACGAAAGTCGAGATCATCAAGGGGGACGCGGCCCGCTCCCTTTACGGCTCCCGCGCGAGCGCGGGCGTGATCAATATCACCACCGGTAGCGCGCCCGAGCGCCTGGAGGAGCGCCCGGCGCTGCGTCCGCGACCGCCCGTCGGTGACCCGGTCACCACGGAGCGGCAACCGATGATCATCGTGGACGGCGTCATCGTGTCAGGGGGCACCGATCTCCAGGCGCTGGACATCGCCGACGTGGAGATCGTGAAGGGCGCCGCGGCGCGGGCCCTGTACGGCACCCGGGCGGCGGCCGGCGTGATTGTGATCACCACGAAGCGCTAGCGGTGGCCCTTCAGTCGGTGGCCACCGTGACCGCCACGCGGCTATGAGGACCGCCGCCATAGCTCTCGGTGTGGCGCTGCTCACCGCGGGCTGCGGCCCGGCAGAACCACCGGCCCAGGACGGCGCGACCGCCACGCCGTCTGCTCCCTCGACGGCACCAGCACCGCAGGGGGCGCCGCCATCCACCGCTCCAGGCACGCCGATCCGCACCTCATCGCCTGCGGACCACTACAAAGCCCCCGGGTTCATACTCCATCAGGGCCCCTGGGACACCGATGCCCGGCGCCGCACGCTTGCCGAGCTGCGGGACGCGGGCCGCTCGAGCGCCGGCGGCGAAGACGTCGACCCCCTCGTGTTCGTTGACGGTAAGCGCCTCCCCAGGGGCAGCAATCTGGTGGGCCTGCCCGTCAAGGACGTGGAGGCGGTCATGGGCACGACCGCCCTGACCCGCTTCGGCCAGCGCGCAAATGGCGGCGTGCTGGTCGTGACCACGAAGGACACCACCGGTGGGCGGTAGCGCCCGACGCGTAGCGTTCGATCCGGGTGCCTGGCTAGCCTTTCTCGGCGCACTTTTCAGCCTCACGGCGTGCGATCTCGTCCGCCCCGCCGACCCCGGTGTGATGGTCACCGACAGCGCCGGAGTGCGGATCGTCCACAACGAGGCGCCAGCCTGGGCCACCGGCGAAGGCTGGAGGGTGGTGGAGCCCCCCACCCTCCAGATCGGCGCCATGGACGGGGAGCCAGCCTACCTTTTCGACCGGATCGCGGGCGCGCTCACACTCTCGGACGGGCGCATCGTGGTGGCGGACATGGGCGCCTCCGAACTGCGCTTCTTCGATCCCGCCGGCCAGCACCTGATGTCGGCGGGGTCGAAGGGTGAGGGCCCGGGCGAGTTCCGCCAGATCATGGGCCTCCACAGCCTGCCCGATGACGGCATTGCCGTCTACGATCTGCTCGAACGCCTGCACATGTACACGTCCGACGGCACGCATCGGGACGTGATCGCGACGGGCTCCATGCCGCTGCCATCCGTGGATCCCATCACCTTTCAGCTGAACCCGCCCGCAGGAATCCGCGTCGTCGGGTGGCTGGAGGACGGTACGTTCATCGGCTGTGAGGCCTCCCGACTGGAGCTGTCCGACGAGCGCCTGTTCGAAACGGCGGACACCCTGACGTTGGCCTTCTCCCGCTTCAGACCCGACGGCGCCGTGCTGAAACACCTGGTCGATCTCAGCGGACCCGCCTACCATCCGCATCCGATGAACCTGATCCTCCCCGCGGTGTTTGGCGCCACCACGTACACCGCCACCGACGGGCGGAGCCTCATCACGGGCATCTCGGAACAGGGCGAGGTCCGCTGGTACGATCCGCAGGGGCGGCTGGAACGCGTGGCCCGCCTGACCTTGCCCGAACGGCCGGTCACCGAGGATATGATCGAGGAGTACGTCGAACGCTCCTCCGCAACCCTGCGCGAGGACGTAGCGCGCGGGAGGACGTTCGCCGATACGCTGCCGCGGTTCTCGAAGCTCGTCAGCGACCGAACGGGCAACGTGTGGCTGCGCCATTACGAGGTGAGCCATGGCGCCACCACCGCTCACTACCGTCCGACGTACGACGCGCCATCCACCTGGTCGATCGTCGGTCCGGACGGCAGATGGCTGGGGGATGTCACCACGCCCGCTGGCTTCGCCGTATTCGAGATCGGCCAGGATCACGTCCTCGGCATGTACCGCGATGAGTTCGACGTGGAGTACGTGCGCGCCTATCCGCTCATGAAACGGTGATGTGCGGCGCCGACCCCGCCAACGATCGGGCGGGTCTGACCACGGGAGCCAGGTAAGGGTCTCCGACGCGCTCTACAGATCCGGCCCCGGCGGCGCGTGGTTGAGCCATAATATTCTATAGAATATTGTACGGCTGGAGTTTGCAGATTCTCGAACGGACGGGATGTGGTAAACAACGACCACACCGTATCTTACGCCGCCAACAAACATTCATTTAAACTGCATACGTTTGTGTATGCAGTCCTTCGGCCCGAGCGTTCTGAAACAGGAAGACCGGGCGCTTCTGCCGCCACAGCGGGCGAACTGGCCGGCCGACCGACCGACCGGTTGGGATCGCCGCCCGGGGGCGGCCTGGCCGGGCATCGCCAACGACGGCGCCGCCCCTCAGCGCCGCGCCACCGGCACCCGCACCTGCGAGGGGTGCTCGCGCGAATGGTGCACGCGGTTGCGCGCCACCACCATCGCGGTCTCGTCGTAGTTGTTGCCCCCCGTGTTCAGGTTGCGCGTGAAGCGCGGGAAGTTGGAGCTCGACACCTCGATGCGCAGCTGGTGCCCGGGCAGGAAGCGGTTGGAGGTGGTCAGCGGCCCCACCTTAACCTGGTAGACCTGCTCCGGCTCCATGAAGACGGGATCGCCCGCGTAGCCCTCGCGCCACCGCGCCCGCTGGATGCTCTCGTCCAGGTTGTAGGCGCGCCCCTCGGGGTCCACGTCCAGCAGCTTGACCGTGAAGTCCGTGTCCCTGGCGTCCGAGGACACGTAGAGCAGCACCTCCACGGGCCCGCTCACCTCCGTCCCCTCCGTGAAGGGCTCCGTGGTATAGACCAGGATGTCCTGGCGCTCCGCCTCCACCGCCCGCTGGTCGAAGGCGCCCGCCTGGATGGCGCCGCCGATACAGCACACGTTGCCCCCGTAGGAGAGGACCGGGTCGGCGGGATCGTAGGTGAACGCGTCGGAGCCGGCGGCCCCGGGCAGGCTCGTGCGCAGCGCGCCGTCGCCTCGGAGTGTGTTCGCGCCGCTCGTGGAATCCAGGTAGTAGGTGACCATCTCCACGCCGGGCGGCGGCCATGCCGCGGCGGTCTGCCACTCGTTGGAGCCCATGGTGTAGTAGCGCACCGCCGGCAGCGTGTCGGTGACCGGGTTCTGGTTGCCCTTCAGCCAGCGGTCCCACCAGGCGTAGATCAGGTCGTCGTAGGCCCACCGGGCATCGCCCACGCTCCGCTCCCCCACCACCGTGTTCTCGCTGGCGCGGGTGTAGGCGCAGTGGGCCACGGGCGCCACCACCGCGAACTGGTTGTCCCGGGTCTCGGCGTCGATGCCGTTCGCACGCACGTGGTTGAAGAGCGCCAGATTGGGGCCCACCGAGACGTCGTACCAGGACATGAACCACAGTGCGGGGACGCCGAAGGGCATGTCATCGTGGTAGAGGCCGCCCCGGTACCACGCCGGGTCGTTCGGCGTGCGCTGGATCATGCGCCCGCCGGTGGCCACGGGAGCGGCATCGGCAAAGATCCCCCGCGGCCCGTCCACGCTGCGCATGAGATCCTGGACGGGCAGGTGCCAGAGCGCCGAGGGCCAGTCCACGCGGGGCATCTCCGGCGCCAGGTCGAAGTAGCGGGAGAGCCGGACCATGTCCTCACGCGGCGTGTCCGGGTCGAAGCGGGGACGCTCCGTGTTCTGGACGCCGTAGAGCCAGGTGAAGAAGAGCATCTGCTCGGCGCCGCCGCGATACCAGTTGCCCTGTTCGTACCAGTCGCCGATCCGGCCCACGCCGGCGCCGAAGCCCTGGGGCACCATGGCGGCATGGGCCGGATGGTCCAGCGCGGCCAGGCCCATCTGCCACTCGGCGGTGGAGGAGCAGCCGTAGGTGCCCACCTTGCCGTTCGACCAGGGCTGATCCGCGATCCAGCTCAGGGCGTCGTAGCCGTCGGTGATCGGCGGACCCAGGATGTCCCACTCCCCGTCGGAGAAGAAGCGGCCACGCTCGTTCTGGTTCACGTAGGCGTAGCCGCGCCGCACCGCGTCCAGGATGGCGCCGTAGCGGCCGGTGGAATGCTCGCCGTCGCTCCACATGTTCATGTTGTAGGGCGTGCGCACGAAGATCGTGGGCGCCGGCACCGACGCCGAGCTCTTCGGCCGGTAGATGTTGGTGGCCAGACGCACGCCATCGCGCATGGGCATCATCACCAGCTCCTCGATGATGGCAATCTCCACCAGGGCGTCGTAGCTGCTCTCCTGGGCCGCCACCACTCGGGGACAGGCCAGGCCGGCCAGCCAGACCGTGGCCATGAAGGTGAGCGGCAGCGCCGTGCGGGACGCGGCGGGTCGCGGGAGGGTGTGCATGCGTGCCTCCTAACATGGGCGTGCGGTACGCTCGGGCGAGGGAGGCCGCCTCGGGGGTGAATATCGAAGCATAGATGAACGGCGGTGAACCGGCCAGCCCGTGCGTACCCCTCGACGCGGCGTGCGCCGCGTCGTAGCATGTAGGGTCGCCCACGGCGGCGGCCCTTTCCCCTCCAGCCAGGAGCCGCATCATGCGCGCGCGCCTCCCTCTCGTCCTGGTGACGCTGACCATGCTGGCGCCGCTACCCGCCGGGGCGCAGGACCCCTCGGGCGCTCTGTCAGGCGACGGTCGCTTTACCCTGGCCCTCACCGGCGACGCCATCATCACGCGCCGTCTCTCCCCCTTCAAGGAGCCGGCGTTCCTGGACATGATCGGGCTGCTGCGGGGAGCCGACGCGGCGTTCACCAACCTGGAGATGCTCTTCCACGACTACGAGCCCTACCCGGCGCACCAGAGCGGCGGCACCTACATGCGCGCCGAGCCGGCGCTGGCCCACGAGCTGACGTGGGCGGGCATCGACCTGGTCTCGCTGGCCAACAACCACACGGGCGACTACGGCCCGGACGGCATGCGCCTCACGCGGAAGTATGCGGCCGAGGCGGGGCTGGTGGCGGCCGGCGCGGGTGAGAACCTGACCGAGGCGCGCGAGGCGCACTTCCTGGACACGCAGGACGGGCGCGTGGCCCTTATCAGCGTGGCCTCCACCTTCCCGGACCACTCGGCGGCGGGGCCGGCGCGCGGGGCGGTGCGCGGGCGGCCGGGGCTGAACCCGCTCCGCTTCCGGACCACGCGTACCATCGAGCGCGCCAAGCTCGAGACGCTGCGCACGGCGCTCGCCGACATCGGCCAACGCGTGCCCGACGCGGGCGATCGGCTGAGCGTCTTCGGCACCACCCTGGTGGCCGCCGATCAGGACGGCCGGCGCACGGAGCCCGACCCCGAGGACGTGGCCGCGATCGGTGCCGTGGTGCGCAACGCCGCCATGCTGGCGGACTACGTCATCGTCACCATCCATGCCCATGAGGGAGGCGACGGCGGCCGCTCCACCCCCGCCGAGTTTCTCGTCACCTTCGCGCGCGCCATGATCGACGCCGGCGCGGACGTCTTCGTGGGACACGGCCCACACGTGCTGCGCGGCATCGAGATCTACCAGGGCAAGCCCATCCTCTACTCGCTGGGTGACTTCCTCTTTCAGAACGAGACGCTGCTCCGCCTGCCGGCCGACAACTACGCGCCCTACGACCTGCCCGAGGACGCCTTCGTGGGCAGCTTCAACGCCGCCCGCTACCGCGACGACACGCGCGGCTTCCCCACGGACCGGGAGATCTGGGAGGCGGTGGTGGCGCTGCCCACCTGGGAGGGCGAGCGGCTCGTGTCCCTCGAGCTGCACCCCATCACGCTGGGCTACGGCGAGCCCCGCACCGTGCGCGGGCGCCCGCTGCTGGCCGACCGGGAACTCGGCGCTAAGATC
>Ga0214473_10003316_pt1 | contig 19540 bp, 16 predicted proteins | sample RVTome_7_FD_203509 | JGI IMG/M metagenome (GOLD analysis project Ga0214473, IMG submission 203509) | Soil microbial communities from uranium-contaminated site in the Upper Colorado River Basin, Wyoming, United States - RVT98D197 | ecosystem: Environmental > Terrestrial > Soil > Contaminated >... | reverse complement strand
TCGAAGCAACGAAAATCTTCCATGGAATGGATTGGACCGTCAAGATAGTCGTCGGTCTGTTCCGCACCGTGTTTGCGGATCATTCGCCACTCGTTCGTGTAGATGCCGCCAGCCTCGTCGAGCCAGCGGTTGGCGAAGTTCCACTTCGTGAACACCACGTCCACGTCCTCGACCTCGCAGAAACCTAGGTAATCCAGCCCCGGGTGGAGCGCGGAGATCACCGCCTGAGAGATCAGCAGCTCGAAATATGGCACGCGATCCGGGATGCGGTGGGCGAGTACGTCCAGCACGCGCCGGCGGGAATCCGCCATCAGCACGGGACAGTCCAGAAGCCGGAGAGGGAATCGACGGCCGCGCGGTAGCGGCGGTACTTGCGCTCGTAGGCCTCAATATTTGCAGAATTCGGGTCCACCCGACCGCTGGGGTGCACCATCGCTTCGACTCCCTGCTGGAACGAAGCGAAGGCGCCGCAGGCCACCCCGGCGGTGATCGCGCAGCCCAGGGCTCCCAACTCCTTCGCCCCGATCCGCTCGATGGACAACTGCAGGATGTCGGCGAACATCTGCACCCAGACCTCCGATGCCGCGGCCCCGCCGGCCAGCCTGGCCCTGTCGGGCAGCGGGCGCAGCGCCCTCAGTTTCTCGATATGCGTGCGGTGGCTGAAGACGATCCCTTCGTACACCGAGCGCAGCAGCTGGGCCCGCCGATGCTGACCATTGAGCCCCACGAACGCGGCCTGGGCGTCCGGACCGGCGTTGGAGCCATAGAGGAAAGGCAGGAAGACCGGCACCGGCTCCTCCGCCGGGGTGGAGGCCACCTCCCGGTTGCAGAGCTCGTACACGGAAATCCCGTCCCGTTCGCACCGGCTGCGCTCCGCGCCCATGAGCTCTTTGACGAACCACTCCAGGTTGCTCGCCGAGGTGGGGCTGCCCTCCAGTACAAGCCAGAAACCGGGGATGCAGAAAACCGTGGTCATGAAAAGGGACTTGGAGGCGAGCGGCACCGGGGAAACGAACTGGTTGTTGCACCAGGTCCCCGCAATGATGTTCAGCTTGGAGTCGTCCGTCACCCCGGTGGCGATCGCGCTCGCATCTACGTCCCACATTCCCCCCGCCACCGGCGTTCCTTCCCTCAAGCCGGTCAGGCGGGCGGCTTCGCGGGTGACATGGCCGCATACGTCGGCGGACTGCCGCAGCGGCGGCAGCTTTTCCCGGAGCTCGCTCAGGCCAAGCTCCTGCAGCAGCCCGACGTCGTAGCAGTTATCCCGCACGTTCAGGAAGCCCGACGCCGACATGTTGGTGATCTCGCCCCAAGCCTCCCCGGTCAGGCGGAAGCGCACGTAATCCTTCAGCGGCAGGATCCAGCGGGCCTTGGCCAGGACCTGCGGCTCGTTTTCCTTCAGCCAGGCGAGCAGGGGGGCCATCTGGGCGGGGAAGAAGGTCTGCAGCGTTTTCGGGTGGACGCGGTCGAAAGTGCCGTCCGCCAGCCACCGCTCCACACATCCCCGGGCGCGCGTGTCCACGCCTTCCATGGCCGGGTACAAGCCTTCCCCCCGGCCGTCCACCAGATGCACCCCGCCGCCGTGACCGGTAAACGCCAGGCCCAGGATGTCCCCCGGCTCCACCGCGGCCCGCTCGATGACCTTCCTGATGACCTGGACGTTGGCGCTCCAGATTTCATCCAGGCTGCGCTCGAAGCGCCCGAGCGCGGGCGTGCGCACCTCCACGGGGCTGGAGTGCACGGCCACCTCGTTCCCGCCCAGATCGAAGAGCGCGGCCTTGATGAGCGTGCTGCCGTTGTCGACGCCTAACAAGTAGCGCGGCATGGGCCTAGATCTCCCCCAGCGCCTTTTTTCTTTTCCCCACCAGGTAGGCATCGAGGGACACGATGAACAACAGAATGATCCCCACGATGATATTCTGCCAGTAGATCCCGATTTCTAGAATGTTGAAAATGCTCACTACCATGATCATGAAAATTACGCCGAGCAGCGAGCCGACTACCAGCCCCTTGCCTCCGGCGATGCTGGCCCCGCCGATGAGGCAGCTGATGATGATCTGCAGCTCGAGGTTCGTGCCGAGGTAGATGGAGGAGGTGCCGAAGTAGGAGGTGACCAGGATCCCGGTGAAGGCGGCCAGCACGGAGCACAGGATGAACGTGAGCACCCGGATCCGTTTGACCTTGATTCCCACCAGACGGGCGGCCTGGTAGTTGCTGCCGATGTAATACAGTTTCCTCCCCGCGTCGGTTCGCAGCGTGATTAACTGAGCCAGCGTCACGATGATCAGCATGATCCAGAAGATGTGATACACGCCCAGGATCTTGCCCTGGCCGATGACGAGGAAGTCGGGGACCTTGACCGGAACCCCGTAGCGCCTTTCCCCCCTCATGAAGGCGTTGATCAGGCCCCGCCCGATGTACATGGTGCCCAGAGTGGTAATGAGGGGGTTCACGCCGACATAGGCGACCAGAACCCCGTTGAAGAGGCCGAACACTACTCCGATCCCGAGCCCGGCGAGGATCGAAAGATACACGGGCAGCTGGGCCGCCACGAGAATGGCGGTGATCGCCCCGGCCAGGCCCATGACGGAACCCACGGACAGGTCGAACACCCCGCTGATCAGCAGCAGCATCATTCCCGCCGCGATGATGGCGTTCGGCGCGATGCTGGTCTGCAGGGACTCGAAGGTCGTGAGGTTGAGAAACGTGCTGGAGCCGAAGCTCAGGATCAGGAAAATGGCGACGATGAGGGCGATGACGATGAACTCATTGGAGCGGAACAATCCTCGCGCTACTTTTGTCATGGCAGGATGCTCCCGTCAGTATTCGACTTTCTCGCGGTTGATCCGCGTGTCCACGAAGATCGCGATGATCAGGACGACGCCGACGACCACATTGGTCCACACCGGGTCGATGTTGAACATCACCAGCCCGTTGAGGATGACGGCGATCAGCAGCAGCCCCAGGATCGACTTGACGATCGAACCTTTGCCGCCGAACAGGCTGGCCCCGCCCAGAATCGCGGCCGTGATCATCTTGAACTCCAGCCCCTGCCCGGTGTTCCAGACCGTCTGGCCGCTCCGCGAGGCGGCCAGGATGCCAGCCATCCCCGCCAGCACACCCGAGGCGACGAAGACAGAGAGCTTGATCCTGCCCACCGAGACGCCGTAGAGCCTGGCAGAGAGCGTGTTCGAGCCGATGTAGAACAGTCTCCTGAACGCGGCGTGGTTCAGCAGCAGGTATTCCAGCACGAGCACGGCGGCGAGCATGAGGAATATCGTGAAATTGACGCCCAGCAGCTTGAAGCCGACGATGGCCCTGTATTCGTCCGCGTAGGTGATGCCGCCCAGGTAGTTGATCAAGCCATCCGCGATGCCCCGGAACAGGATCATGGTCCCGATGGTGATCATGAGGGAATTGGCCTTCAGGCGCACGACCAGGACCCCGTTGATCAGGCCGATGAGCCCGGTGGCGCAGAGGGTGATGGGGATGCTGACCCAGATGGGCAGCTCCGGGATGTACATGAGGTACCCCGTGAACACCCCGGCGAAGGCAAACACGGAGCCGATCGAAAGATCCACCTCGCCCATGATCAGCAGAAAAGTGGTCGCCAGCACCAGGAGGAACTCCATGGACAGGCCGAACACTAGGGAGTAGAGGTTGGCGTACCTCAGGAAATTCTTCCGGGTCAGCGCCAGCAGCGCGATCGCCAGGATGTTCACGATGTAGATGGAGTAGGCGCCCCAGTTGACCTCGCCCAGCCTCAGGTGATTGCGGGTTCTCGTCGGTATGGTCTGCATAAGTCAGCTCAGCCCCCCGCCGCCAGGGACATCATCTGCTCCTCGTTGATGTCGTCGCCCCGCAGCTCGCCGACTACTGCGTTGTTGCGCAGCACGATGACCCGATCGCACAGGCTGATGAGCTCCGGCAGCTCAGAGGAAAACAGGATGACGCTGGTCCGGCTGCGGGGCAGCTCGAGGATGAAACGGTGGATCTCGGCCTTGGCCCCGATGTCGATGCCTCGGGTCGGCTCGTTGAGAATGACGCACTCCGGCTCGGTTCCCAGGCAGACCGAGAACATGAGCTTCTGCTGGTTGCCGCCGCTCAGGTTTTTCGGTTTGGTCCGCGCGCTGGGGATGACGATGCCGAATTTGCGGATGAAATCGTCGGTATACCGGAACATTTCCTTCTTTTTCAGGATGCTGTTCCGGGAGAGTTTATCCAGCCGCGGGCAGGCCATGTTCTCCGCGGTGCTCATGTCCAGGAACAGACCGGCCCGCTTGCGATTGTCGTTGAGGTAGATGAAGCCCTTCTTCAGCATGGCCGCGGTGTCCCGTCTGCGCAGCACCTGTCCCTTGACCCGGACGATGCCGGAATCGCAGGTGTCCAGCCCGTACAGGATCTGGGGCAGCTTCTCCACACCGGAGCCCTGCAGCCCGAAGACCCCCAGGATCTCCTCACGGTGGAGCTTCAGGCTGATATCGTGCACGAAGCCCTTCTTGCCGACCTGTTCCAGCTCCAGCAGGCAGTCGCCGGGCGTTTGCCCCGACTGCCGCTTCTTCGTGTACAGCAGATCGACCTCGCGGCCGACCATCAGCCGGATCAGTTCCGCCGTGCTCACCTCCGTGGCCGGCAGGGTGCTGATATAATTGCCGTCCCTCAGGATCGTGATCCGATCGCTGATCTCCAGAACTTCGGCGATGCGGTGGGAGATGTAGATGATGGTGATGCCTTCCTCCCGCAGCTTCTGTACCAGGGAGATGAGGATCCGTGTTTCGCTCTCGTTCAGCCCGGCCGTCGGCTCGTCCAGGATGATGAGCTTCCGCTTCAAGGCGATGGCTCGAAGGATCTCCACGATCCGCTGCTCGGCCAGAGGGAGGTTGGCGACCTTTTCCGCAGGGTTGATCTGCAGCTTGAACAAGGCGAGCTGCTCTTCGGACTGCTGCCGTAGGCGCCGCCGGTCGATGAGCCCCAACTTGGTGCGAAAGATGTTGTTGGGAAAAATATTCTCGGCTACCGTCAGCTCGTCGAAGACGGTCAACTCCTGGTGGACCATCGTGATGCCGATGGAGTTGGCGAACAGCGGATCGGCCACTTTGATCTCGTTCCCCTCGAAGACCAGCTTCCCCGTATCGGGCCGCGTTTCGCCCTTGATGATCTTTACCAGGGTGCTCTTGCCCGCCCCGTTTTCCCCCAGGATGGCGTGGATCTCGCCCTGCCGGATGGCGAAGCTGACTTCTTTGAGGGCCTTGACGGGGCCGTAGCTCTTAGAGATGCCCTCCAGCAACAGAATTGGATTTTCTGCCATGTTTTCAGTATCCGCCGTTGGAAAGAAAACCGCGGCCCGCACGACTCCGTCGGGCCGCGGTGAGATCACTCAAGTCAGGGCTTGGTGGCCTTGGGCATAGCCTTCCGCAGGAAGTTCTTCACGTTGCTCTTGTCTATGATGACCGAGCCTACATAGACGAACTGCGGGAAGGATAACACCCCCGAATCCCAGTTGTTCACGCTGATAGGTACGTCATTGGCCTTCTTGCGCTTGTTATAGTCTTCCATCATGAGGACCGCCAGGTAGGGAGCGATCGCTGTTTTCGCCTCGACCGTGGCAGCGATGATCCCCTTGTCGATGTAGTCCAGGGTGACATCCTCGCGGTCGTGGACGATGATCGTCATCTTCTTCTTCTGCAGTCCCAGCTCCTCGATGGCCCTGCCCAACCCCGTTCCAGAGCTCGAATCCAGGCCCAGGATGCCGGTGATCTCGGGGTGCGAGTTGAACATGGACTTCGCCGCTTCGATGGCCACTTCGGTGTTGGCCTTGTCTTCCGCCTGCACGACCAGTTCCCACTTGGTGCCCTTCAAAGCATCCAGCGCGCCGGCCTTTTTCGCCTCGGTGTTGGAGGCACCCGCGTTCATGATGATGCCCAGCTTCCCGGAGGTGCCGCCGCGTTTGATCAGCTCCATGCCGGTGTCGTAGCCGGCCTGGTAGTTGTCCAGTCCCACGTAGCCCAAGGCCCCGTTATCGGGCACCGTGGTATAGACGACCACCACCGGAATGCCTGCGGCCATGGCCTTCTTGATCGCGGGCACGGGTGCCGAATCCCAAAGCGGGACCATGATCCCGTCGGGCTTTTTGGGAATGGTCTGCTCGATGGCAGCAGCTTCCGCGGCCGTGTCGTAGTCGTTGGGCCCCAGGACCGTGATGTCCACGTTCAGCGCCTTCTTCGTGTAGTTGATTCCCAGCCAGGCGTCCAGGAAGTAGGGGTGAGCGTTCACCGCCCCGATGTAGTAGTAGCGCTTTTTCGCCTGCGCCCCGAGCTCGCCGGTGACGAGCACCAGCGAAAGCGCGACGAGGATCAGAGTCAGCACAAGAACCTTCTTTTTCATCAATCCCTCCTCAATTGGTTTGACATCTCGTGGACTGTCCACAAGACAGCAGATTCTACTGTATCGAATTTCATCTGTCAATCTTTTTTAGGGTGGTCATAAATGCTTGTGCAGCAAGAAATAGAATTAATGATTGACAGGCGGTCGGGCACCCTGTATGCTCGCGGCGTAGGTGGCATAGCCACTAGACCAGAGGTAAAGAGTGCCTTCACGCAAGCTGATCCGCAATCCGCTCTACGAGCAGCTGAGGCAGATCCTCAAGGAACTCATTACTAGCGACGAGTTCGGGGTGGGCGATAAGTTTCTGACGGAGCGGCAGATCTCCGAACGCTTCGACGTGAGCCGGGTCACCGCAAACAAGGCCCTCGCCAGCCTGGTGGCCGAGGGCGTGCTGTCCTTCCGCAAGGGCCTGGGAACCTTCGTGAGGGATGCCGCACCGGACAGCAGGACCCCCAACGTAGCCACTAGCTTCACCAACAAGACGCTGGCCGCGGGAAGGAGGCCGACGACCCGCCTTCTGCGCTTCGAGCACTCCAGCGCCGAGAGTCTGCCCGCCCGGGTCCGCCAGAGGCTGCCTGTCGACCCGGGAGAGCCGATGATCATCGTGGAACGGCTGCGCTTGGCCGACGAGGTCCCTATGATCCTCGAGCGCCACCACCTGCGCGCGCGGTTCCTGCCCGGTCTGGCGCCGGAGGACGTCGTCGTCTCCCTGTACGACACGCTTACTAAGAAGTACCGGCTGTCTCTCGCCGTGATGGACGAAACCATCCGTACCTCCGTCATCAGCGGCGGCAACGCAGCCCTGCTCGGCGTTCCCGAAGGCACACCGGGAATCCTCATGCACTTCATGCCGTCCACCGCCGAAGGGGTGCCCGTGTACTTCGCGGAAGTCCTGTACCGGGGCGACGCTTTCGAGTTTCACAACCGGCTGGGCCCGATTCAGCGCACGCACTCGGTCGCGGAGGATCCCGGCCCTTTCAGCGCTGGCTGACAGGAGGGGGCTCGTGTACGAAATCCTGTGCTACGGCGATTCAAACACCTGGGGCTACATTCCCGGCACCGGCGGCCGTTACCCACCCGAGGTGCGTTGGACAGGGGTGCTGCAGAACAGGCTGGGGCCGGCCTTCCACGTCATCGAGGAAGGACTGAACGGCAGGACCACAGTATGGGACGACCCGGTGGAGGGAACGCACCGCAACGGCCGCACCTACCTGCTCCCCTGCCTCCAGTCCCATATGCCCCTGGACCTGGTGGTGCTGTTTCTGGGCCTGAACGATCTGAAACGCCGTTTCGGAGCGCCGGCCGCGGACATCGCCCGCAGCGCGGGCGTACTCGTAGAGCTCATCCAGAATAGCGGGGCGGGCAAGGCATCGACAGCCGTGCCGGTGTTCCTGATCGCCCCGGCGCCGCTGGGCAGGCTCACCGCCTACGCGGAAATGCTGGAGGGGGGCACGGAAAAGTCCCGCCTGCTCGCGGCCCGCTACCGGGAGCTCGCCGAGGAACGATCCTGCCAGTTCCTGGACGCGGGCACAGTGGTCCGCTCCAGCGACCTGGACGGTGTGCACCTGGAGGAGGAGCAGCACCGTCGCCTGGGCGAAGCGGTCGCCTCGCGCGTGAAGCCCCTGTTCCAGCCTCAAGGCAGGGGATAGGTTCCGTATTCCCGGGCGAAAAGGTACAGCTCCGCCACGTTCTCCGCCGGGGTGTCCTCCTGCAGGTGGTTGGCCGGCGCCAGGATGTAGCCGCCGCCAGCGCCGAGAGCCCCCACACGGGCGATGACCTCTTCCCTCACATCCTCCCGGGTACCGACCATCGCTTTCTGCAGATCGATTCCCCCATGGAAGCACAACCGGGCGCCGAAGTCTTGCTTCAAGCCGGCGGAAGCCATGCCTTTGGCCAGGGGCTGCACCGGGTTCAGGATTTCCACGCCGTAGTCCAAGAAGTCCTCGATCAGGGGTCGGACCGCCCCGCAACTGTGGAACCAGAGTCTGGCCTGGGGGGCCCGGCGCTTGATGAAATCGAACACCTTCTTGTCTGCCGGCTTGATGAACCGGCGGTATAGCTCAGGGGACATGAGCAACGACTGCTGGCTGCCGAAATCCGAGGCGCGCTGCACGATGTGCAGGTACGGACCGACGGCCTGCAGGTACAGGTCCCAGAGCGCCAACTCCACTTCCGTGACCCGGTCGATCAGGGCCTGCGCCAGCCTTTCCTCCACGCACAGGTCCGTCAGGAAGCGCTCGTAGGTCCTGAGGTAGCAGCAGCGTTCGAAAATTCCGGCGCCATCCAGGACCCCCTTGCCCACGATAGCATAGTCGGTCTGCTCGTACAGGTGCCGGGCCCGCAGATTGAGCGCCTCCAGGTTCCAACCGGGCTGGGGGAAGGGCCAGGGGTGCTTTTCGACGTCGGAGAGATCCGCGTCGCGCAGCGGAAACACGTCGGGATAGGAGCCCGTGGGGCTCCACAGGATGCCCCACTCGTCCAAAACCGTGCCATCTGCCAGGCGCCGGCGATTCGGGCGGTCGGGACTCGAGAACCAGAGGTGGCGGAAATCGATGTCGAAGCGTTCCAGAATGCGCTCGTCGTAATAGTTGGCCGAGCTGCCGCTGCGATACGGCTGGACCGAGTCGTCGAGCGCGAGCAGCCGGAGCAGATCGTGGTACACCCCGTCCACCATCCAGCCGCCCACGCTGCCCAGGTCCAGCGGCACCCGGTCGGGTTCTCGTCGCTGGATCGCGGTCAGGACCCGGTCCCTGTGCGTCATACCCCCTCAGTCTGCGCCTTGTGACAGTCTCTTCAAGTCCTCGAAGATGCCGCGCGTCCGGTCGAACAGGCTCTGATACAGCTGGAGGTAACCTCGGTACAGTTGGTGCTTCTCCATATCGGGCAGGTAGCGCCGGGTCACCTTGGTGTGTCGCCGGGCGGCGGCCTTGAGGTCCGGGAACAAGCCGACCGCGTTTCCGGCTAGCAGTATGTCCCCCAGCAGCGCGTGGTCTTCCCGGCTGAGCCGAGCGTAGGGTACACCCAGAACATCGGCCTTGAGCTGGTTCCACAGGTCCGAACGGGAACCTCCGCCGGTCACGCGTATCTCGTCGAAAGCGAGCTCGGGATAGTTCTCCTTCATGACCCCCAGGACGCTGCCATATTCGTAGGCAAAGCTCTCCAGCAGAGCCCGGTAAAAGTGCTCCTTCTTGTGCACCCAGGAGTGCCCGATCCAAAGGCCCTTGATGTCCGGGTCGCTCGGATATCCCCTGCCGCCGAACAACCCGAGCGCGAGCAGGCCTTCGCAGCCGGCGGGCACTTTGGCGGCCTTCTCGTCCAGCAGCCCGAAGGCGGATGAACCGGTCTCGGAGGCCAGCCGTCTTTCCTCTCCCCCGAACTCGTCCCGGAACCAGGCGTGCGTCACCCCGGAGCCGAAGAGGTAGAAGCTCGGCAGATACTGGCCGGCGACGGGGGAGGGCAGGTTCTCCAGTGTCCGGTGACCCAGGTCGGGGACATACTTGTCCACGCAGAGGCTCAAGGCTCCGAAGGAGGCCGACTCGTCGATCAGCACCCCGGGATCGACCACGCCAGCCCCGAGCGCCCCCGCCGGCTTGTCCCCAGCCCCAGCCACCAGAGGAGTGCCCGGCCGCAGGCCGCAGGCGGCGGCCGCCTCCGAACCGAGACGCGCGACAACCGTGTTGGAATCCACTATCCTCGGCAGGCGTTCCACGTCGATCCCGAACTCCCGGCAGATGTCCCGCGACCAGGCGCTTTGACGCAGGTCCGCCAGCCCGGTGAACTGCAGGTAGGTCCGGTCGACGAAGGCTTCCTCGATCGGGAGTACGCCCAAACGCCCGATCACGAAGCCGGCCAGCACCATGAATCGAGCTACCCGGTCGTACTGCTCGGGAAACTCCTTCTTCCACCAGAGAATCTTCGGCCCCATGATGGGGAAATTGGTGCCGGACTGCTCCAGGATCTTTCGGTTCTGGGCGTTCAGCATCCGGGTGACGTAGGGGTAGCAGCGGGTGTCGGAGATGATCGACCAGTCCGCGGCCACCTGCCAGTGCCTGTCCACGCCCATGGCTCCCCCCATAGCGCCGGAGAAGCCGATGGCTTGCACTTCGTTGCCCGGGATACCGGCCCGCTCTACGGCTTCCTTCAAAGCCTCCTGAATGATGCGCAGCAGCTCCTCGGCGCTCTGCAGGAAAACGCCTGCCTGGGGGTACCGGCCCGGGGCGCTCTTGATAACCAGCCCCTGGCTGTTACCATCGACGTCGTAAACCCCGGCTTTGACGAAGCTGACGCCGGCATCAACGCCGACCAGGTAGGATTTGCCCATGATCACCCCTTGTAGTTGCCGTAGCGCCGGAGGGCGGTCAGCATCGCCTGGTAGTTCTTCGGCTTCACACCCGAGTGGATGGTGTTGCTGGAGGAAAGGATGAACCCCCCGCCCGCCCCGGCCTGGCCGATGCAGCGCTTCACTTCCGCTTCCACCTCCCGCTCCGTCCCGGAAACGAGGGTGGTCTGGCAGTTGACGTTCCCTTTCAGGCACACCCGCCGGCCGAACTGTTTCTTGACTTCGGCGAGGTCCATGCCCCCGTTGGGATCGATCGGATCGATGCAGTCCACGCCGATGTCGATCCAGTGCTCCACGAGGTCCTTCACGTTGCCGTCGCAGTGCTTGATGCAGTAATAGCCCAGCTCCTTGTACCCGCGGATCACCTTCGCCATGCGCGGCGCCAGGAAGGAGAAGTACAATTGCGGACTGAAAATCAGCCCGCGAGCGTCGGCGATGTCATCCGTGGTGGCCACGATGTTCACGTCGAAGCGCCCCCGCGCGATGCGGGCCAGGGTCAGGTTGTACTCCATGACCCTCTCCAGAAGCTCTGCGAAGGCCTGCTGTTCGAGCAGAAGGGCGATCAGCGCGTTCTCGTACCCGACCAGATCCCGAATGTCGGAAAACACGTCCCTCAGGTTGAACACCACTGCCCGGTGCCCCCCAATCGTTTCGACGGCCCTGGACAGGGAAGCCAGCCTGTGGCCGGCGTGCGGGTCGGGGAAACGGTATTCCTCATGCCTGCGAATGTCCTGGATGGGGCTTTCCACGATCACGTCGAGGCTCTCGCCGCTCGCCTTCCGGCGGCAGCCCCACTCGTCGAGATAGCTTTCGTCGTCGATCCGCTGCCTACTGTAGTCCGCGCGGACCGACACGCCGTCCACATCCAGCGCCTCGATCGCTTTCAGGTTGTCGTCGCTGCCGGTCAGCGCCCGACGGACCTTCCAGTCGATCGCCCACTCAAAGGTCGGGATGCGATCCGCCTCTTTGCGCATCAGGGTCCGCAGGACCCTTTCCCGCGATGTCATTTCCACCTCCGGAAGGAACTGCTCGCTTGCGGTGAAGCAGAATAGCTAATCCCCAGGATACCGTCAATGTCGCACCCCACCCACCCGCTGGCCGCCTGTTGCGTGCGGATAGATTGCGGAAGTCCCGAAGAATTATATTTCCAAGTGGTGGACACTCGAAACTGGCGCCGCGCAATCCTTCCCTGGCTGGCGCTTCTGCTCCTCCCGATCTCCTGCGGGCGCCAGGACCCGGCTACCGGGATGCCCGCCATCCAGCCCTACCTGGTGAAAGAGGTGCGGTTCCTGGCCTCCGACCTCCTGGCCGGCCGGGAGGTGGGCGGAGCCGGCATCGCGCGTGCCGAAGAACACATCGCCGCCGCCTTCGCCGCCAGCGGCCTCCGGCCCCTGCCCGGACAGGCCGGCTTCTTCCAGGAGTTCTCCCTGCACCGTACGGCCTTTCCGAAAGCGTCCACCACGCTGAGCCTGGAGCTCCCCGGCGGAAAGCAGGAGGCCGCGGCAGGCAGGGACTTCCGGCCCTTCGAGTTTTCCGGCAGCGGGGAGCGCTCCGCCCAGGTGCTCTTCGCTGGCTACGGGATCACCGCGCCGGAGCATGGCTGGGACGATTACCGGGGGCTGGAGGTCCGGGGAAGCTTCGTGCTGGTCCTGCGGCACGAACCCGGAAACGCCGATCCCCGCAGCCGCTTCGAGGGCACGGCCAACACGGCCCACGCCTACTTCCGCACCAAGGCGGAAAACGCCTTCCGGCGGGGAGCGGTCGGCCTGCTGCTGGTGGACGACCCGCTCAGCAGCGGCCGGGAGGAGGACCTGTCGCTGCCGGTCTCCTACTCCCTGGAGGCGCCCGCCGCGGGAAATCCCTCTCCGGGAGCGGATTTCCTGGCCGTGCACCTCAGCCGGGAGCTGGCCGGGAAGCTGATCGCCAATACCGGCCTGGATCTGCGCCGGCTGCAGGAAGCGGTGGATGCCGGCCGCCGGCCGGCCGGCCTTTCCCTGGGGGCCGTTCGGGCCAGCCTGCGCGTCCCGCTCCCGGAAACCCGGCCCATCCGGGCCCGCAACGTCGTGGGCTTCCTGGAAGGCGCCGATCCGGCCCTGCGCGACCAGTGGCTGTTGATCGGCGCCCATCACGACCACATCGGCACCACGGAAGCGGCCGGGGACTGGATCTACAACGGCGCGGACGACAATGCCTCGGGGGTGAGCGGGGTGCTGGCCCTGGCGCGCCTGTTCGCCCGCCACGGGTCCTGGCAGCCGCCGGAGTCGGACCTGCCCCCCCGCGCGCCGCGGCTGAAGGGCTGGGCGCTGCTCCAGCGGCCGCGCCCTGCGCCGCGACGCAGCCTGGTGTTCGCCACCTTCTCGGCGGAGGAGCAGGGCTTATATGGGGCGCAGGTGCTGGCCCGCGAGCTGGCCGAGCGGCACCCCGACCGCGTGGTGCACATGCTGAACCTGGATATGATCGGCCGAAACCCGGACCAGCCGGTGCAGATCCTGGTGGACGACCCGGAGGCCGGGCTCCGCCGGATCGTGGAGACCGCCTCGGCCGCTCCGCCTGCCTTACCCTCTCCAAGGCTGTCCTCGGGGCGCGAAGAGATGGCCAGCGACCACGCGGTCTTCTTCCGCCGGGGCATTCCGTACCTGTTCTTCTTCACCGGGCTGCACCCTGACTATCACGGCGTGGACGACGAGACGGAGCGCCTGAGCTATCCCCGCCTGGCCGAGGTGGTGGCCCTGGCCTGGCGGGTGGCCTCGCTGTTGACCGACGCGCCGGATTAACGGTCCCCCAGTACGCCCACCAGAAGCAGGCCCGGCCCGGTGTGCGCCCCGATCACGGGAGTCATCTTCGACAGGAAGATGCGCTCGCGCGGATGAAGGGCCGACAGCCGGTCCAGTAAGGCCTCCGCCTCCTCGGGACAGGCGGTGTGCTCCACGGCCAGCTCTTCGATACGCTGGAAGCCGGCGGCGTACTCGTACAGGCGGTCCACCGCGCCGGCCCGCGAGCGCGTGCGGCCCGCGGGCTGCACCACGCCCTCGCGCAGGGTGAGCAGGGGATTCACCTTCAACAAGGAGCCCAGGAAGGCCGCCGCGCCGCCGATCCGCCCCCCACGCCGCAGGTACTCCAGCGTGTCGAAGGTGCACAGCATGTCCGACCGCGCCGCTGCTGCCCGCGCCGCCGCCACGGCCTGCTCCAGGGTCGCCCCGTCCCGGATCGCCTCGGCCGCCCGCATGACCGTGAAGCCCTCCATTATGGCCGCGGTGCCGGAGTCCAGCACTTCCACCTGGGCACGGCGGCGCATCAGCTCCCGGCCCTGCAGCGCCGCCTGGAAGGTGCCGCTCAGCCGGGAGGACAGGGTGATGACCAGGAGCTCGCCCGCCTGCTCCGCCAGCCGGTCGTAGGCCGCGGCGAAGGCCGACGGGGAAGGAGTGGCCGTGGCCGGGAACTCCCGGCGGGCTTTGAGCATCCGGTAGAACTCTTCCGTGCTCAGGTCCACCCCGTCGCGGTACTCCTCGGCGCCGAAGCGCACGATCAGCGGCACCACCTCGATGCCCAGGCGCCGCGCGACTTCGGCGGGCAGGTCGGCCACGCTGTCGGTGATGATGCGCACGGTCATGGCGCTCACTCCACCGAGACGATCAGCCCGCGGCCCGGCTGGCCCCCGGCCAGCACTTCCACCTGCAAACCCGGATGGGCCGCCCGCACCCTGGCGCCGATGCCTTCGGCCTCCGGTGCTTCCAGCCCCGCGGCGTAGAACAGGGTAAGCCGCTCCGGGGGGCTCCGGCGGCCTTCCCGGGCCAAGGCCCGCAGCAGGAGGCGCTCCAGCACTTCTCCCAGCCCGTCTCCCGCCGCCTGCTCGCGACCCTCCAGCAGGCCGACCACCCGGCCCTCCTCCTCCCGGACGTCCAGGGAAGCCACCGCGGCCATGGCCTCGCCCATGCGGCGCAGGTTCTCCGCCAGCCTGGCCCCCGGATCGAAGGCCACCATAGCCGCCACCCCCTGGGGCACCGTGCGCGCGGCCAGCACGTGCAGCCGCTTGGGCGTATGGGCCCGCAGGCCCGCCCCGTCCATCTCGGGCTCCGGGAGGTTGGGGATCAGAAGGAGGTCTTCCGCGGGAAGGAAGCGCAGCGCGGCGAGCAGGCGGGCCTCCTCGTGCGGGTCGCCGCGCACCGCGGCATCCGCCGCTCCCAGGCTGCGGAACACCTCGGCCAGGCCCCGGCCGGGGACCCGGGCGATCACCGCCTGGCCCGTGCCGCTGCCTGCGGTGCCGCGGCCCAGCTCCCGGTTCTGCGCGTCCATGTCGCGCAGGCTTACCTGCCCCAGGGTGCCCAGCGCAGCGGCGCGCGCGAGCACCTCCTGCGGGCTGCCGGTGTGGATGTGCACCCGCACGGCCTCCTGGTCCGGGGTGACGATCAGGGAATCGCCCAGATCCTGCAGCGCCGCGCGGACCTCACCCGGGTCCAGGTCCAGGCCGCGGGCCCGCAGGAAGAACTCGGTGCAGGTGCCGTAAGCGGCGCCCGCCGGCACCGGAAGGTCCAAGGGCGGCGGGGACTCCTCCGCCGGCTCCTCCCCGTCCACGGGCTCCCCAGCTGGCTCCCCCGAAGGCTCGCCTATGGGCTCCCCCGCGCGCTCCCTGGCCCAGCGCCAGGCCCCCTCCAGGATGCGGTACAGCCCCTCGGCGCCGGCATCCACCACGCCGGTGCGGCGCAGCACGGCCAGCAGCAGCGGGGTGCGGGCCACCGATGCCCGCGCCGCCTCCACCAGCCTCCCCAGGAAGGCCGGCAGCGCCCCGTCCGCCTTCCGCGCTGCCTGGGCCACGTCGGTCATCACCGTCAGGATGGTTCCGGGCACGGGCCGGGCCACCGCCTTGAAGGCCAGATCCCTGCCGGCGGCCAGGCCGCGGGCGAGCTCCTCCACCCCGAGGGTGGGTGAGCCGCGGGCGGCCTCCGCCAGGCCCCTCCAGAACTGGGAGAGGATCAGGCCGCTGTTGCCCCGCGCCCCGGCCAGCGCGCCGCGGGCGAAGGCCTCCGCCACACGGCAGGCTTCCGCGGCGGGCTCCCGGTCCGCCTCGCCCAGGCCGTAGCGCATGCCGTAGACCATGTTGGAGCCGGTGTCCGCGTCCGGGACCGGAAAGACGTTCAGGCGGTCGATCGCGGAAGCCCGCTGCTCGAGGCGCAGGGTGGCCGCCCGCAGCAGCTCGCGCAGCCCGGAGGCGTCCAGTCTCGTGCCTCGACTGTCTTTGCCCACTTTCTCTTCGACTGTATTTTTGCCCCGCCCAGGTGTCAAGCGGCGGTCTGCGGGAGTATCTTCGGCGAATGGACGCGAAGCCCGCCGCTCGCCTCTGGAACCGCTCCTTCGCCCTGCTGTGGCAGGGCCAGCTGGTCAGCTCGATCGGCAAGAACGCCTTCGCCCTGGCGGCCCTGCTGTGGCTCAAGGACGCCACCGGCTCGGGCACCCTCTCCGGCCTGCTGACCGGGCTGGCCATGCTGCCCATGGTCCTGCTGGGGCCTATAGCCGGAGTGTTCGTGGACCGGGTCAACCGCGGGCGGATGATCGCCTGGACGGACGTGGCCGGCGGCGTGCTGGTGGCGGCGGCGGCGACCCTGTTCTTCCTGGTCCCCGGCCGGCAGGAGTTGCTGCTGGCGGCGGTGTTCGTGGTGAGCCTGGGCACCGGCCTCCTGGACACCTTCTCCCAGCCTTCGATCATGGCCGCGATCCCGGACCTGGTGCCGCGCGAGAAGCTGGAGGCGGCCAACAGCCTGAACCTGACCGGCTTCCACGTGGCCTTCCTGGTGGCCCAGGGAGCGGCTGGGATCCTCTATCGCCTGCTGGGCGCGCCCCTGCTGGTGGCGGCCAACGCCGTGGCCTACCTGTGGGCCGGCTTCAGCGAGTTGGGCATCAAAACTCCGGACGCGCGCACTCGCGCCAGGCCGGCAGGCGTGCATCCCCTGCGGCACTTCCTCTCCGAGTTGGCCGAGGGGGCCCGCTACGTGTGGCATCACCGCGGCCTGCGCACCCTGCTGGTGGTCTTCACCGCGCTGAACTTCTTTGTCGCCCCGCTGCTGGCCCTGATGGCCTTCTTCGTGCAGGACTACCTGCGCCTCGGGCCGGACTGGCTCGGGTACCTTTATGCCTGCTACGGAGCCGGGGGCCTGATCGGCTTCGCCCTGGCCGGCATGCTGCGGGTGAAGGGGCGCGGCCGCGAGGCCCTGCTGGCCGGAGCGACCATCGGCCAGTCCGCCACCATCCCGCTGATGCTCCTCCTGCCGGCCGTGCCCTGGCAGATCACCCTCTTCCTGGCAGCGGGCATCATGGGCGGCATCGTCAACGTGCACGTCATGACCCTGATGCAGACCGCGGCCCCGCAGGAACTGCGGGGGCGGGTGCAGAGCCTGGCCACCACGGTCAGCGCCGGGGTCATGCCCGTGGGCATGGCCCTGGCCGGCATCCTTTTCGACCTGAGCGGGGGCAACTTCTGGCTGGTGATCGGCCTGCCCGGGGTGGCCATGCTGCTGGTGTCCTGCGCCGCCCTGGCCTCCAAGCACTACCGCAGCTTCCTGGCGGACACGCCCGCGGCTCCCGCGAGCTCCGCGCCTCCCGCCCCCCCCGCGCCTGCCGGGGCCGCCAGTGAGGGTTCCCCGCCCCCTGCCGCTCCGAAATAGGTATATTTGACCAGGAGCCTCAGGTTTACTGGACCGCTTGGCAGCTAGTGCCCGAGGCCGGGAGGTGGATCATGCGCAATATCGGCAGCCGGCGGAGCGCCGCCGCGGCCTGGTTCTTGATTGCGGGCTGCCTGGCGGTCCTGACGGCCGCCCAATGGGCCAACGGCCCGCTGCTGGCGGCCCAGGACCTGGAAGAAGCCCTGGGGGCCCTCGTGCGGGTGCGGGCCACGGTCCCGGCGGAGGCCACCACGGCCCGCGGCCTGGGAACGGAACGGGAAGGCAACGGGATCCTGATCGGGGATCAGGGCCTGGTCCTGACCATCGGTTACCTCATCGTGGAGGCGGAGGCCATCGAGGTGGAAGGCCGGCGGGGCAGCCTGCCGGCGGACTTCGTGGCCTACGACGCGAACACGGGTTTCGGCCTGCTGCGCGCCCGCGGCCTGATCGGGGCCCGGCCCCTGCCCCTGGGCGATTCCTCGCGCATGGAGGTCGGCGACGGCCTGCACGTGGCGGGGTTCGGCCGCCCGGCCCTGGAGGTGCGCCTGATCCAGCGCGGCCAGTTCGTCGGCACCTGGGAATACCTGCTGGAAGAGGCCCTCTACGCGGCCCCCGCCTTCCCCGAGTTCGGGGGCGCGGCGCTGATCCATGACGGCCGCCTGGTGGGCGTCGGCTCCATCCTCACCTCCTTCATCCTGCCCGGAGTGGGGCGAATGCCCTGCAACATGTTCGTGCCGGTCAACCTGTTGAAGCCGATCCTGGCGGAGATGGTCCGCGCCGGGCGCTCCGGCCAGCCCGCCCGCCCCTGGCTGGGGCTGAACACCGAGGAGGCCGAAGGGCGGGTCGTGGTCACCCAGGTGACTCCCGACGGTCCGGCCGAGCTGGCCGGCCTGCGGCGCGGGGACCTGATCCTGGCGGTCGGGCAGGCGCCGGTAAGCGGAGTGGCCGATTTCTACCGCCGCCTGTGGGCGGCGGGTCCGGCCGGGGTGACCGTGCGGCTGCGCGTGCTGCAGGGCGACCGGGTCCGCGAGTTGTCCGTGCGCTCCGTGGACCGCCACGATCGCCTTCTGCGTCCGGCACCCCGGCCCGGGGGCGGGCAAACCGCCTCCCTGCCGCGGAACTGAGCCCGGAACTGCGCGGCCGGCACCCGCCCGCTCTTGCCAAGCCTCGACAGCAATGGTAAACAGAGAGCCATGCCGACAGCCCTTGAACAGCTCTCCGGGGTCTTCGCCCCGATCACCACCCCCTTCCGCGACGACCGGGTGGACGAGGAGGGGCTGGCCTACAACATCGATAAGATGAACCGCACCGGCCTGGCCGGCTATTTCGCGTTGGGCACCAACGGGGAGTTCAAGTCCCTGGCCCTGGAGGAGCGCTGGCGCGTCCTGGAGCTGGTGGTGAAGGCCCGCGGCAAGGATAAAGTGGTCATGGCCGGCTGCGCGGCGGAGAGCACGCACGAGTCCGTGCAGCTGGTGCGCCAGGCCGCGGACCTGGGCGCCGACATGGCCAGCCTGCTGATGCCCAGCTTCTTCGCCAAGAAGATGACCGTCGAGGTGATGGAGCGCTACGTGCGCCGCATCGCCGATTCCTCGCCCCTGCCGGTGGTCCTGTACAACAACCCGGGCGTGGCCGCCGGGGTCACCATCCGCGCCGAGCTGCTCAAGCGCCTGGCCGACCAGCCGCGGGTGATCGGCATCAAGGACAGCTCCAAGGAGACCTTCCGCGAGAACCTGGCCGCCGCGGCCCCCGGCTTCGCGGTGCTGGCCGGCTCGGCCGCCTTCTTCCTGGAGCTGCTGCGCTCGGGAGGAACCGGCGGAGTGCTCTCCCTGGCCAACGTCTTCCCGGAAGAGTGCGCCCTGCTGTACAAGGCGCACGCCGCCGGCCAGGCTGCGGAGGCCGACCGGCTGAACGCGATCCTGGTGGACCTGAACACCAAGGTCTCCGGGAGCTTCGGAGTGGCCGGGGTAAAGGCGGCCATGGACCTGGCCGGCTACCGGGGCGGAGAGCCCCGCCATCCCCACCTGGGCCTGAAGCCCCCCGAAATCGAGCAGATCCGGACCGCGCTCCAGGGCAGCGGCCTGCTGGCATGAGCGGGCGGCTCCCCGCGGAAAGCGGGCTGCGGGCCACCGTCCTGCTGCCGGAGCCCATCGAAGAGGAAGCCCGG